>Ga0265319_1000620_pt1 | contig 23402 bp, 19 predicted proteins | sample 4824metaG_FD_192443 | JGI IMG/M metagenome (GOLD analysis project Ga0265319, IMG submission 192443) | Rhizosphere microbial communities from Carex aquatilis grown in University of Washington, Seatle, WA, United States - 4-8-24 metaG | ecosystem: Host-associated > Plants > Roots > Rhizosphere >...
AATTCATGACATAAGCGGTGGCGGACTCAACCTGGTGGATGTCCGGGACGTCCATGAGCGCGAGGATTCCCGAGCAAGACAACGCAATGACCAGGCCAACCGGGCAAAACGTCATCGCCCAATGCCGCACATCAGCCCGGTAGAGCCGGAAAAACGAGATGAGCAGCATGCTGTTGCCCAGCACGAGCACGGCACCAATGAAGCATTCCGCATTGAGGTAGGTTCCGGTCAGCAGTTTCCACGGGGCCAACACCGCAGCGAACGGCAGGATGCCATAGTAGAGGTAGTATCGGCCTTGGAAAAATGAAGCGTCGGCAATTCGAAAACGAACATCGGTGGCCGGTTGTCGGTCAGCGGGGAGTTCAGCCAGCCTGGCGATTGGCGTCTGCAGATAGGTTTTCCCCTGTGCGAGCGCCTCAACATACGAGTCGACGAGATCGCCGCGTGATGCTCCATGGCATACCGCGCCTTTTGTTGCGCCCAAGAACCAGAGCTCGAAGAAGCAAAATGCGGCACACGCGGCCAGGGCAAGGATCATTCCGGTGCGATTCCGGATTTTGGCAGTATCGGGCATTGGATACGGAGAGTCGAATAGTTGAATCCGGGCCTTATTCAAGGCGTCAGGTCCTGATGGCTGACAGGCGTGATCGCCAAGTTCACCCATGTGTGGCTGCGGTAGGGGTGAAACAGCACAGGGGACTATGGTAATTGATTAACGCGCTGTCGACTCTCCCGGCTCTCGTTGCTTGGATCTCGGTTTAAGCGGGTCAAGAGAAGCGGGAATGCCATATCGCCACCGACCTTAAAATTCGGGCAAATAAGGCCGCCGGCGGGTGGCGCGAGCCAGCTGAAGGGGGCGGGTGAAACGGGATTAGGGCCTGGCATCAGATGCCCGATCCCCTTTTGTCAGGCACCTGGTTGCCTTGCGTGATCTCACTCCAAATTAATCGAAACCGTCATCCTGAGCCGCGCGAAGGATCCAGCAGGGTGGGCTTCGGCGGTCGTGCGGATGGATTCTTCACTGCGTTCAGCATGGCAAACCGGATTTTTATCAGAGGCCCCAGTGGCAGCGTCGCATTGAATTCATGTCAGCATCACGGAATCCGTGTCCCCGACGCGGATTCAATGTCACCGAACACAAGTCACCTATACTCCTCATTGGTCATGGCATTGATTATCTTAAAGTTCTCCACGTGATAGTTCGGGTCGGCCCTGAAGGCCAGTTTCACCCCGTACGTTTTTTCGACCCGGACCAATAATTCGGAGTCCTCGACGCGGAGGCGCTCGAGGATCGAGGGGTGCACGTGCACGCGGAGGGCGTACTCCTTGCCGTCCTTGCGGGTCTGGAGCCGGCGGGCGACGGCGGAGAGCTTGCGCTGGAGCTCGACCGACATCGTGGTCGCCGACTTGACGATGCCGCGGCCGCGGCAGTACGGGCAGGCGGTGTAGATGTTGGCCGAGAGCGACTCCTGCTGGCGCTGGCGGGTCATCTGCATGATGCCGAGCGTGGAGATGGGCAGGATGTGGGTCTTGGCCTTGTCCTCCGACATGAGCTCGACCATGCGGTCGTAGACGGAGTTCCGGTGGCGGCGCTCCTTCATGTCGATGAAGTCCATGATCACGAGGCCGCCGATGTTGCGGAGCCGGATCTGGCGCGAGATCTCGGTCGCCGCCTCCATGTTGACCTGGAAGATGGTGTTCTTCTCGTCGCCGGAGCGGCTCTTGTGCGAGCCGGTGTTGACGTCGATGGAGATGAGGGCCTCCGTCTCGTCGATCACGATCTCGCCGCCGGAGGGCAGGGCGACGCGGCGCTGGAAGGTCTGCTCGATCTGGCGCTCGATGTTGTAGCGCTCGAAGACCGGGATGGCCTCCTTGTACCACGCGATCTTGCCGCGGGACCGGGAGGAGATCTGCGCGACCAGCTCCTGGGTGCGCTTGAAGTCGGCCTCGTTGTCGATCAGCACGCGGTCGATTTCCTCGGTGAGGAAGTCGCGGACGGTGCGCTCGACGATGTCGGGCTCCTGGTAGAGGCAGGCGGGGGCGCGGTCGTGCTCCATCTTGCGCGTGATCTCCTGCCACTTGGTGAGGAGCAGGTGGAGGTCGCGGACGAAGTAGCGGGGTTTCTTGCCCTCGCCGGCGGTGCGGACGATGACGCCCATGCCCTCGGGGATGGTGAGCTCGTTGATGAGGGTCTTGAGGCGCTTGCGTTCCTGGGGGTCTTCGATCTTGCGGGAGATGCCGCAACCGTCGGAGAACGGGGTCAGGATGAGGTAGCGGCCCGGGAGGGAGAGGTTGGTCGTGGTGCGCGGGCCCTTGGTGCCGATGGGGCCCTTGGTGACCTGGATGACGATGTCGGTGCCCGGCGGATAGAGGCCGGGGATGTCCTTGACCGTGGGCTGGGCGGCGCGCTGGCCGCCGGTGTCCTTCTTCTTGTTGACGCGCACGACCTCGACGGAGGAGTCGGTGGCGGCGGGGAGCATGTCCCAGTAGTGGAGGAAGGCGTTCTTGTTGTAGCCGATGTCGACGAAGGCGGCCTTGAGGCCGGGGTCGAGGTTCTTGATGCGGCCCTTGTAGATGCCGCCGACCATGCGGTTGTCGGAATCGCGCTCGATCTCGAAGCGGTCGAGGGTGCCGTCGACGAGGAGCGCGACGCGCTTCTCGAGGGGTTCGGAGTTGATGACGAGCTCGCGGAAGGAGCCCTTTTCCTTGCGGAAGACGCTCAGGATCTTCTGGAGGATGGGCCGGTTGGCGGCGCGGGTCTTGGATTCGTTGCGGAGCTGCTCGGCGGTCAGAGGCTCGCTGTTCTTCTGGGGCGGGGGGCTGGCGAGCTCCTCTTCATAACGGGAGGCGGTGTCCTGAGGGGGGACGCCGGAGTTGGATGGCTGATCGTTCATGGTGGGGGTGGTCCCTGGTGGTTGTGACGGGGCATCCATGAGCAGCAGGCTGTGCGCAGGAGATTCCGGCAGAGCGGTCCATATCGGGGGGGAGGGGGCACATGTTAGGTGTCCCTCCGGTAACGATAGACGCTTTGAACCAGTCCTTGCAGCAAGCAGCAGCTGAGCACGAAAGTGCCGCCGTAGCTGATGAAGGGAAGCGGTATGCCGGTGACCGGCACGAGACCGATGGTCATGGCGATGTTGACGAATACATGCACCGCGATGAGCACCGTGACGCCCAGCGCCAACAAGGCGCCGAAGCGGTCGCGGGCGAGACCGGCGATCCGTATTCCATTCCACAACACCACGCCAAACAGTCCGATGATGGTGATGCTTCCCAAAAATCCCTTTTCCTCCGCGATGACGGAGAAAATGAAGTCGTTGTGCGCGATGCTGCGCGGCAGGTAGCCCAGCTTGGCCTGCGTGCCCTCGGTCCACCCCTTGCCGGTGAGGCCGCCGGAGCCGACGGAGATGAGCGACTGGTGCTGGTTCCAGCCGATGCCCATGGGGTCGATCTTGTCCGGCGCGACGAAGGAGAGCACGCGCTCCCGCTGATAGTCGTGGATGAAACGCGGCAGCCAGGAGTGCGGTTCGAACTTCCCGCGCGCCTGCTGGGGCGTCAGGTGGTTGTCCTCCAGGAAATTCGCGTAGCGCCACGTGTCGAGGGACACCACCCCCACCAGCAGGGCGAACACGCCGACGGCCGCGCCGAAAAAGCGCGTGGAGAGATTGGAGGCATACAGCATGGCGAAGACCATCGGGGCGATGACCAGGGCGGTTCCGAGGTCGGGTTCGGCGATTATCAACACCATGGGTATACCCGCCGCAAGAGCCAATTTCACAAGGGTTTGGAGCGAGTCGCGCACCGTGCCGATCTTGGCGCCGGTCAGGGTCGAGGCGGTCATGATCAGCACGGCCAGCTTGGCGCTCTCCGAGGGCTGGAAAGAGATGGGCCCGAGGTTCAGCCAGCGCCGCGCCCCCATGCCGCGGGTGTCGCCGATGTGCGGGATCAGCACCAGCAGCAGCAGCAGCAGGCTCGCCAGGTAGACCCAGTGCGCCCACCGCAGCCACATCCGGTAGTCCAGCAGGGCCACGGTCACGTAGAGCACCCCGCCGGCCCCGATCCACACGACCTGCTGCAGCCATTGCTCGCGGCCGCTGGCCAGCTGCGCGCTGTAGATGAAGAACACGCCAAAGGTGCAGAGCAGCGCCAGGCAAACGGGCGTGATCCAGTCGAAGCTCTCCCGGGTGGTGAGCTTGAAAAAACCGCTGAGATCGATGCCGCGCGTGACTTTCACGGTAAGGGGGAACCGCCACTAAACACGCGCCGCCTCCGCTGGCAACGGCGCAGTGGGCAAACGCGGCCTAAATCTACGCGCCCGCGGGGACTGCCGGGGCGGCGGGGCCGGGCGTGCTCCCCCCCGGGCTCGTCGCGGCGTGATGGGCGAGGCCGAGCATGATCCAGAACGGGATCGCCCCCATCGGCCCCTCCAGCACCACGCCGAGGCAGGCGCTGACCATCACGACCCAGACGGCGGCCTGCAGGGTCATGGCCTCCTGCCGGGCGGGATCGGCGCGGGCCGCGCGGGCCGCCCGCAGGGTGATCCGGGCCTGCACGAGATAGATGGCCAGCAGCACCGCGGCCCCGATCGCACCCATGCGGCCGAAGGTGGTCATGAAGATGTTGTGCGGGCTGCGGGCCGTGAAATCCGCGTCGCCCGTCGGGTAGTACTCGAGCAGGAACCCGTGGGCCAGGTCGGCGCCGAAGCCCAGGCCCATGACGGGAGCGGTGCGCAGGGTCTCGTCCGCCACGTTGCGCCACCACACGAGGCGGAACCGGTTGTTGTCGCCCTTCTCGCTGCTGACGTCGCTCTGGCCGTAGTCGCGCGTGCCGCTGTAATCGGCGATGGAGACGACGGCCTCGTAGACGGCATAGGCCTTGGTCTGGGTGAAATCCTTCCGCTCGAGCAGGGAATAGGTGGTCACCGCCACCAGTCCGGCGGCGCAGGCCAGGATGAGCACGCGGAGGGGCCGCCAGCGCCCCGCCCACGCCAGCCAGCCGATCGCCACCAGCAGCCCGAGCACGCTGGAGCGCGACAGGAGCGTCAGCCCGAACACCAGCGAGGCGACCGCGGCCAGCCAGCACCATCCGTCCGCCGGCCCGCGGACCGGCCCCGCGGGCAGCAGCACGATGAACCCGGTGAAGAGAAACGTCGCCAGCAGGTCCCCCTTGTAGTAAATCAGCGGCACCCCGTCGACCAGCAGATTGGAGAGGAAGAAGTCAGGAAAGAAATCGGCCAGCAGCCCGGTCACCGGCAGCAGGCCGAATGTCACCAGCAGGGCGCCGCGCAGGATCCGCCGGGAGGGCGCATGGGCGGCGAGCGCCTGCGCGGCGAAAAAATACAGCAGGTAATACACCATCGCGAAATCGCGCAGGGCCAGGAAGCCGTAGTCGCGCACGTCGAGCCAGATCCGGCCCAGCCCGAGCCCCAGCCAGAGCAGGAGCAGGCCGTTGAGGGCGTCCCGCCGGACGGGCAGCTCGCGCCGGTGCGCCCCGCGCAGCAGGACGAACAGCAGCACGACGCCGAGGCCCAGCTCGCTGCAGAACAGCGGCAGGCCCGGCATGGGCGCGAGCTGGGCGAAGCCCCGGCTGCCGATCACATAGCCGAAGACCAGGAAACCCAGCAGCCAGGACTCGGCCAGCGGCCCGCGGGTCCACGAAAGCACCACCCACAGGCTGACCGCGGCCGCCAGCACGGCGAGGAAATGCTCGTCGTTGGCGAGGGTCAGCCCGACCCACGCCGCCAGGGCCGAGGCGGCCAGGCCGAAAAGCAGCGTGCGCAGGCGCGGATCCATGCCGGTAAAAACAGACATTCGCGGGGCGGTGCAACCCCAGACCGGGGCGCGGCCGGGAACACCGGCTTGCCTCGCGGTGCCGCCATGGGCAGATTCCCGCCATGCCGGCCGTCTCGGTCCTGATGGTTTTTCATCGAACCACACCTTTCCTGCGGCCGGCGGTGCAGAGCATTCTGACCCAGACGTTCCGTGATTTTGAACTCCTGCTGGTGGACAACGGCACCGGTTGCGGCCTGGGATTGCTGGGGGAACAGGTCCGGGACCCGCGGATCCAGCTCATCACCCTGCCGGTGAATCTCGGCATCTCCGCGGGGCGCAACGCCGCGTTGGCCAAGGCCCGGGGAGAATTTGTCGCGCTGCTCGACGATGACGACATCGCCCTGCCCATCCGGCTGGAAAAACAGGTGGCCTTGCTCCGGTCCGACCCGCGCCTGGGCCTGGTGTCCAGCCGGGCGGACCGCATCGACGAACAGGGCCGGGTCACCGGCCGGGAATTTTCCCTGTTGGACGAGCGGTCACAGATGGTGTTCAGCAACTACACCATGCCGGCGCCCGCTTCCTCCTACACCGGGCGCCGCGAATGGTTCGAGCGGTTTCCGTTCCGCGGCGACTTTGACCACGCCGAGGACTTTGACTTTGTCGCCCGCGTGGCGGAAGTCAGCGCCCTGCGGGGGGCGCCGGAGATCCTCCTCCACTACCGGCAGCATGCCGGCCAGGTCACGCGCACCCAGGCCGCGCTGCAAATCCGGCGGGCCTGCGCCATCCGCCTGATCACGGCGCGCCGCCGGCATGGCCGGCCGGAAAACCTGCCGGATGCGCTCGCCCGCATCGCGTCCGGCGGCGGGCCGATGCCACCGTTGGTGGAAGTCTATGCGGATTTCGCGCACCAGTGCCTGCGCGAGGGCTTCCCGCTGCTGGCGGTCTACCATGCCCGCAAGATGGTGGCGGTGCGCCGTGACGGGCCCGCCGTTCTGCGCGCCCTGCGGCTGGTCGCCGCGGCCCTGCCCCGCGCGCGCGGCGAAGCGGCGACGTTGCTGCGCATGTTTCTCACCGGCCCGTTGCGGACGCACGATCTGCACCCGGCGTGAGGCGGGAAAGCCCCGGCGGCGGCACCGCACCGCTCAATGCGCCGAGCGGGCCAGGGCGTAAAGCTGCTCATAGCCTTCCCCCATGGCTGCGGGACTGAAACGAGTCCGGGCAAAGTATTGCGCCGCGCGCACGGTTTCCGCCCAGCGGCCGGTCTCCGCCAGCGCGGTGCCCAGGCATTGCGCGAGGCTGGCGGCATCGCCGGGCCGGGCTCGCCAGGGATAATCCGCCGGCAGGGTTTCCCGCAGCCCGGGCGCGTCGGTGGCCACCACCGGCAGACCGCACAACGTGGCCTCGATCGCGACCAGCCCCAGCCCCTCGAATCGCGAGGGCATGACCACGAGATCATGGTGGGGGAAGACCGCGGCCAGGCCCGCGGCGGGCGGCAGCACCGTGACGCTCCAGCCGGGCGGCGGGTTCGCCGCCAGCGCGCGCACCCGCGCGGCCTGCGCGCCATGGCCCATGCAGGTGAGCTCCCCGCGGGTGTCCGCCGGCAGGCACACCTGCGCCAGGGCCTGGCAGAGGACGTCCGCGCCCTTCTGCATTTCGAAGCGGCCGGCAAATAGCACGCGGCGGCGGCCGGGATGCTCCGGACCCGGGCGGGGGGCGAGCGGCGGCAGGGCGACCCCGTTGTAGATCACCCCGGGCTCCGCCGGCGGCCGGTCGGCGCCGCTGTCCGCCCGGTAACGGAGAAATTCCTCGCGCGCCGCCTCGGATACGCACGCGATGTGCGCGTGCGCGAGTCGCCGGTCGCACCACCGGCCGATGCGGGGCCAGTAGCGCCAGAAAACACTGTTGTGGATCGTCCGGACCATCGGCATCCGGGCGAACGCGGGGGAAAATTGGGCCAGCATCGCGCCGCAGGACTCCGGCGTCTCCGAGTGGAAATGAACCACATCGGGCCGGAAGCTCCCCACGGCCCGCGCCAGGGCGGACGCGCCGGGCAGCATCCCGCCGGCTTTCATCGGCACGGCCGTCCCGGCGAACCAGGGTGTCCGGGTCGCGGCGAGTTCGTGCCGGAGGCCGGCGCCGACCGCGTCCCCGCCCGCCCCGTGCACGGTGAAGACCGCGCAGTCGACCCGGGGGCGGAGGGTGTCCATGAGCCCGAACGCCATGCGCTCGGCGCCGCCGAGCCCGAGCCGCGTGATGCATTGCAGCACACGCAGCCGGCGGGGGGAATCGGGCGGAGGGTTCATGGCCGGGCCGCCGGGCCGCGCCCGAAGGGCAGGTGATGGCGGAGGCTCCCCAGTTCCCGCCGCACCCGCGGCCAGGCGAGGACGCACAGGCCGAAAGCGGCGGCACCGGCCAGGCCGGTGACCGCCAGCCGGGGCAGAAAATCCAGGTCGCGCGCCCACCGGCCCCCGGCCAGCAGGCCGCCGGCCAGGACTGCGGCGACGCCGAGCGGACCGGCAAACGCGTCCGCATAATCCCGCAGCCGCATCGGCGTGCCATGCACCGCCCAGCCGAGGCGGGGGAGCAGCAGGCAGAGGTTGGCCCCGGCCAAACCGGCGGCGAGGCCGGCCGGCCCGTGGTCGCGGCCCAGCCAGAGGCCGAGCAGGGTCACGGGCAGGGAGAGCAGGGTCAGCTGCGTCAGCCGTTTCGCGTGGCCGGACGCCAGGCACAGCGGATAAATGGTGACGGTCAGGAGCGACAGCAGGGTGCTGACGGCGAGCCAGCCGAGCAAGGGGGCGGCCCCGGTCCAGTGCGGGCCGAGCACCAGGCGGACCATGTCGTCGGGCCGCACCAGGCACACGACGGCGACGGGCAGGGTGAAGTGCGCGATGGCATTGGCCGTGTCGCGCAGGTGGCGGGCGAAGCTCGGCGAGCCGGGCCCGAGCCGGGACAGCGTGGCCAGCAGCACCTGGCTGAAGGGCGCGGCGAGGTGGGTGGTGGGCTGAATCAGCAGCTGGCCGGCGCGGTTGTAGAGCCCGAGCGGGCCCGCGCCGAACCATTTTCCCAGCAGCAGCGTGTCGGACTGCTGCACGCCATAGAGCAGCAGGTTGTAGCCGGTGAGCTGGAGGCCGGTGCGGCCGAGTCCGCGGAGATCGCGCCAGGCCGCCGGGGCGGTGGGCCGCCAGCGGCACAGCCGCCACGCCGCCACCAGCATCAGGGCCTCGGACACGAGGAGAAACCCGACGAATGAATAGGCGCCCGCTCCCGCCGCGCCGCCGGCCACCATCGCGGCGGTGCCGACGACGGCGCCCCACGTCTCCACGCGGTTGAGCGCGGTGAAATGCAGCTCGCGGTGGAGCAGCGTGCGGGGCCAGGCGTTGAGGCCGTTCAGGAAAAAACCGGCGCTCATCACCGCGAGCAGCGGGCTGACCCGCGGCTCGTGATAAAACCGGGCCACGGCCGGGGCGAGCGCGAGCGTGAGTCCCGTCAGCGCGATCCCGAGCCCGGCATGCAGCCGCCACAGGGCGGTTTTCTGGCCCTCCGTCAGCACCGGGGCCTGGATGGCGGCGGCGCCGGTGCCGAAATCGCGGAATAGCACCAGGAGCAGGGTCAGGCTCGCGCCCATGGCGAACAAGCCGTGTTCCGCGGGCGAGACCAGCCGGGCGAGCACCACCACGCCCGCGATCTTGCACAGCAGGCGCACGCCTTGGGAAAGCAGGGTCGTGCGATAGCCGGTGGCGGCTTGGCTCAGGGTGGACTCGGACACGCCCTCGTCGGGAATCATCGGGGAAGCGGGAATGGTGATGGGAAGCCGTGCCGGCACCTGGCGCCCGGTCGGCCCGGCGCGAATCGGGCGGTTGGTTCGGTCCATGGTGGCGCAAACGGCGGGACCGAGGCAAGCTCCCGCGGTGCGGGCCCGGGATCCTTTCCCGCCCGATATAGACTTGCCGCCGGCGCGGGAGTCGGACCAGCCTCGGCCGCAATGAGCGACCGCCCGCCCTCCGTGGTGCATGTGACCCCGCATGTGCAGGCGCACGGCGGCACCGAGACGCTGCATGCGTATCACCGCCACCTGCCCGGCGAGCAGGTTTTCGTGGCGCTGTTCGACCGGGCCCCGGAGGCGCGGCCGGGTTATGTGAACCTCGGGTTTACCTGGCGGACTTCCCTGGCGGAAATGCGCCGGCGGTTTGCGCGCGCGTTCGCGCCGCTGGCCGGGCGGGTCGTGATCTATCACGATGGCTGGGGCCTGCCGCTGTTCCGGGATCTCGACGGCGCCGGCCGCCGGGCGGTCGTGCTGCACAGCGACCCTGCCTATCACGCCGCCGCGCTGCCGGGCGTGGCCGGGTTGATCGACGGGGTGCTGGCGATCTCCCCGGCGGTGCAGGCGGCGGTGGCGGCCGCATCTCCGGAACTGGCCGGCGACCGGGTGCGCGCAACCCGGGTGCCGATCGAGCTGCCCCCGGCGCGGGTGGCGCGGGCCGCGGGCGGACCGCTCATCCTCGGCTACGCCGGCCGGATCGAGCGGGCGCAAAAGCGGCTCGACCGCCTGCCGGGCTTCCTCCGCACGCTCCGGGCCGCCGGGGTGGATTTCCGGTTCGAGCTGATCGGCGACGGCGCCTACCGGCCGGCGCTGGCGCGGGAGCTGGCGGGGCGGGCCCACCTGCACGGCTGGGTCACCCGGGCGGAATACCGGCGGATCATGGCCGGCTGGGACGCGGTGGTTTTTTTCAGCGACCACGAGGGCGGACCGATCTCCCTGCTGGAGGGCATGGCCGCGGGCGCGCTGCCGTTTTATCCCGCTCAGGGCGGCAGCTGGGCCGATGTCTACGCGCCCCGGGTCGATCCGCTCTGCCATTATCCGCCCGCGGACCTGCCGGCCCTGGTCCGGGCGATCCAGACGATTTTCCAACGGCCGGCCGCGCAGCTCGAACAGCTGCGGGCGCGCAGCCGCGAACTGGTGCTGGCGCACAGCCCGGAGAACTATCTCGCGGATTGCGGCGATTTCATCGGGCGCGTCGCGGCGGCGGAGCGCATTTCGGCTTCCCCGGCGCGTGCGACCCGGGCGTCCGATCGCCTGCCGCTCGGGTGGGTGACGCGGATGACCCCCGGCCTGCTCAACCGTCGCTGAGCGCGGCCGCCAGGGCGGCGAGGTGTTTTTCCGCCGTGTAATGCGCGAGAAAGTGCCGCCGAAAGACGCCGGCCGGCCGTGGTTCCCGGCGCAGCTGCAGCAGGGCCTGGGTCAGGGCCTCCGCTTCGCCGGGCTCGACCAGGATGGCCTCGGGCGGGAGCGTGTCGGGAATGGCGCGCCAGCGCGTGGCGACGACGGGCAGGTCATGGGCCATCGCCTCGAGCAGCACGAGGGGCTGGCCTTCCAGCGCGTAGGTGGTGGGCAGGCAGAGGCAGTGGCTGGCCGTCAACAGCTCCGCCTTGGCGGCGCCCTGCACCTGGCCGGCGTAACGCAGCGCGGCCGGATGCTGGGCGCACAGGTCATCGAACCGCGTGGCCGTGGGGAAGTCCGCGAACGCCCCGGCGGCGACGAGGGTGAACCTGGGCCCGGCCTTCGGGGCCCGGGCCGCCCGGTTGGCGGCCAGCACCGCGGCGGCGGCGGCAAACAATCCCTTCTCCTCGCAGCACAGGCCGAGAAACAGGACCTGGAAGGGACCGGCGGCGTTCGCCGGGCGGTCGCGATCAGGTCCGGGATCGGGAATGCCGTTCGGCACCGTGCGGATTTTCTTCGGGGCGAATGCGGCGGCGTCGGCGCGCAAGCGGTCGCTCAGTACGAGCGCGAGGTCGGCCCCGCCCAGCAGCCGGTGGCTCAGCCAGCGTTCCCAGCCGCGGCCGCGGGTCGCCAGCCATTCGCCGAGGCCGGCGGCGTGCCAGTGCAGCACCACTCTCTTATAGAAGGGGCGGCAGAGGAGCATGACCAGCCAGTCGCGATACAGGGCCCCGCGCTTGCCGGGGGCGGGCACATAATAGAGCGTGTCGGCGCCCGCGCGGCGGCGGGCCGCGACCGCGCGGAAGCACGCGCCCAGCACGGCGAAGAACTTGCCCGGACGCCAGCGGCCGATGTCGGCCGCGTCGCGCGAGAGGCCCAGGTTCACGTGCTCCACCGCGATGCCGCGGGCCGGCAGGCCGTCGACGAGCGTCGACACCATCACGCTCTGCCCGTGCACGGGCGGCGGAGTCTGGGCGAGGACGAGCAACTTCATCTTTGGCTTGGAAGCGTGGCGGGACCATGGATGATGCGGGCCTCCCGTGAGCAATCCAGCCGCAAAACAACCCGGCGACCGCCCGGCCCGGACCGGGAAGGTGGTGGCCTGCGCCGCGGCCGGGGCCGCGGTCTTCCAGTTTTTTGGCAATGCGGTCCATGGCTGGGTCCGGAGCGATTCGCTGTTCTGGTGGTGGGGCTCGCAGTGGCTCGACCCGATGACGGAAAGCCAGCACGGCTGGCTGATCCTGGCGCTCAGCGCGTGGCTGCTGGCGCGGAATCTGAAAACGGGTGGGGCGGCGGGTCCCTCCGCCGCCGCGGCGTGGACGGAGTCCACGCCCTACCTCGCTCCCGCCGCCATGCTGGGCGGGCTGGCCGTGCACCTGGTCGGCTACGTGCTGCAGCAGGGTCGCGTCTCGATCGTCGGGCTGCTGCTCTTCGTCTGGGGCCTGCTCGCGCTCGCGGGCGGGCTGCGCTGGCGGCGGGCGGCGGCGTTTCCGCTCGCGTTCATGGTCTTCGCCATCCCGCTCAACGTGCTCGACACGGCGGGGTTCTATCTCCGGCTCGGGGTGATCGACACCGCCTGGCACCTGGCGCACTTCTGTCACATCGAGGTGATCCGCAACGGCACGCAGCTGCTCTCGCCCGACGGCCGCTACCAGTACGACGTGGCGGCGGCCTGCTCGGGGATGCGTTCGCTCATGGCCCTGGCGGCGCTGTCGCTGCTGCTGGGCTACCTGAATTTTCGCGCGTGGTGGGCGCGGGCCGCGATCGGCCTGCTGTGCCTGCCCTTTGCGTTCGTCGGCAATGTCGCCCGCATCTTCGCCGTCATCGTGGCGGCGGCCTGGCGCGGGCAGGGGGCGGGCGAAAAGGCCCATGACGTGATGGGCTTCGGCGTCTTCGTCATCGTGCTCGGGCTGGTGCAGGCGACGGTGTGGCTGCTGGAACGCGGGAACATCGGCCGGCCGTTCGCGGCCCCGGCGGACGGCGGGCGGCCGAAAAACACCCCCCCGGAAGTTTGTCATATAATAGATGACAAACGTTCCCCGGGCTGGGCGGGGGTGGGGGCGGTCGTGGGCTGCGCGGGACTGGTGATGCTGGCGGCGCACCGGGTCGATGCGATCCAGCCCGACGCGCGCGTCGGGGTGAAACTGGCCGCGGACGGGCGCAACCCGGTGGAGCTGCCCGTTTATCTGGGCACGGACTGGGAGGGGCAGCCGGCGGAAGTCACGCCGGTCGAGCGCGAGGTGCTCCCGGCGGACACCGGCTTCTCGCGGAAGGATTATGTATCCCTGCACAATCTCAATGAGCGGGTCTTCCTGTCGATCGTGCTGAGCGGGCGCGACCGCACCTCGATCCACCGGCCGGAACTTTGCCTGGTCGGACAGGGGTGGACGATCACCGGCCGCACGACCCATCGCTTCACCTGGCCCTCCTCCGCCCAGGCTGCGGAGGGCAGGCCCATGGGCACGCCAGCCACAGTGCCGGCCACGATTTTGCGCATCGAACGCGAGGCCACCACCTCCCAGGGAAAAAAAATCAAGGTCCCGGCCTGCTTCGCGTACTGGTTTGTCGGCGCGGACAAGGTCGTGGCGTCCAACACCGACCGCGTGCTTTACACGTCGTTCGACCGGCTGGTTCACCTGCAAACCCACCGCTGGGCCTACGTGGTCATGCAGACCCTCGCCCCGGACGGGGAGCCCGCGGCGCTGCGGCGGATGCAGGCGGTGCTGGACGGCACGCTGCCGGCATTCCAGGAACCCCTGCCGGCGGGCGGGGGTTTGTAAAACCGCGGAATTCTGTGATGTTGCCAACCGGGCGGGCCGTCATAGGTTGACCGACCCGTTGATGATGACCGTCATCGCAGCCACCAAGCCAATCCTCCTTTCCGCCGCCGCCGAGCCCTATTTGTGGGGCCTGATTGCGGCCGGACTGGTTGGCGTCGCGGGTGGGTTCGTCGCGGTCTGGTTCATCATGCGGCAGACCCGCCGGCTGGCCGAGCAAAGCGCCAAGTCCCACCTGGAACTCGCCAAGCGCGAGGCCGCGGTGGCGTCGTCGGAGCTCATCAGCAAGGCCGAGGAGGAGATCCGCACCCGCGAGGCCGAGCTGAACCGCGACCTCGACCGCCGCAAGATCGAGATCGAGATCATGCTGCGCGAGATCCGCTCCCACGAGGAATCCCTCGCCCTGCTCGACTACCAGCTCGAGCAGCGGCAGGAGCGCCTCGCCCGCGAGGCGGGCGCGATCAAGCAGGCGCGCGACGCCATGCGCGACCTGTCCAAGAGCCTGCGCAAGCGCCTCGAGGGCGTGGCCTCGCTCGACGGCGAGGAGATCCGCAAGCAGCTGCGCGACGAGGTCACCTTCGAGTGCCAGGAGGAGCTCCGCGCGCTGCGCAAGGAGCTGCTCGAGCGCTCCGAGCAGGACATCGTCCAGGAGGGCAAGCGCATCCTCGTCGCCACCATGCAGCGGCTCGCGAGCAAGCCCAACAACGACCTCACCGCCACCATCGTCCAGCTGCCCAGCGAGGAGATGAAGGGCCGCATCATCGGCCGCGAGGGCCGCAACATCAAGTCGTTCGAGGCCGCCACCGGCACCACGCTGCTGATCGACGAGTCGCCGCAGATGGTGCTCATCTCGTCGTTCGACCCCGTGCGCCGCGAGGTCGCCAAGCTCGCGCTCGAGGCGCTGCTCAAGGACGGCCGCATCCACCCGGCCAGCATCGAGGAGTTCGTCGGCCGCGCCCGGCAGGAGATGGACCTGCACGTCGCCCAGATCGGCGAGGAGGCGGTCGACCGCCTGAAGATCTCGGGCCTGCACCCGGAGAGCATCAAGCTCCTCGGCCGGCTCCGGTTCCGGTTTTCCTACACGCAGAACGTCCTCGACCACTCCATCGAGGTCGCGCAGCTCTGCGCCATGCTCGCGGCCGAGCTCGGGCTCGAGCCCAACGTCGCCAAGCGCGCCGGCCTGCTCCACGACATCGGCAAGGCCGTCGAGGGCGAGTACGAGGGCAGCCACGCGCTGATCGGCGCCGACTTCATCCGCCGCTACGGCGAGACCAGCATCGTCGTCAACGCCGTCGCCGCCCACCACGCCGAGGTCAAGCCCGAGACGATCTACGCCGGGCTGGTCATCCTCGCCGACGCCATCTCGGCCTCGCGCCCCGGCGCCCGCGCCGAGTCGATGACGTCCTACATCGAGCGGCTCGGCCGGCTCGAGAAGCTGGCGATGACGATGCCCGGCGTGCAGCAGGCCTTCGCCATCCAGGCCGGCCGCGAGGTGCGCGTGGTGGTGCAGCCGAACGCCGTGACCGACGAGCAGGCGCACGCCCTGGCCAAGAATCTCCGGCTCAAGATCGAGCAGGAGCTCGACTACCCCAGCACGATCAAGGTCACGGTCATCCGCGAGCAGCGGTACACCGAGACGGCGACCTGACGGTCGCAGGAGCGAGTAGTGGATAGCGAGCAGCAGGCATGCAGAAATCTTGCCAAGGTTCCCGCCCTGTATTTCTACTCTCCACTCGCTACCCGCTACTCACTACTTCGCCTCCCATGTCCGACAAAAAGATCCTCGCGACCTTCCCCAATCCCGCGCCGCGGCGCGACTACGTGATCGAGCACACGCACCACGAGTTCACCTCGCTGTGCCCGATGACGGGGCACCCGGATTTCGCCGACATCACCGTGCGCTACGTGGCGGGGAGGAAGTGCGTCGAGCTCAAGTCGCTCAAGCTCTACTTCCACGCCTACCGCAACGAGGGCATGTTCTTCGAGGCGGCGACGAACAAGATCTGCGACGACCTCGGGGCCGCGCTCCAGCCGCGGAGCCTGACGATCATCGCCCGCTGGAAGGCCCGCGGCGGCTTCTCCTCGGTGGTCACGGCCGACTGGAAGCGGGCGAAAAGGCGCCCGTGAGTGACCGGGGCGGCCGCGGGCGCAGGCCGCGGGCCCGGCCCGACCGATGACCACCGCCGTCCCATCGCCTGCGCGCCAGGCCGATTCCGTGCTCCGCCGGAGCCTGCGCGGCAGCGTTTACGAGGGGCTGCTGGCCATGCCGCTGGTATATCTGAATTTGCCGGCGAACCTGGTGGTGGCGACCCTGCTGGCCGAGGCGCTGCGCGTGCCGCCCGATGTCTACGGTTTCCTGGTGTCACTGCCGTTCTGGTGCAACCTGCTGCAGGTGTTCATCGCGCCCGCGCTTTTCCGCCGGTGGACGGCGCGGCAGGTCTTTTTGGTCACGATCGGGCTGAACACCGGGGCATGGGCGGGATTCGCCGCGGTGCTGGCCGGTGCGCCCGCCCTTGTGCTGGCGCGGCCCGGTGTCGTGGCCGGGGCATTTGTTTTCGCCGCGGGGCTGACGACGGGCGTGATGAGCGTGGCGTGGACGGCCTACATGCAGTCTTGGGTGCCACCCGGCATCCGGGCGGTGTATTTTTCCCGCCGCAACCGCGTGGCCCAGCTCTCCAACCTGGCGTTTTTGCTGCTGGCCGGCTTTGCGCTCAGATGGCCGACGCTGCCCGTGATCGCGGGGGTGATGGCGTTCGCGTGCGGGGCGCGGGTGTTTTCGGCGGTGGCCGCGCTGCGCACGCCGGCGGCCGGCGATCCGTTGCCGCAGGGCCGGCCCGACTGGCGGGAACAGTGGCGCGGCCTGCGCGGGGCGCGCGAATTCTGGCACATGGTGCTGTTCGGCGCGGCGTGGGGCGCGGTGCTGAACGGGTTCAGCGCTTTCCAGCCGGTGTTCATGTTGTCCGCGCTGACGCAGACGGCGCAGGAGGCGAGCCTGCCGCTGGCGCTCTCGCTGCTGTTCGGCGCGCTGGCGCTGCCGGCATGGGGGCGGCTGATCGATCGTTTCGGCGCGCGCCCGGTGCTGTTCGTCGGGGTGCCGTTGTGGGCGCTGGTGAACGTGCCCTGGGCCTTCCTGACGCCCGACATGCGCGGGCTGCTGTTTGCGGCGTGGGCGTTCACGGGCGCGATCAACGCCGGCATCGTCCTCGCGCAGCTGAACCTGTTGATGAAGCTCATGCCCGCCGGGGCCAAGGGCGTGGCGGTGGGCGTCAACCTGGCCGCGGCTGCGTTGGGCACGGCGCTGGCGCCGATCGCCGCGGGCCTGGTGCTGACGTGGGCGCTGGCGCAAGGCTGGCCGGCGATCGCGGTCTACCACGTGTTCTTCATGACGCTGCCACCCTGCGCCGCGCTGACCCTGCTCGTCCTCCGCCGGGTGCGCGAACCGGAGGCGGCGCCGGTCGAGCACGTGGTGGGCGCGCTCCGCAACTTCCGCACGCTCGCCGGCGCGCTTGGGCTCGGCTTCCTGGCGCAGACGCTGTTCACGCCGCGCGGCAAGGACCGCAAGAGCGAGTATTGAGTCAAGGTTGCAGCTGGCGCAGCGCCGCGGCGTGCAACTCCGGTGTGGCGGCGGCGACGGTCGAGGTCGCCGGATAGGCCGGACCGCCGGACCAGTCGGTGATGACGCCGCCTGCGCCGCGGATGACCGGCACGAGGGCGGCGATGTCCCAGGGGTTCATGATCGGATCGACCACGAGGTCGGCCCATCCGGTCGCCAGCAGCAGGTAGCCGCCGGCGTCGCCCCAGGTGCGACAGAGCCGGGCGGATCTCGCCAGCCGGTCGAACCCGGCGGCATCCTGATATCGGGCGGGAGCGAGCCAGTCGCAGGTCAGCAGCGTCGCCTCGGTCATTTGCCTCGTTGGCCGGCAGCGGACCGGCGCGCCGTTGAGCGTGGTCGCGTGGCCGTCGCCGAGCACGAGCTGCCGGATCACCGGCTGGTGGATGCAGCCCAGCACGGGCTCGCCGCGGTGGAGCAGGGCGATGAGCGTGCCCCACAGGGGCACGCCGGTGATGAACGACTTCGTGCCGTCCACGGGATCGAGCACCCAGACGAATTCGGCCCCGATGTTCTCGGGCCCGAGTTCCTCGCCGAGCAGGCCGTGGTCCGGGAACCGCGCCTGGATCATCCGACGCATCAGCTCCTCGGCGCCCCGGTCGGCCCGCGTCACCGGGGACTGGTCCGCCTTGAACTCGACCGCGACATCGCGGCGGCCGAACAGGGGACGAATGAAATCGCCGCTCGCCCCGGCGAGTTCGAGCATGAAGTCGCGGTAGCGCGAGAGGTCCATGCAGGCTTTGAAACCACGAAATGCACGAAACACACGAAAATAAGCCGGGCGGAATTGCCGTGATTTCGTGGGTTTGGTGTATTTCGTGGGGCCCATGCACTGGGCCGACACCCCGATTCACTTCATCGACTTCGAGGGCAACGGCACCTCGGGTATCCTCGAGTTTGGCGTCGTGACCCTGCGCGGCGGTGTGTTGGCGGAAACCCGGACCCGCCTGTGCGCAGCGACGGGCCGCGTGTCGCCGGAGGACACGGGGGTGCACGGGCTGCGGGCCGAGAGGGTCGCCGCGGAGCCACCGTTTCGCGACGAGTGGGAGTATTTCGCCGGCCTGCGTGCGAGCGGGCCGTTGGCCGCGCATTTCGCCCAGGCGGAAAACCATCTGCTGCGGACGGTCTGGGCCTACCCGCGGAGCGGGCCGGATTTCGCCCGGCCGGGGAAGACCGCGACCGAGTGGGGCCCGTGGATCGACACCGGGCGGCTCTACCCCCAGTTCTTCCCGGCGCTGGGCGCCGGCCGGCTGGAGGAGCTGGTGGCCGCGGGCGGGTTGCAGGCCGAACTGGACGCGCGGGCGGCGGTGCACTGCCCGGCGGGCCGGCGGCAGTACCACGCGGCGCTCTATGACGCGCTGGCCGGGGCGCTGCTGCTGCGGGTGTTCCTGCAGCGGCCGGAATTCGCGGCGGCGACGATCCCGTGGCTGCTGCAGATGAGCACGCTCGACGGCGGCCGGCGCGACGCGCTGCGGCAGCGGGACCTCTGGTAGGGCGGCAAGTCCCTTCGCCGCCGGCGCGGCGCGGACGGAGTCCGCGCCCCACCCATCAATCAAGCGGGTATTTTTTCAGCCCGGTGAGCTGCAGGCAGGTGCGCAGGACGAAAAGCGGATTGTGGACCAGGTAGCGCCGCCAGAGCCGGCGCGGGTCGGTGCCGAGGCGGTGGAGCCACTCGAGCCCGCTGCGCTGCATCCAGCGCGGGGCCTGGGCCACGCGCCCCGAATGGAAGTCAAACGCGGCGCCGACGCCGACCATCAGCCCGCCGCCGAGCAGCCGCCAATGGGCGGCCATGAACTTTTCCTGCAGCGGGGAGCTCAGGCCGACCCAGATGACGTCGGGCTGTTTCGCCGCGACATCGGCCTGCAGGGCGGAGGATTCCTCCGCCGTCAGCGGCCGGAACGGGGGCGTGAAGGTGCCCGCGACCAGGAGGCCGGGGAAACGGGCGCAGAGTTTTTCCCGCAGGGTTTCCGCCACGCCGGGCGCGCCGCCGTAGAAATAATGGGTCAGGCCGGCGGCCCGGCCGGCCGCGCACGCCGCGAGCAGGAGGTCCGGGCCGTAGACCCGCGTGATGCCGCGGTGGCCGTGGGCGCGGCCGAGCCAGACCAGCGGCATGCCGTCGGGTGTGGTGAGGCTGGATTGGTTGTAGGCGGCGCGGAGCGCGGGATCGGCGCGCGCCCGCTCGACGTTGTAGGCGGTCGCGCAGCAGATGTAGCCGGTCGGCCGCCGGCCGCGGGCGGCGAGCACGAAGTCGCGCGCCTGGTCCAGGGACAGCGCCGAGACCCCGGTGCCGAGGACGTTGAAGCGGGGCGGCGAGTCCACGGCGGGTGACGGGCGGGGCGAGCCTCGGTCGGCCGGGGGCCGGCCCTATTGGGGCCCGGGGCCGAAGATTTTGTCCTCCAGCGCCTGCACGGTGGCGATGAAGGCCGCGGGCGTGGGGGCGGCGAGCAGGGCCGCGCGGTTGGCCGCGTCCTTGATCAGCCGGCAGAGCGCGCCGACGAGCATGAGGTAGTCGCCGGGATTCGACTTGGGCGTGCCGAGCACGAACAGGAGGCGCACGGTCTGGTCGCAGTTCTCGAAATGCACGCCGGCGGAGCTGCGGCCGACGGCGATGACAATCTGCTTCACGTGCTCGGTGCGGGCGTGGGGCAGGGCGATCTCGTTGCCGAGGCAGGTGGTGTCGAGCCGCTCCCGCGCGAGGAGCTCCTCGTAGAAGCCGGGAAAATTGGCGACGTTGGGGTCCGACTCGAGCAGCCGGGCGACCTCGTGGAGCGCGGCGGCGCGCTGGGTGCTCGGGAGATTGAGCTGGATGCGGGCGGGATCAAGGAGGCTGGAGAGGCGGACGGCCATGCACGGAAAGGATCACGGAAAGAGACCCAGCGTCCCGGCGGTTGGCAAGGTTGGAAAAGGCCGGTGCCCCGATGTCATCCGTCGTTCGGCGTGAAGATCTTTTCAACCGGCTGGCCGAACAGGCGGCCTATCTTCAGCGCGAGGGGCAGGCTCGGGTCGTATTTCCCGGTTTCGATGGCGTTGATGGTCTGGCGCGAGACCCCGAGGCGGTCGGCCAGTTCGCCCTGCGACCATTTTCGCAGCTGGCGCAGCTCGGGCAGCCGGTTCTTCATCGGTAGCGGCTTTTAGACCAGAAGAGGACGATGAAGTAGGACCAGAACACCGGCAGCCAGTAGTCGACCGGCTGCAGGGGGGAGAGCCCGGCGGATTCCAGGGCACCGAGGAGCATGACAATCGCCAGCGCGAGGGGGAAAGCCAGGGCCATTGCCTGGGTGCGGATTTTTTGCTCCAGTTCGTCGTTGCTCGCCAGGAGGTCGCGCTCGGACCGCCAGAAGAAATAGGCAAAGGCACCGGCAAAGAGAACACACAATCCCGCCTTCACCATGCCAGCGGCCTCGTGGTTCCGAATGACGATCCGGGCCGCCACGTAGGCAAGACCGAAAAATATTCCGCAGGCATACGTCAGCGGCGAGAGGTGCGCCTTCGCCTTGATTCGAGGTTGGGCCGGACCGGTGAGGTGGGATTGCATAGCCGATGATGTAAAGCATACTTGTCATGCATGTCAAGTATACTTGTCAGCCAGACGGGCCTTAAAAAGGCGTGCCCGAGGGCGCGCTCATGCGCCGCCCGGCGGCCTACCGGGTGACGATCTGGGAGGCGGGGCCGGCCGAACTCCGGCATTGCCCCGTTCCGTGCCGCGGGCACGCTCGCGGAAAATATTCCCCATGGCCCAACCTTCCCCGGTCAAGTTTGAACCGTTCATCCCGGCCTCGGCCAAGATCCCGGAGTTCACCGTCCGCGCCGTCCTGACCGGCGCCATCCTGGGCATGGTCTTCGGCGCCTCGTCGCTCTACCTCGTGCTGAAGGTCGGCCTGACGGTGAGCGCGTCCATCCCGGTGGCGGTGATTTCGCTCGCGCTGTTCCGGGCCTGGTCCAAGGGCGGCGGCCGCGACTCCACCATCCTGGAAAACAACATCGCCCAGACGGCCGGTTCGGCCGGCGAGTCCATCGCCTTCGGCCTGGGCGTGACGATGCCGGCCATCCTCATCCTGGGTTTCGACCTCGAGCTGACGCGCGTGATGCTGGTCGCCATCCTCGGCGGCCTGCTGGGCATCCTGATGATGATCCCGCTGCGCCGGGCGCTCATCGTCAAGGAACACGGCATCCTCAAGTATCCCGAGGGCACGGCCTGCGCCGCGGTGCTGATTGCCGGCGTGGACGACGTCTCGCGGGCCGCCGCCTCCCCGTCGGCCAAGGCCGACATGGCGGCCGCCGAGGCCGCCGGGCTCGGGAAATCGCCCGGGGCCCGGGTCATTTTCACGGGTTTCGGCCTGGGCCTCCTCTACAAGTCGCTCAACGTGGCCTGCAAGGGCTGGAAGGATGTGCCGGAAAAAGTCTTCGGCGCCCCGTTCAAGGCCGGCTCGGTCAGCTGCGAGATCTCCCCCGAGCTGGTCGGCGTCGGCTACATCATCGGCCCGTATCTCGGCGGGCTGATGGCGGCGGGCGGCGTGCTCTCGTACCTCGTGCTGATTCCGCTGATCAAGTTCTTTGGCGAGGGGCTGACATCGCCGCTGGCGCCGGGCACGGCGCTGATCGCCGACATGAGCCCGGGGCAGATCCGCGGGGCGTACGTGCTCTACATCGGCGCGGGCTGCGTCGCGGCCGGCGGGCTCATCAGCCTGGTCCAGGCCCTGCCCACCATCTGGCATGGCATCAAGGGCGGTTTCCACGACATCGGCCTGGCCCGCACCGACGGGGGGCCGAAGGAAGTGCTGCGCACCGACCGCGACCTCTCGCTGAAGTTTGTCGGAATCGGGATCGTGGTCCTGCTGGCCGGGATCCTGTTCGCCCGCTCGCTGAACATGAACCTGCTGGGCGCGCTGCTGATCGTGGCCTTCGGGTTTCTCTTCGTGACCGTTTCCTCGCGGCTCACCGGCGAGGTCGGCTCCACGTCGAACCCGATCTCGGGCATGACGGTGGCCACGCTGCTGTTCACCTGCCTGGTGTTCCTGCTGATCGGCTGGACCGGCCCGGCCTACTATGTGACGGCCCTGTCCATCGGCGGCATCGTCTGCATCGCCTCCTCCAACGGCGGCACGACCTCGCAGGACCTGAAGACGGGCTTCCTGGTCGGCGCGACGCCGAAACTGCAGCAATACGCGATCCTCATCGGCGCCTTCGGCTCGGCCGTGCTGCTGGGGCCGATCCTGATGAAATTGAACGATTCCGCGATCGTCTACGTGCCGGCGGCGAAGGTTGCACCGGCAGGATTGCATGCCGATGTGGCCAGGCTCGACCCGGTGAAGCAAAGCCTGGTGGGACCCCAGGCCAAGGAGGACGCCGGGAGGTATTACTCCTGGCACAAGACAGACGCGGTGGGCGGTCCCGCCGGCAAGTATCTCGTGAACGACAAGGGCGACGCCGTCTGGCTGGTCGATCCCGGCATCAATGGCACCTACAGCACGCGGCCGGACGGGAGCATGGTGCGCAAGTTCGACGCGCCGAAGGCGACGCTGATGTCCTATATCATCAAGGGCATCCTCGACCGCAAGCTGCCGTGGGCGCTGGTGCTCTTCGGCGCCATGATCACGGTGGCCCTGCAGATGTCCTTCGTGCCGGCGCTGACCTTTGCCGTCGGGGTCTACCTGCCGATCTCCTCGTCGCTGCCGATCTGGATCGGCGGCATGATCCGCCTGGCGGTGGACCGCTGGCTGCGCCGGCAGCCGGCCCACGCCAGGCTGGACCAGGCCGCGTTCAACGCCGAGAGCGACAAGAGTCCCGGCGTGCTGCTGGCCTCGGGCTATATCGCGGGCGGGGCCATCGCCGGGATCGTGATCGCGTTCCTGGCGGGCGTGCCCGGCGTCAACCAGATCGACGATGCGCTGCTGCGGTGGTCCACGGCCCACAACCCCTTCTTCGAGGGCCCGCACGCCGACCTGCTTTCGCTGGTCCCGTACGTGCTGCTGTGCGGCTTCCTGTATCTCGTGGCGCGGGAAAAGCTGCTGGTGCCGAAGAAAGGGTAG
>Ga0265319_1000621_pt1 | contig 23357 bp, 19 predicted proteins | sample 4824metaG_FD_192443 | JGI IMG/M metagenome (GOLD analysis project Ga0265319, IMG submission 192443) | Rhizosphere microbial communities from Carex aquatilis grown in University of Washington, Seatle, WA, United States - 4-8-24 metaG | ecosystem: Host-associated > Plants > Roots > Rhizosphere >...
CGAGGCGATAATCGGTGCGTACGTGCCTTGATGTCATCGCGGCGGGTGATGCCGATCGGCTTGCCGCCGAAGGCCGGGTCCAAATTTCCGCAGGTAGACGACCTGGCGCGCAGCGGGATGTCAGCACGGATTCAGCACCGTTTTCCCGGGTCATCGCTGCTTCGAAGTGCGAGCCTCACATGCCAGCGGCCTCGGGAGGAGGCTGCCGTCTCTGGTAACGCCGCCCAGTCGATCACCGGCCCACGACTGCAGGCGATCGCAGAGTGAGCGAGGGGCCGACCCGGGGCGAAAGGTAATGGATCGTTCATGCCTTATTGACATGAACGATCCATTACCGCCTGGAGTGGAGTTGCGCTGGCACGGGTGGCGCGGCCAGCGCGAAGGGGCTTCCTGTTAGGTGCAGGTGGCGCCGTTGAGGGTGAAGCTGGTCGGCACGGCGTCGCTGTTAGTCCACGTCCCCTGGAAGCCGACTGTCGCTGATGCGCCTGCGGCGAGGGCGCCATTGTAGCTGGCGTTGGTCAGCGTCGCGGCTTCACCGGACTGGCTGGCGGTTCCGTTGAAGTCGCTGGTGATGTGCTGGTCACCGGGGAAGGTGAATTTCAGCGTCCAGTTCGAGATCGCCGCGGAACTGGTGTTCTTGATCACGACTTGGCTGACGAAGCCGCCCGCCCACTGGCTTTGCGTTGTGTAGGTCACTTGACACGCCCCACCGCCTCCGGAGGAAGCGATCGAGTCAGTGAACGTGGTAGTACCTGACGCTCCGGTGCTGTCCCTGGCGGTGACTGTTACCGATGATGATCCTGACGCGGTTGGCGTGCCGGAGATAAGCCCAGTCGAGGAGTTGATCGACAGGCCCGCGGGCAGTCCGGTGGCGCTGTAGGTCAGCGCCGCCCCACCGGAATCGGCGGCGCGGATCTGCACGCTCTGCGCCGTGCCGACCGTACCTGACTGGTTGCCCGGGTTGGTCACGCTGACCGTGTTACCGCTGCTGCCGCCGCCCAGCGTGACGCTGTTGCTGCCACTGCCGCCGCCGAAGGCCTCGGTCGCGAGGACCTGGTAGTTCATCGTGCCCAGGTTCATGCCATGGCTCGCCCAGGCGCTGACAAAGTTACTGAAGGTGATGGTACCGCTGCTGACAGGTGAGGTCCGAATCGCCAGGTACTGCTCGAAGGTGCAGCTGTTGCCCGTAATGCAGGGCTGGTTGACCTGCTGGTGCTCATAGATGTTGTACGTGCCGCCGTTGCTGGTCATCGTGCCCATGAACGTGCCCGCCGCGTTCCCGGCGGGCTTGTAATCGTCCTCGACGTAGTACTCGACGAGCGGGTTAGTGGACCAGCCGTACAGCGATACCAGCGTGGTTCCGCCAGAGGCGCTGAGGCTATCGGAAAAGCTGACGTTGGCGCTGGTGCTGCCCGGGTTCGAGCCGACGCCGCCGACGAAGTCGCCGATGCCGCTCCACGTGGCGGAGTAGCTGGTGGCGGAGTTCAGCGTGATGCAGGCTGACCCGCCGCTAACGAACATCGTGTAGAACGCGCCACCGATGCTGCCGGTCGAATTCGAGCAGACTTGCGTCGCTGCCCTGGCCGTGCCGGGCAGGACCGTGGCAACCGTGGCCAGTGCCAGGGCGCAGGCAGCGCCGATGAGCGCCAAGACGCGGCCGCGTCCGCGGCCTGGCGGCTTAGCCGTGAGTTCGTTCATCTACGTGTTTCCTCTTGGGTGAAGGCTGGGTAGGCGACCAGGCACCGCGACACGACCGGAGGACCGGGACGTGGCGAAGACCCGGACCGGCAGGTCGCTAGATCTGCCGACTGCGCCATCATTTGCTCGGCGTTATCGGCTGTCAATTTCCGAAATACTTGCGAAACCTCGAATAAGACACGGTTGCCAGGTCAACGGCCATGACTGGGGCATGGTTGACCGCTGATTCCAGCCATGAATGTTTCAAGGATCAGGCTGGCGACGCCGCACTTCGAAACGTTTCTGAATCCAGGAAATGGAGGATGAGGCACCAAAGACCCCAGGTACTGCCGGCGCGGGAACCGCCTTGCCTGGAACCACGCGGGTACGCGGTGCGACTCCTGCGAGCGCCAGGCGATCGATGCCCGCGCCGAACCGCCGACGGTGACCGGTGCGCAGGAGTGGATCTACCTGACCGCTCGGCATGCATCAGCCGTAACCACCTGTGGGCCTGCTCGTCGGCAGTCGAGCCGGTAGATGCATGCCGAGCAGGCATCGGTCAGCACGGATTCAGCACGAGGGCTGAACGCGGCGCTGTGCATCTGTCAACTCTGATCCGTTGGCCGTTCGCCGCGGCGTCCTGACGACAGGGCCTTCCATCGAACGAGAATCCGCCAAAGCCCTCCGCGCGAAGTACCTCCCCGTTACTGTGCAAACTTCGAGATAAGCGCTTCCCGCACACCCGGGCATCACGGAGTTGGACGCAGCAGCGTGGACGACATAGCCAACGGCAACCATCAGCACACGAACCACTGCGACAGTGGGTGCGAGCGACTGACCGCTGAGGGCGAGGTCGCCGTCGCACGGCTCATCCTCGATGGCGGCGATCTCGAGCACGCCGCCAAACATGTCGGCAGCGCCGTCGGCACCGACCCCACGCTGCCCGAGGCGTACGAAGTCCTCGCCGAACTGGTCGGTAGAGCCGGCGGACCGCAGTTGGCGCTCGACCTGTTTCCGCAGTCCGTCACCTACGCGGGCAGCCACGCATGCCGTGCGGCGCTGCTCGCGGCGGTCGGGCGCACCAGCGAGGCGGTATTCCTGCTCGGCGCGGTCATCGGCGCGGTGCCGGACCTGCCGTGGGCCTCCGCCGCATGGCTCGAAGCACTGGCCACGCCGGACGCCGCGGCGGCGCTGGACCCCGCACAGGTGGGCACCGCGCTGGCCCACGTCACGCAGGCCATCGCCGATCCCGCCCCGGAGCCGACACGCTCGTACATCGCGCCCTACTACGCGCTCGTGCGGGAAGTCGTCGCGCAGCACCCCGGGCAGCAGCCGATGGTCGCCATGGCCTCCAGCCTGGCCCGGCGGATGGACGACCTCGCCACGGCGATCACCTGGGCGAAGACCGTCACCGATCTACGCTTCGGCCCCGACCGCGACGCCTTCGGTGCGGCCATGCTCGCCAGCGCCCTGCGCCGCGCCGGACGCGTCAAGGAAGCGATCGACGTGATGTGGAAGGTCGTGCGCGAGGATCCCTCGCAGACCACGCTGGCCGTCGACCTCGCCGAGACGCTCGGCTCTGTCGGCCGTCCAGCCGAAGGCGTCGCCGTGCTCGAGCGCGTTCTGAAGAGCGCCCCGGACCACGAGAAGGCCGCGCCGGCCGTCCTGGCGCTGCGCTACCAACTCGACCAGGACCCCACCCACCTGGTCGCCCTGCACGACCACCTTCGACGCCATCCCGGCCACGGCTACGCGGGCCGCCTCCTGCAACAGGTGTGCGCCGACAAGGCCTGGCTCGGCCGCAACGACTACGCGCGGGAGGCGACCGTCAACGGCATCCATCAGATGATGGAACGCCTGGAGCCCGGCGCAGAGGAGCGCGTCGGCATGCGCCTGTCGGGCCTGGAGGCGCCCAGCTCCGTCCTGGCTGCCCGGCTGGTCGCACCCCGCTTCTACGTCGAGCACGAGAAGATCCACGAACCGGACCCGCGCCTGCCGACCCGCCCCGTTGCCATCCAGCCCTGGCGCTTCGAGGAGACCGTCCCGTACCCGGCGGTACCGGAGCCGTCGAAGAAGGCGACGGAACTGGCCCGCGACCTGGCGACACATCACTGGGACACACCCCCGGCGCTGTACGACCGCGCGGCGGCGCTCGCGGGACTCCCGCTCGACGACCTGATCGGCCTGCTCGTCCACCCGCCCTCGCCGATGGATGCACCCTGGCCGGACGGCCTTGCCGCCAGAGTCCCGGATTTCTGGCTGCGCGCCGTCCAGGTCATCGCCTGCGCGGGCATCACCCACTACCGCACGGACCAGCCGTGGCCCACATCGCAACGCCGCGAAGCACTGCTCGACCTGCTCGACGGCACGGAAGACTGGATCTGTGAAGCGGCCGCGATGGCCCTCGTCGCGGTCGGCTGGACGCATCCGGAAACCCGCGCCGACGTCGGCGACCGCGTGGCGGCGCGCCACCGCGCGGCGGCGCAGGCCGCAAGAACCCGGCGCGTCGAGATCCTCGACTCACTGAAGCTGCTAACGAAGTCGTGCGGCTGGACGCCGACCGGCGCGGCCCCGGAACCTCGCCGCAAACTGTTCAGTCGCCGCTGACGAACGGTCGGCGGCGGTGGTTCCTCGCCGACCCTAAAGGCAGAGCCCCGGCTCCCCGACAAGCCTGGCCCCGTGCGCCAGGTACAAGTCCTGCGGATAGTCGGCGTTGCCGATGAGCGGCTGGGAGGACAGGACGAACTCGGTCTTCCCCGGACGCCCGCCTGTTTCCTCCTCCACCTCACGCGCTGCCGCCGCCGTAGAGTCTTCACCGTCATCCACGTATCCGCCCGCCAGCTCCCACACCCAGCGGTCCACTATGAACCGGTGCCGGCGCATCAGCAGGACCCGCTCGCCCGCGTCATCCAGGACCACCGTCATCGCGCAGCGCCGCATCCGGAAGACGTACTGCGTGAACCGCACGTGGTTCGGAAGCTCGACATCAGCCAGGCTCACACGGATGTGAGGGGTGTCGTCCACCAGCCGCTCGCCGTGGATCACCCACTTGTGCGGGTCAGTCACGTCCGACGGCCCATTCCATGCGAAACGGTTCCGAGAATCCGCAGGTCAGCGACCCATTACCAGCCCTTGAGCAGCTGCCGCGCCATCACCATGCGCTGGATCTGGTTCGTCCCCTCGTAGATCTGGGTGATCTTGGCGTCGCGCATCATGCGCTCGACCGGGTAGTCGTTCACGTAGCCGTACCCGCCGAGCAGCTGGACCGCGTCCGTGGTGACCGACATCGCGACGTCGGAGGCCATGGTCTTGCACGCCGAGGAGAAGAACGTCAGGTCGGGCACCTTCTCACCGTGCATAGCGCGCTCCGAGCGGGCCGCCGCGGCGTAGGTGAGCTGCCTGGCCGCCTCCAGCTTCATCGCCATGTCGGCGATCATGAACTGCAGTCCCTGGAAGTCGGCGATCGCCTGGCCGAACTGCCTGCGCTCCTTCACGTAGCCGAGCGAGTAGTCAAGCGCGCCCTGCGCGATGCCGAGCGCCTGCGCCGCGATGGTGACGCGCGTGTGGTCCAGGGTGCGCAGCGCGATCTTGAACCCCTCGCCTTCGTCGCCGACCCGGCGCGACTCAGGGATCTCGCAGTTGTCGAAGTAGAGCTCGCGGGTCGGCGACCCCTTGATGCCAAGCTTGTGCTCGGGGGCGCCGAAACTGAAGCCGGCGTCGCCATCCTCCACCACGAACGCGGTGATGCCGCCCGCGCCCGCGTCCGGGTCGGTCACCGCCATGACCGTGTAATACTTCGACACCCCGGCGTTGGTGATCCACCGCTTCACGCCGTTGAGCAGGTAGCCGCCGGAGACCGGGACCGCGCGGGTGCGCATCGCGGCCGCGTCTGAGCCCGCCTCCGGCTCGGAGAGCGCGTAGGAGAACATGCCCTCGCCGCGGGCCACCCGGGGGAGGTAACGCTGCTTGACCTCCTCGGACGCGCCGAGCATGAGCGGCATCGTGCCGAGCTTGTTGACCGCGGGGATCAGCGAGGACGTCGCGCAGGCACGCGCGACCTCCTCGATCACCAGCGCGGCCGCGAGGGCGTCGCCGCCGGCCCCGCCGTAGGCCTCGGGGATGTGCACCGCGTGGAAGTCGGCCTTCACCAGGGCCTCGTACACGTCCCACGGGAACTCCGTGGTCCGGTCGATGTCCGCCGCCCGCGGCGCGATCTTGTCTTCCGCGAGCGCGCGCACGGCTTCGCGCAGCGCCTCGTGCTCGTCCGACAGTGCGAAGGTGCTCATGCCCCGATGCTAATCCCCGGGTGCCGGCGGCTCGGCAGACCGTCAGCCAGAACGGAGCGGGCTCCGCCATCTCCGCCAGCCGCGGCCCGGCGGGCGGTCACGCTGCCCGCTGGGCGCCTCTCGCGTGCGGGCCGGTCAGGCGCGGCATGCTCGCCGCGTGGGCCGGCCGGCGCGACTCAGCCGCGGATTCCTCCGCGGGACGCGGTTCCGGTACCCAGCCCTTCGGCGCGGCGTGCTTGCCACTAGACCGGCACAAGCCCAGCGAACGGAACGGCCGGCTCTTGGATACAGAAAAAGCCATGGAGCACTCCCCTTGGACCCCGTTGCGCAGGGCGCCCGACTCCCCCGTCGGACACTTGCTGCCGGTCCCGTTCCGGCCGCCTGCGCAGGCTCTAGAATGCCCCACCGCCGCACGGGTAAACAGCCCCGGCACGGCACTGTGCTCAAACCGATACCGAAGGTCAGCAAGCCACTACTCTCCGGGACATCTTCGCGGCATTTCACCGGTAAGCGGCGAATCAGGACAACGGGAGCAAGTGCGGGCGAGTGGAACGTCAACCGCCCGGAAGCTAGCCGAGCTGGCCGCGCAGCGCCGCGCCCTTCGCCTTGGCCTGCGCGGTCAGGCGCGCCTGGAACTCGATCATCTGGGCGCGCAGGTCGTCATCGGCGGCGGCGAGGATGCGGACCGCGAGCAGTCCCGCGTTGCGCGCGCCGCCGACGGCGACCGTCGCCACCGGGATCCCCGCGGGCATCTGCACGATCGACAGCAGCGAGTCAAGGCCCTCCATGTGCTTGAGCGGCACCGGGACGCCGATCACCGGCAGCGGCGTCACGGAGGCGAGCATGCCGGGCAGGTGCGCGGCACCGCCCGCGCCGGCGATGATCACCTTGAGGCCGCGGCTCGCCGCCTGCTCGCCGTAGGCGATCATCTCGCGCGGCATCCGGTGCGCGGACACCACGTCCGCCTCGTACGGCACGCCGAACTCGTCGAGCACCTCGGCCGCCGCTCCCATCACCGGCCAGTCCGAGTCCGAGCCCATCACCACGCCGACCAGCGGCGAATCACTCTGCACGGCACCAAGCGTAGTGGAACGGCCCCCGCCTGCGTGGTCAGCGCCGCCCGGTGACCTGGACCTGGGAGACCGTCTCCTGGTAGTGCCCGGCTCCGTCCGGCGGCAGCTGGGTGAACCAGACGAGCAGGTACCTGGCCGCCACCGGGTGGGGCAGCGTCAGCCGGACCATGCCGGCGGCGTTGCTCGCCGTCGCCGCCACCCGGAGGTCTTGCGGCGCCGTGCCGCTGCCGGCGCGGATCTGAAGGCTGGCGCCGCCGTACCTGCTCAGGTCCATGACGATGCTGCTGACCGTGACCTGGCGGCCCAGGTCGAGCAGCAGGCCCGTGCCATGCTTGAGCATCCCGAACTGCGGGGTGGCGTACCACTGGGTGGCCCACGGCTGGGACGCGCCGCCGCTGATCGCGTACCTGGCGTTGCCCGGGTTGTCACCGTCGGCGAAGCCATCGGGGCCGAACGCCTCGGCCGCCGCGACGGGCAGCCTGATGACCGCCCTGGCGGCCGCCTGCGCCGCGCTCGCCGACGCGCTGGCCTGCGCCGCGGCGCTCGCACTGGCCGCGGCGCTCGCACTGGCCGCCGCGCTCGCACTGGCCGCCGCGCTCGCACTAGCTGCCCTCGCCTGCGCCGCCGCGCTGGCGCTGGCCTTGGCGGCGGCGGACGACGCACTGGCTGAGGCGCTGGCGGTGCCGTGGGCGGTGCCGCCCGTCGCCAGGCGGATCACCAGGACGCCGAGCGCGACCACCACGAAAGCCACCGCGGCGACGGCGAGGAGGTTGCTCCTGCGCAACGAAGCTGACTTTGCCGCAGCGGGGCGTACGGCGTCGAACAGCGGGGCAACGTCAGGCGGCGCGGCCCCTGTCCGCACGGTGAGGCCCTGCGCGTCCGTCTGGTCCCGCCCGGACGCGGGCACGGCCACCGTCGAGCCGCCCGGCTGGTCCGGCCATTGCTGCGGCATGAGGTCGTATCCCGCCGCCATCAGGTCCTCGGTCACCGGCGGCAGGTCGAAGAGCGTCTCCGCCGTGCCTGGCGGCTGCGCCGCGGCGGGCGGCACCAGGGCCGGCGGCACCGGAAGCACGGCCGGCAGGTCGAAGCGCGTCTCCGCCGAGCGTGGCGGCTGCGCCGCGGCGGGCGGCACCAGGGCCGGCGGCACCGGAAGCACGGCCGGCAGGTCAAAGAGCGTCGCGCTCGGGTCGGCCTCGACGGCCGGGTCCTCGGCGACCGCGGGCAGGTCGAACGCGGTCGGCGCGTCGGGCCCCGCTCCCGCGGGGTACCCCTTCGCGTGCCGGCCGACCGAGCCGTTGGCGCGCTCGCTCTCCTGATCGGCCCGTCCGAGCTCGTATTCACGGATCAGCGGCTGGGCGTCGATGCCGACCGCGCCCGCGAGGGCGCGAACGTACCCGCGGACGTACAGGTCACCCCCGCACGCCTCGTAGTCATCCTGCTCGATGCTGCGGATGACCGTGCCACGGATCCTGGTGCGTTCGCTGAGCTCATCGACTGTCAGGCCCGCCTGGGAACGGGCCTCGGTCAGTGTTTGGCCAACAGTCACAAAGCCCTCCACGTACCGGCCTGCGTTAATCATCTTGTGACAGAGTAAATGCCGGCGCCTTTCCGTTGCGCCTGATCAGGGATTTTCCCGGTCAGTCGCCGTCTTCGGTTCCCCAGCGGAGGTAGCTCGCCGCGCGGCGCGCCCGGTCCCTGACAACCGCTATGTCGTCCTCGGGGCCGCCGACTATCGTGACGTGCCCGATCTTTCGCCCGGTGCGAACTTTCTTGCCGTAGAAATGCACCTTAACCGCCGGGTCGGCCGCCATTACATGGATATACCGGTCGAAAATATCCGGGTCGGTACCGCCTAGCAGGTTGGCCATAACGGTGAATGAGCCGTCCGGCGGTGAGCAGGAGCCGAGCGGCAGGTCAAGCACCGCGCGCAGGTGCTGCTCGAACTGGGAGGTGCGGGCCCCCTCGATCGTCCAGTGCCCGCTGTTGTGCGGCCGCATGGCCAGCTCGTTGACGAGCAGGCCGCCCGCGCGCGTCTCGAACAGCTCAACGGCGAGCAGGCCGGTCACGCCGAGCTCCGCCGCGATCCGCAAGCCCAGCGCCTCGGCCTCAATAGCCAGCTCGGGGCTGAGCCCGGGCGCCGGCGCGATCACCTCCCGGCAGATGCCGTCGACCTGCACGGTCTGCACTACCGGGTATGCCGCGCCCTGCCCGGAAGGTGACCGGGCGACCAGCGCCGCGAGCTCCCGCCGGAACGGCACGAACTCCTCGGCGAGCAGCGGTATGCCGTGCGCGATGACGTCCTCGATCTCCGCGGCGGACGTGCAGACCCAGACGCCCTTGCCGTCGTAGCCGCCGCTGACCGCCTTGAGCACCACCGGGAGCCGGCCCCCGGTGAACGCCTCGACGTCCGCGGCGGAGGAAACGGCCGCGAACCGGGGGCACGGGACATGGAGCGCATGCAGCGCCTCGCGCATCGCGAGCTTGTCCTGGGTGTACCGGAGCGCGCTGCCGCCGGGCCGGACCAGGATCCCCGCCGACTCGAGCTCGGCCAGGATCGGGCCCGGTACATGCTCGTGATCGAACGTGATAACGTCACAGCCGCCGGCGAAAGCCGCCACGTCAGGCAGGGAGAGATGCGATCCAACCGCCACGTCACGGGTGACGAGCGCGGCGCTCTCCGACTCCGATTCGGACAGTACCCGGAAGATTACGCCGAGGCCTACCGCCGCCGCGGCCGTCATCCGGGCGAGCTGTCCGCCGCCCACCATCCCGACCACCGGCATGCCGGTGCCGGACTTGCGCACGATCGGACCGGATGGTCCCGCAGGTGACAGTGGTGAAAGCACGCGGTGTAGCCTACGCGGAACCGTCCAATACTGGGTACAACCAACGTGGCGAAACGAGACCGCAGCGCTGCGATGCTCCCTAGCCAGCCCTCCGGGGCCTCGCTAGCCAAGCGAGGCCAGTCAACTCCCGGCCAGGCCCCCTGGCCGCCCCCGTTCGCAGGGAGTACGTATGTCAGCGCTAAGCGACGACATTGAGGTTAGAGAGGGGACGTACGGCGAGAAGGTCATCGCCGTCGAGCCCGGCGGAGCGGAGTTCATCCCGCTCAACGAGCGGCATGGCCGCCCCTTGCAACTGTTCTGGACCTGGACCTCGCCGAACATGGAGTTCGCGACGGTCTTCGTCGGCTTCATCGGTGTCGTCTTCTTCGGCCTCAGCTTCTGGGCGACGGTCCTCGCGATCGTGCTCGGCACCGCGCTCGGCTCGATCACGCAGGGCATCCTGTCGACCCAGGGCCCGCAGTACGGCGTCCCCCAGATGGTGCTGAGCCGCCGCGGCTTCGGTTACTGGGGCAACGCCCTGCCGGCCGGCATCAACGCCCTGGTGGCCGGCATCGGCTGGTTCGCCGTCAACAGTGTCAGCGGCGCGCTCGCGCTGAACGCGCTCACCCACATGCCCGAGGTGCTCTGCCTGCTGATCGTGATCGCGCTGCAGCTCGCCGTGGCGTACCTCGGTCACAACCTCATCCACGTGTTCGAGCGGTACGCCTTCCCGGTGCTCGTGGTGATCTTCATGATCGCGTCGGTGTGGACGCTCAGCAAAGGCCACCCGGGCGCGGCGCACAAAACCATCCCCGGCGCGTGGCTCATCGAGCTCGGCGCGACGTTCGGCTACGCGGTGGGCTGGAACCCGTACGCCTCGGACTACACGCGCTACTTCAAGCCCGACACCAGCAAGCGGGCGATCGCGCTGTGGTCCGGGCTCGGCCTGTTCCTGTCCTGCGTGCTGCTCGAGACCGTCGGCGCGGCGGCGGGCACCCTGCCGAGCGTCGCGTCGGCCGCGAACCCGACGGCAGGCTGGACCGGAATCTTCCCGACCTGGCTCAGCGACCTCACGCTCATCGCTATCGTCATCGGCGGCATCGCGGCGAACGCGCTGAACATCTACTCAGGCGCGATCTCGTTCACCGCGATTGGCTTCAAGCTCCCGCTCGCCGCCCGGCGGGCCATCGTCGCCCTCGGCTTCGGCGCGATCGGCTTCTTCGTCGCCTGGGCCGGCCTCGGCAACGCGGGCGAGGACTACAACAACTTCCTGCTGATCATCGCCTACTGGATCGCCCCCTGGCTCGCGGTGATGTTCTGCGACATGTACCTGCGCCGCCGCCAGGACCCGGCGCAGATCGAGCACCTGCTCTTCCACAAGAACTACACCAACTGGGCGGGCCCGGTGGCCATGGCCGTCGGCGCCGGCGTCTCGATCTGGCTGTTCTCCAACCAGTCCAAGTACACCGGCCTCATCCCGACCAACTGGCCGAGCGCCGGCGACCTCACCTTCGAGGCCGGCTTCGTGCTCACGGCCGCGATCTACCTCATCTGGCGGCTAGCCGCGGACCGTCCGGCCGTGGCCGCGTAAGCCAGGCCCTGATCGCGGGAGCCCCCGGTGCCGCGCGGCACCGGGGGCTCCCCGCGTTCAGGGCGGCGCAGCATTATGGACCAACAATTCAGTTAACTCTGAACGCGCTGCTATGCGAGCCTATTAACGTGTATGCGCGACCCTGATGAAAGGGGCATACCGCGCATGGCCCTTACCGCTCCCGGCCTTTACTCCCGCGTCCGCACGCTGCTTCCCGAGCTACTCAAGTTCGGGATCGTCGGCGGCATCGGCACCGTAGTCGACCTTGGCGGCGCGGCCCTGCTGCACGGCAAGTACCACGTGGAGCCGCTCGCGGCCAAGGCGGTCTCGACCTCTCTCGCCACCGTGGTCACCTACCTCGGCTCTCGGTTCTGGACGTTCAAGCACCGGGAGAACCAGGAGCTCAAGCGGGAGGCCGTGCTCTTCGTCGTGCTCAACCTGGTGGGGCTGGCCATCGCCGAGGTGGTCGTAGGCCTGGTCACGTACGGCCTCGGCCTGCATGGGCAGCTTCAGTACAACGCGGCCTCGTTCGTCGGTACCGGCTTCGGCACCATCTTCAGGTACTTCGCCTACCGCAGGTGGGTCTTCCTCGCCCCCGGCGGGCGGGCGGACGCGGAGCCGGCCGGGGCGCCGCGGGTTCCCGATTACCCGCCGTGGGAGCTGGACCCGGCGTTCTTCGCGTCGGCCGAGGCGGCCGCGCGGCGCCCGGCGGCGGCACCCGTGCCGCTGTCCCCGTGGGGCCCGGAACCGCTCTCCGCGTCGCCCAGGCAGCCAGCTTCATCGTGGAACCAGGCCCCGGCCCCGCCCGTCTGGGGCGCGCCCGCCGCTGCCCAGGCAACCCAGCGCGCGGCCCGTCCGGCGCCCGCCGTCGCCCCGTCAACCCAGCGCGCGGCCCGTCCGGCGCCCGTGGGACCGCGTCCTTCTGGCCGTCACCGCAAGAGCTAGGCCGGCCCGCTGCTTGTCGCCTTGGCATGGCCGGCGGGCGGGTTGCGCGGCAGGAACACCGCGAACACCGGCGGCTTGCGCCGGGCGAGCACGATCCGGCCGCCGTCCGCGGTCGCCATTGTCCTCGCGAGCGCGAGGCCTAGCCCGGTGCCCTCCGGCCTGCCGCTGACGCTCCGCTCGAAGATCCGGGAGACCAGCTCGGCGGGCACTCCGTTGCCCTCGTCCTCGACCTCGATCACCACCGAGCCGGCCGACTGCGTCCTGCGGATCGTCACCGTGCCCTTGCCGTGCATCAGCGCGTTGTCAAGCAGCGTGGCGATCACCTGGGCTAGGCCGCCCGGGGTGACGTAGGCCTGCAGCCGGGACTCGCCGATGAGCACCATCTTCCGCCCGGCGCGCCGGAAGGCCGGCTCCCACTCCGTGATCTGCTGCAGCACGATCTTGTCGACGCTGATCAGCCCCGTCGACCCGGCGCCCACCCGGCGGGCGGGACTGAGCAGCTGGGTCACCACGTCCGCGAGCCGCTCGGCCTGGGCGAGCGCGGCCTTGCCCTCCTCCCGGACCGCGTCCGGGTCGTCCGCCGAGGCGATCATCTCCTCCAGCCGCATCGACAACGCGGTCAGCGGCGTGCGCAGCTGGTGCGACGCGTCGATGGCCAGCTCCCGGTCGGCGGTCAGCAGGTTGGTGACGCGCCGGGAGACGCTGTCCAGGCCGTTGGCGACTTGGTCGAGCTCGGTCACGCCGTACCTGCGCCCGACCGGGCGCGGGTCGCCCGTGCCCAGCCGGCCGGCCGCCTCGGCGAGCTCTTCCACCGGCCGGGCGGCCCGCCGGGCCACGGCCCACGCGAACGCCACGGCCGCGGCGACGGACGCGGCGATCAGCGGCAGGCCGAGCGCCAGCAGGCCGACGTCGCGGGCGGCCGCGACAACGAGCAGCGGCACGGCGGCGAGGAGTACCGCGGCCACCGCCACCGCCGCCGCGGACAGCCACAGCCGCCGGCGCACTAGTCGCCGCGCTCGAACCGGAAGCCGACGCCGCGCACCGTGGTGATGAACCTCGGGTTGTGGGCGTCGTCGCCGAGCTTGCGGCGCAGCCAGGAGATGTGCATGTCAAGCGTCTTGGTGGACGTCCACCACTTGGCGTCCCAGACCTCGCGCATGATCTGCTCGCGGGTGACCACTTTGCCCGCGTCCCGCAGCAGGATCCACAGCAGGTCGAACTCCTTCGTGGTCAGGTCGAGCTCGGTGTCGCCGTGCCAGGCGCGGCGCGCCTCCGCGTCCACCCGCACGCCGCGCACGGTGCCGGGCACCTCCGCGGTACCGCGGCGCAGGAGGGCACGGACCCGGGCAAGCAGCTCCGCGAGCCGGAACGGCTTGGTGACGTAGTCATCCGCGCCGGCGTCGAGTCCCACGACGGTGTCCACCTCGTCGGCCCGGGCGGTGAGGATCAGCACCGGGACGCCGTTCCCCTCCGCGCGGACCCGGCGGCACACCTCAAGGCCATCGAGCTCGGGAAGCCCGATGTCGAGCAGTATCAGGTCGATGCCGTCCGACAGCGCGCGGCCCAGGGTCGTGGGCCCATCCTCGGTGATCTCCACCTGGTAGCCTTCCCGGCGCAGCGCCCGGGACAGTGGCTCGGAAATGGAGGTGTCGTCCTCAGCGAGCAGCACTCGGGTCATAGGTAAATCGTAAAGCCACGGTAAAAGGGATGCATCCCTGGCAGCACGCTCACCGCGAGGGACTCGGCGTCAGTTGCGCATCGGCCGGCCGCCCAGGTCACCACTGGGGTCGGGCCACGGCCGTTCATCGCGCTGCCGTTCCTCCTCGACAAGCTGGAACAGCATGGCCGATACCCGCTCCACGTGAGGAATCTCGGTGAGCGCCAACTCGCCGTGCTCGCCGGCGGATTCCACGATGAGCGTGCCCGAGCCGAGCAACCGGTCAAGCACCCCCTTGCGGAAGGACACGTCGGTGACGCGCGACAGCGGGATATCTCGGCCGTTACGGGTGAGGATCCCGTCCCGCAAGCGCATCCGCCGGTTGGTCAGCTCGTACACCGTTGTCCGCCAGACCAGGACCGGGTACATCAGCCACCACATGAGCAGCGCGATGGCCACCACGGCCAGCGCCAGGCGCTCCGCCGTCGCCCACTTGCCGCCGGGGATGAGCACCTCGCCCACCAGCAGCGCGGCGACCACAAGGAACGTCAGGGCGATCGGCCCGACCAGCGTCTTCCAGTGCGGATGCAAGATTGCTACAGGCTCCTCGCCCACCGCGAGCGAGCGGTCATGACCCATGAGGACATGGTAGGGCCCGGCTCGTCCGGCTACGAGGCCGCGGGCTCGCCGGTTAATCCGCGACCCCGGTCACCCTGCGTCCGGACGTGGACCACGTCGCCGGCCGAGACGGGCGTGACCGAGTCCCCGGGACCGTCGGCGACCAGCAGCCGCCCTTCGGCGTCGATGTCCCGGGCGATGCCGGTCACGATGCCGCCCGCCGGCAACTCGACCCGGACCGTTTGCCACAGGGTCGCGCACAGCGCGCGGTAGGCGTCGCGCAGGCCGGCCCGGTCGGGGTCCGGGGTGGTCCGGAACGCGGAGTACCAGCGTTCCAGCTGGGTGAGCAGGCCGAGCAGCACCTCCTCGCGGCCTGCGGTCGCGCCCTGCGCGACCAGGGACGTCGGTATGAGGCTCGTGGCTGAGGCCGGCACCGCGAGCGGAGCGATGACGTTGAGGCCGATGCCGACCACCACCGCCGACCCGTCGGGTGACTGCTCGGCGAGGATGCCCGCCAGCTTGCCGTCGCCGGCCAGCACGTCGTTGGGCCACTTGAGCACCGCGTCGACGCCCGCCACCGACCGCACGGCGGACGCCACCGCGACCCCGGCGAGCAGCGTCAGCCAGCCCCGCCGCGCCGCGGGCACGGTCGCGGGCCGCAGCAGTACCGAGAAGGTCAGCGCCGCGCCCGGCCGGCTCGACCAGGACCGGCCGAGCCGGCCGCGCCCCGCCGTCTGCTCCTCGGCGACCAGCACCTGCCCCTCCGGGCGGTGTGGGTCGGCCGCCAGCGCGAGCAGGTCGGCATTGGTCGAGCCGGTGCTCTGGACGACGTCGAGTGCCGTCCACATCCCATGGGACGCGGGCAGGAGGAGCCCGCCCGCGTTCTGCTTATCGTCCACTGCCTTCGTCCCCCGGGTCAGTGCGCGGCGCGTGCCGCTAGTCGCCGACCGCGATGCGCAGCCGGCGGAAGCCCTTGCCCTTGTTCTCGACCTTGACCACCGAGATGCGGCCGACCTGGGACGTAGACGCCACGTGGGTGCCGCCGTCGGCCTGCTGGTCCAGGCCGACGATGTCCACGATCCGCACCTCCTTGACATCCTCAGGCACCAGGTTGGTGGCCGTCCTGATGATGTCGGGGAGCCTGAATGCCTCGTCACGGGGCAGCGAGCGGACGTCGATGCGCCGGTCGGCCCGGAGCTCCGCATTGCAGGCGGCCTCGACCCCCTCCTTGAAGCCCGGCGGCACCGCCTCGAGGTTGAAGTCCATGCGGGCGGTGAGCGGCTCCATGTTGCCGCCGGTGACCAGCGCGCCGAAGTCGCGGAACACCACGCCGCACAGCACGTGCAGCCCGGAGTGGGTGCGCATCAGCGCCGTCCGGCGCTCGTCCTCCACCGCGCCGCGCACCGCCGTGCCCGGCGGCGGCAGCGGGTCGGTGTCGAGCGGCACGAGGTAGACGTCGTCGGAGCTCTTCCGCGCGTCCACGATCCGGGTCTGCACGCCGCCCCACAGCAGCACGCCGTGGTCCGGCGGCTGGCCGCCGCCGCCCGGGTAGAACGCGGACCGGTCCAGGACGATGCCGTCCGGTCCGGAGTCCAGCACCACCGCGTCCCACTCGCGCAGCGTCTGGTCGTCAAGCTCAAGCCGATGCGTCCTGCTCACCTTCCGCAGTGTATTCCCGGGGGGCGACCCCCGGACCCCCGATGTCCTCGTGTGGCGGCCCGATGGCAAAACCCGCCATCGTATCGGGCCGCCACACTGCGGCAAGAGCCGCGAGGCAGTGCGTTCATCGGGCGGCGATCCTGGCGTGCGCCAGTGCCAGTCCCGCTCCCGCCAGGGCGAGCACGGCGAGCGCGACCGATACCGCCAGGTAGGCGTGACCCGAGGTGACCGCGAAGGCAGCGAGGCGGCCCGCGCCCGCACCGGCGGGCAGCCGTCCGGCCACGTTCAGGTACAGCGAGCCGAACGCCGCGATCCCGGTCACGATGCCGAGCTGGTTCACCGTCACCACCACGCCGCTCGCGTCCGCCGCGCTGCTCACCGGCACCCGGGACAGCACGCGGGCCATCAGCGCGCCGAACGCCCCGGCCATGCCGCCGCCGTTGACGGCGAGCGCCAGGTACAGCCAGGCGCCGCCGCTGCCGCCCGTGCGCACCAGCAGCCCGGCCCAGACGAGCCCGGCGGCGGTGATCACGAACCCGGTCATCGGCAGGCTGGCGTGGTACCGCGCGGGCAGCCGCCGCCAGTTCAGGCTGACGAGCGCGAACGCGATACCGCACGGGACGAAGGTCAGCCCGGCCCGCAGCGGCGAGTCGCCGAGGCCGTCTTGCAGCTCGAGCGCCAGGCCGAACAGCCAGCCGCCGAACACCACCATCGACGCGAAGAGGCCGGCCAGGCCGGCCACCATGCCGGGCAGCCCGAGCAGCGACCTGGGCAGAATCGGCTGGCCGCCGCGCGCGCCGACCCGGTGCTCCACGACGCCGAGCAGCGCGAACCCGGCGAAGGAGCCGGCGAGCAGCACCCAGCCCCACACCGGCCAGCCGAGGGGCTGGCCGAGGACGAGCGGCAGCACGAAGGCGAGCGCGGCCGGGGTGAGTACCGCCAGGCCCGGCAGGTCAAGCGTGCGAACCCCGTCGAAGCGGCCCGCGGGCAGCAGCCGGCCAGCGGCGAGCACGATCAGTCCGACCGGCACGTTGACGAGGAAGACCGGGCGCCACGAGGTGCCGAACAGGTTCGCGCTGACCAGCAGGCCGCCGAGGACCTGACCGAGCACTGAGCCGCCCGAGATCACGGTCGCGTACAGGCTCATCGCGCGTGCCCGCGGCCCGGGCGCCGTGTAGCTGCGCTGGATCAGGCTGAGCACCTGCGGAATCATCACCGCGGCGCCCGCGCCCTGGAGGAACCGCAGCGCGACGAGCACCCCGGTCGATGGCGCGAGGCCACAGCCGAGCGAGGCCAGCGTGAACAGGGCGACCCCGGCCAGGTAGACCCGGCGATGGCCGAGGATGTCGCCGAGCCTGGCCCCGGTGACGAGCAGCACCGCGTAGGCGATCGTGTAGCCGGCCACGACGAGCTGGAGGCTCGCGCCGGAGGCGCCGAGCGTGGCGTGCATGGCGGGCACCGCGACGTTGACGATGTTGGTGTCGAGCACGGCCATGATCTGGCCGGTGAGCACGATGGCGAGCGCCACCGCGGGCGGAGTGACCCGGCCAGCGCGCCCGGTACCCCCCCGGCGACCGGGCCGGACGGCGGCTGCCTGACGTTCATAGAGGTCTGTCATGTACTTAGCTTGCGGCCGGACTTATGCTGGTACCAAGAGCCTGGTTATCCTGGTACTAACACCACCTGGCAAGCCCGGCCGCGGTACGGGAGGATAAGGGTCATGACCATGGCAGCCACGGCCACCGCCGCCCGCCGGACGGAACTCGCCGCCTTCCTGCGCGCCAGGCGGGAGCGGGTCAGCCCGGAGGACGTGGGCCTGCCGCCCGGAACCCGGCGGCGCACCGCCGGACTGCGCCGTGAGGAGCTCGCCCAGCTCGCCGGGGTCGGCGTGACCTGGTACACCTGGCTTGAGCAGGGCCGCCCGATCAACGCGAGCGTCCAGGTGCTCGACGCCATCGCCAGGACGTTGCGGCTCGACGCGGTCGAGCGGGCCCACCTGTTCCGCCTCGCCGACCTGCCGGGGGCGGCCGCCGCCGCGGACTGCGCCGACTGCCCGCTCCCGCCCGAGGTCCAGCAGGTGCTCGACGCCATCAAGTTCCCGGCCTGCGTGCTCACCGAGCGGTTCGACGTGATCGCGTGGAACCAGGTGTACGCCGCGCTCTTCCCCGGGATCTGCGAGTCCCCGCCAGGCGAGCGGAACACCCTGCTCGTCAACCTCACCGCCCCGTCCTGCTGCAGCCCGCTGCAAGACCAGGCGGGCCACTGCCTCGCCCTGGTCGGGCAGTTGCGCGCCGCCTACGGCCGCCACGTGGGCGACCCGGCGTGGACGCACTTCATCCGCCGCCTGGAGGCCGTGAGCCCCGCGTTCGCGCAGGCCTGGGCGTCACACGAGGTGGCCCAGCCGGCCAGGCACACCAAGCGCTTCCGCCACCCGACGGCCGGCCACATCACCGCCACCTCGACCAGCTTCGCGGTCAACGCGGTCGCTGGCGCTCGCATGGTCGTCTACACCCCCGATGACAAGCCGAGCGCGAAGGCACTCGCCCGGCTGGCCGAGGGCGCGGACCTCGACGCCCGCTTCCCCTGCTGGGACGCCTGTCATCCAGAACGAGCGCGGCTTGCCCCGGCCGCTGTCTAGTTTGCTGCCCGCGCGATCACGCCGGTTACGAGTGCATCCGCACGCCCTTGACGATCTTGTCGACCGTGCCGCGCGGGCCGTACACGGCGATCCCGACCAGGTCCAGGTTTGACCGCTGGACCGCCCGCACCGCCGCGCGGTTGTCTCGGTCATTGCCGGTGGCGAAGAGGTCGGCGGTGAAGACGGACATGGCCACCCCGCGGCTGACCGCCCGCTCGTGACACCTGATGAGGGTCTCCTTCCCCCCTTCGAAGACAAGGACCGGCTGGCGGAACATCGGCAGGTACTCCGTGTCGTCCGCGTCCGCGTAGGGCTCGCCGATCACCTCGGGATTCCGCTGCCCGATGCCGCTGACCAGGAACGCCGTGACGTTAAGCCGCTGCCATACCTCCAGGTCGTCGCGGAGCAGAACCGCGATCTTGGTGTCGAACCGGACCGGTCCGCTCGTCGACTCCATGTCCTCGATGTCCATGCCGTCGATCGAAGCAGGTCACCGGGCCGCCGGTCTTGTACGATTTTTGCGTGGCCATCGATACCCGGGTGCGCGCCTGGCGGCCGCGGGTTCCCGGCGTCGCCGAAGTCCTCCACGCGCGCATGAGCAGTCACGTCTACCCGATGCACGCGCACGAGGCGTGGACGCTGCTGATCGTCGACGACGGGATGATCAGGTACGACCTGCACGGCCACGAGCACGGCGCCATGGACAAGCTCGTCACGCTGCTGCCGCCGCAGATCCCGCACAACGGGCGGGCCGCCACGTCCGCGGGCTTCGGCAAGCGGGTCGTCTACCTCGATCTCTCGACGTTGCCTGCGAGCCTCATCGGTCACGCCGTCGACCAGCCCGTGCTGGCCGACGCGCTTTTGCGGCAGCGGATCAGCCAGCTGCACCGCGGGTTCGACCAGCCGGGCGAGGAGTTCGAGGCGGAGACCCGGCTGGCCTTCATCGCCGAACGGCTCCGCTGGCACCTCGGCAAGCGCCGCGGGCCCGACGGGCCAATGGCCGGGGCCGGCGTGGCCGGCGAGCTGCGCAGCCTGATCGACTCCCGCTTCCGCGAGTCGATGACGCTCAGGGAAGCGGCCGACGCCCTGCACGCCCACCCGGCCCACCTAGTCCGGGCGTTCAGCCGGGCGTTCGGGATGAGCCCGCATCAGTACCTGACCAGCCGGCGCGTCGATCTCGCCCGGCGGCTCCTGCTCGACGGAGTGCCGCCAGCCCTGGCGGCGGCACAGGCCGGCTTCTACGACCAGCCGCACCTGAACCGCCACTTCCGGCACATCCTCGGCACCAGTCCCGGCCGGTACGCCCGGAGCGGAGGTTAGCCGGTGTTCTGCAGGCCGGCGGCGATCCCGCTGACGGTAAGCAGCAGCGTCCGGTCGAGAACAGGGCGCTCCGACTCGGTGACCTCCTCGGCCCGCAGCGCGGACAGCGCGCGCAGTTGCAGGTAGGACAGCGCGTCCACGTACGGGTCGCGCAGCACGATGGCCCGTGACAGCACCGGCCGGCTGCCTACCAGCCGGTCGTGCTCGGTGACGGACAGCACGAGCCGCCTGGTGAGGTCGTACTCGGCGAGCACGCGGTCGGTCAGGTCGGGCCGCCCGCCGAGGGCCAGGTACCGGACCGCGACCTCACGGTCGGTCTTGGCCAGGGACATCTCGGCGTTGTCGAGCAGCGTGGCGAGCAGCGGCCACTCGCGGTAGGCGCGGCGAAGCGCGGTCAGGCCCTCGAGCGGTATGTCGCCGTCAGAATCGCCCGCCGGAATGCCGGACCACGCCGCGGCGGCGAGCCCGCTCCCGAGCCCGTACCAGCCGGGCAAGTTCAGCCTGGTCTGCGCCCAGGCGAACACCCAGGGGATGGCGCGCAGGTCCTCAAGGCCGAGCGGCCCGCCACCGTGCCCGCGGCGGGCCGGGCGGGAGCCGATCCGCAAGGCCCCGATCTCCTCGAGCGGGCTGACGGTGGCGAACCACTCGGCGAAGCCGTCGGCCTCCACCAGCGCGCGGAACGCCCGCTTCGCGGCGTCGTCGATGGCCGCGGCGAGCTCACCGAAGGCCGCCGCCGCCGCGGCGGTGCGGGCCGGGTGCGACGGCGCGGAGGCAAGCAGCACCGCCGACGTGACCTGCTCCAGGTGACGCAGCCCGATCGCCGGGGTGCCGTACCGCGCGAAGATGACTTCCCCCTGCTCGGTGACCTTGAGCCGGCCCGCGACAGAGCCCGGCGCCTGGGCGAGCACGGCGCGCCCGGCCGGGCCGCCGCCGCGCCCGATCGCGCCGCCACGGCCGTGGAACATGGTGAGCCGCACGTCGTGCTCCGCCGCCCATGCGGCGAGCTCGGCCTGAGCATCGAACAACCGCAGCGTCGCCGAGGCGGGCCCGAGTTCCTTGGCGGAGTCCGAGTAGCCGAGCATCACCTCAAGCTGCCGCCCCGTCTCGGCCAGCCGGGCGGCCACCGCGGGGATCGACAGCATCCCGGTCAGCACGGACGTCGCGTTGGCCAGGTCCTCGCCGGTCTCGAACAGCGGCACCACGTCGAGCACCGGGCCGTTACCGTCGGGGAACGCGTGGCCGGCGAGCTCGTAGACCGCCGCGATGTCCTGTGCCGACGTGGTGAACGAGATCACGTAGCGGCGGCAGGCGTCCACGCCGAAGCGGCGCTGAATCCATGCCATCACCCGGATGGTCTCGAGCACCTCCTGGGTCATCGGCGAGAGCTCGGCGCCCTCCCGCAGCTCGGCCAGGGCACGCGCGTGCACCCGCGAATGCTGGCGTACCTCAAGGCCGGTGAGGTGGAAACCGAACGTCTCGGCCTGCCACAGCAGGTGCTGCAGCTCGCCGTACGCCTGCCGGACCGCGCCGGCCTCGGCCAGTGAAGACTGCACGAGGCGCAGGTCGGCGATGAAGTCCGCCGCCGCGCCGTATGCCAGGTCAAGGTTCCTTGTCCTGGTCGCGGCGAGCCGCTCCGCGGCGTAAAGCAGGAAGGCGCGATACGGCTCGCCCGGCGAGCGCGCGATGATCTCCCGCAGCAGTTCCGGGTGCTCGGCCGAGGCGGCGGCGAGCGCACGGCGTAGCCGCGCCGACGGCGGCGCGGAGGTCTCGTACACGGTCAGCGCGCGGGCGATCCTGGCGCAGGCCGCCTCAAGGCCCCGCAGCGCGTGCTCGGCCTGGATGGCCGCGGCCTCCCGGGTCACCGCGGCAGTGACGTTCGGGTTGCCGTCCCGGTCGCCGCCCACCCAGGAGCCGAACCGCAGGAACGGCGGCACCGGTGTCGGCTCGGTACCGCTCGCCTCCCCGAGCAGCACGTGGTCGAGCGCCCGGTACACCGCCGGGACCAGCTGGAACAGCGTCTCGTCGAACGCGGTCATCACCGAGCGGACCTCGTCCGCCGGTGACATCCCGGCGACCCGCAGCTGGGCGGTCCGCCACAATAGGTCGACCTCCTCGCGCAGCCTCCGCCGGTCCTCGGCCTGCCGCACCGCCCCGGCCCGCGGGTCGTCAAGCGCGGTGAGCAGCCCGCTGATCCGGCGCAGCGACGCCACCACCGCGCGGCGGCGGGCCTCGGTCGGGTGCGCGGTGAACACCGGGTGCACCCTGAGCCCGGCGAGCGACTCGGCCAGGTACTCCGCACCGCCCTCGGCGGTGAGCGTGGCCACCGCGTCGGCGAGCGACTCGCGGGCCGGCCGGTCGCCCGAGCCGCGCAGCTGCAGTGCCCGCACCCGCTGCTGTTCCTCGGCCAGGTTAGCCAGGTGGAAGTACACGGTGAACGCGCGGGCCACCTGCTCGGCACGCTCCCAGGACCAGGACGCGACCAGCGCGGTAATCTCGTCTCCCGCCGCGTTGGCGGCCGCCGAGCCGCGGTCCGCCGCCGAACGCGCGGCGATCACCGCGTGCCGTAGCCGCTCCACGTCCGCGAGCAGGTCGGCACCCGCCGACTCGCTGATCACCTCGCCGAGCATGTCCCCGAGCAGCCGGACATCCCGCCGCATCGGCTCGGGCAGCTCAGCGGAGTCGCGCTCCCGGCCGGAACCGCCCGCCCCGTACGCCCCGCCAGGATCCCCCGCGGGGCCGCCCGCCACGTCGCTCACGTAGATGCTCACAGGTCGAGCCTAACCACCGCCCGGTGAGCTCAATCGTCCGGCGTAGCCTTGTTCACCTGGCTTTAACGGCCGGGTGTGCCGACCAGGTAACCCCGGGGCGGGGGCAAAAGGATCAGGCTCGGAGTTAACCTTCCCTCATGACCGCGAGTGAGTCCATTCCTGACGAGTTGCCCGACCCGCATACGACGGCGGGGAAGATCGCTGACCTGGAGCGGCGGCGGTATGAGGCGGTGCACGCGGGGCCGGCGGCGGCGGTGGAGAAGCAGCACGCCAAGGGGAAGCTGACCGCCCGGGAGCGGA
>Ga0265319_1000622_pt1 | contig 23344 bp, 27 predicted proteins | sample 4824metaG_FD_192443 | JGI IMG/M metagenome (GOLD analysis project Ga0265319, IMG submission 192443) | Rhizosphere microbial communities from Carex aquatilis grown in University of Washington, Seatle, WA, United States - 4-8-24 metaG | ecosystem: Host-associated > Plants > Roots > Rhizosphere >...
GCCGCGTCCACGCGCCGCTCACCGCCCGAGCTGCGCGCGGATCGCGGCGAGCTTGGCGGGGCCGATGCCGCTGACGTTGTCGAGATCGTCGACCGACGAGATGCCGCCGTGCTGCTGGCGGTAGGCGACGATCTTCGCCGCCAGCGCCGGGCCGACGCCGTCGAGCTGCTCGAGCTGCTGCTCGGTCGCGCTGTCGAGGTCGAGCGAGAGCGGCCCGCCCGCCGCGCCCCCGCCGCCACCGCTCGAAGCGGTCGTCGTCGTCCCCGCCGCCGCCCCGCTCCCGCCCGCCCCGCGTGTCGGCACGACGACCTCTCCCCCGTCCACGACTCTCGCCGCGAGGTTCACGCCGATGCGATCTGCGCGACCCGTCAGGCCGCCCGCGCGGCGGACCGCGTCGTAGGTGCGCGCGCCGGCGGCGAGCCGGTAGACGCCGGGGTGGCGGACGGCGCCCTTCACGTCCACGACGAGCTGCGGCCCGGCGGCGCCGGCGGCGCCCGACGACGTCCCGGTCTCAGTGCCCCCGCCCGCGGCCAGCCCGTCCGGCGCGCCCGCGGACGAGGTCGTCGTGGCCGCGAACGCCGGCGCCGCGCTCCCGCCCGTCGCTTCCCCGCCACCGTGGCGCAGGAAGCGCGCCCCGATCAGCAGGACGGCGATCGCGAGCGCCGCGTAGATCGCGAGCTGGGGCTTGGACGGCGAGGACGACGGCATGCCCGTGACGCTACGGGCGACCCTCGCAACAGCGCACGCGCGCTTCGCAAGAAAAGCGCGGAACAGCGGTCGCTTTGGCGCCGGTTGCTAGCGAACGACGAGGTTCACGAGCTTGCCCGGCACGACGATCGCCTTGACGACCTCGTGGCCGTCGACGTGCGTCTGCACGTTCGGCTGCGCGCGCGCGAGCGCCTCCAGCTGCTCGCGCGAGGCGCTCGCCGGCGCCGGCACGCGGTCGCGCACCTTGCCGTTGACCTGGCAGACCAGCTCGAACGTGTCGGACTCCAGCAGCGCCGGGTCGGGCGTCGGCCACGGCTGCTCCCACACGCGGCGCCCGGTCGTCAGCTCGTAGACCTCGCTCGCCGCGTGGGGCGCGAACGGGAACACGAGCGACGCGGCGGCCGCGGTCGCGAAGCGCAGCACCTCCGGCGAGGCCGTCTCGCGGTGGCGGTAGCACTCGTTCACCAGCTCCATCACGGCGCTGATCGCCGTGTTGAAGGCGAAGCGGCCGGCCATGTCGTTGGTGACCTTTTCGATCGCCCAGTGCGCCTTGCGCATGACGACGAGGTCCGCGTCCGCGAACGCAGCGCCGTCGGGCGGCAGCTCGCCGAGACCCAGCTCGACGCCGAGCCGCCACAGGCGCGCGAGGAAGCGGTGCACGCCCTCGACGCCCTCGTCGGACCAGTCGGCGTCCTGGTCGGGCGGGCCGATGAAGAGGATGTAGCAGCGGGCGGTGTCCGCGCCGTATCTGTCGACGTACGTCGCCGGGCTGATCACGTTGCCCTTCGACTTGGACATCTTCGCGCCGTCGCGCGTGATCATCCCCTGCGTGAAGAGCGCCTGGAACGGCTCGTTCGCGTCGAGCAGCTCCATGTCCGCGAACGCCTTCGTGAAGAAGCGCGCGTACAGCAGGTGCAGGATCGCGTGCTCGACGCCGCCGATGTACTGGTCGACCGGCATCCACTCGGCGAGCACTCTGCGGTCGAACGCGGCCTCGTCGTTGTTCGCGTCGCAGTAGCGCAGGAAGTACCAGGAGGAGTCGACGAACGTGTCCATCGTGTCGGTCTCGCGCCGCGCGTCGCCGCCGCAGGTGGGACACGAGACGTTGACCCAGTCCTCCACTGCGGCCAGCGGCGACTTGCCTCTCGGCTTGTAGTCGGTCACGTCCGGCAGCTCGACCGGCAGGTCCTCCTCCGGCACGGGCACGGTCCCGCACTGCGGGCAGTGGATCACCGGGATCGGGCAGCCCCAGTAGCGCTGGCGCGAGACGAGCCAGTCGCGCAGGCGGTAGTTGACGGAGGCGTGGCCCTTGCCCTCGCGGTCGAGCCAGGCGACGATCGCCTCGAGCGCGTCGCGGTTGCCCATCCCGTCGAAGTCGGGGTGCGAATTGACCAGCGGGCCGTCGCCGGAGTACGGCAGCTCCTCGCCGCCCTCGATCACGCGCCGGATCGGCAGGTCATACGCCTGCGCGAACGCGAAGTCGCGCTCGTCGTGCCCCGGCACGGCCATGATCGCGCCCGTGCCGTACTCCATCAGCACGTAGTCGGCGACATACATCGGGATCTGCTCGCCGTTGACGGGGTTCGTGACGGTGCGGCCGAGCGCGACGCCGGTCTTCGTCTTGTCGACGTCGCCGCGCTCCTCGTTGGACTCCGTCAGCGCGTGGTTGACGTAGTCGCGCACGACCTGCTCCTGCGGCGTGCCGGCGACGAGCTTGAGCACGTCGGGGTGCTCCGGGGCCATCACGAAGAAGGTCGCGCCGAACAGCGTGTCGGGGCGCGTCGTGAAGACCGGGTAGTCGATCCCCATGTCCTCGCAGCGGAACGTCACCTCGGCGCCCTCGGAGCGGCCGATCCAGTTGCGCTGCATCGTCTTGACGTGCTCCGGCCACTGGATCGTCGCGAGATCCTCCAGCAGCCGGTCGGCGTAGTCGGTGATGCGGAAGAACCACTGCTCCAGCTGGCGCGCCTCGACGACGGCGCCGCAGCGCTCGCAGGTCCCCTCGGCCGTCACCTGCTCGTTGGCGAGGACCGTCTGGTCGTTCGGGCACCACTTGACGGCGGCTTCCTTGCGGTAGGCGAGGCCGCGCTCGTAGAGCTTGAGGAACAGCCACTGCGTCCAGCGGTAATAGCGCGGTTCGTGCGTGCCGAACTCGCGCGTCCAGTCGATCGAGATGCCCCACTGGCGGAACTGGCGCTGGAAGGACTCGATCGAGGAGGCGGTCGAGTCGCGCGGGTGGACGCCTGTTCTGATCGCGTGGTTCTCCGCCGGCAACCCGAACGCGTCGTAGCCCATCGGGTGCAGGACGCGGCGGCCGACGCGGCGGTTGAAGTGCGCGACGGCGTCGCCGAGCGCGTAGTTCTTCAGGTGCCCCATGTGCGGCTCGCCGCTCGGGTAGGGCAGCATCTCCAGCACGTAGTAGGAGTCGCGGCCGTCGGGGGTGTTGGACACCTCCCAGGTGCGCTCGCGCGCCCACACGTCCTGCCATTTGGGCTCGATCGCCTTGGGGTCGTACCGCAGCTCGCTCATCGGAGCGAAGAGGTTATCGGGACGCCCCGTGCCGACGGCCCGTGGCGGGATACCCTCGACCGATGCGACGGCTCCTCCTGCTCGTCGGCGCGATCGTCTTCGTCGACACGATGTTCTTCTCGGCGATCACGCCGCTGCTGCCGCACTACGCGGAGCGCTTCGGCTTGTCGAAGACCGGCGCGGGGATCCTCTCGGGCTCGTACGCCGCCGGTGCCGTCTTCGGGACCGTGCCGAGCGGCTGGCTCGCGACGCGCGCCGGCTCGCGCCGTGCCGCGCTCGTCGGCCTGCTGCTGATGGCGACCTCGAGCGTCGGCTTCGCCTTCGGCCACACGTTCGTGCTGCTGACGGCGCTGCGGTTCGTCGACGGCGTCGGCGGCGCGTGCGCGTGGGCCGGCGGGATGGGCTGGCTGCTCGCGGTCACGCCGGCGCAGCAGCGCGGCGCGACGATCGGCGCGGCGATGAGCGCGGCGCTGGCCGGGGTGCTGCTCGGCCCCGTGGTGGGAGCGGTCGCGCAGGCCGTCGGGCCCGAGCTGCCGTTCACGACGATCGGCGCGTTCGCCGCGCTGCTCGCGCTCGCGGCGCTGCGGATGCCGGCGCCGCCCCCGCTCGTGACGACGGCGAAGCGTCCGTACGCGACCGCGCTGCGGGACGAGCGCGTGCGGACCGGAGCGTTCCTCGTGCTCGTGCCCGCGCTGGTGTACGGGACGGTCGAGGTGCTCGCCCCGCTGGCGCTCAACCGGCTCGGGGCGAGCGGCATCGCGATCGGCGCGACGTTCCTCGCGGCGGCGGCGATCGAGTGCGTCGGCCAGATCGCGATCGGCCGCGCCACCGACCGCCTCGGGCGCGGGCTCCCGATCCGGATCGGCTTCGTCGGGGCGACCGCATCCCTCCTGCTCCTCCCCCTTCCCACCGTCGCATGGCTGTTCGCCGTTCCGGTGGTGCTCGCATGCGTCTTCAGCGGCATCGTCAACACCCCCGCGATGACGCTCCTGTCGGACGGCGTCGAGCAGACCGGCCTCGACTACGGCCTCGGCTTCGCGATCGTGAACCTCGTCTGGGGCGGCGGGCAGGTTCTCGGCGCGATCGGCGGCGGCACGCTCGCGTCGGTCACGAGCGACGCCGCGGCCTACCTCCTGCTCGCCGGGATCTGCACCGCGACGCTGCTCACGGTCGCCGCCCGTCTCCGCGACCGGCCCGCAGTGCCGTCGCCGGCAGGGTGAGATCGGAAGCCGTCGCGCGATACACTTCTCGGCGACCTAGGGGCTATAGCTCAGCTGGGAGAGCGTCGCGCTGGCAGCGCGAAGGTCGTCGGTTCGAGCCCGACTAGCTCCATACAGAAACCGCTCCCCTGTAGAGAGGTCGTTTCGGAGGGGTCCGCGGTACAAGGACCGGCTCAGGCGGTCTGCCCTCGACTTGCTGTGGCGCTCGGCGCCGCATCGGCCATTACTCGGTGAGCGGCTCGAGCGTGGCCTGGATCTCGGACGTGAGCAGGTACAGGTCCGTCTCGGTGGGGTCGTCCGGGTGAAACGGGTGGAAGCCGAGGCGCTCCCACCACGCACGAGCGCGGGCGTCGAGCGCAGCGACGACAACGGCGCGGCAGGCAGCCTTCGCGTTCAGCTCGATTGCGGTCGCGAGGACGTAAGCGACGAGCGCCGTGCCGACGCCAAGCCCGGCAAAGTCCTTGTCGACGGCCAGACGGCCGAGCAGGAGTGCCGGCACAGGGTCAGGCGCTTGCTTGGCGACTCCACGCGGCGCAGCGCTGCGGTCGATTGCAGTCATCGCCAGACTGGCGTACGCGACGACCCGATCGTCTGGCGTGGCGATCACCCATGTCGCCGCGGTGTCGCGGCGGCGGTTCTGGCCCGCATAGCGGCGCAGCCACTCGTCGAGCGTGGGCTCGCCGGAGTCGAAGCGACTGCGGTCGTGCCGAGCCGGGTCGAGCAGCTCGGGGCGCCGAAGGTCAGTCAACCCAGCGGAACTGCCGTGGGCGATCGAGCGCTGCGGCAAGCCGCTCGTTCACGCGTGCTGGTTGGGCGAGCGCGTCGCTGAACGCCTGCGCCGCCTGAGGGGAAAGCTCGACCACGGTGCGTTCCGCGAGCACCTCCTCGGCATGCCGCGATGCCGCACCCAACACGAACGTCGAGAGGTTCTGATGGGCCGCGTCGGCGGCACGTTCGAGCAACTGCTTGCGCTGAGGGTCAACGCGGATCTGCAGCCGCTGTTCCTTGATCGTGCTCATGTACTCACTATGGCAGTACATGCGTCGGCGGTCAAGACCCGCCCCTTCCCCGACTGGCCTCAACCACTCAGGCGACGGCGAGACGACATGCCACCACGCCGCGGTTTGCGCGACGCCAAGTTCTCTCCATGAAAAACCGCTCCCCCGAAGAAAGGTCGTTTTCAGGGTGGCCGGCGGTACGGCCCGGTCTGATCAGGGTTCTCCGACTGACCGCTGCGGCGGTCGCTTTGCGAGCAGCAGCTCGACGCGAGAGACGCTGCGGATCCATGTGGAGGCGGCCGGGTCGATCAGACCGGCCAAGGTCAGCATCTCCTCACGTGCGATCCGGCCGATCGTTTCGCGAACCCGCTTGCGCGACGCCTCGATGAGGATCGCTGGGTCTTCCAGCCAGGTATCGCGAGGCGACGCTGCCGCGTCGACCGGCGCGAACTGCGCGTCGACCGCGTTGCGCAGCAGCACCTCGACGTGATGCAACGTCTCGAAGACTGCCGCTGAGATCTGCGCATTCCAGACATACAGCTCTACCGCCACCGGGTGATCGCCTTCCGCCTCGGCCAGATAGGGCGCGAACCGCGCAGACGTGATCCATGTGGCGACCTGGGACGAGTGCATGAGATCCCTCGAAAGACGAGCGCGACGACGCTAGACTAGCTGGCGTATGCCCCAGGGAAGGCTCTCCCGCTTCGGCGGTGATCCCCCTGGGGCTCCGTCTTTCTCGGAGCCGTTTGGCGCGTCGTGCTCACGCCAACATAAGCGACGATGCCGAGATCGCATGGTTTGTACGACGCCAAGTTCTCTCCATAGAGAAACCTCCCCTTTAGAGAAGTCGATTCGGGGCGGCTTGCGGTGCACCGGTCGCCGTAGGGCAGTTCTCCCTTGGAACGCTGCGCAGGTAGCACACGATGTGCTACCTTGTTCGGATGGAGCGCATCGGAGTCCGTGAGCTGCGCCAGCATGCCACCCGGTACCTCGGCCGCGTAAAGGCCGGAGAGACGGTGGAGGTGACCGAGCGAGGCCAGCTCGTCGCGCTGCTCGTTCCGCCTGCGCCGGGCGCAAGCGAGCGTGAGCGGCTGATCGCGATGGGACAGCTCGTGCCGGCGTCTCGTCCGTTCAGAGTCCCTGGCCGTGCTCCCCTGCCGGCCGCCGCGCCGAGCACCGGCACCGCGCTGGACGACCTGCGCGCCGAGCGGACGTGATCTACCTCGACTCCTCGGCACTGCTCAAGCTGCTGCACGACGAAGCCGAGAGCGCCACCCTGGCCGACTGGCTGACTGCACGCACCGGAACGCCACTTGTGAGCAGCGCGCTGGCAAAGGTCGAAGTCGTGCGCGCGTGTCGACGCCTCAACCCAGCGACGCTCAGAGAAGCGACGGCGCTGCTCGCCGGACTGGACCTCATCCCGCTCAGCGGCGCAGTGCTCGACCAAGTCGCCGACGTCGGCGAGACGAGGCTGCGCAGCCTCGACGCGATCCACCTCGCGAGCGCCCTTTCGATCCAAGCCGAGCTCACGGCCTTCGTCGCCTACGACCACCGCCTTGCCGAGGCCGCCTCAAGCGCGGGCCTCGAGCTGCTGATGCCCGGCGCCTAATCCAAGCGGCGACGCTCGATACGCCACTACGGACGAAGGGCCGCATAGAGGCGCAGCGTGCGGCCGCTGACCTTCGGACGTGCGTGGCAGATCCGGTAGTGGTCGCGACTCGGCCGAGTCGCGCGCGAAACGTTGCACTTACGCGTGGCGCTGTCGCAGGCCTCGCGGACAGAGTCCCGTGGGTGCTGCCCACTCCGCGCCGAGTTCGTTGGACCGACCATGCGCTCGAAAAGGCGACGCTGCTCGGCATTGCGCGGAGCGACGTCGAGCGTGTCGTGCTTGAGCACCAGCACCGACGCCGGCGCAACGTTCGATCTGCGGACTGGCTCCTCACCGCAGGCCGACTCGTGATCGCTTACGACCATCCCGACCACACGGACGCGACGACCGCCCGCGTCATCACGCTCTGGCGCCGGCGCTAGCCTTCTGCTCATGCACATCGACGGCCACTACGACCCCGACGTTGACGTCGCTTGGCTGCGCTTCGAGGGCTACGACCCCGAGACCGTCGTCGGCGAGCAGACCGATGCCGGCCTGCGAGAGATCGATCCCGCCACGGGACGGATCGTCGGCCTGGAGTACTGGCACGCCAGCACAGCTCTGCCCCAGGAGCTGCTGACGCTGCTCCCGCCGCCAGGCGTCGCCGCCGCCGCTGAGGGTGTCCGCGCTGACCCTCGCCGAGTTGACCTACGAGCAGGCGCAGAAGGCGCTCGAGCAACACGAGCGCCAGGTCAATGAGTTGCGCCAGCGCACCGGAACGCTGCTCGCCGCTGCCGCGCTGACGGCATCCTCCTTCGGCGCAGCGGCTTTGGGTAGGGACGGCGTCGGCATCCCGGTCGTCCTGGCAGGGATCGCCTTGGCGTTCACCGTGCTGAGCGGCCTGTACGTGCTCTATCCGCACGAGCTGAAGTTCGCCTCGGACGCTCGCCGGCTCTATGACCGCCTCGCACGGCACAGAGACGATCCCGAACGCTTGCACTTGCGCCTCGCGTTCGGGCTCCGCGACGCCCGTGAGGAGAACGGAAAGCGGGTGACCCAGCTCCACCGTGGCCTGTCGATCGCGGCTGGCGCCCTCGTGATCCAGATCGTCTGCTGGACGTGGGCGCTGGCGCCAGTGTGAGGATCGAATGACACCCAAGCCCGAGACCGCAATCGTCCCCAAGCCCCCTCCTCCGGCGCTCCCGTCGGAGAGCATCCCGCCCGTGCCCCCATCGGTGTTCATCCCGGAGACGCGCGGAGCGAACCCCGCAACAGGGGTAGCCGTCCGGACCGGCGCCGCACTCGGTGGCGCCGCAGGCCTCAGGGAAGGCTCTCCCGCTTTGGCGGCGATCCCTCTGGGGCTCCCTCCTTCTCAGGCCGGATCGCCGCGCCGCTCTCACGATGCGATCAAGCTCGGCGCCGGCACCACATGGTTTGCGCGACGCCAAGTTCTCTCCATAGAAAACCGCTTCCCATCGAGAGGTCGTTTTCCATGGGCTTGCGGTACCGAGCCTCCGGCGGTGCGGTCCGCTCGGTGACCTGGGGCAGGGGACGGCTACCGCGTTCGTCGGCCGGCGCCTGATCGTCTCGTGGCCCGAGGCGTTGCAGAACCGGAAGGAGGCATGACGGACGGCGTTCCTACGTCCGCTGAGGGACCTCGATACCCAGGAGGTCGCCAATTCCTTCAAGTGTCGCGGCCAGCTCATCAGGCGGGAGTTGACCGACATAGGCCGTGAGCATTCGCTTCGGCACGCTGAAGATGAGATCGCAGTTCACCGACCGCTCGACGTCGTCTGCCAGCGTCAGATGCGGACCGAGCGCAAGCTCGACCTCGCCGAGAACGACCTTCCCGGTTGCATCGAGGGCCAATCGCGCCTACGCAGGGGCAGCACCGCAACAAACGGCAGGCGAACAGCAAGCAGGTCGCACGTTACGACTACCACCGTCAGGTCGCTTCGGCCGACTGCCGCCTTCCACACGCTTCCCCGCCGCAGACGAGGATCGGTAGGCAGTCCGCTGGACGACGCTCGCTGGGCGACGTCGCCAGCGACTTGGGCGGTCACATCGGAGGCGTCGACCAGATCGGCTGAACCACGTAGCTCGCGCGCTTCCACTTCAGCGGTCTTCGCTCGTCACACGCCGGCCGGACACTTTTACCGCGGCGTCTACCCAGGCCAGCTCGCCGCCGACAACCTCCGGGCACACCTACGCCAGATCCTCACTCGCTACCTGGCATAGCCGCTCTCATTCTGCGGTCATCGTCGGCCCCATCACCCGGCCTGCGCGGCGATCGGGAGTTCTGATCCGGCGCCTGACCGATGCCGAACGGCACTGATGACACTCGGGGCGGCACTGATATCATGGGTGCCATGGTCCGCACAATCGTGCAACTCCCCGACGAGCAGGCAGCCGCGCTGGAGCGCGCTGCGCACCGGCGCGGCGTGTCCAAGGCGGCCGTCGTGCGCGAGGCGCTTGGACGTCTGCTCGGTCCCGAGCAGACCGCAGAGGACGAGACGCTGCAGCGCGCGCTCGCCGCCGCAGGCAGCTTTGCATCCGGCGTTCCGGATCTCGCCGAGCACCACGACGACTATCTCGCCGAGCGGTGACGTTCGTCGACACGTCGGCACTGCTCGCATTCCTCGATCGCGACGCGACGCATCACCGTCGGATGGTCGAAGCGCTGACCCCTGTACTCGCCGAGCGAACAGGCGTGACCCACAACTACGTCGTCGTCGAGACTGAAGCACTCGTGCACCGGCGACATGGCGCCGGCCCGGCTCGCAGACTGCTGCAGGACATCGTTCCGTTGTTGGAGATCGCCTGGATCACGCCCGAGCTGCATGCCGCCGCGGTAGACGCACATCTCGCCGACCTTCGCCGACGGACATCGCTCGTGGACCACACGAGCTTTGTCCTGATGCGTGCCCGCGACATCGGTCATGCGCTGGCGCTCGACCGGCACTTCGCTGAAGCCGGCTTCGCAGTCAGCCCGTCGTAATCCCATAGCCTGATCGCCCGAGCACGGACGACCGCATGGTTTGCACGACGCCAAGTTCTCTCCACTTCGCAAACCGCTCCGCTCAGCCGTCGAGTCGCTCGGTCGGCTGGCCGGTGATCTGTGCGATGAGGTCGAAGTCCTTATCTTGGTGCAGGACGACGAGGCCAGTGCACTCGGCGATCGCTGCGACGAGGAGATCGGGGACCGACGGCGCACGATGGTGACCGCGGTCGGCAAGCAGCGTGAGTACTTCGACGGCGCGGTCTTCTACGGCCGGCGTTGTGCATTCGACCGGCATCGACACGACCGGCGGTTCACGCAACCCTGCACGAAGGTCCTGCGGATCGCGCGCCGAGTAGCCGACTTCCAACAGCGTCACCGTCGCGACGCGAACCAGGCCCCGCTCGATCCGATCGGCCCACGCATCGGTGTGCGAGCTGCGGCCGAGCCGCACCAGCGCCGACTTGTCGATGAGCCAGCCGGGCGCCTCGACTGCCGCCGCACTCACGACCAAGCTCGGCGCATGACCTCGGGATCCTCGAGGTCGGAGAAGCGAGCCGCGAACCGCTGAAGGTCGGCCGAGGTCACAAGCGTCGACGGACGGGTCGCGTCCTGATGCAGCCGACGCCGCAGATGCCGATATCGCAGTCGCGACCGCAGCCCGCTGCGGCACGGCCGCCGCCTGCGGCGGCGCCACGCGACAAGGGCAGTAGCCGCGGGCGCCGCCGCACGCGGCCGGTTTGCGAACGTCGACCGGCGTCAGTCGGTTGCTCGAAACGCAGTGACCCTGCTGGCGGCCTCGTCCGCGGAGGATTCACGAGCAGGCGGCATCTTCACTCGTCCTCGCTGGTCGCCAGCAGCACGGCCACCTTGGTCAACGCGAGCCGGGGCTGGTCCTCGGCGTCGGCGCCGCCGCGGCGCTCGCGCGCCTGAAGCCCGAGCTCGCCGATCCGCGAGAGGTAGTCGACGGTGAGTTCACGCAGCTCAGCGAGAGCTTCGGGATCGAGCATGACCGTGACGTCGCCTCTGCCGTTCTGACGCTCGAAGTCGGTCACGAGCAGCTCAGCGCGGATCCCCCACACGAGCGATGCCACGCGGTCGCGGTCGGTGAGCTGGTAGTGGTGCAGTACCGCGCCTCGACGCTGCGTGCGTCCAGCGAGTCGGACGATGCCGCACTTTCGGAGGGCATGGACGTGGTGGCTGGCGGTGTTGAGCGGAAGCCTCAGCGCAGCGGCGATGCCGCTCGGGGTCGCAGTCCCCGTCGCGAGCAGGTGCCGCAGGATCTCGACGCGGTACGCGTGCCCGACCGCGTGTAGCCAGTCGCCCTCCGACGGCCGTCTGGTCAACGGGCACCGGCCGCCCGAGCGGCGGTCGTCGGAATCAGACGGTGCCCGCCGGTCCCGGCCCGGGAGGCGCTGACGTTGGGCCGGAACCGGCGGGCGGCGTGCACGGGGATGGGGTCGCGCACGGTGCGATGGCGCCGCGGATGCACGACCGGACGTGCGCGACCCCGGACACCACAGGGGGAGGTGGGTGCCGGGGCCGCGAGGCGTCCGCGGTGTCCCAGCGTGCGTTTGAGCGGCCTCGTCGTCTGGGGGCGACGCGAGGCGCGCGGCACGCGGTGCGGGCACTTGGGGGAATGCCCGTGGGACGTTCGCAGCACCATCGCGAGCAGACTGACTGCCCTGCGCTCCGGTTACTAGTTCGCGGCGGTATACCGCTTCGGTACATCGCAATCTGCCAAATAGCCGTTCACGTTTGCGAGACCGCGCAGCCGTCATCTAGGGTGCGACGACGGATCACTGTTCGGGGATGCGGGAGTGGTGAGCAGAGCTACACCAAGCGGGGTCGTTGCGAGAGTGACGCTGGCGACGATCGTCGTGGCGCCCGAGCCGCTCACGCGCTACGCCGTCGGCCGCACGGTCGAGGCGCGATTCGGCGCCACGAGCGGGATCATGCGGACCCGGCTGCAGCACGCCTACGACCTCGTCCCGAAGCTCCTGGACGCCGAGCTGATCAGAGTCGTCGGGACCGTGCCAACCCGTCCCGGCAAGGAGCCCACGCATCTCTTCGCCGCAACGCAGGCCGGCGTCGCGGACTGGCGCAAATGGCTCGCCGGCCCCATAACGATGCCCGACGCGATGACGAGAGCGCTGTCGCGCCTCCACGCCGTGCGGAAGGGCGACTACGCGACGATGCTCGCGATCATCGACCGCTACGAGGCGACGCTGCAAGCGGTCGTCCAGCAGGCCGTCGACCCGGGCTCCCCCGCCGACGTCGCCGATCGCATCGGCCTGCTGTGGAACAGACGCGAGCTGGTCGCTCAGCTCCAGTGGTGCCAGCACGCGCGCGACGTCATCTACGAGGAGATGGCGGGGAGAGATCCGCGGTGACCCTGCTCGCACTCTCCGGCGTGTCGCTGCGCTACCCGACACTCACCGCGCTGGCCGACGTCTCGCTCGAGGTCGTCGCCGGCGAGCTGGTCGTCGTGTGGGGTCCGGCGCGCTCGGGTCGGACGACGCTGCTGGAGGTCGCCGCGGGCCTGCGCAAGCCCGACAGTGGCACGGTCACGTTCGCGGGCAGGTCTCCGCGCGCGAGCCTCGGGCGTCACGAGGGCTTCGCGGTCGTCCCCAACACGGAAGCGACGCTGCTCGGCGCCGAGAAGCTCGTGATCGACCAGGTCGCGTTCCCGGCGCTGCGCGTGATGTCGCGCTGGCGCGCGCAGGCGTCGGCCGACGCGGCGCTGCGCCGTTGCGGCGTCGAGGATCTCGGGCAGACGCCGATGACCGCGCTCTCGCACGCGGAGCGGATTCGAGTCGTGCTCGCCCGCGCGCTCGTACGCGAGCCGCGCCTCGTGCTGATGGACGAGCCGACCGCCGGCCTCTCCCACACGGAGACCGAGCGCTTTCTCAAGCTCGTGCAGTCGCTCGTGCGCGACGGTGTCGCCGTGCTGATGACCGACGACGCCGAGGGATCCGCGCTCGTCGCCGGCGCCCGCGTGCTGACGATGCAGAGAGGCACGCTGCGAGGTGCGAGCCCGTCCCCACCGGCAGACGTCATTCCACTCGAGCAGCGGCGCGCCGAGCCGGCCTCATGACGCTCCGTCTGGAGCACGTCTCACGGCACTTCAGCGCCGGCGACGAGTCGATCCGCGCGGTCGACGATGTCTCGTTGCGAATCGACCGGGGAGAGCTGGTCGCACTCTACGGGCCGAGCGGCTCGGGCAAGTCGACGCTGCTGCTTGTCGCCGCGGGCCTGGATCCGCCCGACCGCGGCGCTGTCACCTGGGACGGCTTGCCGGTGCCGCTCGCAGGGCGTGCAGCCGACCGCTGGCGGCGCGACACACTCGGCGTCGTGCTCCAACAGCCACAGCTCGTGGAGGGAGTGCCGCTGCACCGCAGCGTCGGGCTGCGGCTGGAGGCGCGTGGAATGCGCCGCTCGAATGCCAGGCTCGTCGGCATCCGCGCACTGAGAGACGTGGGGCTTGGCGAGCGCCTCGGCCATCGGCCCGACCAGCTCTCCGTGGGTCAGCGCCAGCGGGCCGCAATCGCGAGAGCGCTCACGACCGACCCGCAGATGATCCTGGCCGACGAGCCGACCGGCAACCTCGACTCGCACACGAGCGCGCAGATCATCGACTTGCTCGACGGCCTCGCGCACGAGCGCGAGCGCGCAGTCCTGATCGTCACCCACGACCCCGCATTGGCCCAGCGCGCCGACCGCGTGCTGCGACTCGAGGACGGCCGGCTGGCGGAGCTCGAACGCGACGGAATCGACTTGAGCCCGACGCCATGAGTGCACCGCAGACCATGACCGAAGCCGCCGAGCGCGCGGAATGCTCCTCGTGGATCCGCCTCGGCACGCTCCTGACGCTCTACGCGGGCCGGCTGCGACGTCAATGGCTGCAAGAGCTGCTCGCGGGCGCGGGCATCGCGACCGGAGTGATGCTGGTCTTCGGCGTGCTCGCGGCCAACACGAGCATCACCAGCTCTGCGCGCGCGATCCTCGACGGGATCGCCGGTCACGCACAGCTGCAGCTCATGGCACGCGGCGGGAACGGTTTGGACGCACGATTGGCCGAGGAGGTCCGCGCGGCGCCGGGAGTTCGGGCCGCGTCCGCGGTCCTCCAGACACACGCGACAGTGCGATATGGACGCCGCCTCGCAGGCGTGGACCTGGTCGGGGTGGACGACGCCTATACGAGACTCGACGGCGTCGCCGCCCGGCCGGCCCTGTCGGGAGTGTTCTCGCTCCCCGGGCTCTACCTGTCCGCGCGCGCCGGGCAGACGCTCGGCATCGACGTCGGCAGTGCACCGTCCCATCCCGTGACGATCGACGTGCGAGGTCGCGCTCGGCAGATCCCGGTCATCGGCGTGTTCGGCCCCGCAGAGATCGGCGCGTCGGCCGACACGCTCACCGCGTCGACTTCGCTGCAACGTGCCGGCCGGCTGAGCGGTCTGGCCGGTCGAGCGACGCGCATCCTCGTGGTCGCACGACCAGGCGAGGAGTCGCGCGCGCTTCGATCGCTCGAGCAGATCGCGCGCGTGAACGGGTTGCAGGCGGGGCGCGTGGACGACGAGCTCCGCGCGCTCGCAATCGCGACCGAGCCGAACGACCAGTCGACGACGCTCTTCGCTGCGATCGCCGCGCTCGTCGGCCTTCTGCTGACGACGATGGCGATGCTCCTCACGGTGCCCGAGCGACGGCGCGAGCTGGCCCGCATGCGCATCGTCGCCGGGTTCACGACGCGCCAGGCGGCCCAGGTGCTGTTCTTCCAGGCCGCGCTTCTCGGCGCAGTCGCCTCGGCAGTCGGCATCGTCGCAGGCGATGTGCTGGCTCGCAGCGCAGCCCAGGCACCGCCCGGGTACCTCGCGTTCGCGTTTCCGATCGGCTCCGGCATCCAGGTGCAGGCGTGGATGGTCGTCGTTGCGCTGCTCGGCGGCACGCTCTGCACCTGCGTCGCCGCCGCGACGCCGCTGGCCGACCTGCGAGCGGGGCGGGCACTCAACGCGATCTACGGCGCGGCGGGCCAGCCCGGACAGAGCATCTCGCCAACCCTCCGAGTGCGGCTCGCGCTCAGCGCGGTCGCCCTCGTGGCGCTCGCGTCCGTCCTCGTCGCGGTCGCCCCGACGCTTACCTCCCTGACGCTCGGCGTGCTGATCGTCGCAACGCTGCTGGCGATGCCGGCGCTGCTCTCCGGACTGCTCTTCCTTGCAGACCAGTTTGAGCGGCTCGATCGCGCACCGCCGCTCGTGATCCCCGTCGGCGCGCTGCGCGCCGCCCCGATGCGCTCGCTCGCCCTGGCGGCGACATGCGCAGTCGCGGTCTGCGGAGCGCTGTCGATCGGCGGCGCCCGCGCCGACCTGCTCCGGGGCCTCGACCAGAGCGACTACTACGGGACCGCCGACGTCTGGGTGAGCCAGCGGGGCGACGCGCTCGGTCTTGAGCCGTTCCGGCCCCCGGTCGGGATCTCCGCCCTTCCCGGCGTCGCCGGCGTCCGCAAGTACATGGGCGGGCTGCTCGACATCGGCGACCGGCGCACCTGGATCATCGCCCGTCCGGCTGAGGATCCGACCATGATCCCGGGCGCGCAGGTCCGTCAAGGCAACGCCGCAACTGCGAATGCCCGCCTGCGCACGAGCGGCTGGATCACGGTGTCCGACCGGCTCGCACGCGAGCGCGACCTCTCACCCGGGTCGACCATCCAGCTCCCGACCCCCACCGGCCCCCATGCCTATCGCGTCGCAGCCATCACGACGAATCTCGGCTGGGGACCGGGAGCAATCGTCATCAACGCGAACGACTACCGCCGCGACTGGGCTTCCGACACGCCCACCGCCTTGGAGGTCGACGTCAAGCACGGCGTCTCCCCCACCCGGGTCGCACACGAGATCCGCGCCATGCTCGGACCGTTGACCGGCCTCCAGGTCAAGACCACGCCGCAAGCCGTCGCGGACGCCCATCGAATCGTCAGCGACGGACTGGCGCGGCTCGGCCAGATCTCGACCCTCCTGCTGATCGCCGCAGCGATCGCTATCGCCGTCGCGATGATCGCGACGATCCGGGACCGACGACCGCAGCTCGCCGCTTACGCGATCGAAGGATGGGGGCGTGCGGCGCTGTGGCGCGCGCTCATGATCGAGACGGCCATGATCCTTCTCGCCGGCTGCGTGGCGGGAGCAGTGGCCGGGACGTACGGCCACTACCTGCTGTGCCGCTGGCTCGAGCAGGTGACCTCGTTCCCAGCGCCCTGGTCCTGGTCGCCGCGGTCGATCGTGCCCGTATGCACGCTGCTCGCCGGCGTTGCGCTGCTGATCACCGCAGTGCCGGGGTACTTCGCCGCGCACCCGCGTCCGCGACTCGCCGTCGACCGCGCCTGACGCAGCCGCCGGCAGGGCGACGACCATCGGCGATGATCGGCCGGTGCCCGCGATGCTCAGGATCGTCATCGAGCTCGTCAAGTACGAGACGATCATCGTGCGGCAGGCACGACGAGAGATCCGCAGATGGACTGCCACCGCAACGGCGATCCCCGACCCTCGCCTGCGAGAGACCGCGACGTGCGCCATCGACGTCGACGCGAGCAACGCCGAGGCCGCTGCGGCGTTCGCCGTGATGGCACCAAGACCGCTCACACGCGTAGCCGTCGAGCTGCTCGTCGGGTACCAGGTCCTGCTCGACTACGTGGATGCGCTCGGCGAGCGCGTCTGCGCCGACCGCGTTCTACGCGGCCTCGCGATCGGCATGGCCCTGACTGCTGCATGCGCCAGGCCGAGCGCGCCGCTCGCGCTCGACCCGCTCGGCGACGACGGAGGCTATCTCGCGGCGCTCGTCACCGCCTGTCGCGCGCGGCTGTGGCAGCTTCCGTCCGCGGCTGCGGTCGAGCAGCAGGCAAGGGCCGCCGCCGAACGCTGCGCCCAGGCGCTCGCCTACACCCACGCCGCCGCGACGCTCGGCGCGAGCGACGACCTGCGCGATTGGACGGCCGCGCAGCACGCGACGACCGGCTACAGGTGGTGGGAGATCGCGGCAGGTGGCAATTCCGACCTCGCGATCCTCGCGCTGCTCGCGGCAGCAGCGGATCCTGCGACGACCACAGTCGACGCTGCCGCGGTTGCCGCAGCGTACTGGCCACATGTCTGCGTGCTCTCGACGCTGCTCGACAGCCTCGTCGACTACGAGCGCGACACCACCACCGAGAACTTCTCGTTCGTGTCGCGCTATCCCGAGCACGCCGCGATGCAAGAGGGACTGATCCACGCGACGGAACGCTCGCTCGCCGCCACCGCGAGACTGCGTCACCACCACGCTCACGCGATGATCGTCTACGGCGTTGCGTGCTATTACGCCTCCGCCGCCACGCCCGGCAGCATCGCCGCACACGTCGCCCCGCCAGTCGTCGCGACTCTCGGCCCGATGGCTGCACCGATCATCGTCGCGCTTCGGGCGCGGCACCGGCTTCAAGTGCCATGGGCGCAGTAGATAGATGACTCGGGGTGATGGGGCTATCGTTCCGACGGCTGCACGTCAGCGCGCCAACCTGCCCAAGAGCCGCCCGGCCAAGCGCACGCTCGCCTCGATCTCCACTCTTCGGATCGAGACGGAGTCGACGTTGAGGCCGAACGGGACGCCCAGGCGGCGGCAGAAGGACATCAGCTCAAGTGCGGTCGCCTCGGCGTGCTCGACGGACGCGTCGAGGGTGTCGTCGGCGTGGCGCAGGTCGTTCTCGATCCAGCGCGGGACGTCGAGCCGAGCCATCGGAGGAACTCCAAGGTCTTCATCGAGCCGCACACCGACAGGGTGAACACGATCGGGACCGGATCGAGACCGCGATCGCGGCACTCGTAGGCATAATCGGACACCAGATTCTTGGCAGCGTTGACGTCGTAAACGACCTGGGTGACGAAGTAGGAGCAGCCAGCCTCTTGCTTGGCGACCAGGCTCAGGTGCTCGTCGCCTTTGCGAGTGTGCCGCTCGGGGATCGCGACGGCGCCGAGGAGCAGGGCGGGGTTGACCTCGGAGCGAAGCTGTTGGGCCCTGCGGAGCGTCGTGGCAACACGCCGCTCGCGCGAAGAAGCACCGACGAAGACGGCCATCCGCTTGGCGGTGTCCTGGGACCCCATCCAGTCGCGCAGGTCTTGCTCGGTGTACTTCGCCGTCGCGCGGTAGACCACGACCGGCGTGCGCCACGTCGTGAGGTGCCGGTCCAGATAGTCGGCCGGGTCCATCGTCGGCAAGAACGGGAACGGCCGTTCCTCGGGGTTGCGGTCGGACTCGTCATCGATGTCGTAGAGGATCAGGCCGTCGACGCCGAGGGGCTCCAGGCGCTCGAAGGTGATGTCAGCGATCTCCTGGGCCTTCTCCGGGGTGGTCGACAACCGTGGCGGGGTCAGTGCGAAGAGCAGGAATTCCCCCTGGCGGGACACGATGCGACGCTGGAGATCCACGCTCGCGAAGGTTATCCGAGGCAGGGCGCGCCGATGAGCGGAGGCTGGCGGACCCCCGCCGATCTCATGCGAACTGCCCCGCCGCGTGGCCCGAGGCCCAAGCCCACTGGAAGTTGAACCCGCCCAGGTGGCCGTTGACATCCAGCACCTCGCCGATCCAGTACAAGCCCGGGTGCTTCAGCGACTCCATGGACTGGGACGACACCTCGCGGGTGTCGACGCCGCCCAGGGTGACCTCGGCGGTGCGGTAGCCCTCGGTGCCGGCCGGCACCACCCGCCAGGCGCCGAGCGTGTCAGCGATCTCGCGCAGTCCAGCCGGGGTGTACTGCTTCATCAGCTTGGACGCGAACCAGCGATCGGCCAGAAGGGTCGCCATCTTCTTGGTGAAGACCTCGCCCAGAACGGTCTTCAGCTCGCGGTTCGGGTGTGCGGCCCGCTGGGCTTGCAGCCACTCCAGCGCGTCGCGGTCGGGCAGCAGGTCGATCTCCACGACGTCGCCGGGGTGCCAGAACGAGGAGATCTGGAGGATCGCCGGGCCGCTGAGGCCGCGGTGGGTGAAGAGGATGTTCTCGCGGAAGCTCTCGCCGTTGCAGCTGACCGTGCAGTCGACCGACGTGCCGGTCAGTTCGGCGCACAGGTCCCTGAGCTGGCCGGAGAAGGTGAACGGCACCAGGCCGGCGCGGGTCGACAGCACGGTGTGGCCGAACTGGCGAGCGATCTCGTAGCCGAAGCCGGTGGCGCCCATGGTCGGAATCGACAGACCGCCGGTGGCGATCACCAGCGACGACGCGGCGATCTGCCCCATCGTGGTGCTCGACAGGTATCCGGACTCGGTCTTCTCGATCTGCTGCACCGAGGTGTCCAGACGCAGGTCCACGCCAGCCTGCTGGCACTCGTCCAAGAGCATCATGAGGATGTCCTTGGACCTGTTGTCGCAGAACAGCTGGCCGAGCTTCTTCTCGTGGTATGGCACACCGTGCTTGCTGACCATGGCGATGAAGTCCCACGGGGTGTAGCGGGCCAAGGCCGACTTGCAGAAATGCGGATTCTTCGATGCGAAGTTCGCCGGATCCGCGTGCATGTTGGTGAAGTTGCAGCGGCCACCACCGGACATGAGGATCTTCTTGCCGGCCTTGTTGGCGTGATCGATGAGCAGCACCCGCCGGCCGCGCTCGGCGGCGGTCAGCGCACACATCAGCCCGGCGGCACCTGCGCCGATGATCACAACGTCGGTAGAGCGCACGGCACGTCCTAACGCACAACGAATCTCAGGGTCGATCGCGACGCCCGACTTGTCAGTCCAGGTCGAAGGCCGCGCGGATCGCGTCGCCGAGCGTCTGCTCTTGACGGTCGAGCAGCACGCCGATCTGCTCGCCGAGCGCTCTCGTGGGGATCGTCGTGATGTTGTCGCAGCTGACGACGCAGGGTCCTGCGAGGCCGTTGGCGGTATCGACAGCCACCTCGGTCGACAGCCCGCGAATGGTCGTGGTGATCGGGGCGACCGTCACGGCTGTCATGTGCGGGCGCACAAGCTCGCGCGTGAGCACCAGCACCGGCCGAGCCTTGTCGAGCCGGGCGATGTGGATCGGCCGCATCAGGCAAGCTCGGACGGCAGTCTGAGCGCATGCTCGGCGAGGCCGGCAAGCTCGGGGTCCTGGCCCGTTCGAGCGAGGATCTCGGCGTCGCGTGCAGCGATCGCGCGGCGGCGCTCGCGCTCGAGCGCACGGGTGACGACTGCCGCCCGGCTGGGCTCGGTACCGGCGCCGACGATCTCGTCCACGAACTCGACCAGCTCGTCAGAGAGCCGAACGGCGATCTGCTTGCTCATCCCATAATGGTACCAGTCTGGTAGCGGCTCCAGACGTGGTGCATGAGATCCACCGTTCACGACGGAGTCACATGTGCGCCACAGCTCCGTTACAGGCGCGTCGTCGCACCGCGGATATGGTCGGCAGCCCTCCAATCCCCACCCAGGAAGGGGCATCCATGCAGGTACGCGCGAAGGTCGCATCCATGGCGATCGCCGCTGTTGCGATCGGAGGGACGATCGCCATGTCGGCGTCGCCCGCATCCGCCCATCACAAAGGCCAGGTCAAGCATGTGCTGCTGATCTCGGTCGACGGCATGCACCAATCCGACCTCGACTGGTACATCGCCAACCATCCGAGCTCGGAGCTCGCCAAGCTCGCCTCCGGTGGTGCCGAGTTCACCAACAATCACACGTCGGACCCGTCGGACTCCGATCCGGGCGGCACCGCGATCATGACCGGCGGCGACCCGCGCGCGACCGGCGTGTACTACGACGTCGAGTACAGCCACGACGTGTTCCCTCCCGGCACCACCGACTGCTCGGGGCCGGTTCCGGGCGGCAACGTGATCTACGACTCGCCGGACGACAAGGTCCCGGGCCTGCCCGACCTGATCGACCCGACGAGCGGCTCGTTCCCGGCGTTCGACGCCGACGGCTCGATCCCGGGCGTCGAGCAGAACCCGGCGCTGATCATGAACATGACGGCCCACCCGCAGAGCGCGCTGAACCCGGCCACATTCCCGGTCGACCCGAAGACCTGCCAGCCGATCATGCCGTGGGACTACCTGAAGGTGAACTCGATCTTCCAGGTCATCCAGAAGGCCGGCATGCGCACCGCCTGGTCCGACAAGCACGCGATCTACACGTCGTTCAACGGCCATGGCTCGGGTGGCAACAGCATCGACGACTTCTTCGGCCCGGAGATCGACTCGCAGGCGATCATGCCGAACGGCGTGCCGTACCCGCAGGACGACGACTGGGCCCACATCGACGCCGCCACCAAGCAGTACGACGGCTACAAGGTCCAGGCGATCGTCAACGAGATCGACGGCTACGACCACAGCGGCAGCCAGAGAGTCGGCGTCCCGGCGATCTTCGGGATGAACTTCCAGACCGTGTCGGTCGCCGAGAAGGTCGACGGGCCCGCCACGCTGATCGGCCCCGACGCGAGAGGCGACTACACGACCGGTCCGAAGGAGCTCGCCGGCTACTACCCGGGCACGACGACGCCGCGCCCGCTGCTGGCCGGCGCGTTCGACTACGTCAACGACGCGCTGCAGCGGATGGTCGCCGAGCTCCAGCAGAAGGGGCTCGCGAACTCGACGGCGATCGTCGTCACCGCCAAGCACGGCCAGTCGCCGCAGGATCCGTTGCTGCTGAAGCGGATCGACGACGGCCCGATCGTCGCCGCGATCGACGCGGCCTGGACCAGACGGACGGGCGATCCGAACGACCTGATCGTCGCCGGCACCGACGACGACCTGTGGCAGAGCTACCTGTCGGTCAAGACGCAGGCCGCGGCCGACTTCGTCAAGCGCTACCTGTGGAACCACAGCGCGACGGCGGTGCTCTACGACAACGACGGCGTGAACCGCGGCACCGAGCAGGTCGCGCACTCCGGTCTGGCGAAGATCTACGCCGGTCATGAGGCCGCCGACTTCTTCGGCGTGCCGTACTCGGACCCGCGCCACCCGGACGTGTTCGGGCGCGTGCAGGTCGGCACCGTGTACACCGGCGGCAGCAAGATCGCCGAGCACGGTGGCGACAACCCGGGCGATCGCGACGTGCCGCTCGTCGTCTACGCGCCGGGGGCGGTTGCGCCCTCGCGGCCCCACGCGTGGGTCGAGACGACCCAGGTGGCGCCGACGGTCCTCGACCTGCTGGGTCTGGATCCGTACGCGCTGAAGGCCGTGCAGGAGGAGGGCACGAAGGTCCTCCCCGGCATCGGCTGACGATTCCGCTCCTCCCCGGGGCGCCGCCTGGCAGTTGGTGGCGCCCCGGGTCTGGGCTCACCCGTCGAGTTCCGAGACGTGCCGGCGGAGCATCTTGCCCCTGTCGAGTTGATCTGCTCACCCACCGCTTCAGGGTCCGGTTCAGGGTGCGCTCCCCGTGGCGGGCGCAGGAGGCCTCGCGGAGACTGGCTGCATGAGAGGAACTCCCCCATGTTGAACGCCCGCCTCGGTCGCATCGCGCCCGTCGCCGCAGCCGCGCTCGCGCTCGCCGCCGCGGCGCCTGTCGCGCACGCCGTCTCGCCCGTCGTGAAGCTCAAGGGCAGCGCGTCGCTGACGCGCGTCTCCGCGGCCGGCAGGGTCGCGACGGCCGCCAGATTCCACATCGACACGACCTTCTCGACGGACACGCCCGGCGCGCAGCTGTTCACGATCCAGCAGGCCGTCATCTACTTCCCGGACCACGCCGGCACGAACGGGCCGCTGTTCCCGTCCTGCGACGCGGCTCGGATCAAGCGCTCCCACGGCAACATCGCCGCCTGCCCCGCCGGCTCCAAGATCGGCAGCGGGACCGTCACCGCGCAGGCGCTGCAGCTCGGCGTCACCGCGACCGGCCGCGTCGCGATGTTCAACAGCCACCGCGGCAAGGACGTCACGATCAACATCCAGACGCTGCTGCCCGCGTACATCAACCAGTCGATCGACGCCCCGATCACGCAGCTGCACGGCATCTACGGCGAGAAGCTGACGCTCGTCGTGCCGCACTCGCTGCAGGAGATCCTCGCGGGCATCTTCGTCGGCGTCCAGGACTTCGACGTCACGCTCACGGGCCTCACGCGCGTGCACGGCGTTCCGTACAGCTACCTGAAGGCGCGCACGTGCCCGAGACGGGCGATGCACGGCGTCTTCGCCGTCAAGAACTGGACGACCGGCCAGGCCGCCACCGCCACGGCCGACGCCAAGGTCCACTGCACCGCGGGCTAAAGCCGCGGAACGCGGTGCTCGCTATGGCACGCCGCCGCCGAGCGCCGCGACGCCCTTGAACGGCGTGGTGTTCGCCTGCTCGACGTAGGCGAACGTGCCTTCCTCTGTGACCT
>Ga0265319_1000623_pt1 | contig 23343 bp, 29 predicted proteins | sample 4824metaG_FD_192443 | JGI IMG/M metagenome (GOLD analysis project Ga0265319, IMG submission 192443) | Rhizosphere microbial communities from Carex aquatilis grown in University of Washington, Seatle, WA, United States - 4-8-24 metaG | ecosystem: Host-associated > Plants > Roots > Rhizosphere >...
AGACACGTGAATAACGCATCCCGTTGACTCCGACGTCAGTGTTGGGCGTTGGGTTAATGAGCGTCTGCGGCGATGTGAACATCTCCATGCCAAAGAAGCTGTTTTCCTTGTTGTTTGAAGTCAACGCTGTCTGTGCTTCGAGCATCGCCAAGTCAGGCTTTGACAACCCGTCCCGTGGAACCGCACCCATCAAGAACTTCAACATTCCTGGAGACTGTATTCTGTCGCTTGGATCACGCACAGTCTGAAATTCAATGTCAAGGTAAGGCGTCATCGACGAGGCGACGACGGGAGGCATTGAATTGAGGAATATTTCCACCTTCTTCGTGTTGCGCTTTGCTGGGTGAAAGAACGGCGAACGGGAGCACAAAAGCATGACGTCAAGCGTGGGATCCATGTATGGTGCAAATTTGCTTCCAATTATTTCACCAATACCACCGACTTTCTTGACTGCCATCTTACCGTTATCTACGTCGTCGTAAGATTTGATGTCGTCGCTCGCAAATGACAGAAATCCCTTCGTGCTGTACAAGTCAAAGTACAGGTTCAAGTCGTCTTTTATCTTTGTGCTCCCATCAGACGTCGTCGCGATGTCCTCGAAACGTTTTAGAAAATCTTTTATAGAAAGCACGCCCTTCGCATCACTATCTAACACGTCTGTCAAAAACGCAACAGGCTGCTTTGCGACGTTCATTGACGAGCCCAAGTTAAGATTAAAGCTACTGCCATTTAAATCGGCAGGCGATAACATCGTAAAGATTGACTCGAGCGTATCAAAACTTGCAGCCACGAGAATAACTATCGCACTGTCACAATACTTGTTCAATGCATCGCAACGCGTACTCTATGAGCATGTCATGTATCACGTTCTCGTCGATGTTCCAGGCTTCAGTGTCACCTGTCTCGGGATTATTCACGCCAAGCCTACCGTCTGAACCCAAACCCATGTTGGCGCGCATCCCGGGCCTGAACTTCGTCTGTCCGCCTTGAGGCGTGTAGATGTGACCGGCGTAGTGCGCAGAAGCGGGCTTGCCGTGATGAGGGCCGTAGACTTTGTAAGAAGTGCGTTGCTTACGAGTTTTTTCAGCTTGTTGAGCTTGTGGCGGAACTTCTTGTTTGGGTTGTTCTTTGGGCGCTTCTTTTTTATTCGTGGCAGTTGATCTCACATAACCCTCTGACGACTTTTCACCAATTTTTGCTCTTATGAACCTTCGTGCCAAACCAAGATTTGAAAAATAAAACAACTTATTCCGTCCAACAGATCCAATTCTACCCCAACGTACCATGACATCAAACGTTCCACTTGTCACAGTAGGTGTTAATTGTATGCTCCAAAATTTGTTTGACGTTCCCTTGACATATGTAAAGTATTGCACTTGATAAGGATCATCAACAGTTTCACGTGTTTTACGAGAACCCTTCCACGAACCATCGTCAGCAGGTGGAGACTTTTTCTCTTTCTTTTTCTCCCAAGGCGGAGGCTTAGCTTTTTGTTTGGGAGATCCCCATGCATCCTTGGGTTTGTCTCTGTTCCACCCTTGATTTGACCACCAATCAACCGAGTCATCGGCTTTGCTTTGTGTTTTCTTTGTAGACGCAGCAGGAATTTCAGCATCGACAGTCCTATCACCCATCGAGTTGTACCTGCTACGCTTCGCGGGATCAGACAAGATGCCGTACGCAACGTTTACCTTTGCCATCTTCGACGTGGTGTCAATGCCTGGATTCTTATCGGGGTGCAGTTCAATCGCTTTTTGCTTGTACGCTCGTTTTATCTCCTCAGGAGACGAGTTCTTTGACACTCCCAAAATTTCGTAGGCGGCGTTTGCCGCTTCGCGTATCAGCTGACGAAGCTCGTTCAACGTAAACTGCATGATGACAATAAGTATTCACCCATCATCGAGCTCAATTTTCTTCTCCCGTTCTTTTTCACGCCGACGACGCCTGTCACGCATCGCACAAGACTTGCTTGCAAGCAACATGTGCAACGTGTCAATGCAACGAGCTTTCTTTTCTTTACGCTTTTTCATGACGTTCCATGAAGTAAGTGACGACTTCAACCAGGAGAATTGTAATTATTATGATGACAAAAGGCATGTGAACCTCACTCGTGCAGCGAAAGCAACGCAGCACCGATGATGATGAAAAAAGTTCCAACGCAAGCAAGCATTACTGTCATTTTAATCTCCAATTACGAGCACACCCAACATTATTGTTGTGATGATAAACAACAACGTGCCCATGTAAGCGTAAAGTATCACTTTTTGTTCCTATCACTCTCGACGAGACGCTTGAACTCGATCATCATCCTCGAGTACTCTACGTCTGAACAAGCGCCTTCGTGCGTTGCAACCCAAAGCGCACTCTTGATCATGTCATGCACGCTGACGTCACAAGGCGTGAAGTTGAAGCCATCAACGTCTATCACAAATTTCTTTTCACTCATATGTCCTCGACACACGTTTCTCGACGTGCTTGCTCGTACTTCGGTGCAAATTCCTTGTACATGAAGAAGTCGTTGCTTTGAAGAAGCCAGACGAGCGCGATGAGACCGCTGAAGATGCCAATTCCTGTGACTGCGTATTTCATTGTTTTTCCTTTATAACACAACGTGAGAAAATTTACACTCATTCAAAATCGTAATTGTACGTGAGCGCATCATGGCACACAATATTTCTATTTACGATGTCGATCCACTGTTGCTCACGCTTCAATCCAGAAGTCTTTTCAACAGCGAGTAATAGTCTCTCCTTACACTCTTCAATGTTATCACTCATGATGTCTACACCAAAACAGGATGATAATGCTTGTATTGGCGATGAGCCCATTTTGATTTTTAGTTTAATGATTTCGACTATGAAATTTCCATTTCCACAACTATTATCCAAGAATGTCTTTGTAGAATCAGACCAGATTTCTGGAGGAATTTGACGAAGCATTTTTAACACGAGTGATTTTGGCGTATAGACTTCGCCGAGACGCTTGACGCGCTCTTTAGACTTTGTTAATTCTTGCGTCATAAAGCCACGTTGGCGACACAACGTTATATTCAATATTATCACGCAAAAAATACGTGTTATATATTTGTGTACTCATTGCGTATAATATTGTTTCAACGTCGTGAAATAATTTAAAATCAACGGGTTCAACGTTATTTGAAATACTCTCAATTTCAATATTAATTTTGTTTTGTTTTGTTGTAATCTTTAGTATTGCCGTATCAATCGGAATTACGAATTCAGTTTGTAATTCATAACATTTCTTTAAAAGAAGATACATTTCATGTATAAAAAATTGACTAACAAAACATCCACCTGAATATCCGATACCTTTTACAACCGGTACCGCACCATATATTTTTTGTGTAGGTTCTTTTTCTGAAAGAAGTCTTATATCACTTTTTGATTTACGCGTTAATAACGCATTTGTGAGTAATGTTGTAAGTCGTTTTTCAACTATAACTTTAAACGACAACGACATATGTTCTTCTTCTTTTCGTCGTTCAGACAAAAGAAAACTTTCACGTTTAGGTTCAAACCAATATTTTTTTAAAAGCCAACCACCACCTGCAAGAAATATTGCCAAAGAAGGTGATTGTATAATTGAACTAATCATTGAAGTTGAAGACGATTGTAACGTTATATTAATGATTTCGTTCATGAAATGATCTCGATTTCTTCATCAGTAAACCCAAAAACTTGTTTTGCACTTTCTTTCCAATTTTTCTCGTCCCATTCAAGTTCAAGAATTTGTTTTGGAAGTTTTGCAATCAAATGTACAGGAATTCCTAGCGCATTATTATTTGCCAAAACTGCATTTCGTGCGGGCGAATTCAGAAAATCTATCAAACGTTTTCCTTCTTCATTTGAAGCAACTTTATATGCTGCCGAATGATCACCCGTACCACATTTTCCATCATCGTACCATGGTCCTAAATCACCTGTATCACTAACAATCACTTTTCTTGATTGAAAATTTGGTGGTTCATAACTCGTCCAGTTAAAAAATCCTTTTCTTACTTGTGAAGATGTATTTGCAACCTTGTACGGATGTTCATTATCACCCACACTTTTCTTATAAAGAATTCCAACGTAATTACGTTGTCCCATAAATCCGTCAAAAGGAATTATGTCTTTTTCAGTCATGCATCTTTGAAAAAATTTTGCAAAAATCGTAATTGTACTTCGATCATCAGGTAAAATTTGTAATTTTTGCAAAATTTCTGGTATTCCGTTATTTTGTTCACCCACTTTTATGTGCCATGCATCAATTGCACACGAATAGCCAATTGATGGAAAATAATCAACTGGATTACGTGTACTAATGTTCCATTTTATGGAATTTTTCCAAATCAACGTTTGTGCCTTAAGATGACATGCTTTCTTTCTAAGATTTCCAGATCGCCATCCACAAGGCGTGACAAATAACATGTGACCATCTTGCGATATTAATTCAAATGCCTTTTCAATGAATTTATGCCATATTTTATTACGTGAGCCACTACCACCTTCAGTTTCTTTTGTGTCGGGCTGAAATGGTGGATTCCCGACACACACATCAAACGTTTTCATGTCTTTCTCTTTTAGAGAATATAATTCACCATCATCAAGTCGTACACGTCCTTCACAAAAGAACGCATCAAGTTCATTATACGGCGCGAACCAAGTTTTGATCCCAAGCGATTGAGCATACACACGAAGTTTTTCAGTGTGACACAAAAACGTGACGTTTGACGTGTCAAGCTCAAGTCCCTTGAGACGATACCTAATCGCGATCAACAAGCCCACATCGCTTACGACGAGAATGTTACCACACAACGCGCTCATCGGAATTTTTCCGACCATGATCTTACCAAGCGTGTCAAACGGCACGTATGCGCTCTTGACATCGCCAATGTGAAGCGCATCAAGGCGTTCACGTAAAATTGTAATAACATTATTCATATTCTTATATTACATCATTCTCAAAAAATATTCACTTTATTCCAAAACTTCTGCACGCGACATGAATGTTAGTATCGTAAGTAATTCACGTTTGTCATTATAACGATATCTCAAATGCGTTTTATGTCTTGTAAATTCAGGTTGTAAATCGATTTTCTTACTATATAAGACTGCGTTTAATGATGAATTTTTATGAAATCTTATTACAATTGTATTTTTCCCATAAGACCAACACTTTTCAAATGAAAATAATCCTTCTTTTTTCCACTGAAGAAGTGTTTCTTTCATTGTTTGAACCCAAAATACTTTTATATCGTCAGATTTTATCGTTTCCATTTTTCGTCTCACATCATCAACATGTCAACCAATTCAATGTCGTTCAATTTTCTTAGTTCGGCTTTACAAGCTTTCTCATCATCAATCTTCATTTCGTCTATATCAATCGCCTTTGCCAAGTCTTTCATTATCACGCCATTGATTTCAGCTTTTCTCTCAATTGGCTCATCAGGATTTCCCTCAAGTTCATCCATCCCGTCAAGCGCAGGTATTACGTCATCAAATTGAATGTCTTCCGCCGTCAAACCTGTGTCACGCAGTTTCTTGTAAAATTCAGTGAAGTATGTTGCAAAGTCCTGCATGTCGGCGTCGTCGACAATGATGTAGACAACTGCTTCATACTTTCGCCAACCCTTCGAGTTATTCAACGAAATCTTACCCGCCACCAAGTCTTTCGTGTCATCCGGATGAGCTCTAACAACTCGTCCGAGCGCCTGCTGCGTGCCGATAACGTTCATATCGCGGGAAAACAAGATCGAGTTGAAGCTCGTGATGTCGATGCCCTCCTTGACTATCGAGTGTTGACAGAGCACGCAGTTCTTTGAGACTCTGATATTATCAAAAATTGTCTTCCTCTCCTGACATGAAGTGCCTGCATGAACTGTGTGCAATGACGTTCCAACGAGTTCATTCTTCAAATCATCGTTGGATGTAACTACCTTACAAGTCGAAACGTTCTTCGAGAAGGTAACAAGATTACAGTTCTTGTAATTCTCAAGCATGTCTTTGACTGCTCGAATTATAGACGCTGCTTCAAGCGTTGTCGCCTTGATGTTTACGCCTGCCTTTTCAGCTTCAATCTGTTCTTCCTTGCTGATGGCCTTTACACGACGTCGACTTTTGTTCTCCTGTTCTTCAATCTCGTCGCGAGTCAGCTTCATACTCTTCGTCAAGCGTGAGAATGACTTGCAACTCGAATTCAATCGAATTACCTTGACAACGACGTTGGGAACCAAAATTCCCTGTTCACGAAGCTCCTTGTACGTTACGTTTGCAAGGCACTCTCCAAACAAGCTTTTGTCTGACGATGAGATGTGTCGGCCGTCTTTAAGACTCGCCGAGAAGAACAAATTGTGATCAACAGGTAAAGTGAGCAAGTGTTGTTTGTAGTCGAGCTTCTGCTTTACACAATGATGAAACTCGTCCCACACCACAACATCTGCGACGATGTCATTCTCGCGCATTATGTCGAACAGCTTTTGTTCAGAGGCGTAAGTCACGAACACGAGCACCTTGCGACCTACGTGCTTTTTCAGCGTGTTGAGGAAGTCTTCCTCGTGAGTCGACTTTGCATAGTCGATGTAATCACGTTCCTTCGTGTCGCTGCCTGTCCTGAACTGCACGTCTACGACACGATCGACGTTGCGCTTGTCAAACAAGCCATGATCAATGAACATCTGCTCGTGTTGTTGAAGCAAGCCAATCGTTGGCGCAACGAGCACCTGTAAGGTAAAACCACGAGAGTAAAATCCTTTGCGAATTTCGTCAAACTCGTTGTACGTCTTGCCACCGCCTGTTGCGACAACGAAGTGAGCTCGCTTGTTTTTTACCTTCTTCATGTATCGAATTTATCACATTCTCAAAAAATATACACTAATCTGCGAAAAACGCATCACAGGCGGTGCTGATTGCCTTTTGATGAGCGCGAGGTGGAAACAACTTCTTGATCTCAAAATCTTCCGCTGCATCGTTCAATGCCTGTACAAAGTCGCTCCAAAACGTAACATCATGTTCAATGAGCGCTTCCTGCTCAAGTCTACCGAACACGTGCATCTGTTTCTCGCCACCCGGATAACTCATGTGAAACACGCCGTCGTCTATGTTCTTGTGAACCAAGTTCGTGAACAACTTACGGCGCTTTGCAGGAATTCCCATTTCGTCACACAGTGAGACAAACGTTCCCAATGTCTTCCTGGTGAACTTGTGGGTAGGATCATGAGAGAACTTTGACTGAATTCCTCCTGATTTTCCACTCGCGTCTTCATACGTGAAGTCAATGCCTACGTTGAACTTGTCTGCCGACGTATCTGTCACGTTCTTCACGTTGAGTCGAACGTCGTCATTGTAACGGGAGAAAAAATACTCAGTGTACACTTCAAAGGCTGCGCCCAAACGATCTAAGTAATCTGCTGAGTCCGGAGCGAGCTTTGCGTAGCAAATTATCGCTGCTTCAAGATCAGAGTAATTTGAGACATCGTCGAATGCCTTGCTTCGAGCGACTGCTTTTACGCTTGCATGGTTTAGCTTTTTCATTTCAGTCTCCCGATCAAAACACCAGCTCAAGGTGCTTTATCGCCGCGGGCCTCATCGTCGGCCTGTTTGACACGTTGTCAAGTCCCTTCTCGAGAGACCGCAGCAACAGCAACTGTGCCCACGCCTTCACACGTGTTTCAAATGGATAGTTCTTTGAAGACGCAAAAACTCGCTCCGCCTTGACGATCTCACCACGAACTGCTTCTAAATTTGACATTCGTAAAACCTTCTGCTCCCGTGGAGCGTTTGTTTGATGTTCTTAGTATATCACATTCTCAAAAGATTTTCACTATTTCACAGGATTTGACATATCAATATCTGACAGATGCCTCGCGTTGTTGACCGTGGAAGACATTATCGCATTATCACTTGAAACATGATAAAATCCCAATACATGTCCAAATTCGTGCAGCGCGATCTTACGAATGTCTTCGTCGATGAGTGCAGGAGTGTGAATGTCGACTGTGTACTCCACCACATCATCGTTGTCCCTGCGCGTTACGTGTGCCCAAACGCTTGATAGCGAGCCATTGTCTCGTACGAGAGCGGTTGCACAGCCAACTGCGTTGTCAGGAGCGTTGAAGTCTGGGCACACGTTGTGCACCCTGTTCACCGTACTGTGATAACCTGCAGGTGGTGCGTCCTTTGAGACGACGAGGTTGAAACCGTAAGTGTTCCACTCGTCTGCTGCTGCTTTGACAGCGTTGTAGATCGGTGCGTCGACGTAGAAAACGTTTGCAGGCGACTCAGTGAGAACGTCTGCAGAAGAAGTCATTTCGTGCTGCTCAACGGGTGCTTCACCTGCACAAGCGTTTGCGGTCAAAACTACGATCAGTGTGAGCAAATTCTTGAACATGATTTAGTATATCACATTCTCAAGAAATTTACACTTTAACGTTTGCAAAGTGCGTGAAGTTCTACAACACAAGTTACCCGCTGAGCGCCATGCGTGTTCAAATCCTCTTTCTTTCCTTTGCTTTCGCAGCCACACGTACAACCTGTTTTCGTTTTCACGAAATCTATCGTAAGCATCTTTCGTGTCAACAAACTTCAACGCAGCCTGTTGCCTTTGTTCTGCAAGAAGTGCGTATGCGCTATTCATCGCGTTCTCCTGTCGTTGCACAAGATCTTCGCAGCCTGAATCGCGAGGTAGATTTCTTCGGCGCTAAAGTCTGACCTCTCGAAGTTCTTTGCGACTTCGTGCTCGTGAATGCCAATGCCCAACGCAATCGCTGCGCGCTTGATGAGTTCTTCCATGTATCAAATATAACACATTCTTAAAAAATGTACACTTGTCACATCGTTTGTTATTACGTTGTTCTCGACTGTCGTTCAACGTGTAACAATATACCAATAAACTGCGTGAAAGTTCATCTCGATTGACGCTGTGAATCATCATGTTCGTGCATGAATGCTACGCATTCTTTCTGGAGATAATTGACACATTGTACAGTACGCTGACAAATTTCCTGAGCCCCTGTTGAACATGTTACCCTTTGCGTCTACGCACGTCACATTTGCTGCCTCGAGCCACATGCTGACCGATGCGTCACCGTAGACTGAACACGGGATATCATCGATTGGTGTTTCCACAACATAATTTTTTACTGCATCAAACGCAAGCTTGTTCATCGCAAAACCAGCGCCACCGCGTAAACAATTTAAATTTTTATGCTCCCGTTTTCCATGTAACAAATTCATTGAACTTCCCGTTGCTTCACGAAAGTCGCCCAAACAAGTTGGAGATTCATACACGTGACACGAAAGTTGTTCTTCGAGTTTTTTAGTGTCGACGTACGTGTCGTCATCAACAAACACGCTCCACACGTCAACGGGAACAGATTTTCGAAAGAATTCAACGTACTTTCTTGGCACTTGTTCGTAAGAGTCTTCAATTCCCACAGACAACAAAAACGACGTTCCAATTTCAGCAATACGTCTATCTTTGGCCCATGTTTCTAATTGTGCTCTAAATCTCGTGTCTTTGTACTTATCACAAGTGAGCACACAATAAACAATCATAAAAATATGTATTAAACACGCAAAGACGCGAGCGTCTTTGCGAACACACACATTTAGTAGGTAATTAGAAATTACAGCTTACTGTAATAAATGATGATATAATTGATGTCTGTGAACTATTTGCGGTTTGTAAAAAATTACTAACGGGTGCTGAACATTCATTAGTTACGTTTTGACAAAACAGATTTTGTTGTGTAACACACGACGCCGTCATGAGACACGCCAGTGCCTGTTGACAGTATATCACAACAACTCCTGAAAGTAGTTTACACGGATCACATCCAAGCCCTGCGCACGCACCATTGTTTCCATCGTACGCGTAATTACATGCATCTCTTTGCCAATCAATGCTCGGTGTAACGTCGCCATTTGGCCGGAGCACAAAATCTACTTCAAGTGGAACTCCTTCTACGAGCTGCACTACTTGTGTAATCGGATAGCTCAGCCATGTCGCAACAGTGCTTGAACTCACGCTTGAACACGCAACGCCGTATGCCTGTGCACCAATCGTGACATCACCTGTGGGTAACCCTTCGAGAGGCGCGGGATCTGCAACACCATTGACGATGTCAACATTCTTTGTGATGGAACGGAAGCTGTCAACTGCGCTGACGCGTAAACACTGAACGCTTGACGGTGCTGTCGCAACGTTTAGCTTCACAACGCCCGTCATAGTGTCATGATTATCGGCTCCGGACGAACAACTGAACGCAAACAATGCACACACCAACATTTTGATGAACTTATTCATTCTTACTATTTTTCTTTCTGTCACCAGCGTGACACATGAATAGTAAGTCGTGAACGTTCGCATTTACACATCAAAATTCGCGCGTCATCTCAACGTTGACAATGCACATGTTCGATTTCTTTCCACACGTGACGCTCGCTGATACTTGGCCAAAACAACCTTTTGAATACTTTGCAACGCTCTCACTTGAAATCGCCTTGACACCTACTGCGTCGCTCAATGAGAGCCAATTGGTTGCACGGTGGCCATAGAAGCTCATGTCAGTCCTGAAGAAATTTGTCACCGCAGAAAGGTGATTGATGACACATACTTCGTTCATGCAGGTGTACATGACAGACGCTGAAAACCCGTCTGCCGTGTCATCACGCTTGTCCTGAAGCCTGTACGATGCGAATGGGCCTGGATCACATGCACAAACGGGTGCAACGAGAACGGGTGTTTCAGTGACGTCTGAAGCAACGTATTCGTCCGCAGAAGCGAGTGATGTGAACGTTAGAGTGAGAATTGAGAGCAGAACTGAAATGCAATTTGAGATTGTCATAAACTGATACTATAACATCACAGTTATAATGTTTCACAATCATGAAAATATCAAGCGATTTAAATCACTCAACGAGCGAAAAGCTCGTTGAGATTACAACCTCGAAGTTTCGGCGTTACATTGGTAGCGCGCTAGGATTGTACACTCTATAAACTTCATTCACCAATGTTTCGAGCATCTTCTCTGTTGCGATAATGTGAATGTTTCGCATTGCGCGTACTGCTGTATTTGCGGGAACGTTTGCTGTTTTAAGAGTTGCAAACGCACTATTTGCTGTCTCAATTATACAAATTGCGTCTTGTGTAAGAGCGTTTGTTGGAAGTATTTGCAAATCTACTAATGCCTTTTCGTATGCTGCAACAACTGCCAACAATGCTACATCAAATTTTTCCGTGACAACTTGAACATTATATCCCGGGCCATATGATGCGGCGGCTTTTCTACCTTCTAACGCGTAAACATCAATCAAATCATTTTGAATTGATGGTATTTCTTCTGACGTTTCTTTATCAGCTTTGATTGCTGCGATGCGCGCAGATTTATTTTCCTTTAAGGAAAAATTGAAAAATTCTTTTACGTCAAACTTTCGTCTTGTGCTTCCAATCTCTTCTCGAATTATTTGTCGTAGCTGTGTTTCATTCATGATTGCCATGTTTTAATCTTTCAACGTTGCTAACGTTTTAATAATTTACCACAATTCTCAAAAGATTACACTTTTATCCAACAAGAGCTGCAACGTCTGACATGTTAGGCACAGTGATAATCGTTCCTGGTGGAACTTGAAGTCCCCATCCAATGTTACTTGACGCTGCAAGCACCCAAAATAGTCTCGCATCCCCCAACGTCTGTGCCGCTATCGCATCGAGCCGCATTCCCTCGCGAAGCACCATCGTCGTAGTCTTGATTTGACCTGAAGCAATGGCGTCTCTTATGACTTCATGGGCATAACAAGTGCCAAATTGGCTTCCGGCGTCAAGTATTGCAGTTCTGTTAAAACGTGATATCACGAATATAAATAGTTCTCTAGTCAATTAATTTGTCTGTCGTCGCTATCATTTTCAACGTACGTTCTGGCGTCGAAGGATTTTTGGCGACGTTATATCTAACGTAGAAATCTTCGTCTGTCGCCAATATTGTCAACGTATGTTCTGGTGTCGAAGGATTTTCAGCAATTGATCGTCTAACGTCTCTATCTTTGTCTATCACTAACATCGTCAATAAACGTTCTGGTGTCGAAGGATTACGCGCGGCCGATCGTCTAATGTAAGGATCTTTTTCTGTCACCAGCATTGTCAATGTATGTTCTGGTGTCGAATGATTACCTGCAACCGCGCGTCTAATGTCTTCGTTTTCATCTTTTGCAAGCTTTGTCAGCAATTGTATGGGCGTAAAAGTGTTTGCAGCAACTAATGTTCTGACTTTTTTGTCTTTATCTTCTGCGAGCTTTGCAAATTCATCATTTGTTAACTTACCGTTATTTTTGAGCTTTGCAAGCAGTGATTTGGGCTGTTTCTTTGCAAGATTGTTACACGTGTTTATTATTTCGTTAAACTCAGCACCCAGCATTTGTTTGAGCGAACTTTCATCAACTAGTTTGTCATCGGACAAAAATATTTCAAGTTTAAGTAGCTCGTTTTCTAGACCGCGTTGATATGAGAGTGCAATCTTTGCACTGGGATCTCGAGTATCTTTTATAAGCTTATTAAAAATAAAAAAGAACACGCAATTGTTCATCGAATATTCCTCAAAGTGTGACTTGTCCTGCATTGTTATACACCACTTCGTATCTTTTCCATGATGAATGGAGGACGCCTTGTTCGTGATCAGTCTGACGATAAAATCATCACTGTCATAGACTGTTTTTGAACCCTCAGCGACCTCAAACTTCGCTTGTTGCTTTTCTGAAGAAATTTTGTCAAATTTATCGAGTTCGTTTTGCAAAAGCGTCAAATCGTTGACACCGTACGAATTAATGTCTTTTTTGTCTAATTTTTGTCCAAATCTGTCAAATGACTTGACAAGTTTGTGAAGTTTGTCAGGTTCTACGCCTTTCTTTAGCATCTTCACTTGCCACTCGAGATATTTTGAGTTCGTGTTTTCGAGTTGTTGAGCAAAGAGTTCAATGTCATCAGAGAGTTCAGGATTGTTCTTGATTAAGTCAGACTTCTTTGATTCGACGATCAGAGCCTCTCTGATAAAAGATCGAACGTGTTTAATTGAACAAAACATATAATATATATTCTTGTACTACGATTTCTTTGCAACACCCTGTGCAAGTCTGCCGATCGGGAAAATAGGTGACCTACTTGCACCAAAATGATCAAGTCCCGGGCTGATGTCGTGTATCGGCGAGAACTGCACAGTCACCTTGCACATCTTCGGAGCTCGCCTGTCCTGCTGAATTTCCCACGGTGCCTGGCCAATCATCCAATCCATGTCAAGGTTGTCAATGACTCCCGCGAGTCCTTTGCCACCCACCTCTTTGAAGCTGCGCGCGACTGCGTTCGTCGACTGTCCGCTGTCGCTCATGAATGCTTCAAGAGCAGGTGCAAACTCGTCAGCCTTTAGCTTGTCACCGTACACCTTGTCACGAGACTTTTTCAACGTAGACTGTGTGGGACGGAGCTGCGTAGTTGAGAAGACGTATTGGCCGCCGAGGAAGTTGTTCATGACGTCGCTCGAGTCACTGTGAGCGTTTGTCACTGCGTCCTTGCCACCCTGCACGCCTTCCCACGCGTCGTAGTCCTCATTGATCTGCACCTCACCCACGATGGTGTTGTCTGACAAAGACTTCACAGCCTTTATCATGAAGTAGTCTCCGCCGCCGCCCATTTGATGAAACGTCGGAGCGTACGAACCACCACTGCCGCCAAAAGGATTTGGTAGTGATATGTGCAAGCCAGAGCTGTCAACGTACGTGTGAGCTTGTCCATCGGGAATGAACGTCTCGCCTTGTGGATCGTTGAAGTACGAAAGCAATTCAATCGTCATGCTGTTCTCGTCAGCGTCAGTCAGGTCTGCAACGCTGTCGAACGTCTTGTTGTCTACCTTAAAGTTCTCGTTTCCTAGGCCAAACATCCTTGCGAGCGCAAACTTCGAGTAGTTCGATCGCATCAAGTCGCCAAGCCTGATTCTGACCATCGGTGATGCACCTATCAATTGACTGAACGGCTGCGTGAACGCGTAAGAACCGTCAGCGTTCTGCACCTGCTTACCTTCAGTGTACTGTGGGTACACCATTGTGATGAGCTTGTTTATCTTTATCCACATCGCGTCGAAGTCCTGAAGCGAAGTGGAGACTATGAAGAAGCTGAAACTTATTTTGCGCTCCGTCCCTTTGTAGATGCGAACAGGCTCAACGCGCCCGTAGCCGTCGCTATTTTCGTGAGCCACGCTGAAACCTTCAGTCATCGACGCCAAGAAAGCGTGGAAGCCAAGAAGTTCATTTGTCCTCAAATCGTGGAAGTAAAACGGCACGTACTCTGAATCGAGTTGCTTCTCGAACGTTTCAACGTCATCAGACGATATTCTCCCGTTGTCTCCTGTCAACGACGTCATCGTGCTGTTGCTGTCCAAGTCACAAGTCACCCGTGGATCGTATGCGCCCAAGTTGCGCGATGCCAACGCTGCCATCGTGATCTGTGACGGCACGAGCAACTGTGCGTGCGACATGTTGCTCGCCCATGCGAGCTTCAGCGTGCCAGGTAGCCGCGACTTCCCCGCCGCGGTTGCACCCGGGTTTGCGTTGTCGAGCTGCGATATCTTCACACCACCTTCAGCGGTTGAGTCTATCCAATTGTCTGGCACAGTCAACAATGCGTCACCGAGCTGCGCAAAGACATTACACGCCGAGATTATCTTTGAACCACGCAACACGTCGACTAAGCCGATCGCTTGTCGCGCAGCGTTTATTGGATTTCCACCAATCTTGTTCACCTGTGCGTTTATTGAAATTGACGACCTAATAATTGCCCTTGCGACTACTGCATTGAAACCCGCGTCAGGGCCCAAACTCTTTGTCGCTGCACCTGCGAGCTGCGACAATATTCCGCCGCCTGTGTCAACGCCAAAAAACGCTCGAGAACCTTTTCTAAGCGCAACGTCGAACGGGTGAACTGTGGGTGCTATTCCCAACAGTGAACCAATGTCTAACGACGCGATCGCAGTGACTGCGCCCAACAACCCACCGCCGCTCTTTTTACCTCCACCCGCGTAAGTGCCCAACGCATAACGCCCCTGTGAGTCATGAGTCGCCTGCTTCGTGCGCGGCGTGATGAGGCCTATCAGAAAACTCAATCCGTCCACTATCACCAACAATCCAGCAACGAGCGCAGCTGACGTGGCCGCCATGCCAAGCGCGTTCAGGCCGCTGAACGGGTCCTCGGTGTTGTTCAAGTTTCCCCACGACAGTGAGCCAGGCGATATCACGTTTGCATGTGGCACTTCGTCATTCGTCAGCGTAGCGAGCACGTCCTTTGCGTTCAAAAGCATCTCGTCTACTCGCTTCACTGCGAGTTGAGCCGCGCCAGGCAACAGCGCTCCTGCTGCGCCTGCAGTCGAGTTTGCGTTGTAGCCAGGTGCAGTCGAGCCGACTTCGAGCCCAGCCCTTGCGAGCAACACAGGGCCCACTTGAGCGAGTCGATTGATAGTAACACCCTTTGCTACGGGATTGTACGAGCCGAGGTGCTGTTGGCCATCGAGTGCCGGATCGTAGTCACCGGGCGGCGCACTTGGGTCTGTGACTGAGGCCTGTGCGGCTGACGTGAAGCGGTTGTTCTTGAGCACTGCGCTGACGTACTTTTGGGTTACGGGAGCAGAATTCAGCAACGCGTTCCCGTCGACGCCTGCATGTGAAGACTTGCCTTTGATGATCTGATCTTTGACAGACAGGTACGCCGCAGACTGAACGCTCGTCATGTTGGGAGCGAATTCTTTGCTGTTATGAACTTGCTCAGGCACAACCGCGGGATTTCCCTTGTCATCAGTCGTCGCGACGGGTGTATAGCCCTTGTCGACTGGGTACCTATTGACGCTCGTCAGCGAGCTCATGTAGTCAGCAAAAGTCTTCTTTGTGGCAACAGTCAAGTCCTTGCCACTGACGTCGACACTCACCTTTTTGTCGGCTGGGCCTTGAGAACCACCCAAGCTCTCGTCGACGCCTGTGTCAAACGCGTACGTCTTGCCGTCAATTACAAATCCACCGCTGCCGTTGTCTGATGACATCAATTATAAATAGTCTCCGGTGATTTAAAACACTCAATGAGCTCCTACAATTTAAATCACTCAACGAGCGAAAAGCTCGTTGAAATGAATTTATATGTCAAAAAGTCTAACGACCTCGTACAACGATCACATTATCAAAGTTTTCGATTGGGTGACCATCGACCATTTCTCCGCCGCCTTTGCCGCTACCACGTTTTGCAATCTTGTCGAGTGTTTTTTGCGCACCAGCACTCCATGGTTCGTTGTACGGATTAATCCAAGTACCATTTTTCATCGTTGCAAAAGCTTTGCCAGGTTCAAATTCATCGCCATTACAATTTGCCCAAAACACTCGTATTTTGGTACCATCATTGAAATTTGAAATCTCTTCTCGAATTATGCGTCGTAATTGTTTTTCTGATAAAATTGCCATGTTTTTAAATATTTCCTCAACGCTGCTAATGAAAAAAAAATGTCACTGTGAGATTAATAATCTATCACAATTCTCAAAAAATTACACTTTTTCAAACAATGTCTTCGCAAACTCACTGTCAGCACTCGCCCTTGCGTTCAGAGGTGCCAAGACGCTCGCAAAGTTCGCGACCATCGACTCGACGAATTGCGAGACTTGAGCGCGCTTTGCTTCATCGAGCTGAGACAACGCTTCTTTGTACATCTCGTCGTTGTGAAGACGGGTGATGAAATCTGATTTTGTTATCACTGTGCAACTCCTCCAGTTCGTCTAAGTGCTGGTGGCTGACCCTTTGACGGCGTGTACTGTCCACCCTCACTTATCTGTGGCCCAGCGCCCGCAGCGTCTGACAAGTAATCCAAACGTTGTCTCACGAACGAGTTTGCCCTCATGATCATCGCCTTCTCGAGTTCGGCGGCGTCCATGTGAACCTCGAGATTGACGTTGATGACGACGTCTTTATTTTGTATGCTCGTCGTCAATTTGCTTCCGAACCCAACTGACTTCGCGACGTTCTGTAGCTTCGTCACGAGATTGATCTTGTTGCTCGAACCTAATGCTGCATCAATGTCATTGACGCACTTCATCATGTTAGAAACTGATTCCAACACCGACTTTATGCCCACAGACTTTATTTCGCTCGCTGCCTTTTGCACCTCTACGAGGTTATCGAACAGTCCCTTGACGCTCGTGAGCCCGTCCTTCAAGTTTGTAATCGTGTCGACGTTCACGAGATTGACGCTCATCGAAGTCAACACGCCGCCTAACCCAAACACCACGTTTGAGACGTTGTTCGTAAAGTCCTTCGGGAGCTTTATTTCTTTTACGTTCGATAACGCGCTCAACGTCGACAACGTGTCAGCCGCAACCTTGGCGATGTCTTGAACTTGGCCTAAGCTCTTTGTCGACACTTCTATTTGCGACGTCTGTTCGGCACTGATTATGTTGAAGTTAATTCCTGCAAACTTTTCTCTCACGCTGTCAAGAGTCTTGCTTACGTCAAAGTCTTTGCCCGACGACTTCTTTGCAAGCTTCTGCAACGCATCGAGCTTTGCTTGCGCGTCCATGACTGACGTTGAACCCAAGAAGTCGACGTTATCAGCACGCTTTTTCATGTCTCCGGCGTCAGACTTTTTGCCGTAACCTGTGATAATTTCTCTTTGTAACTTTTCGTATTCTTTTTGCAAATCTTGTAGGTGTGCGAATTCTTCATCAGAGTTCGTCAAGATGCCCGCAAAGAAACCCTTGTGCGTCATATCATGTGTACCCTTGTCGATTAGGGTCTTTAGTTCTTCTGCTTTTTTCTTCTTGGTGTCAACGTCAACGTTTGCGCCCATGGCGTTTGCGGCGCTAAAACCAGCTTTTTGTAACTCAGCAATCTTTGCTTTCTGTTCGTCAAATATGCTCTCCATTCCCTTGTACGCAGCGTAGCCCAATGCAACGATCACAGCTGGGCCCATCGCGGCGCCCAAAGTCGTTCCTAACATACCACCCATCTTCGTGAGTGCAGGTGCGACAGAACCAAGCGAAGAAACACCTGCTGAAAATGCACTGCCAATTCCTTTGAACAATGCAGTCGTTATGCTGCCTGTGGCAGACGCCATGACGCCACGAAGAACAGCTGGGCCAAACAATATCGCACCGACAGTCGTCCACAAGCCCCATGACTTCACGATGCCCATCACCTGTGGGCCCATGATGTAGTCACCAATCTTCGTGAACACGACGCCCAACAACTTCTCAAGCTGTGGCTCAATCGCATAGAACGCATGTACGACTGCATCGACGAGTGGAGCCATCGTCTTTCCAATGAAACCCGCACCAGCTGACGCACTCGTGCCCAAAAATTTCAATTTTTCAGGGTGTTGAATCAAGTCGACGATCGTCTTTAATCCATCGCCAATCTTGTCTGAAACCCACACGATGCCCTGCGCGGAAGCCCGTGCCAACGCTGAAAACATCGTCTTAAAACCTGTGAGCATCTTTTGCCCAGCGGGAGACTGAGAGTTAAAGAAATCAAAGAACGACTTACGCAAATTTGTCATCAAGTTCGAAAACGAGTGTTTGCTTCCTGGATCAGATATGTCCTTGAAGAAGCCAACAAATGCTTCACGAGCACCCGCTGCAAATTTTCTGTACTTTGAAGGTTGAAATATATCGCCCAAGCCCGTCAAGAAGTCTTTCAGCCCAGGAATCACGTTGACAAGCATCCTGCCGAGCTTCACGCCTTCCATCAACACCGCTTGTAACCCAAGCTTCACGTTCCAAATTGCTTTTCTGAACTCGTGTGTCGACTGCATTCCCCTGAACACGCCGCTGACGAACTGATCGAGGAAGCCACCGTGTTGCGTCATGCCGCTCATGACGAGGCGTTCAATGGCATCGGCGAGCTTCTTCATTGCCTCTGCTTGCGTCAAAGTCTTTGCTGCCGCTTCACCGCCCTTTTTCTTGATGTCGTCAAGTGACATGCCTTGGTTCTTTGAAGAGAATGCGAGCTTCGCAGTCGCCTCGTCAAGTCCCGTAGTCTGTGACAAAAGCTTAAGCTCCTGTCGAGTCATGTTCTCTGCGCTCTTACCGGCAGCAAATAGTGACTTACGCAACATGTCTACTTGCGTCGCTGGATCTTGAGCCTGCATCATCTTGAACGCATCGACTGTGACGCCAAACGACTGCGATAGCTTTGCGGCATTTTCTGCAGCGCTGTCAAACGTCTCAAATGCGTCGAGCGTTCCGGTGATCTTCTCAAGTTCAATGCCCAACTTACGAGAGTACACTGACGCCTCGGCGATTTGCTTCACTGTCGCGCCCGCAAAGTGCTTCACGTCTATCAAAGCCTTGCCCATGTCGCGGCTGATCAGCTTTGCGTCGAGCTTGAACGCGTTGCCGAGCTCGTAGGTGTACTTTGTGGTGTCCTTAAGGTTGTCGGCAATCTTCTTCCCATTGACGAGCGACAGGTTACCGAACGCAGACATCTGTTCACCCGTCAAACCAAGTCCCTTTTGATACGCCAACAACGTCCCACCGTTCTTGCGAAACTCATCGGTGAACATGTTGAACGTCGGGCCCATTTCCTTTGCGAGATCGATCATGTACTCGAGGCGTTGAGAAAATTGTCCAAAGACACGCCACGTCGACAGACCAGTCGCGCTGAAGCCCGACATGCTCTTTGACACTTCGATTATCGACTTGTTCGTTGGGCCAGACAAGCTACCGAACTCAATGCGCATCTTTCGCACTGCCTCAGCGAGCTCATTCGAACCACCACCAGCGGCTGCTGCCATGTCTATGAAACGGGTGAATATCTTGAAAGGTATTGCTATGATCGACGCGCCAATTTCAAAGATGCTGCTTGCGATTGTTCCCAACATGCCGAGCGCTCCTTTGCCAAGCGCCGTCAAATTTCTAAACCCTTGGCCCAATCCGCTGACAAACGCAGTTGTGACACCAATTTTCTTACCCGTCGAAAGGAGCGCTTTACCGAACATGTCAGACTGTTTGCTGACGCCACCCGTCGACTTTTTCAGTTTGTCTAACGTTGCGCTAAAATCATCTGACTTTTTCTTTGCATCATCGACGCTCTTCGAAAGTTCGTCTATCCAACTCGTCGACTTGCCTTCGGATTTTTGCTGAAGCGCGACGATGTTCTTCATCAAGTCGAACTGTGTGCTATAACTGCTCTCAATGCGAGCGTTCGTTATGGCCATGTCGCTTATAGTCTTCGACAGCTGCGTCGTTAACTTCAACTGACTTGAGATATCGTCGTTATTCTGTGCCACGTACGCCTGTTATTAATTAGTAACTTGCGTATTTAAATTGGCCAGGAAATCCCAAGCTTTCTTTCAAATTCAGCTCTCGACGCATTCTTCAACGCGAGCTTCTCAAACACGCTCTCAACCGTTGCACCTGGACGACTTAGCTCGTCCTGAAACCTACGAGACGACGTCATGGCATTTGCAACCGCGTTGATTTCATCCTGCGTGCCTCTGATTTTTAACCCACATGCTTTGCCAATTAACCACGCACCCACTGCGGCGTAGAAAATTTTACCCAACAAATTAGTGTGAAGTTCGTTCAGTTTTTCCACAACTATAAATATCTTTCTTCACAACAATAAAATTTTTGCAAGACTTCCTGATGCAATCTTTTTTGCAGTCACAGGTTTAGTTGCCCAATATTCATGTGTTTCAGGGGCATCTGGAACTTGTCCTTTAAGAGCACGAATCACTGAGTGTTTTGATTCTGGAGGCGATCGCAACATAGCTTCAGACCACCCTTCATCTTCTGCGTAGTCAATGAATTCACCAACGCTAAACGCGGGACCATATTCATTGTCAGGAGACGACGGTGCATCGAGGAAGTTTTCTTCAACGTCAACTTCACCAGGCAATCGATTGGTTGCATACACGTAAAATATACTTGATTTTTTAATAGATCCACCAAGTGCGTTAATCGCATCACTAATGCACGGTGCCCAACTAACACGTGGTGTAAAATCATCCTCAATTACGCTGCCACCCATGCCTCGCATTGGAAACCTTGGCTGGCGCGGTGTAAAAGTAAATTCATCGCCAAGATCTGTTTGCGACACATGATACCATTTATATCGCTTTGTTGCTTCACTTATGATGGAACGCAACTCTTTTATCGTAATTCACATAAATTAATTATTCGTCAAACAACTCTTTCATTTGTTGTCGTATTGTTTCAACGTTCATCTGCAATTCATCATATTCACGCTCAAGTGCGGACCTCGTGTATGGCGCGATACGTCCAGTGGCGTTAATCATCACAAGTTGTTTTCGTATCGCAAGCGCGATGTCTTCCAAATCAATTAGCGCCTTCAACACTTCATTTTCGATTGTCATGATAGTCTCCTTGTCCTCGCAGGACCTTCTGCTCTTGTCATTCCTTGTAACGATCTAACGTCTGACGTATTTTGATGTGCAGCCCTTGATTGACCGCTGCTACCGTCGGCGCCTTTGTTGATTTCTTTTGAGATTCTGTTCAAAAACCACTGACGATACGAAATTGGCAATTTCCACGCTTCAGTAAACGTGAAACCACCGTAATACATTAGGTTAAACACCGACTCAAGCGTTACGTTTGATTTATCTTCAAGCGTTTGGCCAAAGAAAGGAAGATCCGAGCGGTATCGTCACCTCGTTCGTGTGTCCACACGCAGTACATACGTAATCCTGCTTCATGTCAACGCCTGGTTCGTTGTCAACGATGTACTTTCGTAAAGCCAAACTGTCTGTGGGAGACAATTTACCGATAAACCGAGCAATCTTCGCCCTGTCAGTCACACCATTCACAGATTGTAACACTGTTGCGAGTCCACCCGACACGGTACCCGCTTGTTGTAAACCTAATTTTGCTTGTTTCTCTTTCGTCTGCGCGGATTCGAGCTCGTCTTTGCTTGTCATGAACTTGAATCTGACGACGACTAGCTGTCCACCAAGACGTGCTTTGGGCAAAGTATATTCAAATAAGTTTACGTGATCTTCAACGGGAGCAATCTTTAGATTTTTTACACCCAATTTTGATAAATTGAACTTATTTTTTAGCTTTGCGTTACACTCCTCGCACTCGACTTCAGCCTCGTACTCTGCGCCATAACCTGTCGCACGAATCGCGATTAGAATTGCGTTGCGATCGCCAATGATTAAATCAAGCGTGTTGAACGACTTTTCAAGCAAACAAGACTTGATCACTTCATTGATGACCGTGCCTTGTTTTAGATAAGCCTTGTTTGTCAGAATGTCCTCTTCGCGAGTCGTCATCGCGCAAATTTGCACACCCTCTGCGTCACAAAATGCGCTGCCAGCTGGATAAAGCAAGCCACGTGAAGGCAAAGGCGCGATGTCGACAGGAACGTCCATTTCGAGCTCGTCACGTGGAACCGATTGCTGAACCTGTTGTGCCTGAGCGGGAGCAGCAGTGATCGGATTGGAAAAAACTGCGTTGCGATCTGTTGACATAAAATAACGTCCTTGTTAAGAAATTACATCATCACAGAAAATGTGATACACATGTGTCAGTTCAACAAATATTTTCTTGTGCTCCTGTTTAACACACCATCACAAATTTCAAGCCAACGACGATCGACTTCAGACGCAAAGTCGTCCTTAGTCCATCCACACATGCTCATGAACTCTGCACACTTCTTCTCAAAGTTATATGAAACAATTCCGTTTGCGTTGACGAAATCTTCGTCAATCTTGTCGAGTGCCTCACACATGACGTCAAAGTTAACTTTTAGAAAAGTGCTCATGACATTATATTGATATTATAACATTTCAACCGTGTTGACAATAAAATCTTCAAAAGTGAAAAATACTTCATCTATAGTTATAATTGCTGCTACGATGTTTAAGCGTTCACTGTTCATTTCGTTGTTATTTTTATCATGTTCATGTTGTTCAACGCACAAGCACATCACTGTGCAACCGTCGCAGACGTGCTACGAAGTGTGCAGTTCGCTCGAGTGCAAGGTGAGCTGCGAACGTCCTAAAACTTACGTGCAAGGAACTTACTTGAGACGTGTTTGGATCGTGAACCAAAATCACAGACTTGTATTAGGATCATAATATGAATAATCAACAACAAATAGACGAATTGGTGAAGCTCGTAAATAACATGCCCGATCAACGCCTGGGACAGTTGATCGTCAACGCGTTTTGCATGTCTGAACGCTACGACGCTGCAAATCTTGATTTAGACTTGTTCTACATCACTGACGAAAAGTTGCTTGAGCTGATCACAAATTTTATCTCCGTCACGCGCGAACGAAATGCAGTTCACACTCGATAAATCAACGATA
>Ga0265319_1000624_pt1 | contig 23329 bp, 62 predicted proteins | sample 4824metaG_FD_192443 | JGI IMG/M metagenome (GOLD analysis project Ga0265319, IMG submission 192443) | Rhizosphere microbial communities from Carex aquatilis grown in University of Washington, Seatle, WA, United States - 4-8-24 metaG | ecosystem: Host-associated > Plants > Roots > Rhizosphere >...
AAAAGCCTTTGTTTTTAATAAGATCATCTTCATCATAAAATTACCAATGCTCTTTTTAATTTAGTTATTTTTTGCTATGTTAGCAAGGTTTATATTGCAAATATTAACATATGCGGACGCTGACGTTCGTATTCGTATTATCGTAGTTGTAATTCGTATTCGAATAATCGATACCTGAAGACAAAACTGACAGCATTAACAATATACAACCATCTGATAATTATTATTTTTACAATAAAAAATCCTCGTACTCCGTAGTAAATGTCCTACCAATATATATTGCTACGTTTTCCGAATATGTACAAAGGCGGACGCCGACGTACGTATCCGCAAAATCGTAGCAGTAAACCGCAACCGAAGAAGCGACACCCGAAGACAAAACCCTAAAATAGGGATACCATTTCTTCTGGTTGGAATCAGTGAAATCAGGAACCCATTCATTATTAATTGCTTTGTATATAACCTTTAATTTCTTATAAGCTATTTCATCCTTAGTATCTACATTAATATTATACACATCATCAGAATCAATGCCTAATCTTTCGCAAGCATCCTCAAAAGTTTTAATACTTTTGTAATCAAAAGGTAAATTAATTTTAGACGTTAAACCCTTTAATACTTCCAATAACTTAGATTCATCCAAATTATCAATTACGTTTTTTAATTGTTCTTTTACATTACTTGTTTTCATAATATGAATTTTTATTTATTTTTTGGTTCGACAAAGATAATATTATTTTATTAATTATCAAACAATTTATTTATATTTTTTTACTTTTACTGTAATATTGTGAATTATAATTGTGTATGGTATAATACCGCCATATGGCATTTTTCCGAATGTTGATATTTGAAAATTAGTGTAACTATCTTTAGTAAGATTAAAATCAAAATTATTAATACCATTAACAAGATAATGTGATGTTCTTGTATTTTTCATTGAATTAATAATATCAACTTGATAGTCATTATCGTTACTTATAAACTTAACATCAATATTAAAATTAACAATTAATACACTATCTGGAATAATATTTTTCCAAAGTACACCACTTGCATTATATATTTTATCATTGGTGTCACCAGAACTTGTTCGAATCATTGTAAATGACTGACTGTCGATACTATAATTCATTAAGTTATAATAATCTATAACTAACGAATTATTTAAAGTATTTTTTAATGTTCGTTTTGTAAAATCGCTTTGATAAAGTATACTATCATTAACAATAATTGAAGAATCTATTTTATTAATAGCATTCTTCTCAACGATTATATCCTTAACTTCAGATTTACCACAACTAGTATTTAATATACTCAATATTAGCACTAGTGATATTAATATTATTACATTTGTTTTTTTCATGATTTTATTTGTTTTTAAATGTTATTATATACATTTTCTTTAAATTTATATTGCCAAGTACTCGCACGATGCATGGTTTTCTTATGCTTTTTTATTCTATCATATGCTTCAGAATATGAATCACAGTGTGTTTTTTTAGAAAAATATGATAAATGCCCCCTATTTGTTCCGATATACATCCAAACACCTAAAATTTTATATTGAGCAAGATAAAGATTATCATTAGGTGAAGGAAAGGTATATTTGACTATACGATATTTTAATTCTGTATTGTGAACTACAATCAATAATGTAATGAAAATTACCATTACCATACCTAGATAAATAAAATAAGTTATCATAATAAGTTATTTTTTACAAAATTTATTATATAATTTAGTTATTAATATTTTTGTTTTATTTTCTAAAGGATCTGGATATTCGCTATTTAAATTCTCATCATATTTTAACATTTCATTTGCAAAATATTGGAATAATTTCTCAGCTACATCCCAATCCTCAAATTCTTGCTCTAATGATTTAATAAATAATATTACATTATCATTATCTAATGTATTTATTATAGAATCATAAATATAGCCAGTTTCAACATTAATGTTCAATGTTGTGTTTTGTTTACATAACTTTTTAAATTCTTTTGAAAATCTTTCTTGTTCTTTCATTTTATTTAATTTTATCATATTTTTCAATTACTCTATTTACCTTATTATCATAATCTTCATATGGAAAATTATTAGCATTAATTCCTATTTCAAAATCAATATTATATTTTCTTAATAACTCTACAAATTTATTACAATCTGCCTGAGTCATCCTTAGTTTAGTATATTGTAACGAAAGTTTAATATCAATAGGATATTCATATATTTCATTTATTACTTTGTTTTTTCTATGAAAAATGTTCATAATATTATGGTATTAAAATATTTGATTCAATGGGTGCCGGACTGGTTGCCCAAATCATATGCCCAAACCAATCTGGAATATTATGTGCTTGAAGTCTATACCAATCTTTATCATCAATTACTTCTTTTCTCGGTAATACACAATGAGTAATGAAATCTTGTCCATATTGTTTTATTAATTCATTCATACCATAATCAGTTATCTGAACTAATATACAATCATTTAGATTAAATTTTTTCATAATATTATTTATTATTTAATAAATTTCGCCAATTAATACTACTTTATTATTAAACATATGAAAAAATCTTTCGTGAACCTTGAATATTTTAGTTCCATCTTCAATAAAAATACAATCATTAATGCTTGGTACGATAAAACTACTATACGCAGTTAGAACTGTTTTGTTTTTTAATGTTAAAATAATTTCTGTTTTCATAATATGTTATTTTTTAATTTAACTTATATTAATTGTATACTATATACGAAAATAACATTATTAATGTTACAAAAATAATATATTAAATATTATTATCTTTAGGAATATCAAGTTTTAATTTGTCAATAACATCATTGAAATCTAAAAATATTTGATTGTATCCTAATTTTGATTCATATATTTCACATATATAATGATTCCCTGATTCAATATTTTCGTCAAACATGGTGTAAACACCATTAACATAATAACTTCTAGGAAAATCCATACTGATTTTCATTGCAAGTTCTACAAAATTACAATATGCTCGTTCAATTAATAATTTTTTAACTTCTTCTTCAGTAATCCATTTTTTTTCATGAAGTATTTCATCACTAATTGAAGATTTAACTTTATATAAACCTTTGCTGTTTGTTGTAATAATTAACCCCATAATATATTATATTTTAATAAAATGTAACACAATATCTATATTCTGAATTATCATACAATAGTAATGTTCTATTTTCTTTTGTAAACAAAAATTTATCTTTAGTTTGATATTTATTTTCTAAAGCATCCTCAATAAATTTAGTGTTTTGAGATGGTGATATATCTAGTAAGCTAATCATTTTTATTGTTCCATTTATACTGTCAAGAACTTGTATTTTTAATAAAGTATAATTATTATCAAATCTATACACAATTTTATATTCATTGGGAGCTAATTTAAACACATTTATTACTTTATATTTAGGTAATACTTTTTCTAATGTTCTAACATCTTCATCAATATATAATTCCAAATAATATAATGATGATTCAAATTGACATTTATTTTTTCCTTCTTCACTTATCTTAGAATAACAATAATCTTGTGATTTTACTATTAAACTAAATAATAATAGTAGTGCTAATATTAATAAATTTTTCATATATTAAATATTGTTTTTGTTTAACCAATAATTTTTTACTAAATCTGATTTAGCAAAATCAATTAAAGCAGATATAGCTTCTTTTCGCAAGATAACTAAATTATCCCCTTGTTTTGATCTTTTTGCTAAGTATATTTCAGCAGCTTTTTCAAGATTATTTAATGCTTCAAAATTATGTTTTGCTCTTTCTAATATTCTTTTATTCTCTTTTTCCTCGCATTCATCACAATAACATTCAATATCATGATCATCATCCAGTTTAATCAAATAATCAATGACAGAACACCTATCTTTTTCTACTTCTTCTTTTGTTAATGTTGTAAAATAAACATAATCTTTTGTGTTTGTAATAATAATTTTATTGTTAGAAGTAAGTTTAATCTCTTCTTTTGATGAATAGTCTCTGTCCATATGGTCATCAGAGTTTCTTATATTATCATATTCAACAGCAACCAATTCTTTTGGGTTTTTAATCCAATCTTTAATAAAATGAATATTTATACTTGGAAAAGTGTCATCTAATCTTGGATATGAGGCAATAATTTTACTGCCACAAACGCTAAATGAATATTCGTTTACAAAATATTGTTTTTTATCAAATCCTTTAACTGTTAATATTTTATTTAATGTTCCAGCAGATATTGAAATTATTTTGTCATTAATATTTGGCTTATCATCACTTAATATTAATATTTGTTGTGGCTCACATTGTAATTCAACTAAATCATTAAATGATAAGTTATGGTTTATAAAATATCTACCAAACTTATCTTTAAATAATTGATTATTACCATTATTAATAAAATCCGTGTTTATTGTAATTATTTTATGTATTTTAATCATATAATATTATTTGTTATCAATTAAAAAATTTAGAACATAGGCATGTTGTAATAACAATATTGCTAAGTATTTGATATATATTATAACATATATTAATACTTAGCCTATATATTTTGTATGGTAGTTTATCATTTAATACAATAATAAATAAACCTACAAATGGTATAAAGCAACAAAGATATAATAAATTTTGTTTATTAATTTTTTTCATATGATTATATTTATTTTACCTTAATACTTTTTACAAATTCAATATGCTCCTTGCTCATGGGTACACCAGTAAAGTTTATTGCTAAGAATTGTTTTATTACGTCTTCATCTTTTGTTTCTTCGTTCATCTCAACATATACTAAATTATCGTATCTTCTGAATCTTATTTTAGCTTTATTAGAAAAATCATCATAATAATTTCCATGTAAATCAGGAAATTTATTACTCATAAATTCATGTATTGCTGTAAATCTTTGCTTGCCATCAATTAAATCCATAAAAGCAGTATGTTCAAGTTTGCCTTCTTTAATTCTTTTTTCAACCCAATTAAAACTACGTTTTCTAAAAACAAATTTACCTATCTCTATATTATTATAGATCGATTCTATTAATAATTGTTTTTGTTCTAAATTCCAAACCAATCCTCTTTGAAACTCAATTTCATCATCATCACAATCAATAACTATTGGGTTAAGACAAGTCTCTGGAATATTTACTTTAAAACAGTCTTCCATTCTCGATTTGCCATCTCTTTCAAACCCGCAACGCCAAACAAGTCCCTCAATGTCAATACCATATTTTTGATGATATTTATCTTCAGAGAATAAATTAATACCAACATAAAATGTAGACTTCTCAACATCAGATAATTTAATTTTATTTAAGTCATGATAGCCATCTTTCTTGAAATATGCATATTCATTATCAATCTTGATAACTTTCTCCATATCACAAACATTACTACCTTTTGAATTTTCATGTCTATAATTAATAATATCACCAACCTTCAAAGGCTCTTTAAGATATAATTCTATAAGTTCTTGTTTATCCATTTTAATTTATTTTTTATATATATTATATACGAATATTGTAACATTAATGTTACAAAAAGTTTATATATTAGTTTTTAAACAATGGTAATTTTAACTCAGGAAAATTTTCTCTTAATATTAGATAATCTTCATAAAATTTATTAAAATTTTTAATAATATTATTAGTTTTTAAATCAACGCATAGCATTGAGTGACAAATTGCAATAAAACATTCTGGTAAATATTTTTGAAAAATTGTATAAATATATTTATCTGCTAATTCTTCAGATTGTTTCTCATTATTAATATGTATAAAATGATGTCCAAGTTCATGAGCTAAAGTGTAACATATATCAAACTTTTTATAATATTCTGATTCAATATTGATTTGAATCTTAGGAAAATATAAATTATAAGAATCATAGACGTTTTTTAGTTCGCTCCAATCCTTAATATTTTCTTTTGTTAAAGAATGCATTTCTTCAAGAGTTTTATTTTTCATATAGCAATATTGTCCAATACTATCATTATTTTCGTTATTGCAATCTTTATTAATAATAATATCAGGTACTTCAAAAAAATATATTCCTTCATTGATACATGCATTTTTTAAAATATTATAAGCAAAATTTCTTATTTGCGGAAGTTTCTCAATTTTATCAAAAAATAATAAAAGGCTTAATTGCTGTGATTTTTTATTATTTATATAAGTAAAAATAGATAAAAATAAAATACCTCCTATAAATAAAAAGAGTAATATTAAGATAAATATTTCCATAAAAACCATATTTTAATATATTATACGGAAATAAAATAAATATGGTTACAAATATTATGTTTTTATTTTTAATATTGCTTGTATTTGTTATAAAATATATTTAAATTTGTAATCTACAATTAGAAAAAATTATATATTAAACTATTTGAAATTAGTTGAAAAAAATAATATAAGTATTAATAATCCTAATTATAAAGAATTGGATAATTTATGTTTTTTATCAAAAAACTTATATAATAAAGCCAATTACTATATTAGACAAGCATTTATTGCAAGTAATGAATTATTTGAAGATAAAATTATTAAAAATAGAATATATTTAAATTATTATGAAATTTATAACATCATAAAAAATGAAGATGTATATAAAGTGTTACCAGCTAAGGTAAGTCAGCAAATATTGATGCTGTTAGATAAAAACTGGAAATCATTTTTTAAAAGTATTAAAGACTATAAGATTAATCCTCTTAAATATGAAGGAAGACCTAAATTACCTAAATATAAGAATAAGACTAATGGAAGAAATATATTAATTTATAGTATCCAGGCAATAAATAAAAAGGATTATAATAAAACTAAATCAATTGGGTTATCTGGAACAAATATTAAGATTAAATCTAAAATTGATATTAATAATATTAATCAAATAAGAATAATTCCAAAAATAAATTCATACATAATAGAAATAGTTTATGAGAAAGACATTAATGATTTAAAATTAAATAAAGATAATATTATAGGTGTTGATTTAGGGATAAATAATTTATGTGCTATAACATCAAATCAGAATAATGTAAGGCCATTATTGATTAACGGTAGACCACTAAAAGCAATAAACCAATATTATAATAAAAAACTGGCAAAATTAAATTCCAAATTAGATCAAGATTTTTATAATGAAGTAAAGAAAAAGATTACTGATCCAGAAGTCCTAAAAAAGAAAAGACGTAGTGGAACTAGTAATAGTATTAAAATATTAACAAATAAAAGAAATAATAAAATTAATGATTATCTCCATAATACAAGTAGATTTATTATTAATCATCTAATAAATAATAATATTGGAACATTAGTTATAGGTAAAAATAAATTATGGAAACAAGAATCTAATATTGGTAAGTGTAATAATCAGAATTTTATACAAATACCACACGCCAAATTAATTGATATGATAGTTTATAAGGCTGAATTAGTTGGTATAAATGTTATTCTTACTGAAGAAAGTTATACTAGTAAATGTAGTTTTATTGATAACGAAACAATAAAATATCATGATAATTATTTGGGCAAAAGAAAACATAGAGGTTTATTTATTTCAAATAATGGTATTAGTATAAATGCTGACGTTAATGGTAGTGGTAATATAATAAGAAAAGTATTTCCAAATGCATTTGCAAATGGAATAGAGGGTGTTGTAGTTCACCCGATATTGATTAATCCTATTAAAGCATAATCAATATAAACAAATAATATAAAATTCTATATTATTTGGAACTATCACAAAACCATTCTTCATGATTACATTTACTCTGAATTATTTGAACTCTTTGCCGCGCTAATCCTTCTTTAGTAAAAGACCAATAAATAAAATAAATGATTTTATATAGTTTTTTCATGATATTAAATTACGTTTTTTTACAATCTGTTTAGCTCTCTTTCTAACTTCACGGTTACGTATTTTCTCTATATATTTTTCACATTCATTTGCTAATTCTCTGGCATTAAATAAACCTTCTGCATGTTGAGTATTAAATTCCTCAATCATATTTTGTAACAGCAATTCTATTTAATTTTTCATGTTGCCTATCACAATATAATATATTAAATAATGTATCACTATATTCTAATTCTACTAAGCCAATTATAGTTTCAATATTATCATTTATTCTTAATTCGAATGTTACAATATCACCAATTTCAACCCTTTTTGAAATTGGAAACATAAAGAATTCATGAATCTTTTTCATTTTACGTATATTTTAATGTAGTTACTGTGAATAATATTTGTTATTATTTTTATGCTTTTCTTATGTGATACAAAATTTAGAATTTCAATACTTTCGCCAATTCTAGGTATTGTATTAAGAGTAAAATCTAATTTATCTCCGTAATTATCACTTATTATTTCAAAGTTTAAATCTTTCATAGTATTATTTATTTTGCTTAAGTATTCCTAGTTTTTACGGTTTTAATATTTTTCATTAATTCTATGTGCTAGAATATTTTTAAAAATCCCTTACCTTCATTTAAAGAATATGGAATGTTTTTACAAGAATGATTATTATCACACACCAATTGACCATAATAATCACCATCACTATCAACATTTACAATAATTTCATACCCCCATTCACTTTTTAATTTATCATTAAGAAAAATAGGTTTATTGTTGTCGTCCAAAAATCCTGTAAAATTTTTATATTTCATAATTATATTATTTATTTTTATCAATAATATTTTCAGCATTAGATAAACATTCATCCAAACATTTAACTGCTTTTCCTTCAGACATTAGTTTGAGGTATTTTGTCGTTTGTTCCAATGCACTTGTTAGCTCTAATATACTGTCCAAGTTTTCAATATTAATACTTTCTTGTTCATTAATTAGTTCTAAACATTTATTAATTATACAATCCTCACGTTCTGTTATAAACATTGGTTCTTCAGTACCAGTAAGCTTATATAATAATGTTTCTCTTTTCATGATTTTATTTTATTAAGTAAATATTCTAAATCTAATTTTAATGCTTCATTACGTTCAAAAGCACTTGAGTGATGATTTGATACTTCTGTAATTAAATTTGGTGAATATATTATATTCGACAATAAACCATATAAACACCACCAGAATTCAGCATCTGGATTTTGTTCTTGTACTGCTTGTACGAAGCCATATTTATTTAACATTTTATGAATATAATCATATACTAATGTAGACCATTCATCTAATTTTTCATAATGAGTATTTTTAGAAGCAGTAATTGATAATTCATTAATAAGATTTAAATAATTTGATAAATCAATTAATGATTCATTAGAAACATTAACACAATCTAAACATTCTTTCATATCATATGATGGCCTAGCCTCTTGCTGATTTGTAATAACTTTTTGTTTTGTTTTAAATGGATTTTTAGAATTTGTAAATGAACAGCTAGGTATATATTCTAGCACCATATCATTGACTTTTATTCTATTACATGGATAATTAACAATAAGAATTGTATTATCATTCATAAGAATTGCAATATTAACACTTTTTCTTCCACGACTAACAAATTTATGTTTAGCATATGTATTATCATCACGTAATACTTCGCAATCAATAAGTTTATTATATTGTTCAATCGTAAGTTTTTTCATGTTTATATTTTTTTATATTATATACGAAAATAATAAATATATTGTTACAATAATCATTGTAATTCTTTTAAAGTTATTTCACCCCTGTTTAATAATCTTAATAGATTTTTGCCTTCTTTAAGACCTTCAGCTTTAGCTTCTTTTAGAGCTTTTTGTATTTCATTCTTAAGTTCAACTAAAAATTCACCTAGTTCTTCATTCTCAATCCATCTATGAGATTCATGACCAGTAAGATTATTTACTCTACAATCAATCAAACCATCGCTCACTGAATAGCCACATTTTTTTTCTTCAGACACTAATTCACAAATATCATGAAGTAAATCAGCTAAGTTCTGATTACCTTCAATAGTATTGAGATGATTTTTACCAGAAGAATACCAGAAAGGTTTCATATTACAATATTTTTTATTCGAGAAAATACCAAAATAGCTTTTCTTTTTTCTTCCTCAAGTAATTCTAAACCTAAACAAATATCTTCAGCTCTTTGAATAGCTTCTTCTTTTGAAAGAATAATACTGTTAATAAATCGTATTTCACATATACAATCATCAGTATGTTCTTCTTTTCTCATTATTTGAATTCGATTTGGATTATCGAATTCATATCTAAATTCTACTTTTTTCATAATATTATATTTTTTTAATTACCTTCATTCTTTTAGCTAAATACCATAATCCTCCTTGGGATTTTGGCCTATTCATATCAATAAAATCATCAATTTCAACCTCAAACCAAGCTCTATTTTTCATTGTTAGATGCGGAGCTATTGGTAATGAAGTACAATGAAAATATGGTCTTATTTTAAAACCTTTAGTTGGATATTCTTTAGCATCTAACCAAACATCAATTAATATTACTTCTCTCTTGTTTATAAACAATGAACCAATTGTTCCGTTTTTTCTAATGCTAAAAAGTTTATGTACTTTAATGGTAGCCATATAACTCCTTAATTTGTTTAACACTATTACAAAATTCAAGATCTTTACCAAATTCTTTTTCAATTCCTAAGTAAATTTTTTGCAAAATATCACTATTTAAATCACATAAAATAGCACCTCTTCCAGAATAAAACTCTGGTCTGGCTGACATATTACTATTACGAATAATGTTTTTTAAATTTTCCATTTGTATGTTATTAATTATTTTATGCTAAATAAGTTTCTTCAAATTCATCCCATTCCATCATTTCTTCTTCATTCCAATAACTAACCCAACCATATGGTTTACCAGTTTCTTCGTCAATTGAATCATCCCACATCATGACAGAAATAACATTAGAATAATCTGGAATAATTTCATTTTTAAATAAAAAAAGATGCTGATTAGCTAAAACATCAATAATTCTTTTAGCATCTGATTCATCAACAACATCAACGCAAAAAGGTTTACATGGAACCTGTGCATAATGCCAAACTTGTAAAGTATTTAAAACATTTTTCATTTTTATATTTATTTTTTGTTTATATAATATACGAAAATAATAAAGTTATTGTTACGATTTTAATATTTTATCTTTATAAAACTGAATTCTTTTTATTTCATCACTATATTCATTATTAATTTATTGTATATTACAATTAATGGCTCCTTATACATCATAATATTATTATTTTATATGACTGTCAAACCATTTACCAAATTTATCTGCATAACCGCCAAATAATATTAAAATAAAGCATTGTATAATTGAGAAATATAATGCAACAATTGGCTTTGCTGGATGTGGAATACCAAAAAAATATATTGAAGCATTAATGAAAATAGGCATTGCAACAATAAGCGTCTGAATAATGTGTTTATTTATTTTCATAATTATAAGTGTTTTATAAGATTATCGATTTCATTTTTAAATCTAAAAGCAGTTTCTTTAATAACCTCTAGTAGTTTAAGTTTTGTTTCTTCAATTTGATCTGGATAACAGTAAGTTTTATAGCTAATTTGTTTCGTTGAATTTATTATTTTTGTTGTTATCCAAAATAATTCATTTTTATTAACATGTTTTGTAATAAGAGAATTATCATATTCAAATTTTCTTGTTATAACATATATAGATTTCTTTTCCTCAATTTCGCAAGGGGATGTATTAAATTTTACTCCCTCATTATCTAAAGAAACATATATTAAAATAATATTTTTTATCATCGTACAATGTATTATTGATTTATACTAAAATGTTATTACTCTTTTAATTTCGATAATTTTATTTTCTAAAAATAGATCTCCAAATAATTCAATTTCCTCATAAAGTCTACTTATTGCTTCATCTTCTGAATCAAATGATATTGGTTTATCTTCAATTAAATTACCAAACATTGGTTTGCCATCATCATTACAACCAATAAAAAATTCATTATTTCTTATGTCATATATTATATAACGTGTTTCCATATTAATAATTATATTTTTTATTAAGTTTATCAATTAATTCAATAGAAAATAGCTTTATTTCATTTATAGAGTGACTTACTTCGCCTTGCACAATGCCTGTGGTTAGATTAACCAAATATGTATTATATTGGTTTCCATTACCAAGAAAAATACCTATTTCATAGCCAAATTGAGAATCCCAAATTATTTTATCACCTACTTTTATTTCAGGATTATGTTCAGATACCCAATATTTAGCATCATCGCCATTAGGACACTTACCTTTATAAACAATTTCATGCGTTAGACTTTCGCTGTCTCTAGCAATATATCCCTTTTCACTAAACCAAGTATAATAGCGATTATAAATAAATTTTTCCATAATTATTATTTTAATTTAAAACCCAATTTAGATTTCTAATTACTTCTTGTAATTTTTTAATAGCAGAATTCTTTTGTTTTTTATCTAAATTATTATCATTTCTGAATTTAATTATCATCCTCTGATATTTATCAATTCTTTTATTTATTGTTTCAATTTTTTTCATAATTATTGTTTTATATATTATACGTTTATAATATGCTTAAGGTTACAATATTTTAAATAAACCATTCAATATAATCACAATCTAATCCATGTACAACCACACCACATGCTAGCCATTCACCTGTTTCAGCTAAATAATAAACATATTCATTTTTTGTTTTATACATAATATTATTTTTTTACAGTTTAATATAGGTAGTAAAGCCGTAATTACTATTAACATATTTAAAATTATCCATTAAGTATTTAGCAAATCCGCTGTCCCATGCTTCATGATTATTATCTAAAATAGAAATATTTGCACTATTTGACTTATTATTACTGGTAGCAATATTATATACTTTCATTGAAAGTTTATCATAACCACAAATTTTAAGCTCTTCAGCCCAATAGCATAATGTCTGTCTTACTGTCATTGGAAATTCTGGCTTATTAATAATATTTTTTACATTATTCATAATTCATTATTTGATTTATATATTATACGATAATACTGCTATATTTGTTACAAAAAACCATTAAAAAAACCGCCAAAAGTCCATCTCAGATGTTCGGCGGCATACTAACCTTAATATATCATTATTTGTTTAGACAATCACTGCAAATTATTTCACTATAGTTTATGATATTATGTTTTATTTGATATATAAAATGTCTTTTTTCATGTACATTATAAATTTCATTACCGCAACATTTACATATAATTATATCCAAATTATTTATTCCAGTTTCTTTACAATCATTGCAACAATTGCCATCATAATCAGAAGGATGAACAAATTGTTTACAAACATTACAGTATTCTTTTTCTGTCAGATCATCATAGTTTTTTAACTCAATACTAACATCATTGATAGCTTCACACAAATCATTTATTTTAATTTCAGAAACCTGACAAATAAAATCAAGTATTACACCTAGTTGTGTTTTATGGTTTAAACAATTATTGATGTCATTAAGCCAAGTAATGTAATCATTATTATAGTGTGATATAAAGCCACTATATGATGTAAATTGATCTTTAATATAGTCTTCAAATAAACTTACATTTTCAAAAAGAAATAATTTAATGTTCTTAATATTATTTTGATTTAGTATCACAGAAACATTAATACTATCATTACTAAAATTATACTCTCTAGGAGAATATATGTTTTCAAATTTTATTTCCTGAATAAATCCAGCTCTTTTTAATTCATACTCGATGCATTTACAACATTCAATAGCAACATCTTTGCGATATGTTGCATAATCAAATTTGCATACATCATAATCATTTATTGGTTTAAGATGATTTTCTTCTCTTATTTCATTTATATAATCTATTTCACTATTTTCATCATCAAAATCAAAACCAGTATAATAAAAACCTGGAAATACTGGTAAAAATGTACCCACAGCTATGGTAGTATTTATTGATTCAGATACTTTAGTCATTGTTTCCATAATATCATGTATAAGGTTAATATTTATATATTATACGAAAATCATTGTTTAAAGGTTACAAAAACCCAATGATTTAATCTTTTACAATTTCTTAATATAATCAAATTATCTAATTTTATATATAACTGATATTTTTGAAGTTCTTTTTTTGTAAAACTTTTTTTCTTTTAAACCATTTCATATATAATTTTATTTTACATATTATACGATAATAATTATTAAAAGTTACAATTTAAATCATATACTTCAATATTATTTAAAACCTTTATATTACAATCATTTAATACAGTCTTGTTTTTGCCTATATGAATTCCATTACAAACACTGCAATAATAAGGTATGAGTTTAAATTCATATGGAGAAATAATATTCATTTGCTTACAAACAATATTTGCTTCATGAAAACTATTATATTTTTTCTTTGGCCTACGAAATTTACCATTAATTATAAAATGTGAGGCAGTATTTCTATTGAGTTTTATTTTCATAATATCTATGTTTTATTGTTTGTTTGTATTATATACGAAAAAATCATTATAAAGGTTACAAATATTGATTATTTATAACTTTTATTTTTAGCATAACAATACTATATCTTTGTTCACAAAAAGATAATACTTTTTCATATCTTATAATATCATTTTGATAATCATTTTCACTATAAAGAATAAAACGTTCAACATAATGTCTTTTATATTGAATATTCAATAATCTTTTTGTTTCATCAATATATAAATTTAATTTATCAATCAACATAAGATAATATATTGCTCGTTCATGTTCCTTTTTCAAAATTGTTGTTTTCATAATATTTTATCAATTATGTTAGATTAATTATTCATAACTTATTACCATTTTAGATATATTTCCATCAATAAAATCGCCCAATGATTCAGCACCCATTTTTATTTTTGGTGATACTTCTAAACCATTTGGGGAAACAATTATTAATGGTAATTTACGTTTATCTTCACTTATACATTGAAGTTCTTTAATAAAATCATCTGTTGTTTTCATAATATATTTGTATTAATTTTAAATTTTTATTTACCTAATAATATCTTAACTGCTTTATCAACTATAATTTGACGATATTCTTCTTTTTCATTCCAAATAAAATACTTACCTCTTTTAAGCCAACGTTTTCCTTGTCTTAATATTTTATTATAAATATAAACTTTACCAGTGTTAAAACCAGATTCATCTATCAATACAATATAATTATAGCCATTAGTATTATTATATTCTAATTCTACATTATATAGATAGTTATTGTGTTTAACTTCAATTAATGCTTTAACTAAATCAGATGATAACATTACATTTTTCATAATATGAAGTTTTATATTTGATATATTATACGATAATTATGTAATAAAGGTTACAAATATTCATATTTATAATCCCAATTGTATAATATCCTCTTTCTGTTACAAAAGGATACATAACAATCCAAATATCAAAATTAAAATCATTAACATTTATTTTCCATTCATGTTCATCTGATGGCTGTGGGTAATATTTATATATGTGTTTTATTTTCATAATATTTTTATTTTAATAATCTTTCCACTATTTCAATTGATTTTAATATAGCAACTTCTCTAGCTTCCTCATATGTATCATATGAGTATCTAAAATTTAATTCACCCAATATTCTTTTACATTCAACTTTGCCAAAAGAACGTATAATTGGTTGATTCCAATCAATTTTACTTGAATCTATATGAATAGCTAAACCGTACTTTATTCTAAACCAATCTATAACTTGTTGCCACAAAGGAGCTAAGACATCAACATCGTTTCTAACTAAATCTTTTCTTGTAATTAAATTATTGTCTTTAATTAAAAAAACATCAATATTTGTTTCAAAATAACCAAAACAAGGTTCATCAAAACCTATTTCTCTAAGTTTATATGCAATATTATATGGTACAAATTTATTTTCCATCATCCCCCCTTACCAAAATAATGAATTCATGTTATTAAGATAATTATTAATGTAATTCCATTCTTCAATTGTTATTCTTTCTTCATTTTCTAATGAGTAAGTATCCAATTGTTGATATTCTTCAATTCTACGCTCTAGTCTAATTTCACCAGGGTTGCAAACAGTTTGTTTATGTCCATCATTATTGCAAAATAAAACAATAGATTCAACATCCATTGTAACGCCACCTGTTTCATTCATAATCATATTAAAAACTCTGTAGTAATAATATTGATCTAACCCAAATTTACCACGGAAATAACCACCATTAGTATTAATATCTTTAATAAACGCTAATGTTTTCTTATTATGTTTATCAAAAATTTGTTGATCTTTGAGTTTTTCCTGCTCATGTATTGCAATAATTTCTTTACCTGTTTTTTCAGGATATAAAGAAACGAGATATTCAATTGCTCTAGCCATTATTTTATGTTTTTTGTTTATAATACTGATTATACGATATTAATTAAAAAAAGTTACTGAATATAACCATAAATTTCCTTAATATTATCAGTATTTAGTTCTTTTACCCTATACAATAAATCTTCACCTAATTTAGTAATATGAAATTCATCAAAACTTATTTTACTTGCAAATAGCTTAGTATATTCTTTATGAAATATTTTCCTTGCAAATGTTACATATCCATCAACCTCTAAACATTCTGTTTTAAACCTCTCAAAATCAATTCTAACATATTTAGTTGAAAACTTATAATTAATTATAACGACTATCTCAGATACATCAAAATCATAATATATTGAAACACAAGGAATATAAAAGGTATACCTAGCGATATTAAAATTAATGAGACCCGAAAATAATAACCTACGTTTATAAGTTTTCCTTATCATTTTTAATTAAAATTGATGCTTCATATTTTTTATAATTTCCTTATATTCTTTATCGTACCATTCGTTAAATGCCTGTTTTTCCTTATTTAAAAATATTAAATCTTCAGTATTAGAAACCTTAAACCATTGTTTTGCATCGTTAGGAAAATCGGTTAAAGGTTGATAGTATTCAGATTTTAATCTGTTATCAGTAGCAAATTCAGGTAACAAATTTTTATCAGATTGTTTACCCGCAACCTCATTAACTGATAAATGAACTATTCTTTTATGCCACCCATAATTATTTGAATTTTCGCAATCATACCAATACCATGTAACATAATTTTCATTTGGTTTACGAATTCTTTTGCAGTATTGAAGTTCTAAAGTTTCCTGAGTTTGCATAATGTTTTTAATTATGTAATTCGACAATTATATATGGCTTACCCTCTTTATAGTCGTGAGTGATTTGGCATACTTTTAATGTTGCTCCATAGCCATTTCGTAAACAAGCTACCCGCTCACCTATATTTGGTACACGATAAAACTCTTTTACTGTCATTCTATAATCGTCTAAATTTGTTGTACAATGTCCTTTAATAGTTTCCATAATTCTATTTTTAATTTATATATTATACGAATATAACACATTAAAGGTTACAATAATATTGTTTAACATATTAATTATTTCCAAATATTAGCCGACCAACTAAATGTTGGGTAATAACCTGATTCATATCCTTCGTATATTTTATTACCAATATATTCATTTATAACATAAACAATATCATCATGACCTTTTTCAATATCAATTACCCATGAACCACAATAATTTAGATTTTGTCCATACAAAACGCCATATGTAAAACCTTGTTTTACCATTTTAGAAATTTGATTTCTAACATCAATTGAAATAATTTCAATATTTTTTACGGTAAATTTACTTTCAAATGTAATACCAATATTTTTCATAATTAACTATTGTTTATTATTTTTTAACCAAATACTTGTTCGTCGAATAATGCATATTGTACAATTATATCGGCAGTATCAGCGTCATAATCTTCCATCATATTGGAAGGTGTAATATTATTGTGTTCGCAATATTTTTGTATTCCTTTTAATAATTTTTCAAGGTTTAAAACCCATTTGTCACTACTTTCAGCATCATATAATGTTAATGAACCACCATAACTAATAACATCAGATATAAAATCAATTTTTGATTGATCTTCATCAGAAACACCAACATATTTTTTATCTTCTTTAGATTCTGTTGCTACTGCTTTTCTGCACCAATAATTTATGCCACCTTCCAAAGCAGTACTAACAAGATCATTAATCTCTTCATTGCTGAATTCTTTTGTTGTAGTTATTGTTACAGTTATTTTTTTCATGATATATATTTTTTATATTGTACGTTAACAATAAACTTAAAGTTACAAATATGTCCAAGTATTATAAAAATTTACATTTCTATAATTTTTTTCATTAAAATTTTCATTATCTTCTGTTATAAATTTTAATTCATTAATGTCTGATTCATCTAAACAATTTATAAAATTTTTTAACAAATCAACATTGCCTAATCTAAAACCATCACCAAAATCTTTTGCAATGCAAAGATATTCATTAGTTACTGTATTTAATATATACAATCTATTATTTGCCATAGTGTTTATATTTTTATTTTGTATTATTATATACGTAATATAGACACATGAAGTTACAAAAAACATTATTTATTATGAGATATTATATAAAAAGAGATTGTCTAGTATAAACCTTAATATATTCTTTTTTAAATAATCCTTCATAAACAATTTGTGGAACAGATTCAGGCATTAAATCATTTTCATTTTTAAATAATTTAATAAATAGTTCTCTATCACCAGTTATACTATTCTCTTTAATTTCAAAAGCAATTCCTTTTTTGAAAGTATCTGCTTTATATAATCCCTCTTCTTTAAATATTTCTTCAAATTTCATAATAATAATTTTTATTATTTAATATATCTGTGATAATACATATTAAGAATAATATCCTTTTAAATATAAATCAGTGAAAACATCAATTACATCCCAATTAATACCAATACTACAATCATGATCTGATTTCATGATTTGTAAAATGTCACAAGCTTGATCATCATTTAAAATGATGTCTCTTTCTTGAGCACGTTCAATAACATCATCTTTATGCCATGTAATAGAAATTGAAACTTCTTTTTTCATAATAATAATTTTTTAAAGATTAATATTTTTATATTATATACGTAATAATATACATGAAGGTTACATTATTTAGCTAATAAATGTCTAAGAATTGACATTTGTGCTTTTATTTCAATCTCATTTTTTTCAAGTTCTTTTAATGTATATTTAGTATTTCCATTAAAATACTCATCTTGTAATTTTAACACTTCTTCTAATTGTAATTTTTTACGTTCAAACGTTTCAATTATTTTCTTTTTCATAGTAATGATATTATTTATATAATGCACACTCGTTGCACCAAGGACAACCCCAAATTGTACATGGATAATCACCTTTTTTGGCTGTACATTTTTTTACCTTAGTTTTCGTTTTTTTGTTTTTCATATTATAATTTATCATATTATTTAAGATAAAATTAATAAGCCTTAGTTGTAATCGACATTCCAGCCATTAATCTTGACATTTCTTTTAGAGTACACTTATATAGAATCTTATTACTTCCAGCATAAAATCCAAAGGAATTTTTATCAATATCCGTTCCTTTAAATCCCTTTTTATTTTTTTTAATCAATAAGCAAGATGTAAAACAATCACCAGAAAGTTGATATGACAATATATGTTTGAATTTACTTACATAATCTTTCTGTTTTTGAGTGTAGCTCCCAATAGAATTTAAAAGAACTTCATCTAATTCATAAATTGCTCCTATTACTAAGCCATCTCTCCAAGTACCCATAGTATTATTTTTTTAGATTATAATATTAATAATATCTTTTTAATTTAATATACCCATCAAAACATAGTGTTACAGGCAATGCTAAAAACACAAACATTATACCCATTATTGAATATAATATTGCCAGTGGAATTAATATTTCATGATTTAATTTTTTAATGTTTAAAAAATCTTTGGATAAAAGATAGCCTGTATATTTCATTGTATTATATTAATAGGTTTCAATTCTACCAACAAAATCTAAACTAATACTAGTGTTTTTATGAGATTCTAAATTTGAATATTTAATAACTATAAGATTTTTATTTAAATCTATTGAAACAGAATCACATTTAAAAGATTCTGTTTTTCCATTTTTGTATAATATTTCTACTCTCATGATATATATTTTATATATTATTTTATACTAAAGTTAACTAAAATTCTTTTATTATTAATATCAGATTCATTATTAATTTCAAATGAATAATTATTAACTCTTACAGATATTAAACCAGGAACTGAGTTAATTTTTTCAGCTAATTTTGAAGCTCTATTAATTAATGCTTCTTGATTTTTACCAGAACCATATTTTGTATATCCTGCAAATTTAATAAATTTAAATTTATCAGACAATGGTTTTAATGACATTGATACACTCATATAATCTTTATCAGCCCAATCTATAGTATCTCCTGTTTTTCTTGGAAAGATTTCAACAATTTCCAGATTTTCTTTTTTCAATGTTTCAATTAATGAAGGAATAACATTATTTATTTTATTTAAATATAGTTTTTCCATTTCATTATTTTTTTTAAGCTTTACCATTTCCTGTTCTAACTTAACGTCAGATAAAATGATTATGTCATTAATTAAATCTTGTATATCCATAATTTTTTGAATTTAAAAATTATTTATTGCGATTAAAAAACCAATTAGTAAAATCTTTGAGCCAGAAAAAATTTCCGCTCCAACAAAAAGTCATAAAATATGTAAACCAATCATGATTGTTTACATGTATAAAAAAATAATTGTAATCATTACAATATATATGATATGTTCCTACATATATAACAACATATATTATAACTCGTTCAGCAATACCCCAAATACTTAATTTATTTTTCATAAAGATAATATTTTTATTTATTTTTTTACACATTAAATTTCTTTAAGTTGGTTTTTATTGGTATTATAATATATATTTATATATGTTTAACCCATTCAAGTGTTGCAAATTCTGTTTCATATCCTTCTCTTTCAATAATGCGAACAGAATCATCATTTATTATTATTCTATACCAATCATAATTTGTATTAAGATAATCTTCTAAATCTTTATGATTATTGGCTATTAATACTATGGTATCATTCCGATCTCTATCTAATTTGAATAATAACTTATTTGTCATATTAATAAGTTTTATTTATTGTTTGATCTGTATATTATACGTACAATATATACTAAATGTTACAAACATATGAAATATTTTTAACCCATAATCTTAATATATATTAAGACTAATATTATACCTATTAAACAAATAAAAATAGTTTTATATTGAAATGCTTTATTAGATTTGTTATTCATATCGTATATATTTATTATTTAATAAATGAAATCATCATAAGGATAAGTAAGCCAGTAATTAAAATAAGTATACTTATAATATAAACGTTTCTTATTTTAACTTTATAGGTTTCATTAATTTGAATTCGTTCATCACAACAATTTTTTTCAAGATCAGTAAGTGTTTTCATAATATATGATTTATCACATGAACATTTAAGTTATGTTAATTCTTTTGTACATACCCAATTATTTTCTAAAAGATTTTGAGCTTCTTCGATATTATTTGCTGCAACAATTGCTTTCATGTTATAATTATTTATTTATCGCAATATACAAAGATAATACTAAAATTAAAATCAATATACCTAAATTAATTGGAAAACTATAAATCTTATATATTTTTTTCATTGTGTACATTATAAGTTATTATTCTATATAAGTAAATATTGTAATTATTTTTGCTTCAATACCAGTGTAACTAAGATCGAATATTTCATGATCGAAAATCCAGTGATAATCCTTACCTAAAAGGTTATGAGCTTTTTCAATATCGTTAGCCACAACGATTGCAACACCACCAGCATAAGAACCATTATCATAATTAAATTCAAATACTTTCATAATATATATTATTTAATTTAATAATTTATCATAATCGACATACTCTTTATACATTAATACATCTTTATTTTCTTTCAATAATATAATGTAATTTTCAGCAAATTTTTTAATTGCACTTAGTACATTGTCTTTATTAGGCTTTGATAACTTTCTAAATGGTATCTTAACACTTTTCATATAGAGATATTTTTCCTCTCTTACCTCAAGATTAGGCTTTCTATATATGCTTTGTCCACCATTACCGCCAAATATTTGAGGCATTAATTCTAAAGTATTAATATCTAATAATAATGAAACACATTGAGGTTTTTGACCATTAACACCATTGATATCATAATCTTTAGCTGCAATTTGAATAGCAATATAATTTGAGCCTAAAAAACTTTTATAGTTTTGTACATTAACATAAAACCCCTTAGATACTGGAATAATGGGTTTTAAAATGTCATTTATTTGTTGAATTATATTTGTTGTAGATTCCATGATTATTATATTTGTTTATATAATACGTAAATAAGATAATAAAGGTTACATAATATTTATTATTTTTCTCTCATATACCAAGGTAAATAAACTTGTTCGCTCTTTTTACAATGAGGTTTTAATCCTTCAGGTAATTTACCACCGCTATTACAACCATTATCTTGTATAGTATGTTCACAACTATCACATAATGGCGCACCACAAACTAAACCCATAGTTTCACTACATTGGTGTGTTGCTTGTTCACCACAACTATGGCATTTTATATTTTGATGTTCTTCACAAAAACCGCTCTCATTAGCAATCTTTCCACATTTACCAATCCATGCTAAATCAAAATTACAAGTATTTATATTTTTTAGAATCATAATATTATATTTTAATAAACAACTATTTCATAATCATAATTTCCATTTTTATTAAATTATTTGATAATTAATATATTACAATAAAAAATCCTCGTACTCCGTAGTGAAAGTTTTACCTATATATATTGCTACGTCTGCCGATATTGTACAAAGGCGGACGCCGACGCTCGCAGCCGTATAAGCGCAGTAGTAATACGTATACGAACAATCGATACCTGAAGACAAAACCCTAAAATAGGGATACCATTTCTTCTGGTTGGAATCAGTGTAATCTGGTGTCCAATTATTATTTAACATGTTAATTGCTTTGTAAATAATACAAAGTTTGTAGTTTGCTATTAAACTTTTACTATTTATATTTAATTGTTTTAAAAGATTTATATCATCTGTCGGATTAATACCTAAACTTTCACAAGCATCATTAAAACTTTTAATATCAGTATATGAAGAAAATCTATTAGTTTTTAATTTTAAATCATTAAAAAACTTTTCAAGATCATTATCATTTAATTTCGAAATGTAGTTTATTAGATTG
>Ga0265319_1000628_pt1 | contig 23295 bp, 17 predicted proteins | sample 4824metaG_FD_192443 | JGI IMG/M metagenome (GOLD analysis project Ga0265319, IMG submission 192443) | Rhizosphere microbial communities from Carex aquatilis grown in University of Washington, Seatle, WA, United States - 4-8-24 metaG | ecosystem: Host-associated > Plants > Roots > Rhizosphere >...
GCTGGCGGTGCGCTGTTCCATCCGGAGCAGGTCAGCCCGGCTCAGCAGCGCGGGGGCCTGACCCCCCTGGTCGTCGGTTCCGACGCTGAGCCGCCACTTCTCCCCTGTTTCAACCACGCTGATCCGCGCGTTACGGGCGGTGTTGTTGACCTGGAAATCGCCGACGGTGCCGGCGTCGGCGCCGGTGACGGGCTGGTCGTGCGGCGCGAGCAGCGCGGTCTGGCGGAACACCCCGCCCAGGGACTGGCCCACCGACAGCAGCGCGACGAGGGCTGAACCCGCGCCGGCGAAGGCCAGCACGCCGCGCCGGGAAATCGTCGGAGCGGCGGGGGCCACCGGGGCCAGGTACCCCGCATCCGGCGGCTCCGGGCGCGTATGGGCCAGGTTCGTCCGCATCTCCGCGATGAAGCCCCGGCTGCGCAGCGCCCTGATCATGACCGGGAACTTGACCGTCACGTGGACGACCAAGCCCGCGATGAACACCCACGCACCGTAGAAGTGCAGCGTGTAGAAGGAGGCGGGGAACGGGTACCACGTCTGGATGTTCAAGATCCCCGTCGCGAACTCGAACCCCGCGCCCCCGACGACCAGGAACAGCGACAACCGTTCCAGCGCATGCGCGAACGAGCGCAGCGGCGGCCACTCGAACAGCTTCGGCAGCACCGACCACATCTTGAACAGCACGATCGGCACTAGCGCCAGACCCAAGGTGACGTGGACGCCCTGGGTGAGCCGGTAGAGCCAGTACGGGTGGGTGGGCCAGGAGAACAGGTAGAAGCCGAGCGGGCCCTTGTCCGGTGTCGTGTCGTTGAGCGGGCTGAGGTCCGGGTTGTAGGCGGCGTAGGACAGCAGGCCGGTCGCGAACATCACGGGGATGGAGAGCAGCAGCAGCAGTCCGAGTACCGAAGTCAGCCAGGGGCCGCGGATCGGGCTGCGCCAGAACGAGCGGCGCGACGGACCGGGAGGACCCGATGGGTCTTTCATGAGCGGTGGCTCTCTCGTGGACAACCTCACGAGCCGGCCGCCGTGCCGCTGTTCAGGATGCTCAGGACGCGCTGGCAGGAACCGCCGCGCGGGATCCAGACGACGGCGGGGCTTGGCTGGTTCCTCCCGACCGGGATGAGCAGCGTGGCCGGGCCCGCGGGCAGCGGCTGCAGGCACTCCTGGTAGTACTCGAGTAGCTGTGGCGGGCCCGCGAGCGCCTTGCCGCCGCCGGAGCTGATGATCGCGCTGAACTGCTGGTCCCTGACCGCCGCGCCCGCGCTGCGCCTGTAGCTCACGATCCCGGCCCGGTCGGTGGCCCGCAGGACGTCGTACACCGCGCCCGGGGCCGCGGACGGTCCCATTCCCGCCTGCAGGCTCAGGCTGGGGTCGGTGGCGACCGCGACGTCACCGCCGAGCGCCCGCATGCCCGCGATCAGCCTCATCCCAACGGCGCGGGCGGAGCTCGCGGGCAGCGCACGGGACGGGTGGGAGGTGGCCAGCAGGAAGACGGACTGGGCGAGGATGAGGACGCCTGCCACGGTGGTCACCAGCCGACCGGTGCCCGACCGGCCCGGGTCGTGGCCGAGCGCCAGGCCCGCGAGCAGCGCGACCGCGAGGTAGGCGGGCAGCACGTCGTTGATGGCGCCGCCGCTGTGCACGAGGGTGGCGTAGCCACCGACGGCCAGCGCGGCGCAGCCGGCCAGCAGCTCGCGGGGCACCCGGCGCGCGCCGATGAGGGCGGCGCCCGCGGCCAGGCCCATCGCGGTCGCCAGGGCCGTCCAGAACCAGCCGAAGTTGCTGACGGTCAGCGATTGCCCGCTCATCTGCTTGAAGACGTAGTAGGTGTACCAGCCGCCGCTGGTCAGCCTCAGCATGAGCGTGCTGAGGCAGACGACGGTGAGCGCGGTGAGCGCGGCGACGCGGGCGAGCCCGCGGCGCGGGCCGAAAAGCAGCACGGCGGGCACGGCGACCAGTTCGGCGAGCCCCGTCTGCTTGGTGAGGGCCGCGGCGGCGAGCAGTGTCCCGGCGGCGATGGCGCCGGGCGTGCGGCGCATCCACCGGACGGCGTACAGCGCGCCGATGCTGAGCGCGAGGAAGAGCGAGTCGACCCGGCCGATGTCGAGCCAGTCGCCCGCGGTGAAGTAGGTCGCGGCGAAGACGCCCGCGGCGCCGACGCCGGCCGCGATGCTTCCCGTTTCCCGCTGGACCAGGCGGGCAAGCAGCGCGAAGCACGCGAGCGAGGAGGTCAGGGACACCAGCCGCAACGCCAGGTACGAGGCGCCGAGGACGCGGGCGACGGCGGCCGACACGTAGAAGTAGAGCGGCGGGTACCCGTCGGGAACGTAGCCGACGGACGGCGCCGGGTACAGCGCCTGCCCGGCCAGGATGCGGTGCACCTCGACGAGCGAGTTGCCCTCCAGCTGCTCCAGGGAGAACGGGTAATCCAGGCGGCGCAGCGCGACGAGCAGGTAGGCGCCGATCGCGACGACGCCGACGAGCGCCGCGGCCAGCCGCGCGGCCCGTGGCGCCCATGGCCTGGGCTGGCGGCGAGGTGCCTGCGCAGCGGCGTTCCGCGGAAGTGACGCGACGCCCGGACTGCTGAGGGTCATGCCACGTATTACATGGCATCCGGCATGTCGCGAAGCGGGGAATCGTCTTACGAAATAAGGGTCAATCTGGACTCGGCCGGGCGGCGGAAATGCGACCGGAATGCTGAATCTTACAGATTGATGAATTCGCGGGGCGTCGCGGGCGCCCCGGCCGGGAATGTGAATAATCTCGGGCCCATGCGTGTCCTGGTTACCGGCGGGGCCGGCTTTATTGGATCCCATGTCGTCGAAGCGCTCACCGGCGCGGGTCATGAGGTGCGCGTGCTTGACGCGCTCCTGCCGTGCGTCCACCCCGGCGGACTCCCGGCGTGGTCCGGCGATCCCGGCTTCGAGTTCGTGCACGGCGACGTCCGCGACGAGAAGGCCGTCGGCGACGCGCTGCGCGGCGTCAGCGCGGTCTGCCACCTGGCGGCGATGGTCGGGCTCGGCGTCGACTTCAACGACGCGCCGTTGTATGCGGGCTGCAACGACCTGGGGACCGCGGTGCTGCTTGCCGCGATGGCCCGGGCGGGCCTTGACCGGCTCGTGCTGGCCTCGTCGATGGTCGTCTACGGCGAGGGCCGCTACTCGTGCACGGGATCGTCGTGCGCTGGGTCGTCGAGCACTGGGTCGGCTAGCTCGGGACACGGGCCGGCCGCGACGCCGCCGCCGCGGCAGGCGGCCGACCTTGACGCGGGCCGGTTCGAGCCGCGCTGCCCGCGCTGCGGCGAGCCGCTGGCCCCTGAGCTCGTGCCCGAGGACGCCCCGCTCGGGCCGCGCAACGTCTACGCCGACACCAAGCTGGCCCAGGAGCACCTTTCCGCCTCGTGGGCCAGGTCGACCGGCGGGCAGGCGGTGGCCCTGCGCTATCACAACGTGTACGGCCCCGGGATGCCACGCGATACCCCGTATGCCGGGGTGGCGTCGTTCTTCCGCTCCTCCTTGGAAGCGGGCCGCGCGCCGCGGGTCTTCGAGGACGGCGGACAGCGGCGGGACTTCGTCCACGTCCGCGACGTGGCCGGCGCCACCGCCGCCGCGCTTGAGGCGGTCGCCGGCCCCGGTGTCCACGGCGGGCCGGGCACGCTGCGCGCGTACAACGTCGGCAGCGGTACCCCGCGCACCGTGGGCCAGCTGGCTTCCGTCCTCGCTGACGCCTGCGGTGGCCCCGACCCCGTTGTCACCGGCGAGTACCGGCTCGGCGACGTCCGGCACATCACCGCGTCAAGCGAGCGAATCTGGCGGGAGCTGGGGTGGCGGGCCTCCGTGCCGTTCGCCGCCGGGGTCGCGGAGTTCGCGTCGGCACCCGCCGGCCGGGCCGCCTTCGCGGGCCGGTAGCCAGCCCCGGTGCCAACGTGCCAGGCCGGTTATTTCAGATTCCTTACAACTAGCGGCGGGCCAGGCTTGACTTGAGCAAGAGACTGCCCAGACAGTGAAAGGAGAGGTGAGAGAGCGTCGAGATATGCCGGTTGCCTTGACGGCTGGGTCGAGTTGCGGCGGCGGGTGAGGCGGAGATCCCGTGCGGGAGATCACCAGGCGGCAAGCGCTGGCCGCGGCGTTTGGCGTCGGTGTGCTAGCGGCCGACGGTGTCTACCTCGCGAGCGGGCATTCCTCCGCCTGGTCGGTTGACACCAGCGCGGGCCCGGTTTACCGGCTCGGCGCCAGCGGCTACACGCCGGACGGCACGGCGGGCCGGACCGCCGCGTACCCGTTGTCCGCGGTGCGGCTGCTTGACTCACCGTTCCGTGACAACCAGCTGCGGAACCTGAGCTACCTGCGGTTCCTCGACCCGGACCGGATGCTCCACACGTTCCGGCTGAACTACGGGCAGCCGTCGGCCGCCAGGCCGATCGGCGGCTGGGAAAGCCCGGACTCGCTGATCCGCGGCCACACCGTCGGCCACCTGATGTCCAGCCTCGCGATCAGCTACGCGAACACCGGGGACCCGGGCAGCAAGGCGACCGGGGCCTACCTCGTCGGCGAACTCGCGAAACTGCAGCGGGCCGCGCCGTCCGCCGGGTACTCGCCCGGCTACCTGTCGGCGTTCCCTGAGCAGTTCTTCGACTGGCTGGAGGCCGGCCAGACGGACCGGGTCTGGTCCCCCTACTACATGATCCACAAGTACCTGGCGGGCATGATCGACCAGTACGAGCTCGCGGGGGCCGACCAGGCAATCGACGTCGCGATGCGGCTAGCCGACTGGGTGGACCGGCGAACTGCCCCGCTGTCGTACGCGCACATGCAGCAGATCCTGGCCACGGAGTACGGCGGCCTGCCCGAGTCGCTGGTGAACCTGTACGCCATCACCGGGGTGCAGCGGTACCTGACCGTGGCACAGCGCTTCTACCACGCGCGGTTCCTTGATCCGCTCGCGGCGGGCCAGGACGACCTGGCGGGTGAGCAGTGCAACGTGAACACGCCGAAGATCCTCGCCGCGCTGCGGATGTGGGAGGTGACCGGCGACCAGAAGTACCGCGATATCGCGGAAAACTTCTGGCAGTTCGCCACGGGGCAGCACAGCTACGTGATCGGCGGCCAGGGTAACCACGAGCACTGGGACCCGCCCGGCGTGATCGCCGCCGCCCTGTCCAACTACACGTGCGAGGGCTGCGTCACCTACAACGCGCTCAAGCTCACCCGGCTGCTGCATTTCCACGATCAGGCCCGGACGGACGTGCTCGACTATTACGAGCGCGCCCTGTTCAACCAGATGCTCGGCGTCCAGGACCCGGATTCCCCGCACGGCTTCACCGTCTACTACACGGGGCTGTCGGCGGGCGCCGTCAAGCAGCAGCCGCTGAACTACTTCCCCGCGGGCAACCCGGATGCCTACGCGACCGACTACGACACGTTCACCTGCGACACCGCGACCGAGCTTGAGACCCAGGCCAAGTTCGCGGACACGATCTACTCGCGGGACTCCCGTGGCGTGTACGTCAACCTGTTCATCCCGTCCGAGGTTCGCTGCGCCGATCACGGCGTGACCATCCGCCAGGAGACCGGCTTCCCGGACGATCCCGTGGTGCGGCTCACCGTGGCCAGCGGTTTCGCCACGATGACGCTGCGGGTGCGGGTGCCGTCCTGGACCGCGGGGCCGCCCGGGGTCGTACTCAACGGCGCGCGGCTCGCCGGGACCGTCACGGGCGGCTGGATCGCCATCCTGCGGCACTGGCAGCCGGGCGACCGGCTGGAGGTCACGCTGCCCATGCGGCTGGCGCTCCACCGCGCGCCGGACGCGCCGTCCGTGCAAGCGGTGAGCTACGGCCCGGTCGTTCTCGCGGGCCGCGGCGCCGGCGCCGCCTACGCGGCTCCTGGCGCCGCGACCGACGCCATCGACAATGCCGCCATCCTGGGCAGCATCAGGCACCCCGCGGCGCCGCGAACCGCGCCGCACCCGCCCCAGTTGCCGGTGCTCGACACCGCGTCCGTGCACCGGACCACCGCCGCGCCGATGGCGTTCACCGCGACGGCCGACGGCCATCCGGTGACTCTGATCCCGGTCGCCCGGGCCGCGCACGAGCCATTCACCGTCTACTGGCAAGCCAGCCCGGGCTAGGGAACGCGGTCCTGGCGGTCCGCTGGCTTTTCGATGCCCCATAAGAATTCCATAAGAAATACCGCGCCCGCTGGCCCCGCGGCCGCTCACATGGGCCCAGAGTGTTATTTCTCTATTTCGTAAGGCTTGTTAGCCATATTGTGACCGGCATCGGTAATAACGTCACTGCCGTGACAGTTGACGTGATCCTGCCGTGCCTCAATGAGGCGTCGGCTGTGCCCTGGATGCTTGAGAGGATGCCCGCCGGCTTCCGCCCCATCGTGGTCGACAACGGCTCCACCGACGGATCGGACGAGATCGCGAGGTCGCTCGGCGCGACCGTCGTGGCCGAGCCGGCCCGGGGTTTCGGTGCGGCCGCGCACGCTGGGCTGCTGGCGGCGACCAGCGACGTGGTGTGCTTCTGCGACTGTGACGGCAGCCTCGACCCGCAGCAGCTTCCCCGCATCACCGGGCCGCTGCTGGCCGGCCAGGCCGACTTGGTCCTAGGCCGCCGCGCCCCGGTGCGGCGCGACGCCTGGCCGCTGCCGGCGCGGATGGCCAACTGGGAACTGGCCAGGCGGGTCCGCCACCGGACCGGCCTGAGCATCCGTGACCTGGGACCGATGCGCGCGGCGGGCCGCGAGGCGCTGCTCAGCCTGAACCTCGCCGACCGGCGGTTCGGGTACCCGCTCGAAATGGTGATGAACGCGGCGGCCGCCGGCTGGCGCGTATCCGAGGTTGAGGTCGCCTACCTGCCCCGGGTCGGAAAGTCCAAGGTCACCGGCACCGTGCGCGGCTGCGTGCGCACCGTACACGACATGAGCGGGGTGCTCGCCCGGTGACCGCCCTAGCAAAATCGAACACCGCAGCATCGGACACCACCCTGCTCGTCATCGCGAAGCAGCCGGTGCCTGGCCGGGTCAAGACCCGCCTGGTACCGCCCTGCACGTACGAGCAAGCCGCATCGCTCGCCGAGGCCGCGCTCGCCGACACCCTGCGGGCCGTCCGCATGACGCCGGCCAGGCGCCGGGTCCTGATCCTCGACGGCCAGCCGGGACCCTGGCTGCCTCCCGGGTTCGACATCGTGCCCCAGTGCGCCGGGCCGCTCGACGAGCGGCTCGCCGCCGCCTTCACCGCGGTGAGCGGCCCGGCACTGCTGATCGGGATGGACACGCCGCAGGTCACCCCCGCGTTGCTGACGGTGGACTGGGGCCAATCTGACCTGGGCACTGTGGACGCCGTGTTCGGCCCGGCCGCCGACGGCGGATTCTGGGCCCTCGGACTGCGCACGCCGGACCCCGCCCTGCTGCGCGGCGTTCCGATGTCGACCGCGGCCACCGGCGCGGTCCAGCGCGCCAGGCTGCTCGCGGCCGGGCTCCGCGTCCTGGACCTGCCGCAACTGCGCGACGTGGATACCGCGGCGGACGCCGTCGCCGTGGCCCGCCAGGTGCCGCGGAGCCGTTTCGCCGCCCGGACACGGGAACTGGCGACGGTGCTGAGCCTTGCTGATGACGATCTCCTGGGGGAAACAGCATGATCGCGGGGGCCATCGCCCTGTACGAGGAAGCGCTGTACGAGCAGGCACCGGTGCTGGTCATGCGGACCTCGGACGGCCGCGGGCTGCCGCTCCAGATCCTCCGGTGGTGCGGGCGGCCCGATGCCGCCGACGAGGAACTGCTCCAGCGCTCTCACGGCCCCGTTCTCGACGTGGGCTGCGGCCCGGGCCGGCTGACCATCGCGCTGACCGAGCGAGGGGTGCAGGCGCTGGGCGTGGACATCTCGCGCGCTGCCATTGACCTGGTACGGCAGGCCGGGGCACCCGCACTGCACCGCTCGGTTTTCGACCCGCTGCCCGGGCTGGGCCGGTGGGCCACCGTGCTGCTCGCGGACGGCAACATCGGCATCGGCGGTCTGCCCGCCCGGCTCCTGCGCCGCTGCGCGCAGCTGCTAGCGCCGGGCGGCCGGATCCTCATTGAGGCGGAGCCAGGCGACGTCGACGAACGGGTAACCGCCTGGCTCGAGCACCCCGACGGCCGCCGCGGCCCGGTCTTCCCGTGGGCTCACCTGGGCACGTCCGCGGTGCTTGACGCCGCCGCGGCGGCCGGCCTGCGCGTCGTGGACCAATGGCACGACGCGGGCCGCTCGTTCGTCGCCGTGGCCAGCCAGGCAGCCACCGGGCGATGAACTCAGGTGGGGTCGTCGCACGCGCCCGTTCGGGAGAATCGAAGACATCACACCGAACGTAGGCGTGGTCCCCCGTCACCGCACCGCGCGCGAGCGGTCAGCGATCGGTACTCTCGACTGGATGAACGTCCACTGTGGGGGCATCGTCCCGCTATGACACGGCTCAGCATCTTCACCGACCCGGCGGCATACGCCGATGAGGATGCCTGGCACGGGCAGGCGGCGCGACTGCGCAGGGAGGACGGCATCACCCGCATCCACGATGCCGGGTTCGCGCCCTTCTGGGCGGTGCTCAGGCACAGGGACGTGTCCGCTGTGGAGCGCGACAGCGCGACCTTCCGCAACGCTCCTTATCCCATCCTGGTCGACGGCCCGGACCGTGAAGGCGGCCCGCCCGTGCGGAACCTGGTCGGCATGGACGGGGCCAAGCACCGCGAGTACCGCAGCATCGTGGCCAAGTGGTTCTTGCCGGGCGCGGTGAAGCCGCAGGCGGCCGCGATCGAGCAGTCGGTCGACCGCAAGCTCGCCGAGCTCGCCGGCCGCAACGGCGAGACGATCGAGTTCGCCAGCGAGGTCGCCGCGGACATCCCGCTGCGGGTGATCCTCGGGGCCATGGGCATCGGGCCCGAGGACGACGCCAAGATCCACCGGCTGTCGCATGAGCTGTTCGGCGCACAGGACAGCGACGTGGCCCGGTCGGACAACGCCGAGACGATCGTCGCCGTCGTGCGGGAATTCGGCGAGTACTTCATGGGGCTGGCCATGCGGCGCCGGGCCGAGCCCACCGGCGACCTGGGCTCCATCGTGGCCAACGCGACCGTCGGCGGCCGCCTCCTTGGGCCCGGCGAGCTCGTCCCCTACTACGTGCTCCTCGCGACCGCGGGCCACGACACGGTGAGCACCGTGCTGGCCGGCGGCGTCGAAGCGCTCGCGACCCACCCCGAGCAACTGGCCCGGCTCAAGGACGACCCCTCGCTTATCCCGAACGCCATCGAGGAGATGGCCCGCTGGGTCACGCCCACCAAGCACTTCATGCGGACCGCCGCCCGGGACGCGGAGCTTGGCGGCAAGAGGATCGCCGCGGGCGACTGGCTGCTCCTGTCCTTCCCGTCGGCGAACCGGGACGAGGAGGTGTTCGCCTCCCCGTTCGAGTTCGACGTGACTCGATCCGATGCCTCAAGCCACCTCGCCTACGGGGGCGGCGGCCCGCACTTCTGCCTCGGCGCCTACCTGGCCCGGCTTGAGCTGCGCGCGTTCTTCGAGCGCTTCATCCCGCGAGTGCGCTCACTCGAGATCGACGGTGACGTGGTGCGCGCGAAGACCACCTTCGTGGCCACGTTCAAGAACCTCCCGGTGCGCATGGAGCTCACCGCCTGAGCCTGTGATCGGCGCCCGGAGCGGGCGGATCGCGCCGCCGGTCACGTCGTGACCGGCGGCTTTTTCCGGTCAGGCCTGGATCGCGTAGAGGCTGTCGTCGTTACAGCCGACGAAGACCAGGCCGCCCTCGACCGCCGGGGTGGAGAGGAACTCCGCCGTGCCGGCCGCCGCGCCTGACGGGGTGAAGGCCCAGACGGGCGTGCCGGTCGTGGCATCGAGCGCCTGGATGGCCAGGGCGGTGCTGTAGTAGACCCGGCCGCCCGTCACCGTTACCCCATATGGCCCGATGGGGGTGGTCGCCCGCTCCCATACTTTCTTACCGTGAGCGGCGTCGATGGCCTGCAGGCTGCCCTGGTTGTCCCTGACGTAGAGCAGGCCGCCGGCGACGACGAGGGGAGAATCCATCCCGTTGCCCGGGTGGTAGGTCCACCTGACCTGCCCGCTCGCGGCGGCGACGGAGTAAATCGTCCCGGACACGGTGCCCAGGTAAACGCCGCCGCTGCCGACCGCCAGGCCCGTCCCTGGCTCGTCGTCAGAAGACAGCAGCTGCTTGTGCCAGACCAGTGCACCGGTCGCGGTCTTGAAGGCGTAGAGGATGCCGGACTCATCGAGCGCGTAGACGATGCCCTGGTCGGCGGTGAGCGCGGTGAGGTAGGGCTCCTGCGTGCTGAAGCTCACGCCCTTCGCGCCGGTCGCCGCCTCGTAGGCCTGCGCGGGCGCGGCGGCCTGGGCGAGGATCACGGTGCCGCCGTCGACCGCCCAGGTCTTCTTGTAGACGGCGGGCACGCTGGTGTCCAGTTCCCAGACCCGCCTGCCGTTCGCGGCGCGCAGGGCGTAGAAGTGCCCTTCGTTGGTGGAAAAGCAGACGACGCCGCCGACGGCGTCAGGAGCGGCGGAGACCGATCCCGCCTGGAACGACCAGGCTTGACGCCTGGTCGCGATCGTGACCGCGTAGAAGTTGTTGTCCGTGCTGGCGACGTAGACCGCGCCGTTGCCGGCGCCCGGGTTCCCCTCGATGGCGTTGCCCGTCGGGATTTTCCATGCCTGGGTCCGGTGCGCTCCGGCGCCGTAGTACTCCTGCATCGACTGTCCGGCCGACAGGGACTCGCCGGTCGGCAGTGACACGCCGGTGGGCAGCACTCCGCCGGCCGGCACCGTCCCGGCCGATGACGGCGTGCCTGTCGTCGTCGACTGCGAGCTGAGCGCCCAGCCCACCGCACCGCCGAGCACCGCGATGCTGCCAACGCCGGCCCCGATGAGCAGGCCCCGGCGGCTCGCGCCGCGAGCCGCCGGGGCCTGCGGCCAGGGAACGGGCGGCCCGCCTGCGGTGGTGCCGCCGTTGCTGGGGGCCGGCGCGGTGACCGGGCCGACGGGGGCGGCACTGAGCCCGGGCCAGGCCCCTTCCACGTCCCGGCCCGGCGTAAGCTGCAGCGCTTCGATCTGGGCCGCCAGCGCGGCTTGCTGCGCCTGGATCACCCCGGCGAGCCCGGACGGCCAGAATGCGGCCGGCGATAGCCCGAGGCGCTCGGCGGCCGCCGTGCTGTACGCCGCGACCCGGCCGAGGTCCGTACGGGCCTGCGGGTCCTTGGCCAGGCAGGCTTCGATGAGTCCCCGCACCTGTGCGGGGACGGCCGCAAGGTCCGGCTCCCCGTGCACGATCCGGAACATCACCGAGGCCGACGGTGAGCCGGGGCTGACGCTGAACGGGTCGGTGCCGGATGCGGCATACGCCAGCACGGAACCCAGCGAGAACGTGTCGCTGGCCGGTCCGGCCACCTCCCCCAGGACCTGCTCGGGCGACATGTAGCTCAGGGTCCCGATGATTTGCCCGGTCGCGGTGAGCCGGGTGTCGGTGACCGCGCGGGAAATGCCGAAGTCGATGACCCGGGGCCCGTCCAGCGCCAGCAGCACGTTGGCGGGCTTGAGGTCACGGTGCACAAGCCCGATCCCGTGGATGGCCCGCAGCGCCTCGGCCAGCCCGGCGGCCAGCCGCCACACCGCGGCCACGGGCAGCGGGCCGTGCCGGCGGACGAGGTCGTCCAGGGACGGTCCAGGGACAAACGCGGTGGCCAGCCACGGCGGGTTGTCGTCGACCCCGGCCGCCACCACGGGCGCGGTGTACCAGCCGCTGACCTTCTGGGCGGCCGCCACCTCGTGGCGGAAGCGCCGCACGAACTCAGCGTCCCGGCCGAGTTCCGCGTGGATGACCTTGACCGCCACGATCCGGCCGGCCAGCGACGACCCAAGGAACACCTGCCCCATGCCGCCCGACCCGAGCCGGGCCAGCAGGCGGAACTCCCCCACGGTCCGGAGATCCGTCGCGGTCAACGAGTCCATCCCTGATCAGCTCCCGTAGCCGTCCGCCAGCACAGTCAGAGACTATTGCGACAAACACCCGCGTACATGGCTGATGTCAACGATTGCACTGCGCCGATTTGGTAGCTTCTGGGGCGTGTGTTGCCTGACCGCCTGCATGGCGTCATCGTGATCATCCCCCGTCCGGTCAAGGCGCACGCGCATCCCGGCGGCGGCCGGGTCATGCTAACCGCGGACGGCTTCCGCATAGCCGCCGACGAGGCTTCGCGCCCAGCGGCGGGCCTGCTTCGCGCCGCGCTTGAGGCGTCTACCGGCTGGAACATCGCCGTCGTCCCGGTCAGCGGCGACGTCGGGCCGAACGCCGTCACGCTCACCGTCGGGCTTCCTGATGGCGGCGGCCTGCCCGACGACGGCTACCGGCTGCGCGCCGCCCCGGGCGAAGGCGTTGTCGTCAACGCCGGGGGCCCGGCGGGCGTCTTCCACGGTACGCAGACGCTGCGGCTGCTGCTGCCGCCGGAGACCTTGCGGAACGCCCCGGCCCATGGCGTGCCTGCCGCGCTTGAACTGCCCGCCGTGGAGATCGAGGACGCGCCTCGTTATGCCTGGCGGGGCGTGCACCTGGACGTGGCCCGGCGCTTCTTCCCGAAGGCATGGATACTCCGGCTGATCGACCTGGCCGCCCTGCACAAGTTCAACATCCTGCACCTGCACCTTACCGACGACCAGGGCTGGCGTTTCCCGGTCCAGCGGTATCCCCTGCTCACCGAGGTCGGATCGTGGCGCAAGCAAAGCCCGGTCGGGCTGGCCAGGGATAAGCGGTTCGACGGTACCCCGCACGGCGGCTGCTACACGGTCGCCGACCTGGCGGAGATCGTCGCCTACGCCGCGCTGCGGCACATGACGGTGGTGCCGGAGATTGACATGCCCGGCCATATGCAGGCCGCGATTGCCGCCTACCCCGAGCTCGGCAACCGCGACGCTTACAACGGCCGCAAGAAGCCGATCAAGGTGCGCACCCGCTGGGGCATTTCCCGGCACGTACTGAACGTCGATGACGCCACCATCGAGTTCTGCGCGAACGTGCTCGACGAGGTGATGAACGTCTTCCCCAGCCCCTACATCCATCTCGGCGGCGACGAGTGCCCGGCCACCGAGTGGCACGACAGCGACCGTGCCCGGCAGCGCATGCGCTCGCTCGGCCTGCGGGCCGAGGCCCAGTTGCAGGGCTGGTTCATGGCGCAGGTGGCGAGGCGGCTCGCCGCCCGCGGCCGCCGCATGGTCGGCTGGGACGAGGTCATCGACGCCGGCGGCCCGCCGGACGCCGTCATCATGGCGTGGCGCAAGGACGGCTACATGGGCCGGTGGGCCGCGGAACTCGGCCACCACGTCGTGATGGCACCGGAGTACTACGTCTACCTGGACTGGGCGCACTCGGACGACAAGAGCGAGCCGCTCGCGATCCGCGGCGCGACCAGCGTGGCGGATGTCTACACGTTCGACCCGGTACCGCGCGGCCTGTCGGAAGGCGCTCGCAAGAACATCATCGGCGCGCAAGCGCAGCTGTGGACCGAGTACATCCCCGACACCGACAAGGCCGAGTACATGTACTTCCCGCGGCTGTGCGCGTTCGCCGAGGTCGTCTGGTCACCGCCTGGCGGAGAACTCGCGGAGTTCGAGGAGCGGCTGACCAGGCATCTGCCGAGGCTGGACGCCTGTCACGTCAACTACCGTCACGCTGTTCCCGTTCCTTAGCATGCGGGTCTTGCCCAACCGGGCAGTGGAACGGTGCCATGAACGTCCCGAACTTCAGCGGTATGTAAGCCTCCTTTGCCTGCTTAATCATTTACTCGCGCATTCGTGTGAGTTAGGGTTCCCGGCAGACCGGCCGTTCAACGTCAAAGGGGACGTTCGTGAATAAGCCAGCGGGAAGCCCAGAGGAGTTCGACGCGGTTGTGGTGGGCGCGGGCTTCTCGGGCTTGTACATGCTCTACCGGCTGCGCCAGCTCGGCCTATCGGTGAAGGCGTTCGACTCGGCCGCCGACGTGGGCGGCACGTGGTACTGGAACCGTTACCCAGGAGCCCGCTGCGACATCCCGACCACGGACTACACCTACAGCTTCGACCCGGAGCTTGAGAAGGAATGGACGTGGTCGGAGAAGTACGCCACGCAGCCGGAGATCCTGGACTACCTCCGGTTCGTGGCCGACCGCTACGGCCTGCGCGCGGACATCGAGTTCTCCACCTCCGTCACCTCCGCTCACTGGGACGAGCAGGAACAGCGCTGGAGCATCGTGACCGACCGCGGGGCGCAGCTGCGGTGCCGGTACTACATCATGGCCAGCGGCTGTCTCTCCATGCCCAAGTCGCTCGACATCAAGGGCGCCGGCCGGTTCGCGGGCAAGGTGTACCTCACCAGCCAGTGGCCCCACGAGGGCGTCGACTTCACCGGCCAGCGGGTCGCGGTCATCGGCACCGGGTCATCTGGCATCCAGTCGATACCGCTGATCGCCCGCCAGGCCAGCCAGCTCACGGTCTTCCAGCGGACCCCGAACTTCTCCGCCCCCGCGCACAACGGCCCCGCCCCGGCCGACCGGCTGGCGCGGCTGGCGCAGGACCGCGAGGAGTACCGGCACGCCGCCCGGTGGTCCCTAGGGGGAATGCCGGTCGAGCCGACCGACGTCCTCGGTGTGACCGCCAGCGAGACGGTCGCCCGGGAACGGTTCGAGGACGCATGGAGACAGGGCCAGCTGTTCGCCGTCCTCGGCATCTTCGCCGACCAGGGGGTGAACCCGGCGTCCAACCAGATCGTGGCCGACATGTTCCGGGAGAAGATCCGCTCGGTCGTGCACGACCCGCAGACAGCCGACGCGTTGTGCCCGAAGGACCACTACTTCGGCACCAAGCGGCCGTGCCTCGACACCGGCTACTTCGAGACCTACAACCTCCCGCACGTCCGGCTCGTCGACCTGCACACGCAGCCGATCACGAGCATCACCGAGGACGGCATCGACACGACGGACGAATCATTCGGCCTTGACGCGATCGTGTACGCCACCGGCTTCGACGCCATGACCGGCGCCCTGGCGGCCGTGAACGCCACCGGCCGGGAGGGCCTGTCCCTGACGAAGAAGTGGGCCGCCGGCCCGTCCACGTACCTGGGGCTCATGACGGCCGGGTTCCCGAACTTCTTCATGATCACCGGCCCCGGCAGCCCGTCGGTCCTGTCGAACATGGCCGTGTCGATCGAGCAGCACGTGGACTGGATCGCCGACTGCCTCAAGGACATGGCCGCCGAGGGCTTCGAGACGATCGAGCCGACCCCGCTCGCCGAAGCCGGATGGGACCAGCACGTCCAGGACTGCGCCGCCATCACATTGCACCCGACCGCCAACTCCTGGTACATGGGTGCCAACGTCCCCGGCAAGCCGCGCGTGTTCCTGCCCTACATCGGCGGCGTGGCCGTGTACCGGCAGGCGTGCGACGACGTGGTCGCGCAGGACTACCTCGGGTTCCGGCGGACTGGTCGTGGCGGGGAACGCTGCCGGGACGGGGTGATCCGCCGGATGCAGCCCGATGTCTCCCTGGTCCTGCAGGTGATGGCCACGATGGGCCTGCCGCCCATGGAAGCCCTGTCGGCCGACGATGCGCGGGCCATGATGGCGCTCGCCGCGGCCGCCCGCCCGCCGAGCCCGGAGGTGGGCGAGGTCACGGACGGGGTGATGCCCGGCCCGGCCGGAGACCTGCCTTACCGGCTCTACCGCCCGGCGACGGCGGGCCCGCACCCGGTGGTGGTGTACTTCCACGGCGGCGGCTGGGTGCTCGGCGACCTGGACTCCGACGACCCGCTGTGCCGGGACCTCTGCGTCCGGTCGGACACGGTGATCGTGTCGGTGAACTACCGCCACGCGCCCGAGGCCCGCTTCCCCGCCGCCGCGGAGGACGCCTTCGCGGCGCTACGGTGGACGGCCGCCCACGCTGGCGAGCTAGGCGGGATCCCCGGCCAGATCGCGGTCGCGGGCTGGAGCGCCGGCGGGAACATCGCGGCGGTCGCCTGCCAGCTGGCCCGCGACGCCGGCGGCCCGCACGTCTCGGGACAACTCCTCCTCACCCCGGTCACGGACTCGGACATGACCCGGCCGTCCTACGACGAGAACGGCGACGGGTACGTCCTCACCACCCCGCTGATGGACTGGTTCTGGGACTATTACGCCGACCCGGCCGACCGCGGCGACCCGCTTGCCGCCCCGCTCCGCGGCAACCTGGAGGGGCTGCCCCCGGCTTGCATCGTCACTGCCGACTTCGACCCGCTCCGCGACGACGGCCTCGCCTACGCGGACGCCTTGGAGGCCGCAGGGACTCAGGTCCGCCGCGTCCGGGCCCGCGGACACACTCACACGTCCGTGACGATGGTCGGCGTGGTCATCTCCGGGGCTCCGGTACGTGCCGAGATCGCCGAGGCACTGCGCGATTTCTTCCCGAGCCGGACCAGCCTCGGTAACCCGTTGCAGTGAAGCGAGGCGGGCAGGCGGACCGCCGACCGATGCCGTCCTGTCCGGCTACGGACAGTCAAGGCAGCGGGCCGGTGGGATAAAGGTGCTCGCTGGCGGCGGCCCGGAGAACCCTACAACTGGTCGTCCTTGCGCTCAGCCGGATCAGGCGTCCTGATTCTTGAGGAGGTTCTGGGCGATCGAGCTCTTGTGGCCGCTCTCGGGGATAACGGCCCACGCCACCAGGTAGGCCAGCACGCCTGCGCCTCCGGTCATGACGGAGAGGACGGCCCAGATGACCCGGACCAGGGTAACGTCGATGCCGAAGTAGCCGCCGACTCCCGCGCAGACCCCGGCCAGCATCCGGCCGTCCCTGCTCCGTACCAGGACCTTGGTCGCATTCTCGTCGTTCATATCAGCCATCCTTACAATGACCCCGGATAGCCGGCCGCCGTTCGGCGGCTGGTTCCCGTTGCCTAATTTCAGCATACATTGCCAGCAAAATCAGGGATTTTATCTCGGGCGATCAGCCGGGTGACGCACAATTCTGCTTATTCCCAGGAGCTGCGGTCACTCACCGAAGAAGACCTATTATGAAATGTGCGAGCACAGGCGTGAGGGATAACCTGCTGACCGGGCGGGAACAGCCGGCGGGCCATCGGGTGGACCTGGCCTCGTCGCCGGAGTCGTCGAGGCTGGGCGGGACGATGATGCAGTAGTCGGGATCCATGCCCGGCGGCGGCGACGGCTGCCTGGGACCGGCGGCGCACCGCTGCCCACGAGACAGCCAGCTGCAGTCGTGCACGACGCCGAAGGACATGTCCCCGAAAAGCTGGAGACCATGAATGGCGGCATTCTCGAAGAGGGAGAAATCTCAAACGGCCTGCCTGACGCTTTCAGCTCGTCCACGCAACTCCTCCCGAAAGATCTCCGGTTGAGCGAATGAACAACTGCCGCGGAATGACCTGGCCCCTTCGCTCCGCCCCCATTACAGGGACCTCGTCACTACTACGGGCCAGTGCACCAGCACGTCCCGCGACGGTACTCAATCCCTGACACATCACGTGCGCCTTTTCCCACATCGCTCACCACAACGGTCTCCTGAGCTCGCCGAGGCGCTGCGGCAGGCGAGAGAAGAGGCCGGGCTGTCGGTGAGCATGATGGCACGGCGCGCGCAGACCTCACGGGCAGCCATTCACGCCTATGAGACCGGTGCCCGGGAACCGAATGTCACCACCGCTCTCCGACTCCTCCAGGCATGCGGGTACACAATGGGAGTCATCCCGGACCGGGGGTAGCCTGCCGCGATCAGGGCGCGACCGGCGCCCGTGACCGTAGTCAGCCATCAGACCTCATCACTCGTGGCGGGAGCCGGGGTTCCGTGCACAAGCTCGGCGTGCCGGGCGAACGCCCCGGCGGCCAGCTCGGTCATGACCGGGCGGACTTCGGGCGGCATGTGCTCGATGGTTTCCCTCGGCCGCAGTCCGGGCCTTGACCCCTAGCCGATCATTGACCGGACCAGGGTCCCGCTCTCGACCTCGGTGCTGTATTGCCTGCTGAGCGCGCCGAACTGGAGCATCACGTTAGCGACCCGTTGGATGCTCTGCACTTGCACTGGGCCTGTAGGGAATCCTGGCAGTGCCATGACGGCGGTCACCGTGGACGACAAGCCGTCATACTTTGCTATCGCCGTCTGCACGGCCAACGGCCTGGTATCGGCGATCACCTGGCCTTCCTGGATGGCGCGGACGAACGCCGCAGCCGTCTTGGGGTACTTCTCGGCCCACGTCTGGGTGGCCACGTACCCGTCCATAGGGAAGTTCTCCGTGGCCCCCTGGTCCGTGTCGGCCACTTCCTGATCGCCGTACTCTTCTCCCGCGATGGTGGCGTAGGGCTCGGCGAGGAGCGCCGCTCCCCAGCTGCCACGCTGGAGCTGACTGGGCATGTCGGTGTAACCCTTCGCGTCCGTGATGAAATCGACCTTTGCCGGGGATATGCCGTTTTCCTCAAGAAGCGCGCTGACCAGCAGGGTGCCGATGTTATTGGTCCCGTTGACCCCGATCTTCTGCCCGGCGAGGCTCGCCATGGCGGTGATGTGCGAGGTCGCCGGGGCAACTAGCACGCGTGTGCCGGGCCTGAGGGTCGACGCCTCAGCCAGGATGCGGAACCGGGCGCCTGCCGACTGCGCCGCGATGTAGGACACATAGCTTTGCGCGCTAACGTCGACTCGGCCCTTGAGCTGGGCCGCGACCGCCGCCTGGTTGCTCGCTATCTTCTCCAGCGTCACGTGGAGACCTTGCTGGGCGAAAAGCCCTTCGTCCTGGGCGATGTACAGGCCGGCAAGGTCGGCCGCGGGCAGGGCGGCGACTACGATATTCGGCAACTCGGGCTGATTGAACGCGGACACGCTTGTCGAGCCGACTTGCGAGGCGCATCCTGCTGCCAGAACCACGGTCGCGGCGATCGACGTCAGCGCGCCAAATTTCCCTGTACGCATTTCTGGTCCCCCCCGGAACCGCAGCCGCGCACCAACCATGCGCGGCACCTCGGTCGGCAACCGTTGCCGGCCGCCCCGGCTGCGAAGCGGCGTTTCGTACTATAGCGATTAAATCCCCGAACCGGAATAAACCGGAGACTTCAGTAAATGTCGTAAATGTGATCCCGGGATAGCCGATCGTGACTTAGTCGACGAAAGTTGGATTTTTAGGAAATTTGCGCAACACAAGCGATCACTTTTTGTTGAGGATAATCAATCATTATTTAGATATGAGCGATCTTGTACTATTTCGATTTATCTAGGCCCAGGTCATCGGCCTGCTGACCAGCAGAGATGCGACCTGCGCAAAACGTCGGCACGCGGGCCTTCCGATCACTCGCTGCGTACGGGGCTGTCCGGCGACTCCGCGGCCCGATCATCGTCCCGGCCCCGATCGTCACCGGGGTCGCCTACTTCCTCCAGATCGAGCCAGGCTGGGCCCGCGCTACGGCTTCTGCCGATTGCGGGTATCTGCCCGTGTCAGGCATTCTCCGCTTCATTCCTACTCATCGCCGGGCGCCGCCGCCATCGGGTAGGAACGGGGGGTGTGCGGTTACGTCGGCCAACGGCGCGCTAGTGACTTCAAGCGGGCGGCAGGACAGCATCGTGACCACCAGACGGCCCGCGACCGGCGACCGGGGAGGCACAGGGGTGCGGAAAGAAGCAAGAGAGTCCCGGCCCCAGGCCGTCGTCACGGACTTCCCCGCACATCGCAAGTCACCGCCGGCCACCGCGACATCAACGCCACCATGGGCTAGAGGTCCGCGGGCCAGGTCGGACAGGCGCTGGTTGCGGTTGCGGGCCTGGTCGCGCAGGATGGCGAATGCCTGGTCGACGTCGATCAGGCGGGTGACGGTAAGAACCAGCATCACTTCCTGCTGCGGCGCGGAGAGTACGAGGTCACCGGTGGCCGGCCGGGCCGACTGCGGCCGCGTGCCAGCGCGACGACGCCGCTGGAGCCGACGAACTCCAGGCCAGCCAGGTCCACAATGATCTGCGGTTCGCGGGCCGCGACCGCCGTGAGCGCGGCCGATGCCGACCCCTGGGAAGCGCCAGGATTTAGAAAGTATAGTACTGTGAAGAAAGAAAATAGCTCCGGACCTCGGCGAGCTGTACCCTCTCATTTTACGCGGCTGCACGTCAGGGTCTAGATTTTGTGCCTGCAGTGGTGGCAGCTAAAGCACTGCGAGCCGGAAGACAGTGAATCCCAGAGGACTTTCCTCCGCTGCGCTTTAACCGGAATAGCTGACTGTCGCGCGTCATGCTTCTCCGTGACCAAAGGAGTCAGTTATGGGATTCATCGCACGGATAGTTCTCGGCGTGGCCGAGAGATTGCCCACCACTTTCCCGCTCTCCGCCAACGGAACCACCGGTGCACGCTAGCACCGTCGGCCGGGAAGCGGCCGGAGCTGAAACCGAGGAGCAGCGGGTGCCAGGACAAGAACACAGCACCGGGTCCCGCATCGTAGTGGGGGCCGACGGCTCACCCTCGTCGACGAGCGCACTACGCTGGGCCATCCGGCAGGCTGGGCTCACCGGCGCGACAGTGGACGCTGTGATCGCCTGGCACTACCCGGCCGCCGCCGGCGGATACGGGTGGGCGCCGACGGGCCTGGAGGGAAGCTTCGACTTCAGGGAAAACGCGGAGAAGGTCCTGGCCGACGCGATCAGCACCGCCGTTGACCCGGGCAGCGGCGTCCCCGTGCGGGCCCAGGTGGTTGAGGGCATTCCTGCGCAGGTGCTGCTCGATGCCTGCGACGGCGCAGACCTCCTGGTGGTGGGCAGCCGCGGGCACGGCGGGTTCACCGAGGCGCTGCTCGGCTCGGTCAGCCAGCACTGCGTGCATCACGCGCGCTGCCCCGTTGTCGTGCTCCGCGGCCAGGAGCGGGATGCGTGAGCGCCGCGCGGCGCCGGCATCCACCACCCGATCCAGCAAGGATGGCGCGCCATGTTCTCGAATATGACCTCTCTCACCGGCCTCGACTCGTGGGCGCGGGGCAGTGGCCTGGAGATCGCGCTGCTCGTGACGGGGACGATCTTGCTGACGCGGCTGGCGACCTGGGCGGGCGCGAGGTTCACCGGCCGGATCGATGCCAACGCGAAGGAGACAGACACGCTCGTCCGTTCGGAGGCGTCGAAGCACCGGCACGCGCTGGCTCAGGTGATCACCTGGACCACCCTGGCGGTGATCTACTGCGCGGCCGGGATCCTCATCGCGACCCGCCTGGGCATCCCGGTGACGAGCCTCGCCGCCCCGGCTGCCGTGGTAGCGGTCGCGCTGGGGCTCGGGGCGCAGCGCACCGTGCAGGACATCCTGGCCGGGTTCTTCATCATCACTGAACGCCAGTACGGCGTCGGGGACCTCATCAGCCTTTCGGTAGCAGGCCTGCCCGACCCGGCCATCGGAACCGTAGAAGACGTCACGTTGCGGGTGACCACGGTACGGACCGCCAGCGGCGAGGTGGTCATCACCCCCAATGGCCAGATCTCCCGGGTGACCAACCTCTCGCGCGACTGGGCACGTGCCGTGGTGGACGTGCCGGTGCCCGCGGCCGTGGACGTCAACCGGGTGAGCGACCTGCTGCGGCTGATCGGAGACGACGCCTTCAAGGAACCGGGTGTACGGCAGCTGCTGCTTGATCCCCCGGCCGTGATGGGCGTGCAGGGCATCGACCTCGACCAGTTCCAGGTCCGCCTGGTCGCCCGGACGCTGCCCGGCAAGCAGTTCGAGGTCGGGCGTATCCTGCGGGCCCGGATCACGGCCGGCTTCCGGCGCGAGGGCATCCGCCTCCCGGCGGACCTGGAGACAGCCGAACCGGCCGAAGCCGCCTGATGCGGCGCGTGCGGGCCTCGACCTGGATCCTGAGCGCGGCCTTCCTCATCCTCCTCGCGACCTACCTGCTCGTCAGGCCGTCACCGGCCGCGACCTTCGGCGTCACCCCGGCGACAACAGTGACCCCGGCGGCGGCACCGTCCTCGGCCGCGCGCGCGCCGGCGGCCACCACGTCACCGTCTGCCGCCGCTCCGAGACAAACCGCTCCGGCCACGTCTTCCCCCGCGCCGACACTGGCCACGACCGGGCCGACGAGTTCAGCGTCCCCCACCGGGACATCCTCAGGCCCAGCCTCGGTTCCCGTTGGCGCGAACTCGCTCTCCCCGGCGGTCACGCCAGCTCCCTGAGCCCCTGGGCAGGACCCCCGCCGGGTCCCGTAGACTTCCCGCAGCGGGTTGAGCCGGTCATCTACAGCGAGATCGCCAGTAACAAGCAGTCATTCGACGCCAGCAGAATTACTGCTGCGGATCACCGAACTGCCGGTAATCTCAACACGGTTTCGCGTTCTGCACCCTCAGCAGCCCAGCCCGTCAGCGAATTGATACGGTGAGCGTTGGCAGCTCGATTTCCCATACCGGCAAAAGGCGCGTACTGTCAAGAGTGAAGCTCCGGACCCTAGCAGGGTGCCCCGCGAAATTCGCGGTGGCACGGCAGGGCCCGGATTTTTTACGTAATGACGAAAATGCACGCTGAGTATGACGGCCGCAGGCCTCCTCAGCGTTGCCCGTGACCTGCCGGCTAGGGCCGCCGCTGTAACCGTGCCAGTCCGCCGGCCTCGAGAGCCACGCTAATCGCTCTACCCGGGCCTAACGCCCGGCCCGTGTATGTCATCGTTCCCAGGAATTGAGGCTCGTGATGGAAGCCCTGATCGTTGTGCTCGTGATCGTCGCAGTGCTGCTGCTGATTGGCGCGGCGATGTCGGTGCGGGTGGTGAAGCAGTACGAGCTTGGGGTGCTGTTCCGGCTCGGGAAGGTGCTCGGCGCGCGCCCGCCGGGGCTGCGGATCATCGTCCCTTTCGTTGACGTGCTGCACCGGGTGTCGCTGCGGATCGTGACGATGCCGATCCAGTCCCAGGGCATCATCACCCAGGACAACGTCAGCGTTGACGTGTCCGCTGTGGCCTACTTCCGGGTGGTCGACGCGGTGAAGTCGGTCGTGGCGATCGAGAACGTGTACTCCGCGATCGACCAGATCGCGCAGACGACGCTGCGGAAGGTCGTGGGCCAGCACAGCCTGGACCAGACGCTGTCGGAGACCGACAAGATCAACCTGGACATCCGCAAGATCCTGGACGTCTCGACCGTCGAGTGGGGGGTCGAGGTGACCCTGGTCGAGCTGAAGGACATCCAGCTGCCCGACAGCATGAAGCGCGCCATGGCCAGGCAGGCCGAGGCCGAGCGGGAAAAGCGCGCGAAGATCATCAACGCCGAGGGCGAGTCCCTGGCCGCCGCCGCGCT
>Ga0265319_1000630_pt1 | contig 23221 bp, 21 predicted proteins | sample 4824metaG_FD_192443 | JGI IMG/M metagenome (GOLD analysis project Ga0265319, IMG submission 192443) | Rhizosphere microbial communities from Carex aquatilis grown in University of Washington, Seatle, WA, United States - 4-8-24 metaG | ecosystem: Host-associated > Plants > Roots > Rhizosphere >...
AGTTCTTTCGATGAATTTATGCACCGCTATCCGCAGGCGCGGCTGGTCCACCGGGCCCGCCCGGCCCACCGGGACCACGAAAGCCAGGACCACCACGGCCAGGACCACCGGGACCACCACGTCCACCGGGCCCGCCAGGACCGCCGCGTCCGGGCCCGGGGCCGCCTTGCGGGCCGGGACCCGGTTGGTCGGCACCTGTCGCGGTAGCTGAATCCCCTGTAATTACTTGCGGGCCACTTTGCCCGTCGGTCGTTCCGGAACCACCCGGACCGCTGGGACCGCCGCGCCTGCCCGGACCGCCGGGGCCACCGGGGCCACCGCGGCGACCGGGACCACCTGGTCCGCCTAAACCGCCAGGACCACCTTGCGAGTCTGGGCCATTAGGGCCGACTTGAGATTGTCCGTCAGTTCCGACAGGTCCGACGGGTCCGCCAGGACCGACCCGTCCACCTGGACCGCCGCGACGACCCGGACCGCCCGGCCCACCGCGAAATCCGCCCGGCCCACCGGGGCCGCCGGCATCGGGCGCCGCCGCTTGCGCACTAGCATCCGGCGCGGGCGCCACAGTTGCAGAATCTTGCGCCACGGCAAAACTGGCGCTGAGGCCCAACACCAGGGCTACGGACATGAGTTTAAATTGTGTTTTCATTTTGGTTCCTTTTTTATTTGGTTGCGTTCGTTGAAAAACTTCCGGGTGTCTGGCGGCGGTATTGTCGCCACTTGGGCCGCGCGGCCCGCACTCATTGGAATTTGCATGGGTAAACCTTGGCCAAGTGGTAAGGTTACCTTTTTATTTCGTAAAAGTTTCGCGTGGCCAAAAAACTTTGCAACCCGCTCGAACGGGTCCCATCCGCCGATGATTTTTTCTAATTTCTTAATCTGGCCTTAAGCTTCGCGCGAAAAATTTGCCGGGAGATGTATTTTTCTTGAGCGAAATCGTGGAAACGTGTGTGGTCAGGCCGGCCGTACCGCGCCAATCCCATGTCTCACCCGGAAAAAATTCCCACCGACGGCAGCGCCGGCATGGCGCAAAATCCCTTCGCCGCCCTCTCGAGCGCTGGCCTCCCCGCGGCCAAACCCGCGCCTCCCGCCACCCCGGCCAAACCGGCGAAAAAAAATCGTGGCCGGGTGGACATCATCCGCGAAAAGGCCGGACGCGGCGGCAAAACCGTGACCGTCGTGGCCAATTTCACCGGCATCGGCCTGCCGGAAAAAGAGCAACTCGCCAAAGCCATGCAGCGCGCTTGCGGCACTGGCGGCACGGTCAAAGACGGCCGCATCGAAATCCAGGGCGACAAGCGCCCCGAAGTCGCCCGCATCCTCACCGCCGCCGGCTTTCAGCCGGTATTTGCCGGAGGGTAGGGTTAGAGCCTATGGCCGAAGCCGGGCCAATGCTGTATGGTATGATTGCACGATCGGGAAGACCTTTTCATTCTGGAAAGTCCGGGTCACTGCACCCAACGAAAGTAATCCCATGATAGGAACAATATTGCTGGTAATGCTGATTTTAATGATCCTTGGTTCATTTCCGGCGTGGCCACACAGCCGGAATTGGGGTTACTATCCCAGCAGCGGCTTGGGCTTGGTTTTGATTGTGATCATCGTCTTGATGGTGATGGGAAGAATTTAAGATTTTGCTGGCCGTGATTCCGGCGGAACAAAGCGCCCAGTCACTTCGACCGGAATGAGCTTGGAATGCCCCCGCCAAGGGGGCATTATGTCACTTTTCATGCACTTGCTCGAAATTTCCTGCGCCTTGATGGCCGTGTCCGCCGCCTTGGCCTATGCGCAATTCACGCTGGCTTCACCGTTAATCGCTATTGCCGGCCACTGGGTGCGCTGGGCTCTGTTTTGCTTCGGTCTGGCGCTGGCCGCAGATTATTTTGACAGCGACCGCCCCGCTTGGCTCTGGTTGGCAACTGGCTTCCTCCTCTGGCCGCTGCTGGAAACGATGTATAGTTGGGTCGCCATCCGCGCCCTGAGCCACAGCACTCAGCCCATCTTTCCCCGCTTCAAAGAAAATCGCGATGGCGACGCCTGGCCCAACCAGCGGCGCTTCATCTCCCTGCGCGAATGGCTGCGCGAAGAAAAATTCGCGCACCTCCAATCGCTCAAGGCTGATTTGGCCGACGGCATGCCGCTGCGCGTTTCAGTCTACAACGACCCGGAAGCCCACATCCGCCTGCAAATCATGTTCCTCCCCCAGGCCACCGGCAACGTGACCGCCAGCGTGGTGTTCTCTTCCATCACCGAAAGCGGTGTGCGCTTGGTGACGGACAATGTCCACATGCCCTTCGGCGGTTTTTATCCCGAAAACTGGGAAGTCGAACGCCATCCCTGGATTCGCTCGCCCGAGGCCCTGCTGTGCCGCCATCTGCGCCGCCTCGCCGGCAAGCCGGAATTGCTGCAAGCCTTCACGGACGAACCCATCAACGACCTCAACCAACAGCAGCAAGTGCTCGAGCGCACCAATACCGAACACGGCATCCTCTTTCCCCGCAGTCAGCACGAAGAAAACGGCATCCTCACCTGGGAAGGCCGCTACCGCGTCTGGAAGGAAGCTTGGCTCTTGAGCTATTTCGGCTGGCCGCGGAGATATTAGGCAGGCTGACGCTTACCACGGATGGCACGGATAACAAGGATCGTTTCTGGCCTTTGTCGGTTGCGATCCGTCCTATCGCTGCCATCCGTGGTCAGTCTCGTGATTCCATCTCCTCAATGCGCCGCACCTTGGTCCACAATTTTCTGCAGCGCCGTTTGCTGGGCCGACGTTAGCCCGGTGAGGGTGTTCATCACCGCCTGCACGGCGGCCGCCGCCGCCGCGGGATTGCTCGCGGACCATTGCGTCGCCAAATTGACCACATGATTGTTTCGCCCCGACTGACCATTCATGGACAACGCCCAGTTGAGGGCTGAGGCCGGGTCGTTTTTGCCCACGATATCCACAATTTGCGCGACCGCATTGTCCCGCGCCGGTCCTTTCGTCAGGGTGTCAATCCATTGCGAGGCGGCGGCGGGGTCTTGATTCAGCCAGCTTTTGGCAACCGCCGTCGTGGCGTCATTGAGGTTGGTGCCTGCGGGGAGGGATTGCAGGGCGGCCGCCGCTTGGCTGGGTTCTTGGTCTGCCCAATTGGCGAGGACGCCAACTATGGCCGTGCCTTGGTTGCTCTCAGGTAATCGTGAAATGTTGCTCCAAGCACCTTGCGGGTCCAACCGCGATTGCTGGGTAATGACGCCCTCCATGGCCAAGTTTTGTGCTTCGCCAGGCGGTAAACCAGCCGCCCACGCCATGGCCGCCTGGGGGTTGCTGGATGCCCAACCTTCGGCCGCCGTTTTGGCCAAGGTGGGGAACGCCGGGTCGCCCGCGAGCTTTTCCTGGATACGGGCCGCCGCCCCCGCCGGGTCGGACATCATCGTCATACCCAGGGCATCGGTAATCGCCGAGTTTCGCAGGGCGATATTGTCCGTCGGCAGCGACTGCGCCCATGCCATGGCAGCGTCCGGATCCTGCTGGGCCCACCGGAACGCCAGATTGGGAATCGCTTGGCTGGCGACATTTGTGCCGGAATGTTCCGCCAGGTACGCTGCGGCCGCAGTCGGGTCGGTGAGGCTCATGGTTTGCAAAGCCGCCAGCGCGGCCGTGTCCTTCGCCGTGCCCGCGAGATTTTTGTCCGCCCACGCGAGCAGGCCGCCCGGGTCCTCCTGCGCCCAAGTTGATGTAACATTTTTTAATAGTGCATCCCTTGCAGGACCAGCCGAAAGATTCTCCGCCAACTCCGCCGCGGCCGCAGGATCCTGCTGGGCGGCGGATTGAATTACCGCGTTGACGGCCCCGTCTTGAATCAGGCCTGCAGGCAGCGCCCTGGCCCACGCCATCGCGGCGGTGGCATCCTGCCCCGCCCAGGCGGTGGCAATACTTTTCAATGCCTCGCTGCGAACCGAACTGGCCGGCAGGTTGAGCGCCGCGACGGAAGCCGCAGCCGGATCCTTGTCCGCCCAGGCCGAGAAAATAGAGGCATAGAAACCCCCGGATTGCTGGCCGGCCGGCAGCCCGCGCAAAGCGGCATAGGCCGCTACCGGATCTTGTTTGGCGTAGTTTTGAAAGGTGACATTCATGGCATAACCATGACCGGCGCTGTCGTGGATTTGCGTCAGCGCCGCCAGCGCGGCGCCGGGGTTCATCGCCGAATAGGCGTCGAATATCTGTTCAAAAGCCATGGATTTTAACCGCGGATTGTTCGTGGTTTGCACCCACGCCAGGGCCGCATTGGGATCCAGCTCGGTCCAGCGGCTTAACAAGACGTTTAACGCCCGATAATTCTCCGCACTGAGCGCCTTATCGCCAAGATCGTCAATGAGGGCTTTGACCGTCCCGACATCGAGACCCGACACGAAATCAAGCAGCTCCTGCCAGCCGCGCGAACGGCCTTTGGCGTGCAGTGCTTGCAACAGCCCTGCCTTGGCCTGGGCAATTTCTACGGCGGAGGGCGGTCCGGATTTTTTGGGTCGTGCGGGCTGGGAGTTGGCCTCCCTGGCTGGCGGTTTGGGTTTATTATACCCCGCCGAAACCGCCATGGTCCATCCCGCGCCAAACGCAGCAGCCACGGCTACGGTTTGCAGCGCCAAAGCTTTCCAGCGGGGAGACGCAGGGCGTGGGGTCATGGATGGGTTTGAAAAGTAAATTTAAAACGACGCCTGCGGTCCACTCATGGTTTGGTGGATTTGTTCGCGATATTTTGCAAGGTCGTCCGCTGGGCGCGGGTCAGGCCGGTGAGGTTGTCCATCGCGTTTTGGGCGGCCGTCGCCGCGGCATCCGGATTGCTGGCCGCCCATTGTTTGGCCAGGTTGACCACTTGGGTATTGCGGGTGGTGGCTTGGCCAATCGTGACAGCCAGGTTAAAGGCTGCAGCCGGATCACTTTTACCAACCGCCGTAACGAGTTGCACCACCGCGCCATCCCGGGCGTCGCCTTGCGGAAGAGTTCCAATCCACTGTCCAGCCGCCTGGGGATCCTGCGCCACCCAATTCTTGGCCACCGCCGTGGTCGCGGTGTTCGTCTCGGTTCCGGCGGATAGGCTCGGCAATGCCGCCGCAGCTTGGGCCGGCTGCGCAACTGCCCATGAGCCAATAACTTTGCCCAGCGCATCGGTGCGATTGGACTCAGGCAATTGCTGGGCGGCATCCCACGCTGTCTGCGGATCCACCTTTGCCAGTTGGGCGAGTGCGGCGGTGACTGCGCCGGTTTGCGCCTCACTTGCTGGCAGGCTTTCCGCCCACTTGTAGGCCGCTTGGGGATCGACCGCGCCCCAGCTATTCACTGCCTGAGTTGCCAGATTGCCGAAGGCCGGATCGGCGGACATAGTTCCGACAACCGCTGCCGCCCCCGCCGGGTCAGTATTGCTCAGCCCGCTCAGCGCTTTGGATATTGCCGAATTGCGCACGGCCATGTTGTCCGTTGGCAGCGATTGCGCCCAGGCCATGGCGGCCGGCGGATCCTGCTGCGCCCAAGCTGCGGCCAGCGCGGGTATGGCCGAATTGGTGATGTTGGCGTCGCCTAGTTGCGCGAGGTACGCGGCGGTGCCGACTGGGTCGGTGTCGCTCATTTGACCGAGGGCGGAATTCACCGCCGTATTGTAACTCGTCCCGGTGAGATTTTTATCGGCGTACGCGAGCAGCCCGGCGGGATCCTGCTGCGCCCAATTCTCCGTGGCCCGGCGAAGGTTCAAATCCCGCAAAGGCCCATTGGGCATGGTGGTGATATTGGCGACCGCCGCCGGAGGATCCATTTCACTCAAGGTCCAGATAATTCCTTTCATCGCGGCGTCCTTCGAGTCGCCGTCCGGTAAACTTTCGGCCCACGCCTTGGCCGCCACCGGGTCCAGTTCATCCCAAGTCTGGGCGACAGATTGCACCGACATGGCGCGACTGAATCCATCCGGCTCCTTCAGGACTTCCGCCGACGCCGTCACCGGATCTTGCGCCGCCCATTGCTCATAAACCGCGAACACATAGTTTTGGGTGTTGCTGCCCGAGGTTTCGCCTTTCAATGCCGCCAATGCGGCACGTGGGTCTTGTTGGGCAAAATTGATGACGACTCCCGCTTCGGCCATACCCGTATTGAAGCCCACGTGCAATTTCGTCAGCGCATCCAAGGCCGCAGCCGGATCATTGGAGGAATAAGCGTCAAAAATTGAGGACACGAGCATGCTCTTCAGCTTGGGGTCCTTGAGCGTCTGCATCCAAGTCAGGGCCCCTTCGGGTTCCAATTCCGCCCAGCGGTAGGCGAGCATGGGGAGTGAATTGGCATTGGACGCCCCGGGTCTGGCCGCGAAATCCTGCAAGAGCGCCTTGGCCGTTTCCGCGTCGAGCCCTTCGACAAAATCCATCGTGGCGCGTTGGCTGGCGAACCGGCCAGGCAAATGCTGCGCCCGCAGGAATTCCGCTTTCAACCGGGCCACCTCGGCGGCAGTGGGCGGGCCGGTGTGTTTGACGATAACCGCGGCGCGCGCAGATTTTTTAGTCTCCGTCGGAGTTGGCCCCGGCGCATGAACCGCCCAAGCCCATCCCGCGGCAAACGCCGTGCCCAGAACAGCCAGTTGGAACAAGGCGGCTTTCCGATGGCGGGACGGGGCAACGAAAGGCATGGTGATAAGGTAAAATTCGACGTACTGCCGACAAGCTGAAAAGCCGCATCAGCATTTCTCTAATAACAGGATGGGCAAGGATGGCCTAGCCATAGAACACACCATTCGACAAAAAGTTCAAAAACTTTGTCCGGTTCAAACTTGCCTTTTCGCCACCTTTGCCCTTGCCAACCCGCACCCCTTCGCCACACGATGCCAGCTATGAATGCCAGCAACTTTCCCGTCCGCATGGACGACGATGACGACGAACCCGAGACCCCGGCTCCCGCTCCAGGCAAGCCCGACGACGCCAAACAGGCCCCCCTCGGCCCCATGATCCAGCGCAAGTTCCTCGAGCAGCGCAAAATCATGCTCTGGGGCGAAGTCAGCGACCGCTCCTGCCGCGAGGTCACCGAAAAATTCCTCTACCTCGAGGCCGACGCCCCCGGCAAGGAAATCACCTTTTATCTCAACAGCCCCGGCGGCTCCATCACCGCCGGCATGGCCCTGTTTGACACGATGAAGCTCATCACCTCGCCCATCACCATCGTGGTGACCGGTATGGCCGCCAGCATGGGCTCCATTCTGCTCTGCGCGGCGGCCAAGGGAAAACGCTTCGTCTACCCGCACGCCCGCGTCCTCATCCATCAGCCGCTCATCATGGGCCGCATCGTCGCCCCGGCGGTGGACATCAATATCCAAGCCCAAGAAATGGAAAAAATTCGCGAGGAACTGAACAAGATCCTCGCCGCCGCCTCCGGCCAGCCCCTCGAAAAAATCCGCCGCGACTCCGACCGCGACTTCTACCTGAACGCCAAAGAAGCCATCGAGTACGGCCTGGCCGACGCCATCGCCGAGAAGATCTAGCGGTAATTGCAGACGCAGCAAAACTGCCCCCTGCACCGGTATCGTAGGGGCGCAGTCTTGCTGCGCCCGTCTTCGTTTTGCCATTCCCCCCATAACTCCCAAGGCCCACCGGTCAGCACCGCCCCTCAGTTCCGCCCCCTACTTCCCCGTCCCCAGCCGCGCCAGGGCCGCCCGCGCAAATTTGTACTCGTAATAATCCTGCTCGCCCGTATCCAGCGACTTCTGAAACGCCTCGCGCGCCCCCGGCTTGTCTCCATGGATTAGCCGCATCGCGCCAATAAAATAATACGCCTCGCACTTCTGGCCGCTCACCGTTTCGTCGCCCCGGGTTTCCGCGGACTTTAGCAGCCCGGCCTCGTCCAACGCCCCCGTAATGAACTGGCCCACATGCTTCGTCCAGCCGTCCGCCCAGTTCGCAACCAGTTTCTCAAACAGCGGCGGGGCGGCGCCTTGTTGCAACTGCAGCAGCTCACGGTAGAGCCGCGGGTAATCCGCATCATCCGGCTGAATTTCCGCCACCTTCGCGTAGGCCTCGAGCGCCCGGGCGGTATCCTGTTGTTCCTCGTAGTCCTGCCCCAGCCCAATCCAGGCGTCCGCATCTGTTTCGTCAAGTTCCAGCGCGCGTTTGAAGTCGGCGATGGACGCCGGCAGTTCGCCTTTCGACTCTTCCGCAATGGCGCGTTGCTCGAAACCCAGAGATCCTTCGGGCTTCAGCGCAATCGCCGCTGTGTCATCGGCGATGGCGCCATCGTGGTCACCCTTCTCGTCCTTGGCCAACCCGCGCGTGAGCAACGCCCCGGCGTTCTTGCCGTCCTGCTCCAGGGCGCGGTCGCTGTCGCCAATCGCACCGTCGTAATCCTTGGTTTTCACTTTGTAATTCGCCGCAAAGGCATACAGGCCCGACGTGTGCACCCGGATATTGTCCGCCACCGACCAGTCCCAATCCTTGACTGGCGCGCCGGAAATATTCCGGTTGCCTCGCCGCACCACGCCCGGATAGGGCGGGCCAGGCGGCGGCCGTGGCTGCAGGTACGCCATGTGATTCCTCCCATCCACCACCAAATCCATCCGCAGCAATACGTACAGCCCGAACGATCCCGCGAAATCTTTGAATTCCCGGACTTCTTCCGGGCCCGCCTGGCTGACCGGAACGTCGGACAGCGTCAAATTGCCCACCTTAATGGTGTCGGCCCAACCCTCCTGGGTTGAAGTGTCTCCGGCATCCGGCCCATAATAGGGAATCTTGCTCAGGACCACGTTCGGATGCGCGTCGTGCCAGGCCTTGAATTGCTCGGGCGGCAGGCAAACGCCAAATGGCGAGCCGGTGTCCACGAGTATCGTGCCCACCTTGCCGTCGGCCATGGGCAGGTCGAGTGTCAAAACCCCGTCGTCGCGCACCTTTACTTTCATCCAGTTGGCGGTTTCCGCCGGTAGCCGCGGCACGCTGGTTATGGTGCGCTGGACCGAATCGAATACGAGGATGTTGTCCTTGACCTCCGTCCACCCCACCAGCCCGTCCGCGTCCCAATTCATGAGGAAGCGCATATACCATGGCATGTTGATGACCGACAGCGGCGCCGTGATTTTCTGCGAGCCAAGCGCAAGGGTCACCGATTCAGCCAGCCCGATTGGGGCTTTGCCCTTTCGCCCGGCGTCGTCGGGCGGCGGCGGCAAGATCTTCACTCCCAGGCGGTCAGCACCGGATTTCGTCAGCGAAGTGTATGACGAGCCGGTGTCCAAATCCATCTGCGCCGCCTGGCCGTTGACCGTCGCGTTCGGATAGATGACCTTGGTATTGTGGCCGCCTGCCTCCGGTCCTGCCGCCCCGCGCACTTTGGGGCCCGCAAAAATTCCCGCCAGACCAAGGACCGCCATGGTCCAAAGTTGAAATTGTCGGATGGCCCGGGTTTTCATGGAGTGGCGCGGCGAAGCTTCGATTGTGCTGGGGCGGGCGGAAAGTGGGAAGTCAAATCATCCGATGGCCCGGGCACAAAATATAACCCGCTCATCCACCGCAAACCCACCAGAACCGCCACCACCCACAACTTGAATCCCGTCCGCTTCAGCAAAAAACGGGGCGCCGGCTTCCGCCGCAGCCGCCGCGCGCCGGAATACCAGGCATAGGTCATGAAAAACCCGGTCAAACAAAACCAGGCCGCCAGGGCCGGGCCGGCCAGGGGAAAATCACGCCATTGCCTCATCGCATAAGTCGTCATGAATATCATCGTGTCCGACCATTCGCCGATGAGACAACGCGGTGAGGGCTCGCCATCCATCGCTGCAGCCTGGCCAGAATCCGCAGGAGCTTGATGCGAACCCGGCCCGCGCCAAGTTCGCGGGCCCGATCAAAATCCGCCGCCGCTGCGGTCCCATCGTCCAGGGCAAAGTGCACCAGACCGCGCGCGAGATACAGCGCGGATTCCTCCGGGTCCAGCTCGAGTGAGCGGTTGCAGTCGGCAAGGGCGCCAATCAGGTCGCGGTTGAGTCTCCGCATGGACGACCGAATTTGGTGGGCATTTACACTGTCTGGCTCGAGTTCGATGGCGTGATCGCATTCCCCCAGCGCGCCCAAAAGATCGCCTTGTGTTTTCTTGTCTGCCGCCCGGGCCAGACAATTGAAGGCCAATAAATGCGCGTCGCTCATCTTCACTTCCTCCCCCAGCGTCCAATCCGCCGGCGCGTGCGCTGCGCCGTGGGGTATGCCGGGGCGCTTGATGGTCGGATAAGGCAACCCCGGCCCGGGCTTGGGGCGGAGATAAGCGATCCCACCGACTCCGTCTACTATCAGATCCATTCGCGAAAGGGCGTACAGGCCTATTGAACCAACCGAGCCCCGACGGCGGCGGGTTTCGATGTGGCTCGCGCTCCGGAGCGGGATATCCGTCAGAGTTAACGTGCCTAAAACGAATTCATCCGCCCAAAATTCCGTGCCATCCACCAACCCGCCGCCCGGAAATGCTTTCAAGGTTAATAGCGACAACAGCAATGGCGTGGCTGGCGCACGGGGATGCGCTGCGCGCCATGCCTTCATCCGCGCCTCGGGCAGGGCCAAACCGTGCGTTGCCCCGGTGTCCACCAGCACCGTGCCAGTCGCGCCGTTGGCCATGGGCAACTCCAGCACCAACTGGTTGGCCCGGTGCACTTTTAGTTTCAGCCATCCGGCGGTCTCCGGCGGCAGCGATTCCAAACGCCGGATCGTGCACCCGTTGGCGTCGAAAAATAAAATATTGTCGCGCACTTCCGGCCAGCCCAACAACCCGTCGAACCCTTTGATCTTCATGAACGGGGGCAGATTTAGCACCGGCAGTGGCGTCGTCATCTCTTGCCCACCCAGGGTCAATCGCACCGGCGCCGTCGTCAGCGACAGCAGGCGCCTCGCAAAATTCACCCGGATGAAGGAGAGCCGGACCGACCCCAGCTTGAGCCGGCGCGCACCCTGCCGGGTCAGTAACGTGATGAACGATCCCGTATCCAACGCCAATCGCACCGGTTGTCCGTTGACCGCCCCATGCGGGACCGCCACCCGTGGCATCCGCCGCGACTGGCCCAGGCGACGATTCATTATGGCCGCCCCCGCCGCCCAAAGGAGCAGTACTGTTTCGAAGCCATAAAACATCCCGTCAATGACGCCGTCCACGCGGTCACTCCCGAAAATCCGGGAAATTGGACCATGCGTGACATTGTCGGCCATCATCCAAATCCAGAGCCCGAACATCAGGCCCCCGGTGAAAAGTATTTGGCGGATTCTCATGGGCTGGCGCCAATTGCGCCCTTTATCTGTATTGAAGCTCAAGATTGAAACCGACCAATCGGCAAACCGAACAAAAATTGGCGGAGGCCTGCTGGCACCCTCCAACCCTCACAAACTATGCAGGCCCATTCCAGAGACCATGGCCATCATGGCGGCGAAGAAAAATATTAACACTACCGCCCCGCCGATTACGGCCAATATCCGGAGAATCCCACTCAATTTGAAATAAAAACGCAATTGCTCCAGCGCCTGCGCCAAATCGGCTTCCGTCCCCGTAAACGCCGCTTGCTGCGCCATCGCCGCCGCCTTCCACAAGACCACCCCAAGCCAAATCGGCGCCCACGCCACGATCAGCATCAGCCCCGAGGATCCCAAAATGGCAATGCCCGCCAATGCCCACGATAGCACCGCCAAAAACTTCATCCAACTTGCTCCCGCACTCAATACTTCCGCCAACCGCTTCACCAACAGTGTGGAGTCCATCCCGGCCTGCCCCGAATTCTGGGCCAGCGTGTGCGCCATTGAAGACGCTCCGCCCGGCGACGAATAACGGGTTACCCCACCCCCGCCGGCGTTCAATTCTGGGACCATGCCCAAGGCTCGAAACGCCCCGCCCTCCGCCGCCCGCACTTGCGTTTGCCCGTTTGCCCGGCCCTCAGCCACCCATTGCCGCAATTGCGCCGCGCTCACTGGCCCGTATTCCTTGCCATCCCCGCCGCGCATAAAGTATTCCGCCGAACCCTTGTCCGGCGCAAAGGCCGACGGCTTCGCCACCGAGGCCATGCTCGTTGCCAAACTTAATTCCGGCACCGCGCCCAATGCCAGATATGGCCCGCCTTCCGCCAGCCGTACTTGCGTCTGCCCATTTGCCCGGCCCTCGGCCACCCATTGCCGCAGCTGCTCGGCACCCACCGGGCCGTATTCTTTCCCATCCCCGCCTTGCATGAAATAATTGGCCATGGAAAAATTGCGCAGTCAAAAAACCGGTTCGCCCTTAGAACCAACCCTTCTTATTGGTCACGTAGGTTTGGACGAATTCCGCATCACTCTTGGTGAGATAGATGATGCCTTCAATTAATCCAATTGGCCCCATTATCAGGCTGCCCAAGCCAAAGGTCAGCACGGTTACCAGCAACATAATCAGGCCTTCCTTGGTGTACCCCAGGATGAATTTGTGAATGCCCAGGCCACCGATCAGGATGCCGCAAATGCCCGCTGGAACTTTTTTTGATGCGTCCATGGAGATTTTTTGGAGTTAAGGGTAAAGCCATCTTTGGCCCTGGCCAGATTGCTTCATCACCCACCCAGCCAGGCCAACTCAATTACTGTGGACGGCAAACCATTGCAGGGCAACCTTCAAAGCATAGGCCGGCGGTATCCCCAAAAAACGTTTAGGCCATGGCTGCCGCCGCCTTGATCACCCGCTCCGTTATCGCGGCTACCGGCAACTTCGCCAGTTCGCGCGGGGACACCCGGTTCGGATGCACCCATGGCAACACCCGCAGCGCCTCACTCAGCACCAGCGCGCGGTTCGCCGCCACATCGTCCACCCGGTCCACCGGCGTGAAATACGGCGCGCCCTTCAGCACCGCGGGATGCTCGCGCACCAGTTTCAAAATCGCCAGCACCGCATCGGCAAAGCGGTCCAGTTCGGCTTTCGTGTAACTTTCCGTCGGCTCAATCATCAGCCCGAACGCCTCGGGCCACGCCACCGTCGGCGCGTGAAATCCGAAATCCAAAAACAATTTACCCACCCGCGGGATGACTGCGGCCTGCGGAATGCCTGTCTGGATGATGCGCGCAAAATCCTCCGGCGACAGCGTGAGGATGAATTCGTGCATCCTGGGTTGCTGCGCTGCGCCCGGCCCGGCCGGCAGGCTGCCGTACTGCGTGGCCAGCTTCGCATACAAGTAACGCGATGCCAGCACCGCCACCGCCGACATCCGCCGCACCCCCTCACGCCCCAACCGCAGCAAGTACGCGTACGCCCTTACCTTGTGCCCGAAATTCCCCCAATGGCGGTGAATCGAGCCGATGCTTTTTGGCGCCTTCACCGCGATAAACTTCCCGGCCCTTTTTTCAATCTGATGACCCGGCACAAAATCTTTCAGCCGCTCGCTGACCGCGACAATGGCATCGCCCGGCCCGCCGCCCCCGTGCGGGATCGTCCACGTCTTGTGCAGATTATTGTGCAACGCATCCACCCCCATCGCCGCCAGATTCACCCAGCCCGCAATGGCATTCATGTTTGCGCCATCCATATATACCAGGCCGCCGGCCCGGTGCACGTCTTCCGCAATGCGCTGGAAATCCGTCTCGAACAGCCCGCAGGTGTTCGGATTCGTAATCATCACGCCTGCGAGGCGCGGACCAAACCGCGCGATCTTCGCCTCGACGTCGGCCAGGTCAATGCGCCCGTCTGCTGCCGCTTCGAGGAGCACGATGCCCGCAGCCTCGCCGTTTTCCTCACGGGAAACGAAACCCGCCATCGCCGCCGTGGCAAAGTTCGTCCCGTGCGCGCTCTTGGGAATCAGCAATACGTTGCGGTGAACCTCGCCCCGTGATCGGTGATACGCCTGAAACATTTTCAACCCCACGAGCTCGCCCTGCGCGCCCGCCAGCGGCTGGGTCGTTATCGCGGCGAGACCCGTGATGCCCTTGAACCATTCCTGAATGTCATACAGCACCTCGAGACACCCCTGCACGTCTTCCACCGGCGCCTGCGGGTGCGCATTCACAAACCCGGGCAGATTCGCCGCCCAGTCATTCACATACGGGTTGTATTTCATCGTGCACGAACCCAGCGGGTAGCACCCATCATCCGGGCTGACATTCAGTTCGCCCAGCTTTTGATAATACGCCACCAGCTCGCTGTGCGCAAAATGCGGCAGTCCAGCCGGCGCCGCCCGCAAGGCGTTGGTTGGTAGGGTCGGTATCTTTGTCTCCGGCCCGCTGTTCGGACGGAGACCGAATTCCGCGTCGAAAAACGCCCCCAGTTTGGCCAAGTCTTCCTCGCTCTGTGCATCCGTGAAGGCCAGCTTGAGCAAATTGCGCCCGCCGGCCACCCGCGCCGATACGTCTACGCCGAGATGAATTCCCGCCTTCCGCGCTTTTTCCAGCAACGGCGCAATCGGATGGTCGAAGGCCAGCGTCGGCTCATTGAAGAAGGGCGCGGCAAACGCCAGCGCGACTCCCGGCCGCGCAAGTTTCTCCACTGCCACGACCGCGCGAGCACGGCCTTTGCCCACCGCGTGGGCGAGCCCCTGATCCCCGCGCGCCAGCAGCGCCGCGCCCACGAGCGTCGCCAAAAACGCCTGGTTCGAGCAGATGTTCGACGTCGCCTTGTCCTTGCGAATGTGCTGCTCGCGCGTCGAGAGCACCATCACGCAGCAGTCGCGCCCGGCAAGATCATGCGCCTTGCCCACAAACCGGCCCGGCGTCGCCCGAATGTCGTTCTTGACGTTTATATTGTGCCGCACCGCAAACACCCCGAGTCCCGGTCCGCCAAAATTCGGCCCGATGGCCAGATGCTGCCCTTCGCCCACCAGAATATCCGCGCCGCGACCGGTTGCACCCCACTGCGCGGGCGGCTTCAATGCGCCGGTGGCGAATAAAATCGGATCCACCACCGCAATCGCGCGCGTGGCGAGTTCCACGCACAAATCCGTCAGCGCATCCACGTTTTCCAACAGACCGAGGCTGTTGATTTGCGGAAAGGCGATGGCGGCCAGCCGCGGCCCCAGCGCCAGGGCACCCTCGCGCAGCGCACCCACGTCCATCAGCCCCGTCGCGGCATTTAGCGCGACGATTTCGAGCTTCATGCCTGTATCCGCCGCATGCGTGTTCAGCACTTCGAGATCGCTCGGCAACAAACTGCCGGCCAACAACACGGTGTCGGCTTCGTTCTTCTCCGCCAGCCGCAGCGAGCAACAGCAGGCTTCGAACAGCGCACTGGCTCGGTCGTAAAGCGATGAATTGACCGCCTCAAACCCGGTGAGTTGTGCCATCAGGCATTGGTAGATCCAATGCGTCAACAGCGTGCCCTGGCTGCGTTCCGGCTGGTAGGGCGTGTAGGCGGTCGTCAGGTTGCGAATGTTGGCCACTTCACCGACAATGGACTGCACCCGGTAAACCGGCAACCCGTCCCCTAAAAATGCCGCCGCCCTGTTATTCCGCCCGGCCACCGCGACCAAATGATCCTGCAGCGCTTCGTAAGACAGTTCCACCGGCAGCGGCAACGGCGGTTTCGTCCGAATCTCTACCGGTAGATGCGCAAACAAATCGTCCAACTTGCTCAGCCCCAGCTCCTTGAGCATCGCCGCGAGATCCGCGTCGCTCGCCGGAATATAGTGCCGGGCACACTCGCGCGGCATCGCATCAGCGTTATATTCCAAGGGCGGGCGCGGAAGGGCGGAAGGCATGAGTAAAGTGGGCGTCAGAATTGTACGAAAATCACCCGGGTTGCAAGTAGGGAGCTGTCTGCCTAAAAGTGTGAAGCGACGTAAGCATTCCATGTAGTTATGCTAATAGCTCCCTTACCGTTCCATTTCTCCTTGTGTCCAGCCCCGTACTTGCCAATCCGTGAAATGATTCCAAATTCCAAATTCCAAATTCCAAATTCCAAATTCCAAATTCCAAATTCCAAATTCCAAATTCCAAATTCCAAATTCCAAATTCTTAATTCTTAATTCTTAATTCTTAACTCTAAATTCTTAATTTCCCCATGATCCGCTCCGCCCGCGCCGCCTTCATCGCCCAAAAGCTGGCCGCACTCTACCCCAACCCAACCATCCCCCTCCTCCACCGCGACCCGTTCACCCTCCTCGTCGCCGTTATCCTCTCTGCCCAGTGCACCGACGTCCGCGTCAACCAAGTCACCCCAAAACTCTTCGCCCTCGCGGACAACCCAGCGAACATGGCCGCCCTCACCGTCGCCCAGATTGACACCGTCGTCCGCCCATGCGGCCTATCGCCCATGAAGGCGAAAAATATTCGGGAAATGTCACGCCTGCTCCTCGAGCGCCACGCCGGCCAGGTCCCGCGCACCTTCGAAGAACTTGAAGCCCTCCCCGGCGTCGGCCACAAGACCGCCTCCGTGCTCATGGTCCAGGCCTTTAATCATCCGGCCTTCCCCGTGGACACCCATATCCATCGCCTCGCGCTGCGCTGGAAACTCTCCCGCGGCCCCAACGTCGTCCAAGTTGAACGCGACCTCAAGAAACTCTTCCCGCCGGAAAGCTGGCACGACCTCCACCTTCGCATCATCTACTACGGCCGCGAACATTGCACCGCCCGCGGCTGCAACGGCCACACCTGCGAAATTTGCCAAGCCGTGAATGGGCGCTCTTAAAGAGCGCCGGAACTAACGGCCCCGCCGTTATTCCCCACCGGGCACTTCCGCTTGACCAATCTCCTGGGCCGGTACGGCGCGGCCGCCCTTTTCATCCGGTTGCCCATCCCCCTCAGCACCTGCCACCTTCGGACGGAGGCACCGCAACAGCAGGAATCCGCCAATCGCCATCAGCAGCGCCAGCCCGGCCTTCAACAACGGCCACCCGAGCGCACTAAAAGTCACCCCGCCGAACGTCTCACCCGGCCACACATCGGTCATCGCCCATATGATCGAACCGAGAAAACAAAACAGCCCCAGTATCGCACATAGCATTGAACCTGAAAAAAACAGCAATTCCAGGGCAAACAACCCGATCCCGATGCCAAACAGTAACACCGGCCCACCGCCCGTGAGCCCCGCCGCGTACTGCCCGACGAAAAAAATCAGCAATACTCCGATCCCCGCCAGCCCCGGCAGCCCGAAGCCCGGCGATCTGAATTCCATCAACAGCAACAAAATTCCCGCACCCAACAACAGCGGCGCAATCGCGTTTATCCCCCGGGCCACGGTCTCCGGCCACGTCCGTTCAAAATTTTTCAGCGCGTAGTTGCCTTCGCCCAACAGTTGCCTGGCGAGGGCGTCCGCGTCCGGCGCCAGCCCGGCGCCCAGCAGTTTCTGCCGGGGATAACCAAACGGCCGGCACGCCTCCTCACCCGTGAGGGCCAACCGTTTTCCCTTCGGCTTGATGACTTCATTGTCCACTTTCAGTTCCAGGTCGGAGTCCATCATTGCCTGGAGCACCGGCCCGCGGTACCGCTCACCCTTCGCCAGTTCGCGCACCGCCCCGCCAAAAAATCCGCTCAACGCCCGTCGCGTGGCCGCATCCAGTTCTGCGCCACCGGGCGCTTCCGCCGCCGCTTCTCCAATTCGCGCCGTGCCGGGCTTGAAATAGATCTCCGTCGCGGCCATCGCGATAAATGACCCCGCCGCCATCGCCTGGTCGTTTACCAAGGCATAGGTGCTGCGGGACTCGACGGAAAATTTGGCGATGGCCTCCATCATTTCCAGCGCCACATCCATGCGCCCTCCGCTCGAATTCAAGTCCAGTATCACCGTGTCCACTTTGTTCTCCACCGCCTCCTTCAGCGCACGGCGCAGAAGGTACAACTGGGACGCGTCAATTTCGCCTTTAATCGGCACCACATAAACCTTGGGCAGCGGCTGGCCCGGCGGTATGGAATGAGGCGGCATGGCCGGCCCGGCCATGACATTGATCCGCATCGGCCCAGTGCCCAAAACCGGCGCAGCACCTGCCACCGTTCCGGACCCGGAATTTGCCGCCGGTGCTGGTGTCGCCCCCGCCCCCGGCGCCGTCACTTCCGGCCCGGCCGGTGATTCACCAACCACGGGCTGCGCCTGTGCCCGTGCCCAAACCATCCCGCCCGCCAAAAGTCCACTGATCGCGGCCATTTTCGCGAACGTCGCCCACCGCCTCGGATCGGGATTGAATCCGAAATGCTCCATGCCGCAAAGTTTGCCGCCCGGAAACGGAAAAGGCAAGACCTCTGGTTCCACCTTCGCCCTTGCGCCGCGCTGGGACGGCTTTTAGGCTCCGCCCTGTTGAAAATCTCCCTCAAAGTGGAATATGCCTGCCGCGTGCTCGCCCAATTGGCCCGCGGCTACGGCAAGCCGCACCTCGCCCACATCGAAGCGCTGGCCAAAATTGAAGCCGTCCCCGCCAACTACCTCGTCCAGATTTTGAACGAACTCCGCAACGGCGGTCTCATCTCCAGCCGCCGCGGCAAGCAGGGCGGCTATGCCCTTGCTCGCGCTCCCGCCGAAATTACCCTCTATGACATCGTTCGCGTCGTGGACTCCGAAATGCTTGAGCCCACCACCGCCACGGCCGGTCAGTCCGGCGCCCGCGTCGCCGCCGTCTGGCGGGACATCGGCGCGGCTTTTGAACAAACGCTGAAGGCGCGCAATGTCGAAAATTTGATTTCCCGCGACGCCGCCGAAATGTGGCACATCTAATGCCACGGTGGCGGAAGAGGAACTATGACTGCCTTTGTTTCGAGTTTTGCGGTTCGCGTTGAGCGCTTGACTTCAACATTCGCAATTGTCTCCTGTCTCCTGCTTCCTTAATTCTTAATTTCGCCCCCCTATCTTCCTGCGCCCCGCTCCCCCGAGTGGGTATTTCAACCCATGGGAGTCGGTCGGTTTTTCGGGTAAAGTATTGGGTAAATTATCCCCCGGGCCTTGCCGCCCCGGAAAACAGGGATAAATTTACTCATGAATTCAGCCACCTTAATCGGAAAGTTCATCCTGTGGTCCGCCCTCGCGGGTGGCTTCGGGGCCGCTGCCATGTTGTTGGTTCTCTGGCTCTTTACCGTGAGCGGCCTCGCGAAGGTGCGCTTGGTGATTGCCGTCGGCAGCCTCCTCACGCGCAGCTACGAAAAGGCCGCCTTGGTTGGCGGGTTCGTCCATGTGACGCTGGCCGTTTTCTTCGGGCAGATTTATACTTGGGTTCTGATCGCCATTGGCCATCCCGGCATCGGTGCCAGCATGCTCTGGGGCGCGACGCTCGGCATGTTTCAGGGTTTGGTCATGTCGCTCATCTTGATTGCCGCCGTCGCGGAGGCCCACCCGCTGGAGGAATTTCAGCAGCGTAGTTTCGCGATCGCACTCTCGAACTGGGTCGCGCACGTCTTTTATGGGCTCGTGGTCGGCGCCGTCATCGGCGCCTCCGGCTTGATTGTCGCCCAGTAGCAGGGGTATCTTGTTGCCCAGGCTTGTCTGAAATTCCATGGGCCGGATGCCCGTGGCACCCATTTCTCACGGCCGCCGCAGTGTCAGCACGCGCTTCGATTCCTCGGGCGCGGCGAAATCCACCTGCCACGTCCCCGCCGGCAGGTGGCTCCCCAGTTTCTCCGGCCATTCCACCGCGAGGCACCAGGGCGTCTTCAACAATTCATCGATCAGGAGCGAATCAAAATCCCCCGGCCGCACCAGCCGGTAGGCATCCAGGTGCGCCAGTTGCCGCGTTCCCTCATATAATAACACATAATTAAACGTGGGACTCACGACCGGCCCCGCCACTCCCCACGCCCGCGCCAGCCCCCGCACAAACGTCGTCTTGCCCGCCCCCAGGTCCCCATGCAACGCCAGTACGGTGTCCGGTGGCATTACCCCTGCCAACGCCCCAGCCGCCGCCTCCGTCTCTTCCGGCCCGCCCGTCGCCCAGCCGGCGGCAAAACGGGCCAATATCGCCGCCGCAGCGGCGCCGGTGAGGGTTTGGTTCATATCCAGTGGAGCGAGGAGTTGACAGCCGGCCAACGGCTTGGTTAGCCTCGCCCCATGCTTCGGATTCTGCGCCCTTTATTCAATCACGAAAAGGCCCCTGCCGCCGATGGCCTGACCCAGGCCCAGCGCGAAGCATTAATTGATTTGCTCGTGCTCGCCGAGTTTGAAGACCATAAAATCGCCGGGGCCGAAGTTGACTTCATCACCAGGGAGGCCGCCTCCCATCCGTGGCAGTCCACGTTGACTCTCGAAAATTTTTACGACGCCTCGGTTACCCGCACTCGCAGCGCTGGCGTTTCCGTGGATGCCCACGATGATTATTTCGCGGACATCGTCCGCCGGCTGCAAACCCCCGCCGCCCGCAAGCGCGCTTACGACTTGTGCCGCCAACTCATGGGCGTGGACGGGCAATGCAACGAGGACGAACGGAAATTTCTCCTGCAGGTCTGGACCCGGTTGCAAGGCGCGTGAATTTCATCCCGTCGCGCCACCCCTGGCCGCGCTTACTTCTTGCCCGATCGCGAGACCACCACCGCACTGCGAACGGGTGCCGCTGGCGCCTCCTCCGGCGCTGGGCCCGGTATTGGCGTCTCCTCGTGGTCGTAAATATAGCCCACCCCGTGAATCGTGCGGAACGCGTTGAGATTGCCGCCGTGCCGCCCAAAGGCTTCGCGAATGCGCACGATGTACTGATCCAGCGACCGGCTGCGCACGTCCGCATGCACCCCCCAAACCGCGTGAATCAGACTCTGGCGCGTCAGCACGACATGCGGGTTCCCCGCAATATGCACGAGAATACCCAATTCCTTGCGCCCTATCTTTTCCGATTTCCCGTCCGGAAATACCAGCTCCATCCGCTGGGGGTTGATTTCCGCACCGCAGAAGGGAAACGGCTTCTCATCCAGCCGCGCGTTGCGGGTGATGTTCGCGTCCTTCAGCGTCTCACTCCGCCGCAACACCGCGTTGATCCGCGCAATTAATTCCGGAAAACTGAACGGCTTCGTGACGTAATCATCGCCCCCCACTTCAAATCCCTTGATTTTGATGGACTCCGTGGTGTTCGCCGTCAGGAAAATTGTCGGGACACTGACGTTTGCCTTTTGCAGCTCGTCAATCAACTCGAACCCCGTCCCGTCCGGCAGATTGATGTCCAGCAGAATTAGATTCGCAAAGTTCTTGGTCAGGAAGCGCACCGCCGGCTGCACCCGGTGAAACATCTGCGTCATCATGCCGTGCACCTCCAACTGCTCCGCGATGAGGGCAGCCAGCTCTTTCTCATCTTCGACGATGACAATCAATGGTTTGGTCTTGGCCATATGCGATTGGAACAAGCGATACCTGAGCGACTAACGCAATTATTGACCAATTACGCACCCGTTGACAACCAGCATTTTTTACAATTGAAGCAGGCATCCCCGTAGCCTGTAACCCGCCTGTAACACCAATTTCCCGGGTGCGCCTTTGCACTTCCGCCAAAACCGCTGCGTCGGGTCCTAAAAGTCCATTCATTCCATTTCGTCCATTTGCGCCCGCGCCGGGGCCGAAACCACCCATTTTCCAGTTGCGCCAAACGCCCCCGGCTGGCTTGATTGACCGCTCGCGCCGGGCCCCTTTGGCCCGGCCCATCACCATGTCCGCTGTGAAACCCACCTCCCCTCTTTTAATGCTCGGGCTGCCCAAAGGCAGCCTGGAGTCCGCCACGCTTGCGCTCTTCGCCAAGGCCGGCTGGAAAATCACCCAGAACTCCCGTTCCTACAAGCCGTCCATTGATGACCCCGAGCTCGACGGCCGCTTCGTTCGCGCCCAGGAAATCTCCCGCTACGTCGAACACGGCTTCTTCGACTGCGGCCTCACCGGCTCCGATTGGACCCTCGAAAATCAGTCCGACGTCCTGCCCGTCTGCGATTTAATCTACAGTAAAGCCTCTTCGGCCAAAAGCCGCTGGGTGCTCGCCGTGCCCGACGATTCCCCCATCCGTTCCGTCAAGGACCTGGCGGGTAAACGCATCGCCACCGAACTTGTCCGCGTCACCGGCGAATATTTCAAGAAAAGCGGCGTTGCCGCCGATATCGAATTCTCCTGGGGCGCCACCGAGGTCAAAGTTCCGGACATGGTGGACGCCATTGTGGACATCACCGAAACCGGCTCCTCCCTCAAGGCCAACAAACTCCGTATTGTGGACACCATTCTGGAAACCACCACCCAGCTCATCGCCAACAAAGCCAGTTGGGCCAACCCCGCCAAGCGCGCGAAAATCGAAACGATTGCGCTGATGCTCCAAGGCGCATTGAACGCCGCCAGCAAGGTCGGCCTAAAATTCAATCTCCCCAAGGCCAAGCTCCAGGAAGTCGTCACCACCCTCCCGTCCCTGCGCAACCCCACTGTCTCGCCCCTCTCCGACCCCGCCTGGATCGCCCTCGAAACCATCATTGATGAAGCTGTCGTCCGCACCATCATCCCCACCCTCAAGTCCCACGGCGCCGAAGGCATCATCGAGTATCCGCTGAATAAAGTAGTCTACTGAGGAGGAAGCTAGAAGCTGGGAGCTAGAAGTTAGAATCCAGCAGAAATCCACCGGTACCTTCTTGCATTTCCCGCTACTCCTCTCGCCGCCATTCCAAATTCCAAATTCCTGATTCCCGATTGCATTTTTCTGAAATCTGAAATCTGGAATTTCCGCCTCTCTTGTCTCCCCGCTCCCCGCTCCCCGCTCCGCGCTTCCAGTCCAGTTTCAAAATTCACAATTCGCAGTTCAAAAATTTTGCGTTTTCCACCACTCGGGTAATTTCGGGTTGATCCACTTCCAGCCCACCCCGTGGTAGGACGGCTTCCGCATTTCCACGGCGACACAAATGATCGTTGCGCCAAAAATCACGCTCAAGGCCACGGGCCAATTGGGAAAGTGATATTGAATGGCCCCCACGGTAAGCGGAATAAAAACCGCCGTCCAGATGAGCTCCAGCTTTCGGGCGATGCGAAAGACATTGCAGAATAAAAAGAAGTGCCCCACCACCAGCCCAACTACCAGCCCCGCCCACCCAGCAAGGTTCGCGAGGCCAACCGTTCCGGCCACCCCCGCCACTAATACCACTGCATCCAGCAGTGACAGCCGAAACCCAGGCGCAAATTTGGACCGATCTGTCTGTGAAATCATCGAAGAAAATTGGCTATTGGGGCCAATGGAGAAACTTTGCAGCCAATCCGCCATCTAAACAAGGGCATTTTCCTACCCCTGATCGAAGGCTATTGCCTGCTCCTTCGCTCGTCCGCGAACTAGTCTTTACTTCCTAATTCCACCTCCTAGATTCTTATCGTCCATTTTCTATTTTCTATTTTCTATTTTCT
>Ga0265319_1000633_pt1 | contig 23212 bp, 26 predicted proteins | sample 4824metaG_FD_192443 | JGI IMG/M metagenome (GOLD analysis project Ga0265319, IMG submission 192443) | Rhizosphere microbial communities from Carex aquatilis grown in University of Washington, Seatle, WA, United States - 4-8-24 metaG | ecosystem: Host-associated > Plants > Roots > Rhizosphere >...
CCTGGGAGTGGCCATGGCCGTGCTGGCAGGGACGATGCACGCGGCGTCAAACGCGCGGGCTCCGGTCACGGCCGTGGGCGGCGACCATCCCGAGGCCCTGGCGAAGGTCTTCCCTACCATCGTGCGCATCGAGGCGATCCGCCTGCAGCCGAGCGACGGCCGCCTGACGAAGGCCTGGGTCGGCGGCAGCGGGGTGATCATTTCCGCCCAGGGCCACGTGCTGACGAACTGCCACGTGGCGGAGGACGCCGATTTCTATCGGTGCTACCTGTTTGACGGCCAGCGCATCGAGGCGCACCGGGTGGGGCTGGACGCCCTGACCGATCTCGCCGTGCTGCAGCTCGACCTGAGCCAGCGGTCGAAGGACGCGCCACCGCTGCCGGTCGCGGGCTTCGGCAACTCGGACGGACTGGCGGCGGGTGACGTGGTCTTCGCGCTGGGCAGCCCGGGCTTCCTCTCGCAGTCGGTTACGCGCGGCATCGTGGCCAACCCCTCGCTGGTCCTGCCGGAACAGACGGCGGGCAAGATGATCCTGAAGGGCGAGGATGTCGGCACGCTCGTGCGCTGGATCCTGCATGACGCGAGCATTTTTGGCGGCAACAGCGGCGGCCCGCTGGTGAACGACCACGGCGAGGTGGTGGGTATCAATGAAATCGGGGTCTTCAACCTGAGCGGAGCCATTCCGGGCAACCTGGCGCGCGGCGTGGCGGACCAGCTTATACTTCACGGCCGGGTCACCCGCGGGTGGTCGGGCTTGACCGTGCAGCCCCGGCTCGAGGCTTCCGGTCCCGGCGGGGGTGTGGTCATTGCCGACGCGGCCGCCGGCTCGCCGGCCCAAAAGGCGGGGTTGGCGCCGGGCGATATTGTGCTGGCGTGCGACGGCCACCCGATCGAGGAAGCCGAGGAGAAGGCGGTGGCGCATTTCAACCGGCTCGAAACCGGGCGGCTGCCGGGAAACGAATTTCTCGTGGACTATGAACGGGCGGGCCAGCACCACTCCGTGAAACTGACCCTTGCGACCCGCGAGCCGGCCGAGGCCGACGACGTGGAATTGACGCAATGGGGCGCCGTGCTGCGCGACGTCACCCCGGATTTGGCGCGGGATGAACGCCTGCCGGACAAGCAGGGTGTCTGGGTCGAGAACATCCGGCCCGCCGGCCCGGCGGGCCAAGCCGAGCCGGAACTCCGGCGGCAGGATGTGATCGTTTCCGTCGATGGCGCGCCGGTCGCCGATGTTGCAGGTTTGAGAACGCTCACGGAAAATCTGACCAAGGACGCACCCAACGGAATTCGCACGGTGCTCGCGGGCGTCCGACGCAACGGGGCGGTGTTGAACTCGGTGGTGGAGTTACGGGCGAAGGATCCCGACCGTCCCGTGACGCCGCAGGCCCGGAGAGCATGGCTGGGGGCGGCTTCGCAGCCGCTCACGCCCAAGCTTGGCGCCCGCCTTGGAATCAAGGAGGACGGCGGTGTTCGACTTACCCGGATCTACCCGGGCACCAAGGCCGAGACGGCCGGGCTGCGGGTCGGTGACGTGGTCCTGGCCCTCGACGGGGCGCAGGTGACCGCCCGGCGGCCGGAGGACGTCGACGCGTTCAACCGCCAGATCCGCCAGTACAAGTCGGGCACCACCGCCGTGTTTTCGCTGTGGCGCGAGGGCAAGAAAATGGAATTGCCGGTGATCCTTGAGGAACAGCCGATTCCCGCGGCGGAGATGCCCTATTGGAAGGACGAGTCGCTGGAGTACGAGGTGCGGGATCTGGCCTTTGATGACCGGGTGCGTTTGCAACTTGAGCCCGACGCGTCCGGCGTGCTCGTTGCCACCGTCGACCGCGCCGGATGGGTGGCACTGGCCGGCCTGCACGGTGATGACCTAATCCTCGAAGCCGGCGGCCGGCACGTTGTGAACGTGGCCGATCTGCGCGGTGCCCGCGAGGAGGCGGTGCGCGCCGGCCAGGCGTGGTGGGTGCTGCTGGTGCAGCGCCGAGGCCAGACTCTTTTTGTCGAGATCAACCTGAAGCCTGCCAAGGCAAAAACATGAAGTTCCCCCTCCGCCTTTCCGCCGCGACGCTGCTGGCTTTGCCGGCGATTGCACCCGTGGCCCTGCACGCCATTTCCGACGCCGACGCGACAACCGGACGCGCCCTGGTGAAACGCTATGCCGACACGGTGGTGTCGGTCGAACTGGTCGTGACGGTCAAGGCCGGTGGTGCCGGCGGCTCGCAATCGCGCGAGGTCAAGCGGGAGGTGAACGGGACGGTGATAACCCCGGCGGGCCTCACGGTGACTTCGCTCGGCGGGATCGATCCGAGGGCGGGCGCGTCGAGCGCCGGTCGTGGTGGCGGCGACGCACCGGACGCGGAGTTCAAGGAGGTGAAGCTGCGGCTCGCCGACAACAGCGAGATTGCGGCGCGGGTCGTCTTGAAGGACGCGGACCTCGACCTGGCGTTCATTGCACCCGAGAGCGAGGCGGCGGCCGGCGGTCGTCAGTTTGCCTTCGTCAAGCTGGACGAGCCGGCCGAGGCCACGGTGCTCGGCACGTATTTCGAGGTGACTCGCCTGCCCAAGTCATTGCAGCGGCTGGCGATCGTGCAGCCATGCACGGTGATTGGCGTCGTCGAGAAGCCGCGGCGACTGATCTACGCCAACGATCAAACCATGGGTTGCCCGATGTTTGACGCCCAGGGCCATGTCCTTGGCCTTGGCCTTCGTTACTATGCGGGCGCCAATGTGGTCGCGGCCATCATTGTCCCGGCCGCCGACATCGCGGACATGGCCAAGCAGGCGATGGCCGTGAAACTTCCCCCGGTGGAAGCGCCGGCGGCGGATGTCCCCGCTGAGGCGCCGAAGGCGCCGTAGCTCCCGGCGTAGGGGCGCACCTTGCGTACGCCCGGTTCGAAGGGGGCGCCGTCAAGCAACGCCCCTGCGACACGGAACTTACTGCGCCTGCTTCGCGACCTTGAACGCGGCCGGCCGCTGGCCTTCCGGCAGCGCGAGCAGGTCGTAGTCCTGATATCCCGTGATCCCAACCTCGACGAATTCGCCGACGGGCAGCTGACGGGGAACGTAAACCCGGCCGTCGATGTCGGGTGCGTCCGCCTCACCGCGCGCCACTCCCGGTTCCTCGACAAGTACCTTGAGGGCGCGGCCGACCTGGCCCTTGCTGACCGTGCCGGCAATTTCCTTCTGCAGGGCCATCAGGCGATGCCAGCGGGCTTCCTTCACCTTGGGCGGGATCTGCCCGTCCATTTTTGCCCCGCGTGTGCCTTCCTCCTGCGAGTAGCGGAAGACGCCAAGGCGCTCGAATTTTGTTTCGCGGATGAAATCGCACAGTTCGTCGACATCCGCCTCGGTTTCCCCGGGGAAACCGACGATGAAGGTGGTGCGAACGGCGATGCCGGGAATGCCGGCCCGGATGCGGCGGATGAGGTCGCGGATATACGCGGAGGACGTCTCGCGCTGCATCACGGTGAGCATGTGGTCGCTGATGTGCTGGAGAGGAATGTCGATGTAACGCGCGACCTTCGGGCATTCGGCGATCGTCCGGATGAGTTCATCGCTCCAATGGGCCGGATGGGTGTACAGCAGGCGGATCCAGAAATCGCCCTCAATGGCATTGAGCTGGCGGAGCAGGGTGGTGAGCGCGGTGCCGCGGGAAGAATCGACCGGGGTGCGCGGATTCGGGCGCTCGTCCCAGGTGTCCATGCCAAAGAAAGTGGTGTCCTGGGAAATGAGATTGAGCTCACGGACGCCCTCCTTGACGAGCTGGCGCGCCTCAGCGACGACGCTCTCTACCGTCCGGCTGCGGTGGCGGCCCCGGATCTGCGGGATGATGCAGAACGTGCAGGGATGATTGCAGCCCTCGGCGATCTTCACGTAGGCGAAATGCCGCGGGGTGAGGCGGAAGCGCGGCGTGTCGAAGTCGGGAATGAAGGTCGAGCGTGCCGTCACGAAGCTGGCCGGGGCGTCCGTTTTGCCGCGTTCCTTCTCATAGAGACCCTCGATGATCGGCGCGACCTGCGTGACCTGGTCGAGGCCGATGAAGGCATCGACCTCGTCGGCGAGCGACGAGGAAAGGTCCTTGGAGAAGCGCTGTGACATGCAGCCGGCGACGATGAGCTTCTGTTCCTTGCGGCGCTTGGTCATGCCACGGTGCTGGTGGACCTCCAGGATGTGGCCGATGGACTCCTCCTTGGACGAGTCGATGAACGAGCAGGTGTTGACGATGACCACGTCGGCTTTCTCCGCGTCGGGAATGACCCGCATGCCGGCCTGGTGCAGGTGCCCGACCATGATCTCGCTATCGACGAGATTCTTGGCGCAGCCGAGGGAGATGAGACTGACGGTGATCATGATTTGAATTGTAGGAGCCTGCTTGCAGGCGATTTTCGTTCAGGTTACGGCGCTCATCGCCTGCAAGCAGGCTCCTACATTGATAAATGAAAAACAAAAGCGGCGGTCAAAGACCGCCGCAGGCGTGACGCAATGCTGGTGGCCGGCCTACTTCTTCTTCGCGGCGAGCTTGGCCTTGGCCTTCTTGCGCTTGAGGTAGGCGGCGCGACGTTTGCGTTTGATGTACTTGTTGAGTTGTTGGCCCATGGTGTTTGGAGGAGTGAAGGTGTGATGTTCCATGGTGCCGCGGGCGAGTCAAGCGCCGGGGTCGATCGGCAGCGGCGCAATCTGCCATTGAAAAGCTTCAAGCCGTTTTCGCGCAGAGGCGCAAAGTCGCGGAGCGGGAGCAACGACCTGGCTTCGGTGCCAGCAAGGATGTGGCACGCGGGATAAACGGCCTGCCACCAATGCTTGAAAGGAAATGCTCCGGCTAGACTGGCCCATGCAATGACTCCGGCTTCGCGTCTTTCGGTTTTCACCGCGCCGCTGTGCCTCTGCGCGAAACTATCCCAGGACGGTCAGCCCGTGAGCGCCTCGGCGCCCAAGACCTGGTCGCCCTCGCGGCGCCAGCGGTAGACCAAGGGCGCCCTGGTGCGGTCGAGTTGTTTGTACAATCCGGGATCGGCGCGTTTCGGCAGGGTGAGCTCGGCGAGGCCGGTGGCATCGCAATTCAGGAAGCGCGCATAGGGCTTGAAGTGTTCGGGGCGCCCGATGATGCGTGAGAGGCCCGTGGCCTCGGTTGTGCCGTCCTTGAGTTTTTCGAGCGCGAGAAAACAGTAGGGCAGGCTGCGGAGGTCGATGCCGGCGCGCTGGCCGAATTTCACCCAGTCGGGATTGGCGAAGATCTCGGACGGAGGCGGCGCAAAATGATGGCACCAGTGGCGCTCATTCCCGGGGGCAAGGATCGGGCAGGTGTTCTGATGCGTGCATGGCGCCACGATCCGGAAGGCGCCCGCTGGCGCGCCCGGGCGGGAAAATTCCTCGCGCAATCCGCCGAGCTGGCGGCTGACGTCGTGGGTGCCGGGCTCGACCCACAGCACGGCCGCGGCCCGGGTAATGAGGGCGCGCAGGCTGGCGAGCGAGGCAGGGTCGAGCTCGTTGAGCACGTGGCTGATGATGAGCAGGCCGACGGGATCGTCGCCTTGCAGGAATCCGGGCGTGGCGTGGCCGACGGCCAGGCCCGGAAAGGCCCGGCCGGCGGCGTTGGCGGCGAAATCCGCGGCGAGCGGGGAATGGTCCCAGACGTGCAGCGCGTCGAATTGCTCCGCGCCGAAATAAGCTATGACGCGGCGCGCAGCGACGCCGCTGCCGCAACCCCAGTCGAATATGCTCCTTGCCGGAGGCCGCCAGCCTCGCAGCCGCAGCTCGCGGAGGACGTGGTCCCATTTCCAGCCGATGCGCTCGCCGTAGGTCAAATCGTAGCTCGCGAGGTCCGATTCCGACTGCCAGTAGGGCCCGCCGGCGGCATTGCCCTGGAGAAATCCCGCGCGGAGCCGGTCAAGCGCGGGCCAGTCGAGGGTTTCCCACTCCATGGGTCAGGTGGGTTTGTCACCCATTTAGTGACAAAACGGGTTGGGCCGGTGGGAAAGGGAGGCCGGTGGCAGGGCGGGACATTTCACGCGGGATCGAGTTTCAGGCCGAGTTGAGTGGCGAGCCGCTGGGTGCGGATGCCGTAAAACGCGGCAAGCTGGCGGACGCGGCCTGCGTCGGCGGCGTCGCCGGGGGGACGGGTCTTGATGGCGGCGATCATGAGGTTCTTGGCGGTATGTTCGGTTGAAATGAACTCGAGGACTTTTGTCCGGTAACCGCACCATTCGAGCAGCTCGGCACGCAGGGCGTCGGTGACAAACTCGGCCTGGCGCTCCTGAAAAATCCCGTGGCGGAGCGGTCCGGCCAGGACGGGCGGGGCCGTGAGCTGGGCGCGCAGTTCCTTCTGACAGCAGGGGGCGACGACGATGAGCTTCGCCCCGGCGGCGACGCCCTTGGCCAGAGCGTCGTCGGTGGCCGTGTCGCAGGCGTGCAGGGCGATGAGCGCATCGACGGATTGCAGGGACGTTTCCTCAATCGTCCCAGCGGTGAAGGTCAGGCGCGGGGCGAAGGCGTGCGCCACGGCGATTTCGTTGCAGAGGGTGACCAGTTCCGGCCGGGCTTCGATGCCATGGACGGCCGCCTGTTCGCCCAGCAGCGCGCTGATCGCAAATGTGAGATACCCCTTGCCGCAACCGGCGTCGACGATACGGAGGGGCGGGGACGAGGGCCGGTTGTCGGCATCGAGTCCGGCGTCGGCGAGGAGATGAGCGAACAGCTCGGCGAATTTGTTGATCTGCCGGAATTTCGCCGCCTGGCCCTCGCGCGGGCGTCCCTGCTCGTTGGTCACGCCGAGGGCATGGAGCCACGGTGCGTCCGGGGAGATCAGGTGCGCCTTTTCCCGATCGTGGCCTGAGGGCGGCGGAGCCGGCGCGATGGCGGCGGTTTTGACCGAGAGCCGGGCCACCCCATCGGGTTCGCCGGTGAACCGGGCGGTCTGGGCCGGGGTGAAAAGGTGGGCATCCAGGAAATCCGCGCCGATCAGCGGTTCCAGTAGCGCGACGGCCTCGGCGGGCGGATGGTTCTTGGTGATGTCCCGCGTGGCGTGATGCCAGACCAGACTGAGGTGCGGCCCTTTCTTGAGCGTCACCGGCCGGACGAAAAGATTCTGCAGGGTGGGATCGGCGCCGCGGTGCCGGCCCAGCGTGAGTTTGACGAGCGCGCCATCGGCGACGCTTGCGCGGAGGAGGGCAAGAAAGCGGTCGCGGGCGGATCGGCTGGGAACAGTCACGGGCGAGTTCAGAATCGGCTGCTGCTGTCGTTGCCTTGCGGCGGCACTTCCGATCCCGGCTTTGGCAGGAAATCGGTGTTGATCGCATCAGGGACGCTGACCTTGCCCCTCGCCAGGATGTCGAGATCCTCAAGCTGGTTGATCTGCGTCTGGAACCGGTCGCGGCTGAGCCGGCCGATCTGGCCGCGGCCGCCATTGGGATCACGGCCGGTGACCAGCTTTTCGTCGATGATCATTTTCCGGGAAAATGCCATGAAGTCATCGGTGTTGGCCGGATTGGCCTTTTTCAGGAGCCGATGCGCCGGTGCCGGGTCGCCCTCGAGGTAGTCGGTCCAGCCGCGGATATAGGCCCGGAGGAAGGCACGCAGCTCGGCGGGATGCTCGCGCGCGAACTTCCGGCTGGTGACAAGCACGGCGTAGGCGCGGAAGCCGGCGTCCCACGTCGACAGAAACCGCGGCATTTTTCCGCCGGCCTGCACGATGTGGTAGGGCTCCGCGATGAAGTAGCCCTGCTGGATGGCCTCCTTGTTGCCGAGGAAAGCGGCGACGGAAAAGTTCTGCGGCACCACGTTGACCGTCAGGCGGTATTTTTTCTGGAGGAACTTGAGGAAGGCCCATTCGGGCCGGGCGATGATGGTCTTGCCTTGGAGATCCTCGAACGAGCGGACGGGACTGTCAGCATTGACCAGCAACCCGGACGGGTCGTCCTGGAAGACCGCGGCGATCTGCACCACAGGCAGGCCCTCAGCCTGCTGCAACAACGTGTTGGTGCTGTCGGCCTGGCCGATGTCGGCCTTGCCGGTGGCGACGCTTGGCATGACAAAGGAGTTCGGCCCGCCTGGCATGAGGGTCACATCCAGGCCTTCCTGCCGGAAGAACCCTTGGGCCTGGGCCTGATAGAGTCCGCCGTGCTCCGGCTCGGCGACCCAGTCGAGCTGCACGGTCAGCTTGAACGGGGCCGGTTCGGCGCCCGTGAGGATCGGGGCGAAGAATCCAAGTGCGATGGCGACGATCGAGAAATGCAGGCCGGGTGCGGAGCGGGAGGCATTCATGGTGAGAGCATGCATGGGTGGCGAGGCGGGGGAAACCGGGAGCGGTGTGGAGGCGCGGACCCGGACTAACGGTCGGCACGATCATAGGAATCATGCCAATGACGAAGGACGAGCCAGCTCAGTGAAACGACGACGGCGACAAATACAAACCCGAGGGCGCAGGTGACCATGGCGGTTGCAAAGAGCGCGGGATATTGCGCGCGACTGCTGTAAATGATGGTTTGGAACCCGAGACCGCCGCCGTTGCCCGCCGAGCTGCCGGCGGTGTAGTCGCCCACCAGGGCGCCGATGGGAGCGAGGGTTGCGGCGATCCGCAGGCCGGTGAAAAAGTAAGGCAGCGCCGAGGGCACGCGCAGCAGCCACAGCTCCTGCACGCGCCGTGCGCGGTACATGCGGAAGAGCTCGACGAGGTGACGGTCGGTGGAGATCAGGCCCTGCGTGGTGTTCACGACCAACGGGAAGAAACAGATCAGGAACGTGATCACGACCACGCTCTTGATGCCCGCCCCGACCCACAGCACGAGGATCGGTGCGAACACGATGACGGGGGTCATCTGGAGGATCATGAGATACGGATAGAGGCTGACGCGCACGAGCGAGGAAAGCGAAAGTCCCAGGGCGAGCGCAAAGCTCACGGCCACGGCGAGCCCAAAGCCCAGCAGGGCGCCCTCGGTGGTGTTCACGGTGGCGCGGGCCAGCTCGGCGCCGTGGTCCCGGAAGGCGGCGAGCACCGCGTCCGGGGCCGGCAGGAGAAAGCGCAAATCCTCCGTGAGCCAGGCATGCACGCCGTACCAGAGGGCGATGACCAGGGCGCCGATTGCGGCGGGCAGCAGGACCTGGAGGTGGGAGCGGGTCATGGCGATCAGGCGGCGGGCGCAACCGACCGCAGCAACCGGGAGGTCTCGGCCACCAGGTCCTGGTATCGCCGGGTAAACCGGGTTTCCGCTGTGCGGGGATAGGGCAGGTCGACGGAGACCTCGGCGTGGAGGCGCCCGGGATTGGGCGCGAGGACAATGATCCGCGTGGAGAGGAACACCGCCTCGGCGACGGAGTGGGTGACAAAGAAGGCGCTCCAGGCCTGCTGCTGGCGGATGGCGAGCAGTTCCTCGTTGAGGCGTTCCCGCGTCATCTCGTCGAGCGCACCGAAAGGCTCGTCCAGGAGCAGGATGCGCGGCGAAAGGGTGAGCGCGCGCGCGAGGGAGACGCGCATCTTCTGGCCGCCCGAGAGCTGGCGCGGATAGAAACGCGCGTGTCCGGCGAGGCCGACCAGCGCGAGAGCCTGCTCCTCCGCCGGGCCACCCTGCGTCCGCGGCACCCCGCGCAGGCGGCGGGCGAGACTGACGTTGCCGGCAACCGTCAGCCACGGCAGGAGCGTCGGATCCTGGAATACGAAGGCGAGTTCCGGCGCCGCTTCCTCGGCCGTGCTGCCGCCGATGGTGAGGCTGCCGGCCGAGACCGGGCTGAGTCCCGCGATGAGCCGAAGGAGGGTGGATTTACCACAGCCGCTCGGCCCGATGATGCTCGTGAAATCGCTTGGCTGGGTGCGGAACGTGATCCGGTCGAGCACGAGGGGGCCATCGCCGAAGCGCTTCGCGACGCCTTGGAACTCGACGATGGGCGGGGCTGGCATGAAGGCCCAAAAAGAGTCAGCCGTCGCGGGGAAGCAAGCGGGGAAAGCGACGGCCTCCGTGCGGACCGATCTGCAGGACGGGCACTTTTACAGTGATCGGACGACGTTGGGCATCAGTGCGCCGCACCGGCAGTGGCCGGCGGTTTCAGCCGTGCGAGGGCGGTGGCGGCCTGCGTGACGCCAGGGTCGAGCCGGACCGCGGCCTCATAGGCGGCCCGGGCCTCGGAAACATGCCCGAGTTTTTCCTCAATGACGCCAATGCGACTCCAGACGCTGGCCGGCTGGGGTGAACCGGGCCCGGGTGGCTGCAGCGCCAGGCACTTTTTCAGGCAGGCGAGGCCGCGATCCAGGTTCTGGCCCGAGAGCGAGGCGGTGCGGCCGAATTGATAGAGGGCGGTGTAGTTCCCGGGCGACTTCGCGAGCACGGCCTCGCACAGCTGGAACGCGGCGGCGTAGTCCTTGGCATCGGCCTTGGCATTGACGCTGAGCGCGGTGGCGAGATCGGGGTCGCGCCGGCGGATCTCCTCGAGCTGGGCATCGGCCTTGGCGCTGCTGCCAAGCGGCCACGGCGCCCGTTGATAAAATTGCATCAGGCCCTGGCGGGCATCCAAGTTCTCGGGATCGATCCTGAGCGAGGCCTCCATGGCGTCGCGGCCCCGGATGGCGGCGGTGAAGGAATTGTTGCGGCCGGCGAGCTGGAGCGAGGCCCCGCCGAAGTCCGCCAGGTAATCGGCATTGGTGGGTTCGAGCGTGGCAGCCTTGTCGAGCCACCGGATGGCATCATCGAGGGCCCGGTCGTCACCGCGGAGCAGGAGGACCTCGCCGAGGTAATAACAGGCGGCGGCGTTGTCCGGTTCGGCGGCGGTGATCTTCTCCAGCGCGGCCCGGGCCGCGGGATATTCCTTTGCGTTGTAGAGCGCGATCGCCCGGTCGATGTCAGTCGAGGCCGCGGCCAGAGGTACGGCGCAGCAAAGGAGGACGACGACGTGACGAAGCACCATGCGGAACAGAGAACACTGGCGGAGCGGAAAGTTTCAAGCTTTCGGCCGGGCGGCGCGTGGGTGCGGTGGGGCTGGTTGGCGAGCGTTTCATCCGCCGCCCGGAGGTCGGCGGCCACCTGGAAGAGCGGGGGACAAGCAATATGCTCTACCCCGGCGGGTCTACTGACTACTCGTACCGCAGGGCCTCGATCGGGTCGAGCTGCGCGGCCTTGCGGGCCGGATAGTAGCCGAAGAACACACCGACCGCCGCGCTGAAGCCGACCGCGATCACCATCGCCGCCGTGGAAGGCTCCACCGGCCAGCCCTTGTAATTGCCGAGCGCGACGGATCCGCCGATGCCGAGGGCCACGCCGACCATGCCGCCGAGGGAACTCAGGGCGATCGCCTCGATGAGGAACTGGGTCAGCACATCGCTGCCGTGGGCTCCCAGCGCGAGGCGGATGCCGATCTCGCGGGTGCGCTCGGTGACGGACACGAGCATGATGTTCATGATGCCGATGCCGCCGACGAGCAGCGAGACGCCGGCAATGGCGCCGAGAAGATAAGTCATCGCATCCGTCGATGCGGTGCGGGCCGCCGTGATGTCCGCCTGGTCCTGCACCGTGAAATCAACATTCCCGCTATGACGCTGGGTCAGCAGATCGTTGGTGTCCGCCTTGACCTTCTCAACCGAGTCCTCGTCCTTGGCCTGGACGTAGATCTGGTTGATGTTTGTGCGGCGGGAAATCCGCTTCATGTGACTCGTGTAGGGAATGTAGATCACATCGTCCTGGTCCTGGGTGGAGTTAAAACCCTTGGGAGACATGATGCCGATGATCCGGAAGGGGGTGCCGCCACCCGTACCGCCTGCGCCACCGCCGTTGTTGCCGCCGCCGCCCTGGCTGAAGATACGGATGCTCTGGCCGATGACGCTGGCCGGATCGGCATCCGGGAACAGGTTGTCGATGATCGTCTTGCCGACAACCGCCACCTTGGCCGAGGCGGTTACCTCCGGTTCATCGAAGAATACGCCGTCGGACACGCGCCAGCTGCGGATCGCGGGGAAATCCGGTCCCACGCCGTAGACGCTCGTGTTCCAGTTCAGGCCGTTGCCCAGCACCTGGGCGCGGCCAGTGACGTAAGGGCTGACGGCAATCACACTGTTGTCCTCGGGCGTGGATGAAGTCTCGTAGTTGGAGACGATCGAATCCGCATCGGCGATCGTCAGCGTCGTGGCCGCGCCCTGGCCGCCGCGGACGCCGCCGCCCTGGCTCTGGTTGCCCGGGCCGATGAGCACGAGGTTATCACCCATGCTGGCGATCGCCGCCTGGACCTGGGCCTTGGCACCGTTGCCGATGCTGACCATCGCGATGACGGCGGCGACGCCGATGATGATGCCGAGGGCGGTCAGAATGGACCGCATGGTGTTGCGGCTCAGGGCCCGCAAGGCCATCCGAAGGGTGATGAGAAAGCGCATGAAGTTCGGTAAATTGCGGAGTGATCAGGCGGCGTTGGAGCCGGCGGCGAGAAGTTTGGCCGCCGTTTCCGCCTCCTTCAGCTTCGCCAGCTCGGTCTCCGCAATGCTGCGGTCCTGGGTGGCTTCGTCGCGCACGACGACACCATCGCGAAGGATAAGGTAGCGCTTGCAGTAGCGCGCGACGTCGAGCTCGTGCGTGACCATCACGATGGTGATGCCCTGCTCGTTGAGCTTTTGGAAAACGCCCATGACCTCGATCGAGGTCTTGCTGTCAAGGTTGCCGGTCGGCTCGTCCGCCAGCAGGAGCTGCGGCTCGTTGACCAGGGCGCGGGCGATGGCGACGCGCTGCTGCTGTCCGCCCGAGAGCTGGTTGGGCATGTGGTCCGCGCGATTGGAAAGGCCGACGATGTCGAGGCAGTGCATGGCCCGTTCCCGCATCTTCTTCGAGGTCATCCGCTGCTTGCCGTAAAGGCAGGGCAGCTCGACATTCTCGAGGGCGGTGGTGCGGGCGAGAAGGTTGAAGCCCTGAAAGACGAAGCCCAGCTTCTTGTTCCGGATATCCGCGAGCTCGTTCTTTTCGAGTCCCGAGACATCGATGCCGTCCAGCAGGTAGCTTCCGCGGGTGGGCCGGTCGAGGCAGCCCAGCATGTTCATCAGCGTGGACTTGCCGGAGCCGCTCGCGCCCATCAGGGCGAGGAATTCCCTTTGATGGATTTCCAGCGAAACCCCGCGCACCGCGTGCACCGGGACTTCGCCGGAATCATAGATCTTGTGGATATCCTGGATTTTGACAACGGGAGGCATGAAGGGAGAGGGATGCTTCAGACGCTGGCTCAGAAACCGCCACGACCGCCACCAAAGCCGCCGCCACCAAAACCTCCGCCGCGCTGATTCTGTTGGAAAGGGTTGCTGTTGACGTTCGGCGGACCGATGACCGCGGCGGTAGCGCCGGGCATCGTGACATAGGTGACGAGAGTATCACCTTCCGCCACACCATCGAGCACCTGCGTGAAGGTTCCGTCAGAGATTCCGAGATGGACGACGACGGGAGAAGGGAGCTTCTTTCCTTCAGCGTCAGTCACAAGTTTGTAGAGTGTGCGCGGCTGATTGCTCACGTTCATCCCCACGCCGGTCGTCTGGCCGGTGCCGCCATTGCGGCCACCACGGCCCCCGCCGCCGTTGCCGCCGTTGCCGCCGTTGCGACCATTGCGGCGCGCATTGGGATCTTGGGTATCTCCGGCTGCCGGCTTCGGTTCCTCGGGCGGAGGAGTGGCCGCGGCCACGGTCCCAGCCGATGTATTCTTGTTCATCCGGTCCTGCAACTCCGCGGGGATCCTCACGCGCAGCGCGTTGTTGGCCACCATGAGCACGCTCGGACGCTCGGCGATGATGATATTAGCCGTCGCCGTCATGCCGGGCTTGAGCAGGTAGTTGCTGTTGTCCACGTCGATCATCACGGAAAACGTGACGACGCCGCTGGTATTCTTGGCGAAGTTTCTCACCTGGGAGACGACACCTTGGAAGGGGCGGTTGAGATAAGCGTCGACCGCGAACCTCACGACCTGCTTTTCCTGGACGTTGCCGATGTCGGCTTCCGACACGTCGGCACTGATCTGGAGTTTCGTGAGGTCATTAATGAGAGTGTAAAGCGCGACGGCCGACTGGTTCACGTTGACCGTGGCGCCCACGTCGATCGTGCGATTGAGGACCACGCCGTCGATCGGGGAGTAAATGACGCAGCGGTCGAGGTCGGTCTGGGCGTTTTCGACGGCGGCCTGGGCGCTGATCAGGTTGGACTCGGCCTGGGCGAGATTCGCGATCGCCGCGTCGTTGTCGGATTGGGAGATCAGGTTCTTTTTGAAGAGGTCTGCGCTGCGGGCCGTATCCTCCCGGGTCTTGACCGTGCTTGCCTTCGTGGCTGCAAGCGAGGCCTTGGCCTGGGTCAGCTTTTGCTCATAGGTCTCCGGGTCGATCTTGAGCAGCCACTGGCCCTTTTTGACGGTGTCATTGAAGTCCGCGTTGATCGCGACGACGTTGCCGGAAACCTGGCTGCTGATCGTGACCTGGGAGGTCGTCTGCAGGTTGCCCGTGGCGCTGATGGTCTGGATGAGGTTGCCGCGCACGACCTTCACGGTCGAATATTCGGGCTCCTTGGCGGCCCTTTTGCTCCAAAAATAATAGCCGCCGTAGCCGAGGGCTGCGACGACAATGACGGTGATGATGGGGCCGACCAAACTGCGGGATTTAGCCATAAAATGAAAAGTAAGGGGTAGGTAAGGGGGAAAAGGGAAGACTGGAATCCGGCAATCACCAAGGCGAATCCGGGAAAGCTCCTGCCTGCCGCAAGACGACAAATGGCTCCAAAGGTGACATAAAAGTTTGGCCTGGAGGAACTGGAGAACAAGATCCGCGCGGTCATCGCACCGTCACGCCGCCGGCTGCACTCCGCCGGGGTGTTACCGTGCAAAAGCCGTCTTGAGCGCGGTGCCGACGTTGGGCGGCACGAAATGCGAGACGTCGCCGCCGAAGGCCGCAACCTGCTTCACGAGCGATGAACTCGTGTAGCTGAACTGCTCGTTCGGCATCACGAAGATCGTCTCGATCGCGGGCTGCAGGTGGCGGTTCATCAAGGCCATGTTGAATTCGAACTCAAAGTCGGACAGCGCCCGCAGGCCGCGGATGATCGCGTCCGCCCGCTGGGCGAGCGCGAATTCCACCAGCAGTCCGCCGAACGCCGTCACCGTGACGTTGGGCAGGTCGGTCACGCTGGCGCGCACCATTTCGAGGCGCTGCTCGGTCGTGAAGAGCGGCCCCTTGCCGGCGTTGTGGGCGATGGCGACCGTGACGCGGTCGAACAGCTTTGCGGCGCGCGCGAGCACATCGAGGTGCCCGTAGGTGATCGGATCGAAGGTGCCGGGATAAATGCAGTGCCGCATGGGGGGATGAGCGCCGAGCAAGACGGGGAAGCGGGGCCATGGCGAACCACTTTTTGCCCGGCCGGATTTGAGTCGCGGTCCGCTATTGCCTTCGGGTGCGGGGCCGGTGTTTTCTCGCTGTCTCCGCCGCGATGAACCTTCCGAACCAGCTCACCCTTTCGCGGATCCCGCTGATGTTTGTGATCGTGTGGCTCATGTTTCAAACCTGGCTGGGCGCGGCCTCGCTGGCGTTCTGGCTGTTCATCGCCGGCGCGGTGAGTGACTGGCTCGACGGCTACATTGCCCGCCGGCGCGGATTGACCACCAATTTTGGCAAGTTGATGGATGCGCTGGCGGACAAGATCATGGTCCTGGGCATTATGGTCGCGATGGTGGACCGGCCGTATCACCCGATCCCGCTGGCCTTCGTGCTGATCACGCTCTGCCGCGAGTTCCTGATCTCGGGCATGCGGATGGTGGCGGCGTCGAAGGGGATCGTCGTCGCGGCCGACGGCGGCGGCAAGACGAAGACGGTGACCCAGCTGATTGCGATCGGCTTCCTCCTGGCGACCCCGATGGTCGAGAACGACTGGGCATACTGGCTCCGGGGCGATCTCAGCGCCTTCACCGCGACACTGCACTCGATCGGCCTGGTGGGATTCATCCTCGGCACCTTTTTCGCGGTGTGGTCGGGCGGACGCTACATCCTGCAATACAAGGACGTGGTCTTTAGCGAGGCGGACCGATGAAACTGCGCCAACCCGCATGGACGCGTGCGCTGCCAACGAAGACCGTGCTGGCCTGCGCCCGGCTGGGCCCGATCGGCCGCCTGCTGCCGGCGCCGGGCACGTGGGGCTCGGTCGCCGGGCTGCTCTATTTCACGGTCTTCTTCGCCAACGGCATGGGCCCGGTGGGACTTGTCCTCCTGAACGTCGCCGGTCTTTACGTGGCGGTCGCGCTGTGCGGCGAGGCCGAGCTGCGGCTCGGACGGAAGGATCCCGGTGAGGTGATCCTTGATGAGTTCGTGGCGATGCCGCTCTGCTACATTGGCTGGACGCAGCTGCTCGATCCGCTGCCGCGCTGGGCCGTGTTGCTTGCGGGCCTCGCGATCTTCCGGGTGTACGACATCCTCAAGCCTTTCGGGATCTACCGCCTGCAGGACTTGCCGGGCGGGTGGGGCGTGGTCATCGACGACATCGCCGCGGCGTTTGCCACCTGCGCAACGATGCACGCGGCGCAGTGGGCGTGGCACCACTTCCACGGCTGAGTCAGGGGAGCGGCTGGAGGTTCTCGATCGGCACCCGGACGAGGAGTCCCTGCTGCAGGACGTCCATCGAGACCACGATGCCCCGGGGGCTCGCCGGATCGTCGATGTAGCCCTCGACACCGTGGAGGGGTCCGCCCGTGATCCGCACCCGCCGGCCGCGGGTGAGGAGCGGATGGATGCTGAGCTCGAGGCCGGAGGCGACGATCGCCTTTACGTCGGCGAGCTGGCGGAGGAAAAGCGATTCATCGGGGACGGTGATGACCCGCGCCAGCAGATCCTGCTGGAAGATCCGGCTGCGGGTTTCCACGGGCACGCGCGCGAAGACGTAGCCGGGAAACAGCGGCTTGGTGAAGCGCTTGGTCTGGTGCTGGTAGCGGCGGATGCTGGGCACGAGCGGCAGGTAACACTCGAACCGCTCGGCGGCCATGAGCGCGGAGAATTTTTTTTCGCAGCGAGGCTTCGTGTGGCAAACGATCCAGGGACCGGCGGCCGCCGGCGGGGGCGTGGTGAGCGAGGGAGCGGCCGCCATGCGTCAGCTCTTGAGGAGAAAGCGAACCGCGGCGTGGTAGCCCTCGAGTCCCAGGCCGGTGATGACGGCCACGCACGCCGGCGCCGTCAGCGACTGCTGGCGGAATTCCTCGCGCTTGTAGATGTTGGAGATGTGCACCTCGACCGCGGGCAGGTGCGCACTGAGCAGCGCGTCGCGCAGGGCCACGCTGGTGTGGGTGAACGCGCCGCCGTTGATCACCAAGCCGTCGAATTTCGCGTCGGCGAGACCGGCGATCTTGTCGATCAGCGCCCCTTCGTGGTTGGACTGGAAGAAATCCAGCTGGGCGGAGGCGGCGAATTCCGCGCGGAGCGCGCGCTCGAGATCGGCGAGGGTGGCGCGGCCGTAGATTTCCGGCTCACGCTTGCCGAGGCGGTCAAGGTTGGGTCCGTTGAGGATGGCGATCTTCTTCATCTGGATGCGCGCCCACGGAACACCCGGAAGGCGCGGAAGTGAAGACTCAACTTTGCCGTGCCAATTTCATGGTCGGGAGGGGCTTTTCGGGCTGCAGGTTAGATCTCGCCGGAGCGAAGATCACCCGGGCGCGCCTTCACCCGCACGGGCTCAGAGTGGATTTCCCGTCGGGATGAATTCCCAGGGCAGCTTGAACTTGCGCGCCAGCTCGGCGGCCAGCGCCTGCACGGCGTGGACTTCCGTCGCGTAATGCCCGCACAGGTAGAGGTTGAGGCGCTGCTCCTGGGCGGTGTTGAACCATTCCTCGCGCAGCTCTCCGGTCACGAGCGTATCGACGCCTGCCGGCCCGAGCTCCGGCACCGCGCTGTTGCCGCTGCCGCTGCAGAACGCCACGGCGCCCGGGCTCGCCGAGCCGAATTCAAGGGCGATCACCCGCGGATAAAGCGACTCGAGCTTCCGGCGCAGCGCCGCGCGGGTTTGGCGGAAAGGTGCGATGCGGCCGATGGCCTCGCCATCGCGCACGAGGAAGGGACGGGAGGGTTTCAGGCCGAGTTGTCGCGCGAGCAGCGCGTTGTTGCCGATCTCGGGATGGCCGTCGAGCGGCAGGTGGTTGGAATAGAGGGCGCAGTTGCCCTGCACGAGGGTCGCCACCCGTTCGTAGGCCGGCCCCGTCAGTGGCCGCGGCATGTCCCAATACATCCCGTGGTGCACGATCAGGAAATCCACCCCCGCGGCGACAGCCTGCTGGAAGGGTGCGACGCCCGCGTCCACTGCGGCACCGATCCGGGTCACGCGCCCGTTGTTCGCCACCTGCAGGCCGTTGAAGGCGCCCGGGGCGTCCTTGAACGCGGCCCGGCGGGTGCGTGCATCGCAGTAGGTGACAAGATCGGAAAGCGTGGGCATGGGGCGGAAATCTTTCTCGTTCCTCTTTATCTTTCTCTTTCGTCCGCCGGTCCAGACCGGAGAAAGAGGAAAGATAATGTGAAGAGAGAAAGATTAAGCATCCGGCCCCCCCAGCCGGCAGCTGTGCACGCTGAAACCGGCGCCGAAGCTCACCAGCCAGAAGTCGCCCGCCCGCCCGGGTGTGGCGGACTTCAGGGTTTCCTCGAGGGCAAACAGCACGGACGGGCTGCTCATGTTGCCGCAATCGTGCAGGACCCGGGTGCTGGCCTCGAGGGAATGGGGCGCCACCGCCGGGGCCAGGGCGGTGAGGACGTCGCGACCGCCGGGGTGGGCGACGACCCGCATGACCGGCCGGGGACCGCGATCGGCCCAGAGGCGGCCGACCGCCGCGGCGGCGAGCTCGGGTACCGAACGATGCAGGAGGTTGCGCAGCTTGCCGTCGCGGGCCTCGAAGCGCAGCTTGTCGCGATCGGCGGGCAGGTGCAGCGTGTTGAAATCGAAGCAACGCAGGCCGGTCCGGCCCGGGGTCGAGCGCCAGATCGTGGCGGCCGCGCCATCGGAGAACAGGCAGGCGCTGATCAGAACTCCCGGATCGTCGTCGAGGTAAAATGCCGCCGAGCAGATTTCCACCGCGACACACGCCACGGTCGCGCCGGGTTGCGCCGCGAGCAGGTGACTGGCCGCGCGCAGAGTCGGAATGGCTGCGCCGCAACCCAGGCCCACCAGATCCTGCAGGATGGCGTTCGGCCGTAGGCCAAGCTGTTCGGCGACATAACTCGTGAGGCCCGGGCAGAGATAGCCGGTGCAGGTGCAGATCAGGAGTGCGTCGAGCTCGGTCGGGCGCAGCCCGATCTGGGCGAGGGCACTGGTCAGGGCCGTGGCGGCCAGATGCGGACCCTCGCGGCGGAACGCGGCGTTCAACTGGTCGGGGGTGAGGTCAAAAACCTGCCCGATGTCGGGGACGGCAAAATGCCGGGTGGCGATGCCGTTGTCCCCGGTGAGGATCGAACGCAAAATCAGCCGCGAGCGGCGGTTGAGCCGGTCGCGCACCGCGGAGTGTTGCACGAGTTCCCAGCACTCGGCCTGGGTGTAGGTGGGGGGGGGGACTGCAGTGGCGAGGGCTTGAAGATACATGAACGATGTCGGGATGGTCACGCCATCCGGGTCAAAGGCGAACTGGATGTGGGCGGGCCGAAGGGATGGATCGAAAAATTCGCGCGCCCCCGGTGGGCCGGCGTGATCGCGGAAGGGGCGCCGGGGTTGTTCATGCGCGGCGCACGGCGACCATGCGGTAGCCACCCAGCGGGGTCGAGGTGCAGCGGCAATCCCAGGCCCGGGGATCCAAGCCGAGCGCCTGAGGCAGTTCCGCGCCGCGGAATCCCGCCGCGATGCTGACACGGCCGTCGTGGCGGCTGACGTAGTTAGCGCCGAACAGCGGCGCGAAAAGCGCGTAAAGCATCTGGAACCAGCGCCGGCGCACCGGCTCGCAGGCGACAATGACCCGGGCGTGAGCCTGCAGGCGGGCACCGAGCGCGGCGAGATCGGAGCCGGAAAACTGATGAAAGATGAGGTTGCCGATCACCACGGGATAGCCGGCGTAACCGCCAAATTCCCGGAGGTCGGCGACATGCCACGCGTGCACGGCGGGCCAGCCGGCGGGCCGCGGCCAGAGATCGAGTCCGTCGACGGGCATTCCGGCTGCGACCAGGCGCAGACCGAGTTCCCCGGTGCCGGCACCCAGCTCGAGCACCTTTTCGCCCGGGCGGATCAGCGGCGGCAGGACGCGGCCGAACCAGCGGTGGTTGCCCATGACCCGGTTGACCACGCGCAGGTCGCGCCGGTTGTGCATGGCATCGGGATGGCCCGGGGGAAGCGAATCGAGGATCTCGGGTTCCAGGGTGCGACGCATGCGTGCGACGAAGATTGCCCGACGGCGCGAAGGTGTCCAGTGTGCCGCTTCGATTCATGAACCCGCCGACCAACCCTGTTGACCAGATCGCCCGGGCCGCGGAGGCCTTTCCGCACCGTCCGTCGTGGGACGAGTATTTCATGGCCACGGCGGTGCTCATCGCCTCGCGTTCGGATTGCGAGCGGCTGCATGTCGGGTGCGTGATCGTGACGGGTGGCGGCCGCAAGAACCGGCTGGTCGCGGCGGGCTACAACGGCTACCTGCCCGGCGCGCCCCATGCGTCGCGCGTGCGCGACGGCCACGAGCAGGCGACGGTGCATGCCGAGCAGAACGCGGTGGCCGACGCCGCCCGGCGGGGCAGCTCGGTGGAAGGCTGCGTGGCCTACGTCTCCCATTACCCGTGCATCAACTGCGCGAAGATCCTCGCGGCGGCCGGCATCGCCGAGCTGAAGTACCGGCTCGACTACAACAACGATCCGCTGGTGGCGCCGCTGCTCACGGATGCCGGGGTGAAGATCGTCCACCTCGCCTGAGCGCCGATCCCATGCGCGAACGCCTCAAGAGCACCCGGCCCAAAAGCCTTGCCGGCTCCCTGTTGCTGGCCCATCCGGCGTTGCGCGACCCGAACTTTCGCCGCACGGTCATCCTCATGTCCGTGCACAACGCCGAGGGCGCGATGGGCATGGTCCTGAACCGGCCGCTCGGCCGCCTGCTCGGCGAACTCAACACCGGGTTCTCGCTCGGTCCGCTCGCGGTGGTGCCGCTGTTTCAGGGCGGGCCGGTGCAGACCGAGCAGCTGATCCTGGCGGCGTGGCAGAGCCGGGAGGACGGCTTCAAGCTGCACCTCGGCATCGAGCCCGACAAGGCCATCGAGCTCGCCGCCGAGGAGGATGTGCAGGTCCGTGCATTCCTGGGCTACTCGGGCTGGTCCGCCGGGCAGCTGGAAAACGAATTGGGCCAGGAAACCTGGGTGGTCGCGGCCGTGCCCGGCGACCTGATGCACCACCCGCAGGACGAAGGCCTGTGGCGCACGGCGCTCGGCACCGTCAGCCTCGACTGGCGCCTGCGCGCGAGCGAGCCGGATGACACGAGCCTGAACTGAGACGCGGAACCGGCAGCCCCCCGAGCGTCAGCCGTCGCGCGATGGCCAGCGGGACGTTGACGGTTCCGGTGAAAAACATACGTTTTTTTCATGAAAAACGTACCGCTCGTCGTTTGTTTTTCGATCCTGATGGCGGCTTGCACGAGCACCAGGATCAATCCCCATCCCCTGCGGCAGATCATGGCCGATTACCGTTCCATCGAGGAAGGAATGACGGAAGCACAGGTCGTGGCCCTGTTGGGCGCGCCCGACAGAATCGACAAGAACGGTGTCCTCCATTGGTGGCAGGACATAGACCCATACCCGAACTCCGACCGCTTTGCCGAACTCGACGTGACCTTCGACAGCGAATGGCGGGTGTTGGAAACCAAGGTTCGTTCCGGAAACGATCATTATTCGGACGCCGGAGGCGGTGTAAACGCACCGCTTGATCCAAGGAGCGGCGGATCCTACAGCGTATTTCGGCCCTAGCTTGAGGTGCGGTCCGGCCGGTGGATTTGAAAGTCTCCTGCCATCAGTTCACCGGTCGGGGTTGGTTTGCGGTATTTCATAGGCCGTGAGCTTGCTAGCGTTCCCGGAGCGTCTGCGAGCAGGCGGCCTACGGATTAGGACACTACCGAGTCGGCCTAGTGCTTGACGAAGAATGTCGTCATTGGCAGCTGTTGCACGTGGACAGTCTGCAAGAAATTCCCCTTCGTCAGACAAAACTGCGCCAGCTAGCCGGGCTGATTCCGTTGTCTGCAATCTGTGGGCTATTAGCGATAAATTCGGTTTGGGGGTTCTTCGACGGCGACGGACCACATCACGGGAAGATTCGGCTTATCCTTTCCTGTGGACTATTTCTTAACCTGACGGTCCTTTGGTTGGTGATGTGGAGACAGGTAAAGAATCGGGAGACGTCAGGGTTTCATTCCAGTTAGACGACTCGGCAAGCCCGGTTTCAAATCAGGACACTGCCCATCCAACAATTCCGTTGACAGGGGTGGGGGCGCGCTCTGTTTTGGACTCTTTTATGAAAGTCGTTTCCTCCATCAAATCCGCCAAGAAGCGCCACCCGGCCTGCCAGGTCGTGCGCCGCAAGGGCAAGATCTACGTCATCAACAAAGTCGAGCCGCGCTACAAGGCGCGCCAGGGCTGATCCAACCCACTTTTCCCGTGAAAGCCGAAGTCCATCCCACGCTCAATAACGTCTGCTTCCTCGATGTCGCCACCGGGAAGCGTTTTCTCACGCGCTCCACGATGAAGTCCGCCCGCAAGGAGAACATCGATGGCGCCGAGTACTTCATCGTCCTCCGCGACGTGACCATGGATTCGCATCCCGCCTATACCGGCGAGAAGCGCCTGGTGGACACCGCCGGCCGTGTCGAGAAGTTCACCTCGAAGTTCAAGCGCACCGCGACCGCGAAGAAGTAATCGCTGGCGCCCACGCCTCATTTTCAGCCCTCCCGCAACGGAGGGCTTTTTTGTGCCCGGTCGGCGGAGACGAACAAGGGTGGGGCGCGTTGACCCCAACGCGCTGGGGAGCTCCGTTAGACGGTCGATCGCGGGCTGACTCGAACAACGCGTTGAGGTCTGTTCCACCTCAAGTTGCAATCCACCCGCTCCTCCGCTTGACGCGGCGCGGCCCGTTCTTCTGCATGACTCCTCCATGCGAATCCGCGCTTTCCAAGGTCTTATTCCCCAACCTGCCCATGCGGCCGAAGTCGCCTGCGTGCCCTACGATGTCGTCAACGCCACCGAGGCCGCCGCCCTGGCCGCCGGGCGGCCGCGCAGCCTCCTCCATGTCGATCGGGCCGAGATCGATCT
>Ga0265319_1000635_pt1 | contig 23180 bp, 22 predicted proteins | sample 4824metaG_FD_192443 | JGI IMG/M metagenome (GOLD analysis project Ga0265319, IMG submission 192443) | Rhizosphere microbial communities from Carex aquatilis grown in University of Washington, Seatle, WA, United States - 4-8-24 metaG | ecosystem: Host-associated > Plants > Roots > Rhizosphere >...
GTCGTCGAAGCCGTCGACGTCGGCGATGTGTTGCTCGTCGGCTGGTTGGACAACGGGGGCGGCGTCGTCGTGCCGGAGGGTGTGGAGCCGGATGCAGGCCGTGTCAGCTCGTAGGCGACCGCCGTTCCGGCGAGGAAGAGGACGCCGAGGGCGGCGAGCACGAGTGCCGCGCGGCTCCGACGCGGCGGGCCTGCCGGAGGTCCCGTCGCCGGCTGTGCCCCGGCGGCGGCGACTGGCAGCACGCGCGTCGCGGCCGTATCGGCAAGCTCGTCGTCGGTCGAGGTCGTGAACGACGAGAGGCCGGTGGGAACGCCGAGTGCGGCGAGCAGTGCCGCTCCGTCCGGCGGCCGGTCGGCGGGGTCCTTCGCGAGCGCGGCGGTCGCGGTGGCTTCGAGCAAGGCGGGCGCGTCGGGACGGAGCTCGTTCAGCGGCGGCGGCTCCGAGTCGCGGTGCAGGGCGACGAGCTCCATCGCGTTGCTCGATTCGAACGGCAGTCGTCCGGTGAGCATCCGATAGAGCATCACTCCGAACGAGTAGACGTCGCTCGCCGCGATCGCGGTCGCGCCTGCAGCCTGTTCCGGCGAGATGTACGCCGCGGTCCCGAGCACGGTGCCGGCCTCGGTCAGCGTGCCGCCGCCCGCGGCCAGACGGGCAAGACCGAAGTCGGCGAGCTTCGCCCGGCCCTCCTGGTCGAAGAGAACGTTGGCCGGCTTCAGGTCGCGGTGGACGACGCCGCGCGCGTGCGCGTGGGCGAGGCCTGCTGCGAGCTCCGCCGCGATGCGGCGCGTGTCCTCGTCCGGCAGCGGCCGACCACCGCGAAGGCGATCCTCGAGGGTGCCGCCCGAGAGGAGCTCGAGCACGATGAACGGGCGGCCGTCCTCCTCGCCGTAGTCGTACAGCTGCGTGATGTTGGGGTGGCCGAGCGACGCAACGGCGCGCGCCTCGCGCTCGAAGCGGGCGGTGTCTGCGTCGGGTGCGAGCAGCTTCAGCGCGACGCGCCGCTCGAGCTCCGTGTCGGTCGCGGCCCAGACCTCCGACATGCCTCCGTGGCCGAGCAGCTTGTCGAGCCGATAGCGACCGGCGATGAGATTCGGTGGCATCGAGCTACGTTATGCACCGAACGTGGGGCCTTTACTCACCATGCAGGAAGCGCAGGCGCGCGTGCTCGAGCGTGCCCAGACGCTGACCGCGGAGCCTGTCGCAGTGGCGGCCGTCGCCGGACGAGTGACGGCGGAGCCCGCTCGGGCGCTGGTGGATCTGCCGCCGTTTGCGAGCTCGGCGATGGATGGGTACGCCGTACGCGCCGCCGATCTGCCGGGACGGTTGCCGGTGGTCGGCGAGAGCGCCGCCGGGCGCCCGGCCCAGCGCGCGCTCGCAGCGGGCGAGGCGATGGCGATCTCGACCGGCGGCGTCGTGCCCGAGGGCGCCGATGCCGTCGTCCCCATCGAGTATGCTGTTGTCCATGGTGACAACACGATCGAGCTGCAAGCAGGTCTTGCCGTGGGTGCGCACGTTCGCCCGCGCGGCGGCGACGTGCGCGTGGGCGACGTGGTCGTACCGGCCGGCGTCCGGATCGGCGCGGCCCAGCTCGGCGCACTTGCGGCGGCGGGCCTCGCGGCCGTGTCCTGCGTGCGGCGGCCGCGCGTCGCCGTGCTCGCAACCGGCACGGAGCTCGCCCGCCCCGGCGAGCCGCTCGCGCCCGGACAGGTCTACGAAGCGAACGCGGTCATGCTCGCCGCCGCGCTCGCCGCCTCGGGCGCAGAGATCGAGGTTCTGCCGGTCGTCGCCGACGACGCGTCTGCGCATCGCGCGGCGCTCGAACGCGGCCTGGCGGCGGACGTGCTCGTCACCTCGGGCGGCGTCTCGGTCGGGCCGCACGATCTCGTGCGCCGCATCGAGGCGGAGCTCGGTGTCGAGGAGATCTTCTGGCGGGTCGCGATCAAGCCCGGTAAGCCGGTCTCGTTCGGCGTGCGCGGCGGGACGCTCGTGTTCGGGCTGCCGGGGAACCCGGTGTCGGCGCTCGTCGGCTGCGAGCTGTTCGCGAAGCCCGCGCTGCGCGCGCTGCAAGGGCTCGACGAGCCGCTGCCGCGCTTCGAGCCGGGCCGGCTCGCCTCACCGCTGCAGCGCAACGAGGCGCGCGACGAGCTCGTGCGCGCTCGGGTGCGCTTCGCTCCCGAAGGCACCGTGCTCGAGCCGCTCTCCGGGCAGGAGTCGCACATGATCGTGCATGCCGCCGGCGCCGACGCGCTCGTTCTCGTCCCGCTCGGCGAGGGTGAGCTCGCCGCCGGGGCCGTCGTCTCGTGGCTGCGGCTCGGCTCGCCCTGAGCCTGGGCGCTCGTTGAGCGGCGCCGGCGCAGGTCAGCCGTGGAGCGCCCGCCGGCCGGTGTCGGCGGCGCGGTGTCGCCGCCGGGCGAGCTCGAGCCGCCGGATCGTCTCCCGGATCGGGCCTCGCGGCGGCCGCTCGGCGGCGCTCGGGTACGGCGCGTAGCGCTGCCCGGTGAGCGCGACCAGCTGGCCGGCGCCCGCGGCCCAGGCGAGCGCGATCACGAAGCCGGGCAGCGGGGCATAGCCGAGCGCGAAGAGCCACACCATGTACCACGGCGCATCGAGGCCGAGGCCGTACCGGTGGGCAAACGTCCAGACGAGCAGAGCCGGCCCGGCGAAGCCGAGCAGGAGCACCGCGATTCGCGTCCAGACGGGGCTCGCCCGCACCTGCGGGAGCCAGAGCCAGACGTGGAGCGAGGGCAGGAGGAAGATGAGCGCGAACGGGTTCGTCGCGACGACGAGCAGGCCCACGACGCCGAGCGCGAGCAGGGCGGCGGCGTGGCCGGCAAGCTCTTCCTCCGGGCGGACGGGCCGGCGCGGGAGCAGCCGCTCCCGGGTGACGAGCCAGCCGAGCCCGGCGAGGACGCCCAGGACGATCAGCCCCGTCGCGGGCCAGCGGACGCTCTCGAGCGACGGCGGGCGCGCCGCACCGTCGGGCCAGACGTCGAGTACGGCGAAGAGCCCGAAGAGCGCGCCGCACCAGAGCCAGAAGCCGAGCCGGCTCCGGTAGCTCCGCAGGGCCGGCGCGACGCGGATCCGGCGCCGGCGGCAGCGGGCGAACAGGTCGACGGTCGCGGCGAGGAAGGGAAGCAGCGCCGCCACGAGCACGATCTCGATCGCCCAGCCCCGGATGATCCGGCTGCCGAGATAGACGTAGCTCGAAGGCCCCGGCGGCAGAGCAACGCCCTGCTCGAGCGCGTCGAGCGTGTCCTGCGTGGCGCGACCGACCTGGCCGAGGCGGACCACGTTCAGGCGCGCCGGCGTGTCTCCGAACCCCGCCGCGGGCCGGTCGGCCGCGGTCGTGATCGTCACCGCAGGCACGTTGCGGGCGACGAACGGCGCCTGCTCGTACAGGCTGAACGGGAAGGCCAGGTCGGCGAGCTGGCGAGCAGCACTGTCGCGGCCCGGCTCGAACCCGAGCTCGCGGGCCAGCTCGATCCGGACCGTCTCGACGAGACCGGCCGAGGGCGAGCGTGCCGTGTCGCCGGAGAGGAGCAGCCGGGGACGGTTCTTGCCCGCGATCGTGTCGAGGTTCACGACGGCGATCACATTCTGGCGCTCCGGTGAGTGCGCGGCGAACTCCGCGGCGCCGAGCGATCCGTCCTCGGCCCCGTCGGTCGAGAGGAAGAGCAGCGTGTAGGGGAGCGGGACGCGGGCCGTTCCGGTGATGGGCGCGTACGTGCGCGCGAGCTCGATCAGCGCCGCCGTACCGGAAGCGTTGTCGTTTGCGCCGGGCCCGGTGCCGGCGTCGTCGCGATGCGCCATCACGACGATGGTCTTCAGCGAGAGGCCGGGCTTGCGGGCCACGAGGTTCTGGAAATGGACGGCGCCCTGGCCGGGGACGGCTGCGGTGAACGCCTCGGTTTGCACCGTGAAGCCGTACGGCGTCAGTTGTGCGCCGAACCAGCGTGCGGCGCCGGCCGCGCCCGGGCTGCCGGGGGTGCGGAGGGGCCAGTGGAGCGCCAGGTCGTTGGCGACGGCTGCCGCCGCGTTGCGGTCGAAGGCCGCGGGCAGGCCGGGTGGTTGGAGCGACGAAGGACGGGCGACGCTGAAGGCGAGCACGAGCAGCGGCAGGCCGACAAGCAGCCACGTTCCCCGGTAGAGACGGCTGTTGATCGGGCGCTCGAGCGACCCAGGGCGTGGACGGCGCCGCTGCGGCGCAGGCGAATCGGCAGCCACGGCGGGTCTAGTGTAGGACGCCCGGACGACGCGGTCACCAGGCGTGTCGCCGTTTCCACGGGAAAACGCCCCGGCGACGCGGGTACAGTGGCCGCGGTGCGCGTCGCCCTCCTCGTTGTTGTCTGTGCGGCCCTCGGCGCTGCGGCGGCGCTCGGCATCGGCCGCGCAACCGGCCTGCTCTCGGGTTCGACGACGGTCGTCGTGCGCGAATCGCCGACACCCGAGCCGAGCGGCCTCGCGGCGGTGGCTCCCGTGGCTGTTGCTTCGCCGGCGACCGAGTCGGCCGGCTTCTCGCCGGCGCGAATCTTTGCCGAGCGCTCGCCCGGGGTCGTCACGGTCTTCACGTACACCGGCGGCCAGGGCGCGCAGGGCTCCGGGTTTGTCGTCGCGCCGGACGGGACGATCCTCACGAACGCCCACGTGATCACGAACGCCGGCGAAGTGGCCGCCGGCACGGCGGTGAAGCCTGCGGCCCAGGTCTACGTCGAGTTCTCGGACCATGACCGGGTGCCGGCAACCGTCGTCGGGTGGGACGTCTTCGACGACGTCGGCGTGATCCGCGTCGCGCCCACCCTCCATGCACTCGAGGTGCTGCCGCTCGGCCGTTCTGCGGACGTCGCCGTCGGCGAGCCCGTCGCCGCGATCGGCAGTCCCCTCGGCAACGAGGACTCGCTCGCGGTCGGGGTCGTCTCGGCGGTCGATCGGTCGATTGCGGCCCTCACGGCACCGCACTTTCAGCTGATCGACGCGATCCAGACCGACGCCCCGATCGCCCACGGCAGTTCCGGCGGTCCGCTGCTCGACGCCGCCGGCCGCGTGATCGGGATCAACGCGCAGATTCGGAGCGATTCCGGCGGGCCGGCGGGCATCGGCTTCGCCGTCCCGATCGACGCAGCGCGCCGCTCGCTGCGGGAGCTCGTCGCGGGTCGCACGGTCGGCTATGCGTACGCCGGTGTGCAGGCCGAGGACCTGACGCCGTCACTTGCGCACCACCTCGGTTTGAAGGTCGAGCGGGGCGCGCTCGTCGACCAGGTCACCCCGGGTGGCCCTGCCGCGAAAGCGGGCCTGCACGGTGGAACTGCCGAGGAGCAGTTCCAGGGCGCGGCGATCGTGCGCGGTGGCGATGTCATCACGGCCGTGAACGGCCTGGCCGTCACAAGCGCCGACGATTTCGTGCGAATCGTCACAAATACGCTGCGGCCGGGCCGGACAGCCGTCCTCTCCATCGTGCGGGCGGGCCGGAAGCGCTCGATCGCCGTTCGCCTCGGCAGCCGGCCGTCGGACCCGCAACTGCCGTGACGACGGGTTAGAGGCGGCCCGACCACGGGTAGGGGTGACGTAGGTCGCCTCGGGCCCGTGTTGAATAGTGGAGATATCGGCGGGTTTAAGGAGTCGAATCTATGGGAATCAAACTGGGGTCATGATGTTGGAGCACCGTGAACGCCATGAGTGATGCGGCCGCCCTCGCTGCGGCACAGGCGGACGGAACCCGTTCGATCCACTTGCGGATACCTGCGAAGGCCGAATACATCACGCTCTGCCGGCTTGCCCTGAGCGGGCTTGCGCAGCTCCGCGACATCAGCGAGGACACCATGGCCGACCTGAAGCTCGCGCTCACCGAGGCGGTGTCGAACTCGGTGCGTCATGCGTACGGCGACAACGGCGGCGGGCACGTCGACATCACCTACGAGTTGCTCACCGATCGGCTCGGTATCCAGGTCGTCGACGACGGCGACGGCTTCGATCCCGACGAGGCGCCTTCCTCCGACGGCAAGGAGCTCTCCGAAGGCGGGCTCGGGATCGCGATCATCCGGACGATCGCCGACGAGTTCGAGATCGACTCGAAGCCCGGCGCTCGCGGCTCGCGGTTGCGCTTCGTGAAGCTCCTCGCGTAGCGCGGCCTGTCGCTCGTGGCGTGTGCGGGATAGGTTCCGGCGTGGTGCACAGTCCCCGCAAGCTCATCGTCGTCGCGAATCGCGGTCCCGTTTCGTACCAGCGTGCGCCGACGGGCGAGCGGATCGTGGGCCGGGGTGGCGGCGGGCTCGTCACCGCACTGCGCAGCTTGCTGGCGCGGCACGAGGTGACGTGGATCGCGAGCGCGATGACCGAGGAGGATCGCGTCGTCGCGGGCGAGCACGGCGGCGAAGCGGCCGACGAGACGACTCGCGACGGCTCGCCCTATCGCATCCGCTTGGTCGCGTTCGACCCCGCAGCGTACGACTGGTACTACAACGTCATCGCCAATCCGACGCTCTGGTTCCTCCAGCACTACATGTGGGGGCTGCCGTACGCACCGGACCTCGACCTCGGCCTGCACACCGCGTGGTACAGCGGCTACCTCCCCGTCAACCAGGCGTTCGCGGACGCGGCGGTCGCCGAGCTCGATCGCGAGCCCGCGGCCGCAGTGTTCTTCCACGACTACCACCTGTACCTCGCGCCGAAGCTCGTGCGTGCGCGACGTCCGGACGCACTGACCTTGCACTTCATCCACATCCCCTGGCCGCAGTCGGACTACTGGCACGTACTGCCGGAGCATCTCCGGCGTGACATCCACGAGGGCCTGCTTGCAAACGACGTCGTCGGCTTCCACACCGAGCGGTGGAAGCGGAACTTCCTGCACTGCTGCGAAGAGATCCTCGCCGCAGACGTCGACGTCGCGGCCTCGACGGTCACGTACGACGGTCGCACGACGCTCGTCACGAGTCATCCGATCGGAGTAGACCCGGCCGAGTTCGAGGAGCTGCGCGACGATCCCGAAGTGCTCGAGCAGGAGCGACTGATCGTCGAGCGACGGCCCGAGCTCCTGATCGTGCGCGTCGATCGAACCGACCCGTCGAAGAACATCGTCCGCGGCTTCCGTGCATTCTCGCTCTTCCTCGACATGCATCCCGAGCTTCAGGGACGCGTGACGATGCTCGCGCTGCTCGATCCGTCTCGGCAGGACGTGCCGGAGTACTCGGAGTATCTCGCGGCCGTGCAGCGTGAGGCGCGCACGGTGAACGACCGGTTCCAGAACGAGGGCTGGTTACCGATCGACCTGCAGGTCGCGGACAACTTCGCGCAGTCCGTCGCGGCCTACAAGCAGTACGACGTCCTGCTCGTGAACGCGGTCTTCGACGGGCTCAACCTCGTCTCGAAGGAGGCACCGCTGCTGAACGGGCGCGACGGTGTGCTCATCCTCTCCGAGAACACGGGCGCGTCCGAGGAGCTCGCCGAATGGGCGTTGACCGTCAATCCGTTCGACGTCTACGGGCAGGCTCAGGCGATCCACCAGGCGTTGACCATGCCGGCGGACGAGCGCCACCGCCGTCTCGAGGCGACGCGCGCACACGTCCGGGAGAACGACCTTGCAGGCTGGATCGCCGCGCAGCTCGCCGACCTCGATCGGGTCTCCGATCGGGTATCCGCCTAGCATTTGGAGGGATTGGCGGGAGAGGAGCTGTGCCGCCCGGCCGCGCTGGACGCCGCAATGCGGCGTCCTCAGTCGCCCCGATAGAACACCACTATCGAGGCTCCCTGCGTCCTTGCCTCGCGACGACCAGCGCACCCGGTCGACGAGCCAACTCCCGCCAAGCCCTCCGAGTACGATTCGCCGCATGGCGACGACCGTGATTCCGGAGCTCGTCTCCGTCAACCCGGCCACGCTGCAGCCCGTCGGCGCCGTGCCCCGCACCGACCCCGCCGACGTGCCGCAGCTGGTGGCCGCTGCGCGGGCTGCGCAGGAGGAGTGGTCGCGCATCGGCGCAGCCGCGCGCTCCAGGGTGCTCGCGCGGGCGGCGCGTGTCGTGCGTTCCCGCGCAGACGAGATCGCCGACGAGGTCGTCGCCGAGACTGCCAAGCCTCGCACGGAGGCGATCGCAAACGAGCTCTACTCGGCGGTCGACCATGCGACGTGGCTCGCGAAGCACGCGCCGCACATCCTGCGCGATGAGCGCATACGCTTCTCGCAGCTGCATTTGAAGACGAAGAAGGCGTGGCTCGTGCACGAGCCGCTCGGCGTCGTGGCCGCGATCACGCCGTGGAACATCCCGTTCGCGATTCCGTTTACACAAGTGGCAACAGCGGTGGCGGCCGGGAACGGCGTCGTGCTCAAGCCGTCGGAGCTGACGCCGCTGACGGGCGCGTGGGTTGCGCGCGTGTTCGAGGAGGCGGGAGCACCGGCCGGTCTCGTGCAGGTCGCATACGGCGAGGGCGCGCTCGGCGAAGCGATCGTCGCCGATCCCGGTATAGCGAAGGTCTTCTTCACAGGATCTGTCGGCGTCGGACGCCGGGTCGCGGCGGCGGCGGGCGCGCGTGGCTGCCCCGTCGTGCTCGAGCTGGGCGGCAAGGATCCGATGGTCGTGTTCGCCGACGCGGATCTCGAGCGTGCGGTGGACGGCGCCCTCTTCGCCTCCTTCATCAATGCGGGACAAGCGTGTGTGAGCGCAGAGCGCATCTACGTCGAGCAACCGTTGTACGACGACTTCTCGCGGCGTCTCACCGAGCGTGCAGGTGAGCTCCGCCTGGGTGAGGACGTGGGGCCGCTCATCTCCGAACGCCAGCGCGACACGGTGGAGCGGCTGTCGGGGGCGCAGCGTGCGGAGCGCGACGGCTGGTTCCTCGAGCCGACGGTGATCCGTGGCGGGCTGCCCGACGCCGAGATCTTCGGACCTGTCGTCACGATCGAGCCGTTCGACGGCGAAGACGACGCGGTGCGCTGCGCGAACGACAGCGAGTTCGGTCTCGCTGCGAGTGTGTGGTCGCGTGATCTCGCGAAGGCCGATCGCGTCGCGCGCCGGATCGACGTCGGCATGGTGTGGGTGAACGACTTCGGCTACTCGTTCACGATCGGCCAGGCGCCGTGGGGCGGCGTGAAGGCATCGGGCTTCGGTCGCACCGCGTCGAAGCACGGTCTCTACGGCTGCGTGCAGATCAAGTACCTCGACAGTGACCGAGGCCGGCTGCGGCCTGCGTGGTGGTTCCCCTACGACGCACCGACGGAGCGCGCGCTGCGTTCGTTGCTCGACGTCCTCTACGGCAGTCGTCCCGAGCGGTTGCGGGCTGCGTGGCACAACCGGCGCGACCTCGTGCACGTGGCGAAGCGGTCGCTCGGTAGATAACGACGGCCGATGAGCGATCTCTCGCACATAGACGAGGCCGGGGCCGTGCGAATGGTGGACGTCGGCGCCAAGCCGCTGTCGCGCCGCCGCGCCGTCGCGCGCGCCGAGGTGCGCATGGCTCCCGAGACCGCGCGGAGGTTGCGCGACCTGCCGAAGGGCGACGCGTTGACAACCGCGCAGCTCGCGGGGATCATGGCCGCGAAGCGGACGAGCGACCTCATCCCGCTCTGCCATCCGCTCCCGCTCTCGCACATCGAGGTGACGCTCGAGGTTCGTGACGACTCGGTCGAGATCGTCGCGACGGCGGAGACGACCGCGCAGACAGGTGTCGAGATGGAGGCGCTGACCGCTGCCTCGGTGGCCGCGCTCACGGTGTACGACATGGCGAAGGCGATCGACAAGCAGATGGTCGTCGCCGAGGTGCGCCTGCTCGAGAAGACGAAGGAGCAGGTCTGAAGGCTGCGGTGCTCACGTCCTCGGACCGCGTGTCGCGCGGCGTCGTGGAGGACACGAGCGGCGACCTGCTCGAGGAGCTGCTTCGCGGCGAGGGGTTCGAGGTCGAGCGGCGTGTCGTTCCCGACGAGCGTGAGCAGATCACTGCGGCGTTGCGCGAGCTCGTCGCGCGCTCGCAGCTCGTGCTGACGACGGGCGGCACGGGCCTTGCGCCGCGCGACGTCACGCCCGAAGCGACTCGGGAGGTCCTCGACCGCGACGCGCCCGGTATCGCCCAGGCCCTCCGGGCCGACTCGATCGCGAAGACGCCGCACGGCCTGCTCTCCCGCGGGCTGGCGGGCGTCGCCGGCTCGACGCTCGTCGTCAACCTCCCCGGCTCGCCCGGCGGCTGCCGTGACGGCTTCGAGGTGCTCCGCCCCGCGCTTGCCCACGCGCTGAAGCTGCTCGCCGACGAGCAGACGTCACACGAACAAACGTAGTTGAGGGGTTTCCGTCGCGGAGCCCAACTTGTTGGGCGAGAGCAGTGATACCGCCCGGCCGTGAGCACAGGAAGAAGGGGGCCCACGGGGGAAACATGGTTTCCCCCGTGAAGCGAGCGCAGCGAAGCGGTGCGCGGCCGTACGATGCGGCCGGTGAATGCCTCCGCGACCGCTACAACGCTCGCACCGCTGCCGGCGCGGCTCGCGCGGCTCGTGAAGATCGAGCACACGGTCTTCGCCTTGCCGTTCGCGTACGTCGGCGCGTTCCTTGCCGTCGGCAAGACGCCGTCTGCGCACGACTTGCTCTGGATCACGCTCGCGATGGTCGGCGCGCGGTCGCTCGCGATGGCGCTCAACCGGCTCGTCGACGCCGGCATCGACGCGCGCAATCCGCGCACCGCCGGGCGCGAGCTACCGAGCGGGCAGCTCAGCGTCGTGCACGTCGTGCTCTTCTGCGCGGCCTCGCTCGCGGTCTTTCTCGTCGCCGTCTGGCAGCTCGCGCCGCTCACCCACTGGCTCTGGCCGATTCCCGTCGCCGGGTTCGTGCTCTACCCGTATCTCAAGCGCTTCACGTGGCTGTGCCATCTCTGGCTCGGGGCGGTGGACGGTCTCGCGCCCGTCGGCGCCTGGGTCGCGATCACGAACCACCTGCCTTGGGAGGCCTGGGTGCTCGGCGCCGCCGTCGCGCTCTGGGTCGCCGGCTTCGATTTCTTCTACGCGCTGTTCGACGTGGACGTCGATCGTGCGCAGGGACTGCACTCGATCGTGACGCGCTTCGGCGTTCGCGGCGCATTTGCGGGCGCTCGTCTTGCGCACCTCGCGACCGTTGTATGTCTCGTCGTCGCGGGACTCGGGTTGTCGGTCGGTGCTCTCTACTGGGTCGGCGTCGCGGCGGTTGCTGCGCTGCTCGGGTACGAGCACTCGCTCGTACGGCCTGACGATCTGCGGCGTCTCGACGCGGCGTTCTTCACGATGAACGGCGTGATCAGCGTCGCATTCGCCGTGTTCGTGATCGCGGACGCGATCGTCGGATGATCGCGGCTCGCGGGGTCGGGAAGCGCTACGGCGAGAAGCGCGCTCTGCGCGGCGTCGACCTCGACCTGCCCGACGGCGGCTTCGCCGTCGTCACCGGCGCGAACGGGTCCGGCAAGACGACACTGCTGCGAGTCTGCGCTGGGCTCGCGCTGCCGAGCGAAGGCGAGCTCGTCGTCGACGTGCAGCGCGCGCAGGTCGGCTACCTCGCGCACGACCCGCTCGTGTACCGCGAGCTCTCCGCGCTCGAGAACCTCGACCTCTACGGGCGGCTCTACCGTGTGCCCGAGCGGCGCGAGCGAATCGGCATGCTGCTCGAGCGGTTCGGGCTCTGGGACGCGCGCGCCGATCGCGTGTCGTCGTACTCGCGTGGCATGACGCAGCGGCTCGCGCTCTGCCGCACGCTGCTGCACGATCCGGCCTTGCTGATCCTCGACGAGCCGTACGCCGCGCTCGACACGCAGGGCGCCGAGCTGCTCGACGCACAGTTCGCCGAGCTGCACGGCGAGCGCACCATCCTCGTCTCGACGCACGACCCGGCCCGCATCGACTCGCTGGCGACCGTACGCGTCGCGCTCGCCGCATGAACTATCTCGCCGACGTGCGCGCACTCACGCGCAAGGATCTCTTGCTCGAGCTGCGCGCACGCGACACGCTCCCGGCCATGCTGATCTTCGTCGTCGCGACGTTCGTCGTATTCCACTTCGCGCTTCCCGCGGGATCGTCGAAGCTCGCGGCGAGCGGGCTGCTCTGGGTTGCGATCGTCTTCACCGCCCTGCTCGGCCTCGGCCGCGCGTTCGTTCCCGAGCGTGAGCAGCACGTACTCGACGGGCTCGTGCTCGCACCGTGCGACCGGAGCGCGATCTGGCTTGCGAAGTCGCTTGCCACGCTCGCGTTCCTCGTCGCCGCCGAAGCCGTCGCGTTGCCGGTGTTCGCGCTCTTCTTCCACGGCCTGCGCGGCTCGACCGTGGCAGGCGTGGCTCTCGCCGATCTCGGCATCTGCACGGTGGGCACGTTCGTCGGCGCCATGGCCGTCGTCACCCGGGCGCGCGATCTCCTGCTGCCGCTCCTCTTCCTGCCTCTCGCCATTCCGATCGTGATCGGCGGTGTCGGCGCGAGCGTCGTCGGCGACCCGGGCCGCTATCTCGGCTTCCTCGGTCTCTATGACGCCGTCTTCGCGCTCCTGTGCTGGGCGGCATTCGAGTACGTCGTCACGGAATAGGGGCTCTCCCGCGGTCGTTCGGCAGGGACCTGCGACACTTGCGGCTGTGGGTCGCACGTACCGGATATCGCTGCCGGGGCTCGCGACGTCCTCGCTCGTGCTCGTGACGCTCGCTCTCGCCCTCATCTTCTTCGTCGCGCCGACCGACGCCGACCAGGGCTTCTCGCAGCGCATCTTCTACTTCCACGTCTCGATCGCGTTCACCGCGTACCTCTGTTTCGGTGTCGGCGCCTGGAAGGCGCTCGTCCACCTCTGGAAGCGCGATCCGAACGCCGACCTCGAGAGCTATGTCGCCATCCACCAGGGCGTCATCTTCGGCTCGCTCGTGCTCTTGACCGGCTCGATCTGGGCCAAGATCTCGTGGGGCCACTGGTGGCTCTGGAGCGAGAATCAGCTCGTGCTCTTCCTCGTCTTGTTCCTCTTCTACGCGGCGTACTTCATGCTCCGGTTCTCCGTGGAACCGGGGCCGCAACGCGCGAACCTCTCTGCCGTGTACGCGCTCTTCGGGGTGATCCTGATCCCGATCAGCTTTCTCGCGATCCGGCTCGCGCAGCACTTCATCCATCCGATCGTGTTCACTCGCGACGGTCCGCAGTTCGGCGGCTGGATCCTCGCGACGTACATCGTCTCGCAGCTCGCGATCCTCGTGCTCGCCTACACGCTCTATCGGCTCGAGCTCTCCGGCAAGTGGCTCGACCTCCGGCTACGCGAGCTGCGGGCGACGGCAGCATGACCACCGCCGAGCGCTACGTCACCGCTGCGTACTGCGTCGTCTTCGCCCTCGTGCTCGTCTACGTCGTGATCATCGCGCTGAAGCTGCAGCGCCTGGAGCGGGAGGTCGCGGCGCTCGAGTCGAAGCGGGAGGGCCCGGCCGACGATGGCTGAGCTTCTCTTCTGGCCCGCGCTCCTCTGCTACGGCGAGGCCGCCGTCGGATATTTCGGCTACGTCCGCCGCGCGGGCGCGGCAGGCCGCGCAGCGATCTGGGGCGTGCGGCTCGGCTGGCTCGCGCAGACGGCGCTGCTCGCCGTGCAGGCCACCCGTGAGGACGGCTTTCCCTGGGGGACCTGGGCCGGGTCGCTCAACCTCTTCGTGTGGCTCGTCGTCACCGTCTATCTCGGAGTGCGCAGGCCGTACCGCCTCGTCGGCCTCGCGGTGATGCCCCTCGCGGCCGCTCTGCTCGTCGTCTCGCGGGCGGGCGGCGGCACGGGCGTCGGCGCACGCAGCCACTACTCGAATCTCTTCCTCGTGCTGCATGTCGGTCTCGTGCTCGCGGCATTCGCCGGCTTCACGCTCGCTGCGGCACTGTCGGCCTTCTACCTCTGGCAGGAGCGGCGGCTGAAGCGGCGCGAGGTCACGATCCTGCGTCGGCAGGCGCCGTCGCTCGCAACGCTCGATCGTCTCGCTGCGCGCGCCGTGATGTTCTCGCTCCCCGCGCTCACCCTCGGTATCGCCGTCGGTCTCGGCCGCTTGTTCGCAGACGGCGAGCGTGTCGATGCCCTCGTCGCGGCCACCGTCGTCACGTGGCTCGTCTGGGCCGCGTACCTCGTGCTTCGCGTGACGCGCGGTTGGACCGGACGTCGTGGCGCGTACGTCGCGCTCGTCGGCTTTGCGCTCGTGATCGTCGTCCGTCTCGCCCTGCCGGCCACCCACTTCGCCTGATGCGCTTCGTCCTCGTCGGCACCTCGCACCATCACGCACCCGTGGAGCTCCGGGAACGCGTCGCCCTCGATCCCGTGCAAGGCGCGGCGCTCGCCGGGCGGCTCGCTGCGGGCGGCGGCGAGGCGGTGTGCCTCTCGACGTGCAACCGAACCGAGCTGTACGTCGCCGCCGCGGACGTCGACGCCGCGGAGCGGGCGGCCGTCGCGGCGCTCGCCGAGCTCGAGCCCGAGGTCGAGCCGGCGCTCTACCGGTTGCGCGACCACGCAGCCGCGCTGCATCTCTTCCGTGTCGCAGCCGGTCTCGACTCGCTCGTGCCGGGCGAGGGCGAGATCCTCGGCCAGGTCCGGGCGGCGCACGAAGCGGGCACGACGGGCGCGCTGCTCGACCGGGTCTTCAGGCAGGCCGTCCACGCGGGCCGCAAGGTGCGCGCGCAGACGGCGATCGGCGAGACGCCTGCGTCCGTGTCGTCCGCAGCGGCGGCGCTCGCCGAGCAGGTGTTCGGCGACCTCGAAGGCCGCTCGATCCTGCTCGTCGGCGCTGGGAAGATCAGCGAGCAGGCGGCGCGGAATCTCCTCAGCCGCCGCGCGGAGATCGCGTTCGTCGCCAACCGCTCGCTCGACCACGCAGCCGATCTCGCGGAGCGCTTCGGCGCCGAGCCGTTGCCGCTCGACCGACTCGAAGAGCAGCTCGCTTCCGCCGACGTCGTCGTCTCGTCGACGAGCGCGCCCGGATACGTGCTCGACGCGCCGACGGTCGAACGCGCCCTGCGCGCGCGCCGCGGGCGCCAGCTCCTGCTCATCGATCTCGCGGTGCCGCGCGATCTCGACCCGGCGATCCACGATCTCGCCGGCTGCTATCTCTATGACATCGACGACCTCGAGGCGATCGTCGCCGAGACCCTGGCCGGTCGGCGCGGCGAGACGGAGCGGGCAGAGGCGATCGTCGCCGCCGAGTCCGAGAAGTTCCACGAGTGGCAGGCGTCGCTCGAGATCGCGCCGGCGATCGCATCGCTGCGAGCCCGCGCGGAGGAGATTCGTGCGGCCGAGCTGCGCAAGGCCGAAGGCCTGCTCGGCAGGCTCGACGAGAGCCAGCGGAACGCGGTCGAGGCGATGACAGCGCAGATCGTGAACAAGCTGCTCCACCTGCCGACGGTGCGTATGAAGCAGGCGGCCGCGGCAGCCGATGGGGTGATCTATGCTGACGCGGTGCGGCACCTGTTCGGACTTGGTGAGGACGAACGTTGAAGCTTGGAAAGCTCACGGGACGGCCGTTGCCTTTGCAGGCTCCGTCGGCCTTCGTGCGCATGAGGCCGCGTGGCGCGTCGCTCTGCGGCCAGTCCGTGCCGAGGCGTTCCCGCTGTGTTGATCCGCGTCGGCAGTCGCGGCAGTAGGCTCGCGCTCACGCAGGCCGAGCGCGCGTCTTCGCACCTGCGCGCGCCCGGAATCGAGATCGCTCTCGTCCCGATCACGACCGCGGGCGACAAGGATCGCACGAAGCCGTTCGGCGAGATCGGTTCGCGCGGTGTCTTCGTGAAGGAGCTCGAGGAGGCGCTGCTCGAGCACCGCATCGACGTTGCCGTGCACTCCGCGAAGGACATGACCTCGTCCGATCCGGAGGGCCTCGTCGTCGGCGCGTACCTCGAGCGCGACGATCCGCGTGACGCGCTCTGCGGTGCGACGGAGATTCGGCCGGGCATGCGTGTCGGCACCGCGTCCGCGAGGCGGAAGGCGCAGCTGCTCGCGCTCGAGCCGACGCTTTCGATCGAAGGATTGCGTGGAAACATCGACACGCGGCTGCGCAAGCGCGGCGAGCGCGGGCTCGATGCGGTGGTGCTCGCCGCGTGTGGGCTCGACCGCCTCGGCCTCGGGGCCGAGATCGGGTACCGCTTCGACCCGGACGAGCTTCTGCCGGAGGCGGCGCAGGGTGCGCTTGCGCTGCAGGTGCGCGCCGAGGAGACGCATCTTGTCGCGGCCGCCGACCATGCCGAGACGCGCCGCCGGGTCGAAGCGGAGCGAGCGGCCGTTGCGACCGTCGGCGGCGGCTGTCTCGCGCCGGTCGCGGCGTATCACGATGGGGTGACGCTCGTTGCGCTGATCGCGGCCGAGGACGGCTCGTGGATCGAGCGTCGCAGCGGCGACGATCCCGTGGCGCTCGGGCTCGAGCTCGTACGGCTCTCGCAGCGGTGAGGATCGTCGTGACCCGCTCGGCTGCGCAGGCGGAGCCCCTCGCCACCCGCCTCGAGGCGCTCGGTCACGAGGTCGTGCGCTGCCCGCTCATCCGCGTCGAGCCACTCGGCGATGATCCGATCGACCCTGCGGGCTACGACTGGGTGGTCGTGACGAGCCCGAACGGCGCCGCCGAGCTCGCACGCAGGCTGACCGGTGTGCCGGCGCAGCTCGCGGCGATCGGCCCCGGGACGGCGGAGGCGCTGCGTGAGCTCGGCCTTCGTGTCGACCTCGTCCCGTCGGTGTCGACGCAGGAAGGCCTGCTCGCGGAGCTGCCCCCGGGCCGGGTGCTCCTCGCTGCTGCAGAAGGAGCGCGCACGCTGCTTGTCGACGAGCGCCAGGCCGACTTCGTCGCGCTCTACCGCACGATCGAGCTGCAGCCCGAGACGCCGCCCGACGGCGACGTCGCCTTGCTCGCCTCCGCGTCGGCCGCACGTGCGTTCGCCGCGACGGGCGTCCGCCTGCCGGTCGTCGCGATCGGCCCGCAGACCGCCGCCGCAGCGCGCGAGCTCGGGCTCGATGTCACCGCAGTCGCGGCGTCACACGACCTCGCCGGTCTGCTCGATGTCGTAGCCTCGCTGAGATGATCATCACGTTCCTCACCGACTTCGGCCTGCAGGACGATTTCGTCGGTACGTGCCATGGGGTGATGAAGCGCATCGCGCCCGAGGTCGAGATCATCGACCTGACGCACGGCGTCCGTCCGGGTCGGATCCTCCAGGGCGCGTTGACGCTCGCGAACTCACTTCCGTACATGCCGCTCGGCGTGCATCTCGCGGTGGTCGACCCGGGTGTCGGCGGCGGACGCCGGCCGCTCGCGCTGCGCGACGGCGAAGGGCGGTTCTACGTCGGCCCCGACAACGGCCTGCTGCTGCCGGCGGCCGACCGGTTCGGCGGCGTCGTCGAGGCGCACGAGCTCGCGAACCCTGCCTACGCGCTGCAATCCGTGTCGCGCACGTTTCATGGACGCGACCTGTTCTCTCCCGCTGCGGCGCACCTCGCGCTCGGGGTCTCGCTCGGAGACCTCGGCCCGCCGATCGATGCGGACGCGCTCGTGCGCCTCGAGCTGCCCGTGCCCGAGATCGGCCACGGCCGCATCCAGGCGACGGTGCTCGGCGTCGACCGCTTCGGCAACGTCGCACTCAACCTCACCCGCGAGCATCTCGACCAGGCGGGGATCGTTCCCGGCACGCGTGTCGAGCTCACGAGCCGCGGCGACCGCTACTTCGCCGTCGCCGCGCGAACGTTCAGCGACGCGCGTCCCGGCGACCTGATCGTCTACGAGGACAGCTACCGCAGCCTCGCGGTCGCCGTCGCCCAGGGCAGCGCCGCCGCCCTCCTCGGAGTCGAGGAAGGCAGCGACCTCCTGATCCAGGTCGATGTTCCCTAGGTTGCGCCACAACGCTACGATGGGCGCCGCGTTGCCGTAGGTATGGGGCGAGGTAGCTCAGCTGGTAGAGCACTCGGCTGAAAACCGGGGTGTCGCCGGTTCGAGTCCGGCCCTCGCCATAGCCCCTTCTTCACCGTCTTTCGTCGCGGAGCGGAGCGAAGCGTTATGAGCGCGAGGCCGTCCGGACGGCGGCGAGCCGATCGACGAGCGTGGCGAAGAGGGCGTCCTTGAGGAGGACGGCGTCGGCGCCGGCCTCGCTCACTGCCCGGTGCAGCTCGGGCGCCGGATCGCCGGTCAGAGCGATCAGACAGAGGCTCGGATGGTCCTTGCGCAGGCGTGCCACGGCGGTGACTCCGTCGACGAGCGGCATGTGCAGGTCGATCACCACGGCATCCGGTGCGAGCGCGTCGGCAAGCTCGATCGCGGCCAGGCCGTTCGCTGCGAGGCCGATCACCGTCAGCTCGGGCTGATGCTCGATCAGCGGCCGCAGCGACTCGAGAAAGTCCGCGTCGTCGTCCGCGAGCAGAACGCGCACCGGTGCTTCAGCTCCCCCCTCGAAGAGGCCCATCCAGGCGTTGACGTTAGCCTTGTGGGTGTGAGCATGCAACCACTCGGTGCACATCCACCTGAGCGTGAGGTCGTTGTGATCGGTGCCCCGCTCGACCTCGGGCAAGGACGTCGCGGCGTCGACATGGGTCCGTCGGCGATTCGCTACGCCGAGCTCAGGCAGCACCTGATCGAGAAGATCGGGATCGCGGTCGAGGACGTCGGCAACGTGCACGCGCCGATTCCCGAGTCGACGGAGGTGGGCGACGAACACGCGCGCTTCCTGCCGCAGATCCTCGACCTGTGCGATCTTGTTGCGAAGCTCGTTGCCGACGCGCGACGGAAGGGCGCGACACCGCTCGTGCTCGGCGGCGACCACTCGATCGCGCTCGGCACGCTCGTCGGCATGGCCTCGGCGCACGGTCCGGGCGGCGTCGTCTGGGTCGACGCGCACGGGGATCTGAACACGCCCGAGTCGTCGCCGAGCGGGAACGTGCACGGGATGGTGCTCGCCGCGGCGCTCGGCCTCTGCGGGCCTGCGTTCGAGTACGACGGCTGGACGCTGCCCGCCGTGGAGGCGGGACGCATCTCGCTCGTCGGCGTCCGGTCGCTCGACGACGGCGAGCGTGAGCTGCTCGGCCGGCTGAACGCAAAGGTGTTCACGATGAGCGAGATCGACCGCGTCGGCATCGAGCTCTGTATGCGCGAGGCCCTTGCGCATGCGTCGGGGTCGAACTTCGTCCACGTGAGCCTCGACATGGATGTGATCGACCCGGAGCACGCGCCGGGCGTCGGCACGCCGGTGCGCGGCGGCTTGTCCTATCGCGAGGCGCATCTCGCGATGGAGATCGTTGCCGAGTCGGGGATCGTCGACTCGCTCGACGTCGTCGAGGTCAACCCGGTGCTCGACCGCGAGAACGCAACCGCTGAGCTCGCCGTCGAGCTCGTCGCGTCGGCGCTCGGCGCGCGGATTCTCTAGGTCAGGAAGCGCTCGACCGCGGCAGCGACCTCGTCGTACGCGTCCCACATCACCATGTGCATGCCCGGGACGGCCTGCACCTCGACACGGTCGGCGTACGCCTCGAGGTGCTCGTCGCGCACGAGCCCGAACGCAGGCGCGTAGATGAGGAGGGTCGGCGCCCGGAGCGTCTCGGGCGGCGGCGGGTCGAACGCGACCTCGCCGTAGATCGACACGATCGCGGGCTGGCACGTGCGCCGGCGCAGGCTGCCGTCGGAGAGCCGATCGCAGTGCAGCTCCGCGTCCTCGAGCACGAGCTCGCGCGGCGTGCTGGGTCCGTCGCCGCGAGCGTCGGCATACGCCTCCGGAGACGCGTAGATCGGCTCGGAGAGCTCGTTCTCGGCGTTGTACTGCGCGATGTGCGGCAGGACGTGAATCGCGGGGTCGAGCAGGACGGCACGGCGCAAGCGCTCCGGATGGGTTGCCGCGAGCTCGAGGACGAGCCGGCCGCCGAACGAGTGGCCGACCCAGTCGGCCTCGCCGATCCCGAGTGCGTCCGCTGTCTCGACGAGATCGGCGACGTGCGTCGGGTAGTTCCACGGTGGCTCCCACCCCGAGCGGCCGTGGCCGCGCAGATCGGGGGCGATCACGCGGAACCGCTTCGACCAGTGCTCCTCCGCGAGCCGCTTGAACCGCTCGCCGTGCCCCGTGACGCCGTGCAGGCAGAAGACGGGCGGCGCCTCCGGGTCGCCCCACTCGTGCGTGTGCAGTCTCACTCGCTCTCCCTCGTCTCCTCGCCGTTGCCGGAGGGCTCGTAGTACGTGCGGCCTTTCAGCTCGTCGGGAAGGTAGTCGACCTCGAAGCCGCGCGGGTCGTCGTGCGGATAGACGTAGCCCTTGCCGTTGCCGAGCTGCCGTCCGTAGTAGCTCCCGTCGCGCAGCGACTTCGGCGGCTTGACGTGCCCGTGCTCGCGCACGTCGTCGGCCGCCTTGTTGAGCGCCGTGTAGCTCGCGTTCGACTTCGGTGCGCGCGCGAGGTAGATCGCTGCCTGCGCGAGATTGAGCCGGGCTTCCGGCAGGCCGACGTGCTCGACCGCTTGCGCGGCCGCGACGGCGACGAGCAGGGCGCGCGGATCGGCGTTGCCGATGTCCTCGGACGCGAGCACGATCATTCGACGCGCGATGAAGCGCGCGTCCTCGCCGCCCTCGAGCATCGCAGCGAGGTAGTACACGGCGGCGTCGGGATCGCTCCCGCGCATCGACTTGATGAACGCCGATGTGAAGTCGTAGTGCGCGTCGGCGTTCTTGTCGTAGACGACGGGTCGCTTGCGCGCCGCGTCCTCGACGTGCTCCTCGGAGATCGCGCCGCCTTCCGCGCCCGCCGTATCCGCAGCCAGCTCGAGGATGTTCAGTGCAGACCGTGCATCGCCGCCCGCGCGCCGTGCGATCAGCTCCTCGAGCTCCGGTGAGAGCTCGGCGCCGAGCTCGTCTGCACCGCGCCGGACGACCTCGCGCAGCGCTGCCGGCTCCAGCGACTGGAGCTCGTACACCTGCGTGCGCGAGAGCAGTGCGGAGTTGACCTCGAAGTACGGATTCTCGGTGGTCGCGCCGATCAACGTCAGGAGGCCGTTCTCGACCGCGGGAAGAAGCGCGTCCTGCTGGGCCTTGTTGAAGCGGTGGATCTCGTCGAGGAAGAGGATCGTGCGGCGCCCCGAGCCGCCGAGCCGGTCGCGCGCCCGGGCGAGCACGTCGCGTACGTCCTTCACCGTCGCGGAGACGGCGGAGAGCTCCTCGAACTCCGCGCCGGTGGTCGTCGCGACGATGCGGGCGAGTGTCGTCTTTCCGGTTCCGGGCGGCCCGTAGAAGATCGACGAGCGCACCCGGTCCTCGGAGATCGCGAGCCGCAGCGCCGAGCGTTCGCCGAGCACGTGCTCCTGGCCGACGAACTCGTCGAGGCTGCGCGGCCTCAGCCGTTGCGCGAGCGGCGCCGACCGGCCCATGCGCTCTGAGGCCGCATCCGAGAAGAGATCGCCCATGGCGCAAGTATGCTCCGCGCGTGGCCGAGACCAGCCTGCGCGGCGAGGCGACAGACCTCCTCAGCCGGCTCATCCGGATCGATACGACGAACCCTCCGGGGAACGAGACGGCGGCGGCAGAGCTGCTGCGCGAGTACCTCGAGGCGAGCGGTGTCGAGTGCGAGCTCTACGCGCGCGTGCCGGAGCGGGCGAGTCTCGTCGCCCGGATCCGCGGCAGCGGCGACGGGCCCTCGCTGCTCCTGCTCTCGCACACGGACGTCGTCCTCGCCGATCCGCGCGAGTGGTCGGTGCCGCCGTTCTCGGGCGAGGTGCTGGACGACGGGGCCTGGGGAGAGACCGTCTGGGGGCGGGGTGCGCTCGACATGAAGGGCCAGGTCGCGGCGAACGCCGTTGCGATCGCCTCGCTCGCCCGTGAGGGGTACCGGCCGGCAGGCGACCTGATCTTCGCGGCGACCGCCGACGAGGAGGTCGGCGACGGCTTCGGCCTGCAGTGGCTCTGCGAGGAGCATCCCGACGCGGTGCGCTGCGACTACGCCGTCAACGAGGGCGCCGGCGACCGGCTCGACCTCGGCGGGGGCATCTACTACGTCTGCGCGACCGCCGAGAAGATGACGGCTCCGTTCACCGTGCGCGTGCACGGGCGCTCCGGGCATGCATCGATGCCGGGAATCGCCGACAACGCGCTCGTGAAGGCCGCGCGGCTGATCGAGCGGCTGGCGGAGTATCGGCCCGAGCCGCAGGTGCAGCAGGAGGTCGAGGCATTCCTGCGGACGGTGCTCGGCGAGGTGCCGCCCGCGGCTTCCGTTCTCGAGCGTGCGCGCGCCGTGCATCCGCTCGCCGCCGAGCTCGTCGAGCCTCTGCTTGCACTGACACTCGCGCCGACGATGATCTCCGCGTCGCAGAAGCGGAACGTCATCCCCGCGCTCTGCGAGATCGTGGTCGACTGCCGTCTCCTGCCGGGCCAGAGCCCGGAGGCCGTCGACGGGATCGTCCGGGAGGTGCTCGGCTCCGACATCGGCTACGACATCGACTGGCTCGAGGCGCAGGGGGGCACGCGCTCCGCGCTCGAGACGCCGCTCTGGGACGCCGTCGCTGCGTTCGTCGCGCAGATCGAATCGGGCGCGAAGGCAGTCCCGGTCTGCTGCGCCGGGTTCACCGACAGCCACTGGCTGCGCGAGGCGTTCGGCACCGTCGCCTACGGCTTCTTCCCCGCCCGCGCGATGCCCGCGGAGGTTGCGGCCCACCTCATCCATTCGGCGGACGAGCGCGTTCCCGTCGACGACCTCGAGCTCGGGCTCGACTGGCTGCGTTTCGCGGCGCGGGCCGTCTGCGGTTGACCGTCGAGCTGGAGTCGCTCACCGACCTCGAGCCCGCCCTCACGGCCGAGGGGTTCTTCGGTCGCGACGACGTGTTCGCGCACGTGTACATCGGCTACCGCGACTCCGACTCGTTGCGACGCGTCGCCGTTCCGGCGCCGCCGGAACCGTGCCCGTTGCCGGCAGTCGCGTACTCGATCGAGCCCGTCGGCTCGCGCCTGCGCCCGGCCGGGGGCTTTACGGTCGGGGGCTGGCGCCGGAGCTGGACCGAGGGGGAGTACGCGCACGCGGTCGAGGCCGTACGCGCGGCGATCGCCGAGGGCGACGTCTACCAGGTCAACCTCGTGCAGCATCTCTGCGCCGATTTCGATGGGGATCCGGCCGGGCTCGCGCACGCGCTCGCGCCGTTGCGGCCGCTCGAGCCGCTGCCACTCTCGGGCGCCGGCTGGACGATCGTGTCCGCGTCGCCCGAGCTGCTGCTCTCGCGCCGCGGGCGCATCGTGCGCACGTCGCCGATCAAGGGGACGCGGCCGGCGGGTGT
>Ga0265319_1000636_pt1 | contig 23161 bp, 22 predicted proteins | sample 4824metaG_FD_192443 | JGI IMG/M metagenome (GOLD analysis project Ga0265319, IMG submission 192443) | Rhizosphere microbial communities from Carex aquatilis grown in University of Washington, Seatle, WA, United States - 4-8-24 metaG | ecosystem: Host-associated > Plants > Roots > Rhizosphere >...
TGGATCGCGGGTGTGGCGCTCAGACGTGGGTCGGAATCGCGGGTGGGGCGCTCAGACGTGGGTCGGAATCGCGGGTGTGGCGCTCAGACGTGGGTCGGAATCGCGGGTGTGGCGCTCAGACGTGGGTCGGGATCGCGGGTGTGGCGCTGAAACGTGGGTCGGGATCGCGGGTGTGGCGCTCAGACTTGGGCGGTGCCCGTCGGGCGCCCCCTCAGCTCCAGGTAGTAGAGCGTCGCGCCGATCGCGACGAACGGCAGCGCGATCGTGTCGATCAGGACGTTCCCGGCGATCACGACCGCAGCGCTGTTCACCGCGGTCGCGAGCGCTTCGAACGCCGATGTGACCAGTGCGTTGGCGATCGCCGCGAGCAGCTGGAGCGAGATCAGGATTCCGGCGGTGTGCCACCACCGCCCACGCACGGCCGCTGCGCTCGCCATCGCCGCGCCGAATCCCCGGTGACCGTCGACCGCAACCGCCTGCACAACGAAGTACCAGCTCACCGCCACGTAAATACCGGGCACGATCAGGATGAAGAGGCCGCACAGGACCGCGGTGGCGACGATCACGACCACGACCAGCGCGGGAAGGAACAGATCGAGTCCCTGCTCGGCAACGGCACTGATGGTCGCGGTGGAGCCTGAGCGGACGTCGATGACCACGGCCCGGGCCAACATCACCGTCACGAGCGGCACCGTGACGAAATAGCCCGCGGCGATCGTGATGTAGCCGTCGGCCAGCGGGACCTTCTTGTGTACGCCGGCCGTCAGTTCGCCGAGGCCGGCGCCGATCGTCACATCCACGAAGGCCACGACCGGAAAGGTCACGATCAGGATAAGGCGTGCGTGCGCCCGATAGAACGCGAGCGTCCGGCGAAGGATCTCCCGGATCGGTGTCAACGGCTGCGCGTTCATGGCGCCAGCAGCGCCCACAACGCCACCCCGAGCGCAACTGCCGCCAGGCCGACCACAACGCCGGCGCGAGCGTGCGAGCGCCGCGAGTCGCGCGCGCGCCGCGAACCCGAGAGACGGGCGATGCCTGCCGCATCGACCAGAATCTCGCCGATCGCAAGGCGCGTCAGGAAGGTGGACGACGCCCCGTCGCGGTCCCGGTCGAGGAAGTCGACGAGGCTGAGACGCGAACCAACCGAGACTATCTGCGCCGCGCCCTTGCCGGCGGCGAGCAGCATCGCCAGATCGGCACTGGTGCCCGGCGCGCGCGCCACCGTATGGCGGAGCCCCAGCTGCGCCAACCGATCGCGTCCAGGCGCCCGGCCGTCGAGATAGGCGTGGGCGACAAGCTCGGCCCCGCAGCCGAGCGCGCGGTCGCTCGCGGAGTCCATGTCGCCGACGATCACCTCGGGCCGAAAGCCAGCGTCAAGCACCCCATCGACGGCGCCGTCGACAGCGACAATCACGGGCCGGGCGTCGCGCACATACGTCCCCAAAGCCCGCAGGTCGTCGAGGTAGCCGCTGCCGCGCGACACGACGAGCACAGGACGGTCGCGGAAGTCAGTCGCCAGCGCGGGGAGGGCCGGCTCGCTCGTCGGCAGCTCGCGCTCAGCGCGCATGTGCTCGATCGTGTTGAGAGCGAAGCGTTCGAGGGCCGCGCCGACCTCCGCCCCGCGCGCCAGCGTCAGTGCTTCTAGCTCGTCGGATCCGAGCGCCCGGCCTACCGCCAGCAGCTCGCCGCTGCGCAGGACCTCGCCCATGACCGAGACCTCGAGCAGGTCCCCCTCGCGGCAGCGCTCGAACAGCGCGTCGCCCGGGACATCGACGAGCTTGATACCTGCGCCGACGAGGACCAGCGGGCCTGTGTTCGGATAGCTGTCGCTGATCGAGCAGGCGCAATTGATAACCGCCGCGACGCGCGCTGCGACGAGCTCCTCGGCCGACACGCGGTCGAGCGCGGCGTGGTCGACGATCGCGACATCGCCCGCCGCGAGTCGCCTTGCGAGGAGCTTGGTACTGCGCCCGAGGCGCGCCCGACCGATCACCGGTCGCTGCCGGGGTTGCCGGAGCACCGGCCTCTGAGGGGTCTGCGCTAGCGCCACCGAGGCGAGCGTAGCGGTCAGGGTGCAGTGGCGGAGCGCGGCTAGACTTGCAGCGAGATGCGGACCGCGGGAGATCAGCGTCGGCGGCATGCCGTGGGCAGCACGACGGGCGTCCGCGAGGGGCGCGGATGAGCGGCGTGGCAGCGGGATCGGGACGTGACCCGGGGCGAGCGGCGCTCGGCACGTGGAGCGGCGGACGCTTCATGCACTTCGGCGAGCCGATCACGGAGGAGCGTCTCGCCCGGCTGCTGCGCCCCGATGAGCGACTCGACACGGTCCTGACCGCAGACGCGTACGGCGCGGGTGAGGCCGACCGCCTGCTCGGCAGCTCGCTCGCCGGGGTGCCCCGCGAGAGCTTCTGCGTAGTCGGGGCGATCGGGCACGATTTCTACGACGGGGAGCGCCGCGGCGCGAAGGGCTTCCCGCGTTTCACCGACCCTGCACTGCGCGGCTCCTCGCAGTACGCGGCATACCTGCGCATGGCCACCGAGCGCAGCCTGGAGCGCCTGGGCATCGAGCGCTTCGACGTGCTGCTGTTGCACAACCCGGACCGCATCGGCTACACGAGCGAAACCGTTTGGAATGGGATGGCGGCGCTGCGCGAAGCCGGGCTCACGCGTGCGCTCGGCATCGCGCCCGGTCCCGCCAACGGCTTCACGCTCGATGTCATCGGCTGCTTCGAGCGGTACGGGGAGCTGATCGATTGGGCGATGCTGATTCTGAATCCGCTCGAGCCGTGGCCCGGTGAGCTGGCGCTCGGAGCCGCCGATGCCGCCGGTATCCGCGTGATCGCGCGGGTCGTCGACTACGGCGGTCTCTTCTGGGGCGACCTCGAGGCGGGGCACGCGTTCAGGCCGGATGACCACAGGGCCTTCCGGCCCGACGGCTGGGTGGAGGGCGGGCTGGCCCGAATCGAGCGGATGCGCCCAACCGCCGAGCGCCACGGCTTGACGATGGCCCAGCTCGCCTGCGCCTGGGACCTCGCTCATCCGGCCGTCACCTGCGTCGCTCCGACGCTGATCCAGGAGAGCGGCGAACGTGCGCGCCCGATCGAGGAGAAGCGCGCGGAGCTCGCAGCGTTGCCGGCGGGAGAACTACTCGACGCCGACGAGGTTGCGCTGATCCGCGAGCTTGGGGACAACACCGGCTGCATGGCGCTGAAGGGGGCGGGGCCCGACCACGTGGGGAGCGAGCTGCCCGATCGCTGGGCGATCGATGAGCGCCAGCTCGAGCTGGCCGCGCGCTGGCGGATCGATCCGCAGGTTGACCTGCGCCGACACGCGACGTCCGCGACGTAGGTGAGATTGGCGAAAGCCGGCTGCTGTCGGCGCGCGCCGTCGGTCCGGGCGCCGGTCGGCGCTGCCGTTTCGCGCTAGCGCCCGGAGCCCGGGAGCTGCCCGCAGTCGGCGCCGATGATCCGGATCGGCGCCGCCGGGTGCGCCGACTTTGCCGGGTCGAGAACGGCGACCTGGCAGATTCCCTGCTCAGTCACGGACGAGTAGCTCCCCGCGGGCACCTGGTGGCTGACCGGGTTGTGTGCAATCGCGCGGATGACGATCTTGTGCGGCGCCGTCGCGTGGAGGGTCCAGCGGTAGTTGAGGCTCGCGATCACGAGGGCGGCGCCGCCGGTCACGGCAAACGCGCGGGCGTCCGTCGGCCGGTGTCCGGTGACCAGGAACGAGACACTCACGCCTGGAGTGGCGAAGGTGTGCGCGGCCGCGTGCACGTCGGGAATCGACCAGCATTGACCCTGGGCGCCGAAGTAGGAGGATCTGAGAATCGTTCCGAGTTTCCCGCTCGCTTCGTAGCCTCGGAGTTCCTTGGCGAGCAGGCGCGGAACGCGCAGCGGAGCTACCGACAGCCGCCTCGGATCGACCGCAGTTGCGAAGCCGTCGCTCGACGCCGCGAACTTCGGCAGCGCCGAGAGGTTGATCGTCGGCTCGAGCACGACCTTCCACGGCGTCGCGGCGCTCTTGCGAGCGAACACGAGCATCGAGGTGGCCGTCGGGCAACCGCGAAGGTAGGCTGGTGTGCCGGCGGAGTAACTGACGCGCGCGGCGATCGCGAAGCTCGCCGGAAAGGTCGCCTGCCTCGGAACCGAGTCCTCGAGCGGGTTGAAGCTGAACGGGTAGAACGTCGGGCCGTCGAGCGTCTTGTACCCGGCGGCAGCCTCGAACTGGAACCACGAGTCGTCAAGAATTCGGGCGGTCCCCTGCTCGCCGACCTGCTGCGCCGCGATGCTGAGCGTCTTGTCGGCGGCGATGTTCTGGCGGCTGTAGGACGCGAGCGCCGCCTGAGCGCCCGCGGGCGTCACGACCGGCCCGCCGGCGCCGAGCGCCTGGGCGGCGAACGCGCCCATGACTGCGACTGAGATCGCGGCGCCGGCAAGGCCGCGCCTCACAAGTCCGATGAATCGGAACTCAGTCGGGTTCATTCGCATATCCGTTGCTCACGCCCGTGGCGCCCCGCAGGCCCAGGCAATTCACGCTAGCACACGGGCCTTTCGCGCCAGCAAGGTTGTCGGTAGCCGCGCCGCGGTCGGTGCTCAGGCGCCGCCGAGTCGCTCGATGCGATAGCCGCGGTCGCGCAGCGCAGCCAGTATCGCCTCCGCGTGGTCGGCGCCGCGTGTCTCGAGCGTCAGCTCAACCCCGGTCTGGCGGACGTGCAGATCAACGGCGTCGCGGACGTGCTCGACGCTCAGCAGGTTCCCGCCGGACTGCGCGACGCACGCGAGAAGAGCGGCTAGACCGCCTGGGCGGTCCGACACCTGCGTGGCAAGGCGAAGGCGTCGGCCGACGGCCGTCTCGTGGCGCCGCGCGACGAGCGCCAGCAGGCCCGCGTCCACGTTGCCGCCCGACAGGATGACGACCGTGGTGCCGGTCGGTGCCGGGCGCACCGCCCCGGCCAGGAGCGCCGCGACACCGACCGCACCCGCACCCTCGACGACGAGCTTGGCGCGCTCCAGCAGCAGAACCATCGCTTCGGCGATGTCGTCCTCGCGGACCACGCAGACCTCGTCGACCCAGCGCTCGACGAGTGGCAGAGTGATCGTCCCGGGTCGCTTGACCGCGATCCCGTCGGCGATCGTGCTCACCGCATCAACGGCCATCGGCACACCCGCGGCCAGCGAGGCCGGGAAGGATGCTGAGGTCTCGACCTGCACGCCGACCACGCGGGTCTGCGGATTAGCAAGCTTCACAATCCCGCCGACACCGCTCGCAAGTCCGCCGCCACCGAGCGGGACGATCACCATCGCGAGGTCGGGGACATCCTCGACCAGCTCGACGCCGAGCGTGGCCTGACCGACGATCACGTCGGGGTCATCGAACGGGTGCACGAAGACGAGGCCGGTCTCGGCCGCCCGCTCAGCGGCAGCCGCGACGCACTCGTCGACGCTGTCGCCCGCGAGAATCACGGTGCCGCCGTAGGCGCCGACAGCCGCCAGTTTTGCGACCGGCGCCTCGCGCGGCATGAATACCTCGCAGGCAAGCCCGCGAGTCGCTGCTGCGTAGGCCAGAGACTGCGCGTGATTGCCTGCGCTTCCGGCGACGACGCCCTGCGGGTCGTGAAGGCTCGCAAGCTTCGTCAGGGCCCCGCGCAGCTTGAACGAGCCGGTCCGCTGAAGGTTCTCGGCCTTGAGCAGAATCCGCCCGCCGCAGCGATCGACCAGTGTGCCGGAGGTGAGCAGCGGTGTCCGCCGTACCAGCTCACCGAGCGCGTCGCGGGCCGACACCGCCTCGCCGGCGGCGAGGCGCCGCTCAACGTCGTTGGCGCGCTTCGCGTCGACCTCGGCCACAGCGATCCATGTTAGATGCGGGCGAGAACTCGAGCTACGCGGCCCGCAGGAGCTCCTGGGCGTGACGACGGGCTCCGTCGTCACGCTCATCGGCGCCGAGCATGCGTACCAGCTCCTCCACCAGATCAGCCTGGGCGAGGCGCGTCACGCTCGTCCGCGCGGTCGCTCCGCTGGTGTCCTTGGCAATCGTGAAATGCCGCGCCGCAAGCGAGGCCACCTGCGGCAGGTGCGTTATCGCGAGGATCTGGCGGCCCTGCGCGAGCGAGCGCAGCTGCTCCCCCACCGCCCGCGCCGTATGCCCGCCGATCCCGGCGTCGATCTCGTCGAAGACGAGCGTCGCGTGCCCGCCGCCGTGCGCCGCGCCGAGCAGCGCGAGCATGACGCGCGACAGCTCGCCGCCCGACGCGATGTCTCGCAACGGCGCCGGCGGAACGCCGGGGTTCGCCGCGATCACGAACTGCACATGCTCGTGGCCTGACGGACCCGGCTCTCCGGGGACGAGCGCCACGTCGAAGCTCGCCTGCCCCATCGCCAGATCCGCAAGCCGCTGCGCGACCGCCGCGGCAAGGCGCGGCGCCGCGGCCTCCCTCGCGCGCGTCAGGTCGTCAGCGAGCGTCCGGTAATCGCCCGTGGCGGCCACCAGACGTGCCTGCGCAGCCTCCAGCGCAACCTCGGCGCCGACCAGCTCGTCGCGGCGACGGCGGCAGCGCTCGGCGTGCTCGATCACCGCTTCGACGCTGCCGCCGTGCTTGCGCTCGAGACGCGCGATTCCTGCGAGACGCTCCTCGATCTGCTCGAGACGGCCTGGCTCCGCCTCGAGCCGGTCGGCGTAGCGGCGCAGCTCGCTGAGGAGGTCGTGGCTCTCGATCACGAGCGCCCCCGCCCGCTCAGCCAGCGCGCGCAGCTCCGGGTCGATGTCGTAAGCGCCCTCGAGGCTGGTACCGGCAGCTTGGAGGCCGCGAAGCGCTCCGACCTCCTCGTCGGCGATCGCCTCCTCGGCGCTCGCCGCCGCGCCGCGGAGCCCCTCGATGTTGCGCAGGCGATCGCGGTCGAGCACGAGGGCGTCGCGCTCACCCGGTTGGGGGTCGAGCTCTTCGATCTCGCGGATCTCGAACTCGAGCAGATCGAGCTCGCGCTCCCGCGCGCCCGCCAGCTCCCCGAGCCGCTCGAGGTCGGCGCGGGCTTCGCGGAGAGTGCGCCAGGCAGCCGCGCAGGCGGTCCGTCGCGCCAGCTGTTCCGGGCCCGCGGATCCGTCGAGGATGTCGAGCTGCGCCGCTGCAAGCATCAGTCGACGGTGCTCATGCTGGCCGTAGAACGAGAGGAGCTCGCCGGCGAGGTCGCGGAGCTCTCCGACGGTTATCGAGCGACCGCCGAGATAGGCGCGCGTGCGTCCGTCCGAGGAGACTCGGCGGGCGAGCACGAGCTCTTTCGCGTCGGCCGCAAGGTGCTCGCTCCGCAGCCCGGCAGGCAGTTCGAACGCCCCTTCGACATAGGCCTCGGAGCTGCCCGGCCGCACCACCCCGGGCTTTGCACGACCACCGAGGAGCAGGTCGAGCGCGTGCGCAAGCACCGTCTTGCCGGCCCCCGTCTCGCCGGTTATCACGTTCAGGCCGGGGGCGAGCTCGAGACGCGCCTCCTCGATCAGAAGCAGGTTCTGGACTGTCAGCTCGAGCAACATCGGGTGACAGGGTGTAGCAGCGGGCGGGGACGGAACTCCCGACGCCGGGCGGGGCGGTCAGCGCGCGAGCCGCCCGAACTTCTGGCGCAGGCGCAGGTAGAAGCTCGACCCGCTCATCTGCGCCAGGGTCGCGACGCCATCAGCGAAGCGAGCCTCGATTCGCTCGCCCGGGGCGATCTCTGCGACCGGGCGGCCGTCCACCGTCAGGTCGAGCGGCTCGCGGGAGCTGTTGTCCACGGTCAGCAGATCGGTCGGCGAAGTCACCAGCGCTCGCGCGCTCAGTGAGTGCGGCGCGATGAAGGAGACCACCATCCCCTTCACCCCCCACGCGAGGACCGGCCCGCCATTCGCGAGGTTGTAGCCGGTCGAGCCCGCCGGGGTGGCGATCACGAGTCCGTCGCAGCGAACGCTGCTCACCTCCTCACCCGCCAGCGCGTAGGAGAGCTCGGCGACGCGGCCGCCGACCTTCCGATGCAGTGCGACATCGTTGAGCGCTGTGAAGGATCCCGACGGCACGATCAGTTCGATCGCCGGCAGCGCGACGAGCTCGAGCTTCCCGGCGAGCGCGAGCGTGAACCCGGCATGCATGTCCGCCGGCTCAACGGTCGAGAGGAAGCCGACCTCGCCGAAGTTGACGCCGAAGACCGGCACCGGAGTACGGGCGAACTCGCGCAGACAGCGCAGGATCGTGCCGTCGCCGCCCAGCGCGATGCACAGTTCGACATCGTGGCGGACGGGCTGGTCGCCGCGCAGCCCCGGCTCGCTTCCGTCGAGGCGATGTTTACGCGTCTCCTCGGCGTCCAGCAGTACAACGGCGCCATGCGCCGCCGCGATCTCGCCGATCTCGCGCAGCGCCGCGCCCGTCTCGTCCGGACGGGCGTGGCTGAAGAGGGCGACGCGCCGCTCAGCAGGCGCGGTCAACTTGGTTCACTTTCGAGCGCGAGTCGCCGCAGGTCCGCTGGCCCGACGCCGCCGCGCCCCGCCTCGGCCAGCTGTATGAACGTCTCGAGGTTGCCCTTCGGACCGGGAAGTCCGGAGAACCAGTAGCCGATCACGGCGGCGCCTGCGGCGAGCGCCGCCTCGCCCACCGCGACGAGCGCCGCAACCCGCAGCTCCGCGTCGCGCACCACGCCTCCCTTGCCGACGTTCCCACGCCCCACCTCGAACTGTGGCTTGACGAGCGCGAGGACGTCGTAGCGGTTCGCAGCGCAGGCGAGCACCGCCGGCAGGACGGTCCGCAGCGATATGAACGAGACGTCGATCACGATCAACTCGGGAGCGTAGGGCAGCAGCGTCCGAGATAGGTTGCGCGCGTTGGTACGTTCGATCACCGTGACGCGCGGATCGCCGCGCAGCCGCCAGCTCAGCTCGCCGTAACCGACATCGACCGCGGCCACGTGCTGCGCTCCCGCAGCGAGTAGGCAGTCGGTGAAGCCGCCGGTCGACGCGCCGACATCGAGCGCCAACCTGCCCTGCGCCACGACCCGGCTAGCTGCGAGTGCGTTAGCAAGCTTGATGCCGCCGCGGGATACGAACCGCGGCGCCTGCGCGACCGATATCTCGACGTCGGTCGCGACAGGTTGACCCGGCTTCTCGGCGCGCACACCGCCAACCGTCACCTCCCCCGCGAGAACCGCCGCGGCAGCCCGCGAGCGTGATTCGAAGACGCCCCTGGCGACCAGCAGGGCGTCGAGCCTCAGCTTTGACTGCACGCAGGAAAGGCTGTCGCAGGAGCCACGAGCTGGAGCTGCCCCGGCGTCCCGGCGCTCTAGCGCGCGACGTCCTGCGCGCCCTGGCGGCAGGCCAGGGCGACGCGCTCGGCGATCCGCTGCGCCGTGTAGCCGACCTCCTCATAGAGGAGCTTGGGGGCACCGTGTGTCACGTAGCGGTCCGGCAGCCCGATCCGGATGATTCGCGTGGCGGGAGCTGCGGCTTCGTTGAGCGTCTCCCACACCGCGCTCCCGAACCCTCCGGCCAGGACGCCTTCCTCGATCGTCACGAGCAGCTCGTGCTCGGTGGCCAGCTGCAGCACCAGCGCGCCGTCGATCGGCTTTGCGAACCGCGCGTCTGCGACGGTCGTCGCGATGCCGTCCGCCTCGAGCAGCTCCGCAGCGGCCAGTGCCTTTGCCACACCGCTGCCGTACCCGAGCAGGGCGACACGTCCGGAGGGCTCGTCGCCGGCGGCTGTCCGGACGATCTCGCCAGTACCGATAGGAATCACCTCCGGCTCGTCCGGCAGCTCGACGCCCTCCGCCTCCCCACGCGGGTAGCGCAGGGCGATCGGGCCGTCTTCATAGGCGATCGCCGTGTGAAGCATGTGAACGAGCATCGCCTCGTCACGTGGCGCCATCAGCACCATGTTCGGGAGGCAGCGCAGGTAGGCGATGTCGAACGCCCCATGATGCGTCGGGCCGTCGTCGCCGACAAGGCCGGCGCGGTCCATCGCAAAGACGACCGGCAGGCTCTGCAGGCACACGTCGTGGACGATCTGGTCGTATGCGCGCTGCAGAAAGGTCGAGTAGATCGCCGCGACCGGCCGAGCGCCTTCCAGCGCGAGCCCCGAGGCGAACAGGATCGCCTGCTGCTCGGCGATCCCGACGTCGAAGTAGCGGTCTGGCATCGCCTGCTGCAGGATGTTCAGTCCGGTGCCGGAGTTCATCGCCGCCGTGATCCCGATGACGCGCTTGTCGCGACGGCATTCCGCGACCAGCGCCTCGCCGAACACCGTCGTGTACTGCGGCGGGCGGGGTGTCCCGTTTGACTTGAGCGCCGGCGTCGGCTCGCCTCCGCGAATCGAGCGTGGCTTGGCCGCGTGCCAGCGCTCCATCCCCTCCAGTCCGCCATCCTCGGCAGGCGCGAAACCTTTGCCCTTGACGGTTGCGATGTGGACGACCACGGGCCGCTCCGCCGCGAGCGCCTCCCTCAGGGAGAGTCGAAGCGCGCGAACATCGTGGCCATCGACGACGCCCATGTAGGCCCAGTCGAGCTCCTCCCACCACAGGCCCGGCGCCCAGAACGCCTTGATCGACTCCTTGAGCTGGGGCCCGAGCCGCTCGAACTTGGCGCCGATTCCCACCGGCAGCTTCGACAGGCCGCCCTCCACGCCTTCTCGCGCGTGCCACAGGCGCGGGTTGAGCCGCACACGATTGAAATACCGCGAGAGCGCGCCCACGTTTGGCGCGATCGACATACCGTTGTCGTTGAGCACGACGACGATCGGCGTACCCAGGCCGCCCGCCTGCGAGATCGCCTCGAACGCCACGCCACCGGTCATCGCACCGTCACCGATGACCGCGACGACGCTCCCGTCCGGTGCCAGTCCATGGCGCATCGCTTCCTTCATGCCGACGGCGTAGCCGATGGAGGTGGACGCGTGCCCCGCTCCGATGATGTCGTGCTCGGACTCGGCTATCGAGCAGAACGGGGCGAGACCGTTGTACTGACGGATCGTCGGAAGCTCGTCGCGCCGGCCCGTCAGCACCTTGTGCGGGTACGCCTGGTGGCCGACATCCCAGATGATCTTGTCGCGCGGCGAGTCAAGCAGCGAGTGCAGCGCCACCGCCAGCTCGCAGGCGCCGAGGTTCGCGCCGAAATGGCCGCCGATCTCCCCGACCGTGTCGATGATGTGCTCTCGCACCTCCTGCGCCACCTGGGCGAGTTCCGTATCACTGAGCTCGCGCAGGTCCGCCGGACCATTGACGTCGTCGAGCAGGCGCCTGTCCTCGCTGGTGCTCACGAGGTTCGCGTGTAGATGAAGTCGGTGATCTGCTCGAGCTCCCGAGCTCCGCCGGGCGCCGCCGCAGCCAGCGCGCTACGGGCTGACGCGTGCGAGTGGCGGGCAAGCTCCCGAGCCTGGTCGAGTCCGTGCTCGGAGACATACGTGCGCTTCCCGTGCCGCTCATCGCTGCCGCTCGTCTTACCGAGGGCCGCGTCGGTTCCCGTCACATCGAGTATGTCGTCAACGATCTGAAAGAGCACGCCGAGCTCCGCTGCGAACCGACCAAAGAGCATTGTCTCATCTTCGCTCGCTCCGCTGAGACGTAGCGGGCATTCGATCGCTGCACCGATCAGCCGACCGGTCTTGAGCGCATGCAAACGCCGCAGCCCCTGCGCCCCTTCGGGCGCGGAGGTCGACACGTCGAGGTATTGACCGCCGACCATCCCGTCTACGCCCGTCGCCGCTGCGAGACGACCGGCAGCACGAAGCACGTTGACGGGCTCGCCGAGCTGGCGTTCCACCAGGTGACGGAAGGCTTCCGCATACAGCGCGTCGCCCGCCAGGATCGCCACGTTCTCGCCGAAGGCGACATGGCAGGTCGGTCGGCCGCGGCGCAGATCGTCGTCGTCCATCGCCGGCAGGTCATCGTGGATCAGCGAATAGGTGTGGATCAGCTCGATCGCGGCGGCAAGTGGAAGTACACCGCTTGGCTCGATGCCGATCGCCGAAGCGCTCGCGAGGCACAGCACCGGCCTGATGCGCTTCCCGGGCGCGAGCAGGGAGTAACGCATCGCATCCTGCAGGCCCGCGAGGTCGGCGTCGTCGCTGAATGTGATCTCGGCCAGGTACGCGTCGACCGCCTCGCGCAGGTGGTCGGGATAGGTCACGACCTCCACTACAAGAGCGTGTCCTGTGCCGGCACGTGCTCCTCGGCCCCAAGACGGGCCCGGTGCTCGAGCTCGGCGCTCGCCTCCCCCGCAAGCGCTGCGCAGTCCTCCACGAGTGTTGCGGCCGCGTCCTGCGAAAGCTCACCCGATCGCAGTTGCGACGCCGCGCGTTCCAGCCGGTCGATCAACTCATCCAGATTGTCCGCTGGGATGCTCATCGCAACATTGTCGCGCAAACGCAGTCGTTTGGGATCGCCGTCACGGACGCGCGCCGGCGCGCATCTCCCGGAGGACCGCGTCGAGGATGCCGTTGACGAACGCCGGTGCCTGGGCGCTACAGAACTCCTTCGCGCTTTCCACCGCCTCATCGATCGCGCCCTCCGGCGGGATCGGGTGGCGCGCCTCGACGGCGTCGCCGTGGAGCATCTCCACAAGAGCGATGCGCAGGATGCTCCGTTCGAGCGGAGCGATCCGCGAGACGGTCCAGCCTTTGGCGTGACGCTCGAGTAGCCCATCCAGCTCGGGGGCAAGATCGGCAGCCGCGTGCGCGAGCGATCGCGTGAGCGGGGTTGCGCCCGCAGGCAGGGTGTCGGTGAGCGGTCTGCCGGTGAGGTCGTGCTGGTAGAGGGCGAAGACCGCAGCGCGGCGCTGCTCGCTGCGGCGCATGCCTACGCCCGCGAGACGTACTCGCCGGTGCGCGTATCGACGCGGATGCGATCGCCGATGTTGACGAATAGAGGTACATGTACCTCCGCGCCCGTCTCGAGGGTTGCCGGCTTCGTGCCCCCACCCGAGGCGGTGTCACCGCGGAGGCCCGGCTCCGTGTCGGTCACCTCGAGGTCGACCGCGCTCGGAAGCTGGATGTCGCCCGGCGCCCCGTCGATGAAGAGAAGATCGACCTCGTCGCTGGCGCGCGTGAACCGCAGAGCCTCCGCGACCGCAGCCTGCGGGACGTCGAGTTGCTCGTAGGACGCGCTGTCCATGAAATGGGCCTCCGAGCCGTCCGCGTAGAGGAACTGCATCTTGCGTGATTCGGTTCGCACCGCACGGAAACGCTCGCCCGCACGAAACGTGCGGTCCAGCACCGCTGCGTCCGAGATTCGCCGCAGCTTCGTGCGGACGAAGGCACCCCCCTTGCCCGGCTTCACGTGCTGGAACTCGAGGATCTTGAAGATGACCCCCTCGACCTCGATGTGGTTCCCGTTCTTGAACTGGTTCGTTGAGATCGACATGTCCGCTCGCAGTCTAGTTGGGGGCCCTCGGGCACGGTGAACGATCGCGCTTTCGCGCCCGCGACCGCCGCGCGAACTCGAGCGCCACGAGGGTCAGCGCGATCGGCACCGTCGCGGGTAGTTCGCCCACAGCGAGGAACAGGAGATCGAAGAGCAGCGCGAGCGCGGCGGCGAGGAGCACGGCGGGGCGCTGGGATTCGCCCTCGGAGGCCAGGAGCGCGCCAAGAAGGCCTGCGATGAAGAGGTCCCCGTAACCCATCACAGCGGAGCCGAAGAGCGCCCGCTGCAGTTCGGGCAGGTGGGCGGCGGGAGCGACCGCATTCAGAGAATCATTCGGGGCGGTGAGGAGGTCGCTGATCACGAGCCAAGCATCGATGAGCGCCATCGCAACAATCGCGAGCGCCACGAGCAGGCGCGGCGTCACCGCGACGAGCAGAGAACCGAGCGTCACACACGAAAACGCTTCGAGCATCAGTGCGGCCGTCTCGCCCGCGAGTCCCTGACGGTCAGCCCAGGCGACCGCGAACAGGGCGACTGCCAGCGCGGCCAGGGCCGGGCGTGCCCCGTGCACGAAACGGGCGAGCGCGAGAGCCGCGAGCAGTGGTACCGACACCAGCGCCAGGTAGGTGAGGCCGTCGGCGACCCCGCCCAGTGCTCGAACGCCGAACACGAACGCGACGATCGAGGCCGCGGGCACGAGCGCCCACCAACCGCTGCGCAGGCGGCCTAGGACCGGCAGCGGCTGCGCCCGCGGCAGCGCGATCACTCCCGCCTGAGCCAGGGAGAGAGCGCAGATCGACACGGCGAACGAGGGCATCGGCGCCTTCAGACGGCCGCGTCAGAAGGCCGCAGGAACGTCGGCGAGAAGGACTTGCCGGCGTCGTTGGAAATTGTTGTCGTGGCAGTCCGCAGCGCCGCCGATACTAATGTCCAGCGTGATCAGCCCCCTCGCCAGAGATCCGCCGGACGGCCGGGCGGCACCCCAGCACGCGGGTGCCGGCAGCGTTCCGCGGAGCCGCCGCGCGACCCCGACACTGGGCGCTCTCGCGCTCGGCGCGACGCTCGCCCTGCTCTGGTACCGCCCCTGGCAGGTCACGCTCAACGACTATGCGACCGAGGCTCGAGGGCCCCTGGACGCACTCCTCCACGGGCACCTGCTGACGTTCCTGTCGACGGCGCCGGCGTACGGGCCGTCGCTCCTGTTGCGCGCGCCGTTCGCGCTGATCGGGTCGCTGGCCGGCGCCGACCCGCTGCTCATCTACCGCCTGTCCGCGCTCCCCTGCCTGCTCGCGCTGGGCGGCCTTGGCCTCTGGCTTTGCCGCTCGTTCGGTGGCGGCGTCCGCGGCGCGGTCGCCGTTTTGCTGACGCTGGCGATCTGCGTGATCAATCCGATCAGCTACTACATGCTCGCGATCGGTCATCCCGAGGAGGCTCTGGGGGCCGTGCTGTGCGTCGTCGCCGTGATCGTCGCCGCGCGTGATCGCCCTGCGCTCAGCGGCCTGCTGCTGGGGCTTGCAATCGCCAACAAGGAGTGGGCGCTCGTCGCCGTCGGGCCGGTGCTCGTGGCGCTCCCTCGCGGGCGCGTGCGGGCGCTTCTGACCGCGGGCGGCGTCGCTGTCCTGCTGCTCGGACCGCTTGCCCTGGCGTCGAGCAACATTCATGCCGCCACCGGGCGGATCACCGCCAACGACGGCGGGACGATCTTCTACCCGCAGCAGGTCTGGTGGTTCTTCGGCGCGCCGGGCCATTGGGTTCCGGCGATGGCCGGCCAGATCCCACGCGGCTTTCGCTGGCCACCGTCGTGGCTGCAGGGACGCGCTCACATGCTGATCGTGTGGATTGGCCTGGCGCTCTCGTGGCTTGCCTACCGGCGCGGCTTGCGAGGCCAGGACGCTCTCGCGCTCCTCGCGCTCGTGTTGCTTGCCCGCTGCATGCTCGATCCTTGGGACCTCATCTACTACCTGCTGCCGTTCGTGATCGCGCTGCTCGCGTGGGAGACGACGGTCCGGCGCCGCGCGCCGATCGGCGCACTTTCGGCGTCGCTCGCAGCGTGGGCGATCTTCGAGTACCTGCCGAACCACCTCAGCCTCAACGACGTGGCCTTGACGTTCATGGTCCCGTCGGTGATCGCGTTCGCCGTCCTGTCGGGAATAGTCTTTCGCCGCCGTCCGGCGCAACCTCCGCGAGCAACCCGTGCGGCTCAGTCGACCACCATCAGCTCCTTGCGAAAACGGCTGAGCCGCCGGCAGCCGGCGTCCGTAACGACGGTCAGGTCCTCGATTCGCACGCCGAGCCTCCCCGGCAGGTAAACGCCGGGCTCCACCGTCACCACGTTGCCCGCAACCAGCGGCGCGTCCGTGGCCTGCCGCGAGAGTCGCGGGGCCTCGTGGATCTCGAGGCCGACGCCGTGGCCGAGTCCGTGCCCGAAATACTCGCCGTAGCCCGCGGCATCGATCACCGCCCGCGCCTGCGCATCAACCTCGACGCCGGTGCGCCCCGGAGCCAGGGCCGCGAGGCCGGCCAGCTGCGAGGCGAGAACGACCTCGTAGACCTCGCGCGCCTGCGCCGTCGGCTCCCCGACCGCAAACGTGCGCGTGCAGTCCGAGCAGTATCCGCCCACCAACGCGCCGATATCGACGGTGACGAGCGTTCCTCGCTCGATCGAAGCCGGTCGGGGCTGCCCGTGGGGGAGCGCAGCCTGCGCGCCACTGACGACGATCGAGTCGAAGCTCGGCGAGCTCGCACCGCGAAGCCGCATCTCGTGCTCCAGCTCGATCGCGACATCGCGCTCACTCCGACCCGCGAAGCCACGCTCCAGCAGCCACTCGTAGATGCCGTCGATGAGCGTCGCGGCCGCCGCGATCAGCTCGATCTCCGCCTCATCCTTGACTGCGCGGAGCCCTTCGATGAGCCCTTCGGCCGGGACCAGCTCGACGGTCGGAGCGGCGTGCAACCGCAACTGCGAGAGCTGAGAGACGGTCATCGTCCCGTCTTCGAACCCGACCCGTCCGGCCTCGAGCTGCGCGGCCAGGGCACCAAGCGGATCGCCGGCGACGATGTCCCGCTCAAACAGCGCTCCCACCTCCAGTGCCGACTGCTCCTGGTAGCGGAAATCCGTCAGGAACCGTGCTTCGCCTGCGGCGTTCAGCAGAGCCACGCCGCTCGTGCCTGTGAACCCGGTGAGGTAGCGCAGGTTGGCGGCGCCGCTGACGATGAGCGCCGCAAGGCCGCGCTCACCCAAGAGCTCACGTACGCGCTCGATCCGCGCAGCGCTCACCCGTCGAGCTCTTTGCTCAGCCGCACCAGCGCCTCGCGGTAGCCCTCCGCTCCGAGGCCACTCACGGTAGCCAGGCAGAGGTCCCGGATCACCGACACCCGCCGCCAGCTCTCACGCTTGTCGACGTCCGACAGGTGCACCTCGACCGCCGGCAGGGCCGCGATCTCGAGCGCATCGTGAATCGACCACGCGTAGTGCGTCCAGGCGCCCGGGTTCAGCAGCAACCCGTCCGCAAACTCGCCGACGCCGTGGAGGTGCTCAACGAACTCGCGCTCCGAGTTCGTCTGGAAGCACACGACATCGAGCGAGAGCTCGCGAGCGAAGTCGCCGATCTGGCGCTCCAGCTCAGCGAGGGTGACGGTGCCGTAGTGAGCCGGCTCCCGCCTCCCAAGCATGTCGAGGTTGACTCCGTGCATCACCTCGACGCGTCTACGGGCCGAGCTCAAGCGACCACCTCGAGCACGGCACGCTCGATATCGCGATCGTCGACGCTCGCTCCATGCCGCACCCGTCCGGGCTCCTCGACGAGCACCATCGGCAGCCCCGCCGGCCCGCGCTTCTTGTCGAGTGTCATCGCCGCCATCACAGCGGCGACGTCCAGGCCGCTGGCGTGCGTCGCGAGCCCGTGTGCGTCGAGCAGCCGCGCCACCTGCCGGCGGAGCTCGTCGCGGCCGGAGAGGCGAAGCGCGACAAGCAGGCCCAGCGCCACCGCTTCACCGTGGCGGTAGCGCGAGTATCCGGTCGCCGCCTCGATCGCGTGTCCGACGGTATGTCCCAAATTGAGCACCTGCCGCGCGCCATCATCACGCTCATCGCTGGCGACTACGGCCAACTTGCAGCGGATGCAGTCAAAGATCACTCCGTCGTCGATTGGTGCGTCCGCCGAGACCCGGTCCCACAGCGTGCCGCCGGCGATCAGAGCCGTCTTGAGCACCTCGGCGTAGCCGGCGCCCAGCTCGCTCGCCGGCAGCGTCGCAAGCGTCCCCGGGTCGACGAGCACGCCCGCTGGCTGGTGGAACGCGCCGACGTAGTTCTTTGCCTGCGGTAGATCGATCCCGGTCTTGCCGCCGTAGGCGGAGTCGACCTGCGCGACCAGCGTCGTCGGAATCTGAACCACCGGGATGCCACGCTGGTAGGTGGCTGCGCAGAACCCCGCAAGATCGCCGACAACGCCGCCGCCGAGAGCCACGACGTGGTCGGAACGGGTGATCCGCGCCGCGACAAGGGCCCGCCAAACTGCTTCGGCGGTCGCGAGCGACTTGCTGAGCTCGCCCGCCTCCACCTCGAGTTGCCCGTCGAGCTCTCCGAGCGAGCCGGCCCAGAGCCGAGCGACGTTGCGATCGCTGACGAGAAAGCGGCGCGACGGTGGACGCACAATCGGCCAGATCCCGGCGGAGATCACACCGTGCCCGACCCACACCGGGTACTCACCGGATTCGCTCGCCGCCCACAGCAACCTCGTCCCAGCGGGCGCCGTACGTAATACGACGAGCGCCGGGTAGGCGCTGTGGAGCGTCTGGCGTGAGGTCGCGGGGACGATCGCGTCGGCGACCGACTCATACAGCGGCCGGCGGGTCCGATACAGCGCCTCGAAGGATTTGCGCTCGCGGGCAAGCGGCCGCTTGCCGCCGCCGCTGCGCCGCCACGCGACGACCGGGTCCACGTCGAGCAGCACGACGACGTGACGGCGAAGCGCGCGTCGCACCCGCTTGGAGGTGATCGCCCCGCCGCCGAGAGAGATGACGTCGTCGGGTCCCGCTTGGTCGAGGATCTCGCAGACGATCCGCTCTTCCGCCTCGCGGAACGCCGCCTCGCCGTCGTGCTCGAACACCTCGACCACGGTCCGCCCGAGGCGCTGCTCGATCGCGCGGTCGGCGTCGATCGCCTCGCCTCCGCGTCCGGCGGCAAGCGCGCGCGCCGCCGCCGTCTTCCCGGCGCCCATGAACCCGACGATCGCAATCGCGCCGCCGCGCCGGCTCAGCTTGCTCGCCACCCGATCCGCTCTGAGTAGTCGCGAACCGCCATCCGGACATCCTCGATGTTGTCGCCCCCGAACTTCTCGCGGTAAGCGCCGGCCAATACGTAGGCGACCATCGCCTCGCCGACCACCCCGGCCGCCGGCACCGTGCAGGAATCCGTCCGCTCGCGCAAAGCCTCGGCTGGTGCGAGCGTCGCGATGTCAACCGAGCGCAGCGGCTTGGTGAGTGTGGGGAGCGGCTTCATCGCGCCGCGCACAACCAGGACCTCGCCGTTGGTCATTCCCCCCTCGACACCTCCCGCGTGGTTGGTCTCGCGGAAGAAGCCACGCTGCGGCGAATGGAAGATCTCGTCGTGCGCTTGCGAGCCGGGAATCGAGGCTAGCGCGAGCCCCCCGCCCAGCTCGAATCCCTTGATGGCCTGGATCGAACAGATCGCGCCGGCCAGCCGGCCGTCGAGGCGCTCCTCAAAAGAGACGTGCGAGCCGAGCCCCGGGACCAATCCGAAAGCAAGGACCTCGAACACTCCACCGAGGGACTCATTGGCCTTGCGCTGCGCGTCGATGTGAGCGACCATCTCGCGCGACGCGTCCTGATCGAGACAGCGCACAGGCGACTCGTCAACGCCGGCGAAGCTCGCGAGGCTCAAACGGCGATCGGTCGGCGGAGCTTCAACGGCCCCGATCCGGGTCACGTGCGAGACGATCTCTACGCCAAGCGCACGCAGGAACGCCTTGCATAGCGCTCCGCCCGCGACTCGAGCCGCGGTCTCGCGGGCGCTGGCTCGTTCGAGCACGTTTCGAACATCGCTGAAGCCGTACTTCCATACGCCCGCGAGATCGGCATGTCCCGGCCGCGGAAGGTGCACCTCATCGACCGCCGCCTCAACCGGCCACGGGTTCATCCGCTCCTCCCAGTTGGCGTAATCGCGGTTCTCGACCCAGAGCGACACGGGCCCCCCGAGAGTCAGCCCGTGGCGCACGCCGCCTGTCGCCGCGGCCGCATCGCGCTCGATCTTCATGCGACCGCCACGGCCGTGCCCGAGCTGGCGGCGCGCCATGTCGCGGTTGATAGCGTCCGCGTCGAGCGCCAGTCCGGCCGGCAGGCCCTCAACGATGCACGTCAGGCCCGGACCGTGCGACTCTCCGGCGGTGATCATTCGCAGCTCAGGCATTGGATTGCGAAGCTTACGGAGGCCCGCCGAGCGGCCGCCTCGTAACCGGCGGCCCAGAGGGCGTTGCCGCCTGGATCTAGCCTGTTGCGCTCTGCAGCGACGTGCCGGCCGCAGCGCTCGCAACCCCGATATCGACGGTGGCGCCGGTGATGCCGCTCACGCCTGTGGCGCCGGCGGCCCCGGTGAACGCGTTCGCCGGGTGCTTCACGTGGATGACGACCCCGATTCCCAGGGCGTAGAAGAAATGCGCGAGGGCGGCCACACCGGACTGCGCGACGGTCTGCTCTCCGGTCATCGACGCCGTCCGGCGGGCGTGGAGCGCCTCGGCGTCGGACCCGAACGTCTTCGCGCGGATCGCGTTCACCTCGAACGCGAACGGCAACACCGACGGATCGCTGCCGTTTGGCTTCAGAGTTACGGTGGCCTTGGGCCCAAGCTCCGCCACCTGACAGTTGGTAGCGCTGGGCACGCAGACCACAGGCCCGGACAGCGACAGCTTCGCGTCAACGGCCGCCGTCAGGAGGAAAACGGCCTTCCTGCCGCCGCGGAGCACGCCCAGGTACACGATCTCGGGTGTCGCGTTCGCGGGCAGCGGTGTCAAGCGCTGGAGATTGTCCAGCACGTCGGCCTGCGCGCCGTAGGTGCTTGAAGCGTCCACGAGATAGGCCTGGTTGGACGCCAGCTTCCCCCCGCCGTTGCCGGTGGTCGTCGTGGAGGGACGACTTCCACTCGAGTTGGGCGAGGTGGATCCAGTCGACGACGTCGATCCCTGCGAAGGCGACGTCGAGCCGGTGGTGGTCGTCCCGCCCGCGTTCGAGGTACCCGAAGACGACGAGCCCGCCCCTCCGCCGGTTGCCGGCGCCCGGAATGGGTTCGGCTCGTGGCCGTTGTACACGGTGGAGGCCGTCGCAGGTGCGGTCTGCATGATCGCGAGCTCCTGACCGGGCGGGAGTGAGCCGGCCGGCGGCGCGGCGTCAACCGGCGGCGGCGCGACGGGCACCGGCTTCGAGCTTCCCGACAGCGCCAGCGCCGCGAACACCGGTATTCCGACAGCAAGGATCGCGAGCAGCACGACCGCCGGGAGCACCTGGCGCTCCCGCAGGTCGGCGGCCAGTGACCGGATGAAGCTCATGCGCCGCTCGTCGCCCCCGAGACGCCTGTGACCCCACTCGGCGCCGTGCTGGCGGCGGGCGCTGGCGTCGTCGCCGGCGCTGTGCCCGTGGTCGGCACCTGGTAGACGGTCATCGACACCGTGGCCGACGTGCCACCGTGGCCCTGCGGCGACAGCGTCACAGAGTTGATGGTGAAGAGGCGGCCTTTGGCGAGCACGTTTGCCCCATCGGTCTGGGTCAGCGAGTCGATCGCGGAAAAGAAGCTCTGGAGTCTCGCGAACGTCGCGGTGAACGAGAACGTGAGGCCAATCGAGTCAAATCCTTGGCTGCCGGGCGCGCCCGCCGCGACCGTTGTCGTGTCCCACTTGATGACGTGCCCCACCTCGAGCGCGTCGAGAAGCCGGATCAGAGCAGGCTCCTGGTCGCTCAGCGGGACAGCGGCCTCGAGAACCTTGATCGCGCGAACCGACGCGACGTAGCGTGACCGCGCGCTCTCCCCCGCGGCAAGCTGCGACTGCTGGCCCGCGAGCGTTGTTCGCGCGGTCGCAATCTGTGCGGCAAGGCTATTGGAGGTGTTTCGCTCCGGCGCGACCAGCAGAAGCCAGAACGCCACCAGCACCACGATCGCCACGGCGACACCGGCGATCAGCCGTTCCCGGGCACCCATGTCAGCCCCCCACGGTCGTTTCAGGCCCAGCGGCCAACCGCGGGGCGGGGATGCCGAAGCCGGTCGCGTACTGGATCGTCATCACGAAGCTGACCCCCGAACACGCGGCGCTCGAGTACGTGGACACGCTCGCGCTTGAAACGTCCTCCAGCGCCCGGAAACGCGACAGCGTCTGTGCGACGCCGAGTTGGCCCTTCGAGGCCGAGCCGGCGGCGCACCCATTGATCGAGATCGAAGGCGCGTTCACCGTAACCCCAAGCGACGCGGTGGTCCCTGTCGAGCCGCTGACGCCGGTAGCGCCTGTCGCGCCGCTCGCGGAGGCAGTGCCGGCGCCCCCGCTGGCGGTGCCTGCGAGCTCAGTCAGGGTCACATTGGCAGGCAGCGAGAGCGCAATCTGCGACATCGCGCGCGGCCAGTCGAAGCGTTGCGCGGCAAGCGAGGCAACCGACGAGATGCGCTGCTGCGCGACCGACTGGAATGCGACGTAAGGCTGCAGCGAAGCAACCTGAGAGGTCACCACCGCGTTCTCATCGTTGACCTCGGCAAGGGTCGTCCGCTGCGATGCCACATCGTGGACGGCAACGGCGTAGACGACTCCGAGCACGACGAGCGCAACGAGCGTCGCGAGAACGACATACACGATCCCGCCGGTTCGACCGGCGATCCCGCCGGCGCCTCGGCGCTGCTCCGGTGGGATGAGGTTGAAGGCCCTCACGCCGGGCCCTCGGGAACCGACAGCCCGGCCGCGACGGCGAGAATGCTTCGCGGCACATCGCCCGCGGCATTCGGAGATGCAAGCGCGACCTCGCCGCGCCGCACCGTGATGCCGAGCTCCCGCGAGAGGCCGTCAGCAAACCCCGGTATCTCCAGCGCCGGCCCGCAGAGGAGCGCGCGAGTAAGCGGTCCGTCCTGGCGGCCGGCAAGATAGAAGTCGATCGAATGACGCACCTCGGCGGCGATTCGCCGGATACCGTCGTTCAGCGCCGTGTTGACCACCTGCGCGGGATCGATCGTCGGAGCGGGAGGGCCGGTCAGGAGGTCGGTCGGATCGACCGGCGGTGGCGTCGGCGGTGACGGGCGGCCAAAGCTCACCGTTGCCCGCTCGGCATCCACAGGCACGCTGGTCGACTGCGGGGCGTCGGGTCCCGCGAACCGCTCTTCCAAGCCCGGGAAACCGCCCGGCGGCTGGGGCGGCCTGGGTGTTGGCGTCGGCGCAGCCGCGACTGCAGCGGCGGGGGGCGCCACGCCCGTCGCCACGAGCAGGCGGCGCGCATCGTCGATCGGGATGGCACAGCGTGACGCCACATCGCCCGCGATCTGCTCAACCCCCCACGGGATCACGCGCGTAAACTCGCAGACCGGTCCGCGGCTGATCGCGAGATTCGTCAGCCCGCCGATCGAGAGGTACAGGATCTGCTCGTCGGGGTCGGCGTCGAGCGGCCGCAACGCGCGGATCATCCCGAACGCGGCGAGGTCGACGCCCTCCGGCTGCAGTCCGGCCAGTCGGGCGGCCTGAAGAACCCGTTCCACCATGTCGCGTCGCGCCGCGACGAGCAGTACCTGAAGGCGGTCCCCGTTCGGCCCGGTATCGATT
>Ga0265319_1000639_pt1 | contig 23124 bp, 20 predicted proteins | sample 4824metaG_FD_192443 | JGI IMG/M metagenome (GOLD analysis project Ga0265319, IMG submission 192443) | Rhizosphere microbial communities from Carex aquatilis grown in University of Washington, Seatle, WA, United States - 4-8-24 metaG | ecosystem: Host-associated > Plants > Roots > Rhizosphere >...
GCGCGAGGTCGACGACATGCGTCATCAGGTCGCCGAGAGCGCCCGAGCCGGCTTCCTCGGGATGGAAGCGCCACGTGTCGAGCGAGACGTCGTCGCCCCAGTCCTGCAGATAGCGGCCGCGAAAGTGGCGTACCTCGCCGAGCTCGCCGGCCTCGATCAGCTCGCGCGCGAGCCGGACCGCCGGCACGAAGCGATAGTTGAACGCGCACATGTGCTTGACGCCGGTCGAGGCGACGCGGCTCCAGATGTCGTAGCTCTCGCCGGCGTCGCGGCCGAGCGGCTTCTCGCAGACGACGTGCTTGCCGGCCTCCGCTGCCGCGATCGTCGGCTCGGCGTGGAGCGAGTTCGGGCCGCCGTTGTCGAAGAGGCCGATTCGCTCGTCGGCGACGAGGTCTCGCCAGTCGCCGGTGGCGTACTCCCAGCCGTAACGTCGGGCGGCCTCCTCGACCGCCTCCGTGTTGCGGCCCGCGATGCCGACGAGCCGAGGCTCGAGCGGTGGCGGCCACGTGATGTACGCGATCTTCTTGAACGCGTTGGCGTGCGCCTTCCCCATGAACGCGTACCCCAGCATGCCGACGCCGATCTCAGTCATAGGACGCGATACTACGCGTGTCAGCTCAACCAGAGGGAGACCAGGTGGCGCACGCAGTCAAGTGGGGGATCATCTCGACCGCCGACATCAACCGGAAGGTGATTCCGGGAGCGCACGCGTCGCCGAAGGTCGAGCTCATCGCGGTCGCGAGCCGTGACCAGGCGCGCGCCGCCGAGTATGCGAAGACGTGGGAGATCGAGCGTTCGTACGGTTCCTACGATGCGTTGCTCGCGGACCCCGAGATCGAGGCGGTCTACATCTCGCTCCCGAACACGCTGCACTGCGACTGGTCGATCAAGGCGCTCGAAGCGGGCAAGCACGTCCTGTGCGAGAAGCCGCTTTCGCGCCACGTCGACGAGGTCGAGGCCGCGTTCGACACTGCCGACCGCACGGGCTTTCTGCTGAGCGAGGCGTTCATGTATCGCCACAACCCGCAGACGAGGCGCGCGAAGGACCTCGTCGACGGCGGCGCGATCGGCGAGCTGCGGCTCATCCGCTCCACCTTCAGCTACTCGCTCTACGACGCCGACAACATCCGCCTGCGCACCGAAGTCGAGGGCGGCTCGTTGATGGACGTCGGCTGCTACACCGTCAGCGGCTCGCGTCTCTTCGGCGGCGAGCCGGAGAAGGCCTACGGCGAGGCGTGGTTCGGGCCGTCCGGCACCGACTGGGTCTTCGGCGGCACCCTCCGATTCCCCGGCGACGTGATCGCGCTCTTCGACTGCGGCACCGCGCTGCCGAACCGCGACGAGCTGGAGGCGATCGGCAGCGAAGGGTCGTTGTTCTTCGACGACCCCTGGCACTGCAACGCACCGGTGATCGAGCTGCGCCGCGAAGGAAAAACCGAGCGGATCGAGCTCGAGCCCGTCGACTCGTACCGGCTCGAGCTCGAGAACCTGAGCGACGCGATCCGCGGCGAGGGCGAGCTGTTGCTCGGCCGTGCTGACGCGGTGGGTCAGGCGCGCGCGCTCGAGGCGCTGCACGAGTCGGCGACGAACGGCACTCCCGTCGCGTTGTGATCTGACGAGGTGGCTAACGGAATGGTCGCGACGCAACCGCTTGCCTACGCGGCGCTCTCGTCGATCGCGCGCATCGCCAGCTCCTCGTCGACCTCGCCCGGGAGCCCGCTGACCCCGACGGCACCGACGCGCCTGTCGCCCTCGAAGACCGCGACGCCGCCGAGGAAGAAGGTGAAGAACGGGTCGAAGCTCGCGCGCTCGACCGGGTCCTCCCGCACCTTCTCCGCCAGCTCTCTGGTCGTGCGCGCGTCGCTCCGGGCGGCGGTATAGGCCTTGCGCTGGGCGTTCAGCCGCGTGTCCGGCGCCGCACCGTCCATCGTTGCAGCGGCCACGAGCTCGCCGTGCCCGTCCGCGACGAACACGGACACCGGGCCGGGAGCCTCGGAGACGACGAGATCGACGATCGCAAGGGCGCGCTGGAGCCTCATGGGGACATTCTCCAATACTCGTGACTCGCGTGTAGCGCGACTAGCATCGACGCGATGAGCGCGCATGCCGCACCGGCCGCCGGCGGTCGGAGCATCTCGATCCGAGGCGCGACCTATCCGGTCCTACTGCCGAAGCTGAGCGATCCGCGGCTGCACCTCGCCGCGACGATCACGTCGCTTCAGGTGCTCGGGCAGGTCGCATTCCACTTCCGCCTTTCGATCGTCCAGATCCTCGTCTCGCTCGCAACCTGCGCGGTGATCGAGGTCGCGATCACGCTGTGGAAGCAGCGCGTGATCATGTGGCCGGCGAGCGCGCTCCTGACCGGGAACGGCGTCGCGTTCGTCCTGCGCGTGCCGGGCACGCAGCACGGTGACTGGTGGAGCACCCGCGGGTGGTGGATCTTCGTCGCGACTGCCGGCGGCGCGCTCCTGTCGAAGCACCTGATCAAGTGGCGCCGCGAGCACATCTTCAACCCGTCGAACATCGGGCTCGTCGTCGTCTTCCTGGCGCTCGGCCGCACGCGCGTCGAGCCCCTCGACTTCTGGTGGGGGCCCATGTCGTGGTGGATGGCGCTCGCGCTCGTGATCATCGTGACCGGCGGCTTCACGATCCTCGCGCGGCTCGCGCTGCTGCGGGTCGCCTTGTCGTTCTGGGCCGCGTTCGCAGTCGGGATCGGAGGTCTTGCGCTCGCGGGCCATGTGATGACGGCCCGCTGGCACCTCGGGCCGATCACCGGCTTCTACTTCTGGTGGGTCCTCGTCACCTCGCCCGAGGTGCTCGTCTTCCTGTTCTTCATGATCACCGACCCGAAGACGGCGCCGCGCGGCCTGCGCGAGCGCGTCGGCTACGGGATCACGCTGGGCGTCCTCGCCTCCGTCCTGATCGCGCCGACCCGGACCGAGTTCGCGGCGAAGGTCGCACTCCTCTCCGCGCTTGCGATCGTCTGCGTCGGCAAGGCGCTGCTCCAGACGTTCCCTGTGCGCGTCGACCGGACGCGGCTCGCGCTCGCGGCCGTCGCGGGAGTCGCCGTCTATGCGGGCGTGGCGATCTTCGCGACGAGCCCGGCGCCGTCGCTCGCCGCGCAGAACCTGCCCCGGGGAACGCTGCCGCCGATCACGATCCTGCCGTCACCCGGCGTCCAGACCCAGCTCGACCGGCGCACGGCCGAGCTGATCGCCTACGGCCTGACCGAGGCGAGGCCCGTTCCGGCGGGCGACTCGCTCCGGATCCATCTCGAGGCGGGCACCGACCAGGCGCCGCCGACCGCGGTGGCGCAGCTCGGGAGCAGCACGTATCGCCTGCACGTGAACACCGACGGCGTCTGGTCTCTCGCCGCCACGTCCCGGCCGCAGCAGGTCGCGGCGCCGAAGAGCGCTGCGCTCGCCCGGAACCGGTTGACCGACGTCGCGTCGTCGGTCGGTCTCGACTTCCGGCAGGGCGCGTTCCGCTTCGGGATGTCGAACGAGACCAAGGCGATGATGGGCGGCGGCCTCTGCTGGCTCGACTACAACCACGACGGCTGGGTCGATCTCTTCGTCGTCAACTCCTATGCGAGCGCCGACACATCCGACTGGCAATCGCACGGCGGCCTGCCGCGCACCGCTCTGTTCGAGAACGTGCACGGGAGGTTTCGCAACGTCAGCGCGAAGGCGCACGCGAACCTCGCAGTGCAGGGCGACGGCTGCGTCGCCGCCGACCTCAACGGCGACGGCCGTCCCGACCTCGTCGTCACGAAGACAGACGGCGTCGACGTGCTCTGGAACAACGGCGACGGCACCTTCACGAGCGGCGGCCGCGCAGCCGGCCTGAATGCGACCGGCTGGTACACGGGCGCCGCTGTCGCGGACGTGAACGGGGACGGCCGGCCCGACATCTTCGTCGCCGGCTACTCCGACCCGAACGAGCCCGTTCCGAACTCGGTCGCGGGCTTCCCCACGAACCTCGCCGGCGTCCGTGACCTGCTCTATCTCAACGAGGGCGACGATGCGCGCGGCACCGCGCGCTTCCGGGAGGTCGGCGTGCAGGCGGGGCTCGAGTCTGCCCAGTTCCGGCACGGCCTCGGTGCGACATTCGTCGATTACAACGGCGACGGCCGCCCGGATCTGTACGTCGCCGACGACGAGGACCCGAACCAGCTCTACGAGAACATTCCCTGGCCGGGCGGCGCGAAGGCCGATCCGGCGGGGCTCGGGTTCCGCTTCGAGGAGCGCGGGTCCGCCGAAGGGGTCGCCGACCCGTTCGCAGGGATGGGCATCGCCGTCGCCGGCGGCGCGGCCGGGAGCCTCGACCTGTTCGTGACGAACTCGCGCGGCGAGCCGTCGGCCGCCTTCAGCAAGCGAACGGCGGCGAGCTCACCCGCCTTTACGAGCGCGCGGCCGAACTTCGATCCGGCGCTCGGCAACGGCTTCGCCGGTTGGGGCGCGTCCTTCGTCGACCTCGCGAACTCGGGAGCGCCCGACCTCGTGCTCGCGGCGGGCGCGATCCCGGTCACGAGCCTCACGGCGGGCGCCGAGCCCGTTCGCGTGCTGGGACCGATTGCGGGCGCGAAGTCCGACGGCCGCTTCGGCGACGCGAGCGGGATCCTCGGGGCCGCGGGCCTGCGACTGAACGGGCGCGGTCTCGCGGCCGCGGACGTGGACAACAACGGCCGCATGGCCGTCGCCGTCAACACGATCGGCGGCAAGCTCGTGCTCCTCCGCTCGACGGGCCCAACCGGGCACTGGCTCGACGTCGAGCTCTCGCGGTTCACCCCCGGCGCCGTCGTCACCGTCGTCCTTCCGGGCGGCCGGCAGCTCTCGGAGACGGTGCGTGCAGGCGGCAGCTATCTCTCCTCCGAGGATCCGCGTGTCCACTTCGGGCTCGGGGTCGCGACGAAGGTCACGCGCTTGACCGTGCGCTACCCGTGGGGCGGCGACAGCAGCCTTGCCGGCGTCCGCGCCGACCGGATCCTCACCGTCGCCGTGCCCGCACAGCCGCCCGTCCGCGAGCTCGCCTCGAGCTCGTACCTCCTCGCGGGCTGCACACCTGCGAACCTGCACGGCCGGTCGGTCGCACGGGTGTGGGACGACGCGGCCGTCGCCGAGCTCAGGGCGGGAGACGCCGCAGAACCGATGCAGGCGCGCGACCTCTTCGACGCGTCGGCCGCGATGTGGGACGCGTGGGCGGCCTACGACCGCCAGGCGCGCGGATACTTCGTCACCGAAAAAGCCCGAGCGACCGACGTGGAAGCGGCGAGGAACGTTGCGGTCAGTTACGCGGCCTACAGGCTCCTCGTCTGGCGCGCCTCGTTCGAGTCGAACCTGAGCGACACGTTTGCACTGCTGACGGCACAGCTGCGCGGGCTCTGCTACTCACCCGGCTTCACGACCGTCTCCGGCGACTCGCCGGCCGCGCTCGGCAATAGGATCGCCGCCGCCGCGATCGCGGCCGGCCGGCGCGACGGCTCCGGTGAGACGATCCGCTACGCCGATCCGAGCTTCACGCCGACGAACGCGCCGCTCATCGTCAGCCAGCCGGTCTCGACAGTCCACGACGCGACGTTCTGGCAGCCGCTCGCACTCGCGCAGATCGCGCCGAACGGCCTGGCAGGCGTTCCCGCGAAGGTCCAGAGCTTCGTCGGCGCACGTTGGGGCCGCGTCAACGGGCTCGGGCTGCCGGCGCAGGCCAAGGCCGCTCGGCTCGATCCCGGGCCGCCGCCGCTCGGCGACCCGTCGGAAGCGCGGTACAAGCAGGCGGCCGTCGCAGTGATCCGGGCCACCTCGCAGCGGGACGCACCACAGCCCGACACGTCACCGCTCGGCTGGAATGCCGCTGCCGGCGCGCTTCCGGCGGCCCCGTCGTCAACGGCCGCGGCGCGGCTCCGCCGCGACGTACGCATCGACTTCGCGCTCAACGGTGCGCTGGAGGACGCGGCGATCGCGGCGTGGGGCGCGAAGCGCACCTACGAGGCGCCCCGCCCGATCTCGATGATCCGCTACCTCGCGTTCCAGGGTCAGTCGAGCGACCCGAAAGACCCGTCGTTCAGCGCAGACGGGCTGCCGCTCGTCCCGGGCCTCGTCGAGCTCGTCACCAAGGCCTCGAGCGCGCCCGGTCAAGAGCATGCGTCGCTCGCGGCGAACGTCGGCCAGGTGGCGGTGCTGTCGCAGGGACGCTGGATCCTGGGGGCACGCTGGCTGCCGCCTGTTCAGACGCCGGCGTCTCCAGGGTGGGTCTCGGAGGGAAGCGCGTTCGCCGCCGCCGCCGGCGAGGCGCTGACGGCGCTCACCGGGCGCTCGTTCGGCTTGCGGGTGGCCCGGTTGACCGGCGCCGGGCTCGCGGGCGGGATCGACACGCCCGCCGACGACGCAGCCGGCCGCGCGCTCGGCGTCAGAGCGGGCAGGCTCGCGCGGGCTCAGGCGCAGCGGTATTTCGGGACGGGCTGACGCTCAGCGGCCGGAGCGGGCCTGGAGGCGAACCGCGACCGTGTCGAGCGTCACCGCGCCGAGGAGCACGAGGCCCGTGATGATGTAGATCCAGCCGTTCGACACGCTGAGCGTGTTCAGGCCGTTCTGGAGCGTGCCGATCAGGATGGCGCCGAGCAGCGCACCGCGCACCTCGCCGCGGCCCCCGAAGAGCGACACGCCGCCGATCACGGCCGCTGCGATCGCGTTCAGGAGCAGGTTGCCCGGGGGGAACGTCAATGCCACCGAGTTCACCTGCGACGCGAACATGATCCCGCCCAGCCCGGCCGTCGCGCCGGAGATCGTGAAGACGAGCACGCGGATGCGCGGCACGTTGATGCCGGCGCGGCGGGCGGCCTCGGCGTTCCCGCCGACGGCGTAGACGTGACGTCCGAACGTCGTCCACTTCGCCAGGAACGTCAGCAGGATGAAGAAGAAGATGATGATCACGCCCGAGAGCGGCAGGCCCAGCGTCGTCTTGATCACCTTTGCGTGGTTGGCGATCGCGACCGTCCCAAACGCAACCACAGCGGCGCCGAGTGTCCGTACGGCGAAGCCATACAGGTTCACGCGCGCGATCTGCGTGCCGCGCGCCGCCCATCGCTTGTACATCACGGACAGCGGATAGATCAACGAGATGGCCGCCGCAATCAGCCAGCCGCCCAGCGGCGAGAAGCCGTAGCTGTCCGTGTAGTTGATCCAGCGGTCCTGGATGATGATGGTGCCGCGCTGCTCGAGTTGGTTCAGGATCACACCCTGCAAGATCAGGAAGCCACCGAGCGTGACGACGAACGACGGCACGCCAACGAACGCGACGATCGATCCCTGTACGGCGCCGATCGCCGCGCACGCGGCGACTGCGATCACGATCGCGAGAAGGCCGTTCAGCTGGTGCCCGCTCCCCGGCAGCTGCAGCTCCGCCACGATCACCGCGCCGATGCCGGCGTTGTAGCCGATCGAGAGATCGATCTCGCCGAGCAGCAGGACGAAGACGACGCCGAAGGCGAGCATCGCCGTGCCGGTGCTCTCGTTGATCAGGTTCACGAAGTTGACGGACGTGAAGAAGTTCGTCGCCGTGAACTTGAAGAGGAGGACGACGACGACCAGCCCGACGATGATCGGGACTGCGCCAAGGTTGCCCGTCCTCAGGTTGAACCAGGCTCTCTGGTACAGGCCGGCGACGCCGCCCGGAAGGTCTTCTCCCTCGAGCGGCTTGGCGCCGTCGGGGCCGACGACGTCCGCGGAGGTCATCCGTCGCCTCCGACTTCCGGCGCGGGCGCGTATGTGCTCGGAATGCCTGAAACTTTCGTGGGAGCACCGAAGGTGATCGCCTCGACGACGGCCTGCTGCGACGTCGTCTGGCGCTCGAAGATGCCGACGGTCCGTCCCAGGCGCAGCACGGTGATGCGATCCGCGGTCTCGAAGATGTCGTGGAGGTTGTGCGAGATGATCACGACCGCCAGACCCTGCTCGCCCAGACGGCGAACGAGCGCGAGCACCTGCTCGGTCTGCGCCACACCGAGAGCCGCGGTCGGCTCGTCGAGGATGACGAGCTTGGAGTTCCACTGGACGGCCTTCGCCACCGCGACGGACTGGCGCTGGCCTCCGGACAGCGTCGCCACCGGCTGGCGGATCGACGAGATCGTCGTCACCGCGAGGCCCTTGAGCGTCGAGGCGGTGGTGTGCTCCATCGCCGCCTCGTTGAGGATCTGGAACCTGTTGACCTCACGCCCGAGGTACATGTTCTGGACGACGTCGAGGTTGTCGCAGAGGGCGAGGTCCTGGTACACGACCTCGATGCCGAGGCGGGCCGCGTCCTTCGGCCCGTGGATGCTTACTTCCCGGCCCTCGAAGAGAATCTGCCCACTGTCGTAGGCGTGGGTGCCGGCGACGCACTTGATCAGCGTCGACTTGCCGGCGCCGTTGTCGCCGACCAGCGCCATCACTTCGCCGGCCCGGACCTCGAAGTCGACGTCCGTCAACGCTTCGACCGAGCCGAAAGTCTTGGTGATGCCGCGGAGTTGGAGGAGTGGGGTGGTGTCGCTCATCGTCATGTAGTCGCGGTGAAGGCGCCCCGAGGGGCGCCTCCACCGCGGATCGCGCGTGATCCTACTTGCAGTACTGCTTGAACGTACCGACGCACACGTCGCTCTTCTTCAGGAACTTGTCCGTGAAGAGACGGGTGTAGTTCGCCTTCGTGATCCAGACCACCGGGAGCGCCAGAGTCGGCTCCTTCGCCTTGCCGTTCGGGCGTGACCCGTTCGTCTTCGGCGTCTGGCCCTTGATGAGCGCGACGGCAGCAGCAGCTGCAGCGTTCGCCTCGTCAGGCACGTACTTGTAGACCGTGCCGCTCTGCCAGCCGGAGATGATGTTCTGGACACCCTGGACGGACGCATCCTGCCCGGAGAGCGGAAGCGGCTTCAGGTGCTTCGCCTTCAGGTCGGCGACGACGGCGCCGGCGATGTTGTCGTTCGCCGCCAGCACGCCCTGGATGTTGTTGTTCGTCTTGACGAGCATCTGGTTGAAGATGGTCGCCGCGTTGTTCGCATCCCAGTCGGGGACGAACTGCTGCGGGCCCTTCTTGATTCCGCCGCTCTTGAAGAGCGGGTTGAAGACGGCGTCGTTGCCGCTCTTGAACCAGAACGCGTTCTGGTCGGTCTGGCCGCCCCACAGCTCGGCAACGGTGCCGCTGCCGGTGCCGTTCGCCTTCATGCCGGCAAGAACACCCTTGGCCTGGGCTGCGCCGACGGCTTTGCCGTCGAAGGTCACGTACACAGCCGCGCTACCACCGGTGACCTGGCGGTCGTAGTCGATCGCCTTGCCGCCCTTCGAGGTGAAGAGCTTCTCGATCGACGCGGCAGAGCCGTTGTCGAGTGCGGTCTCGATGACGACCGTCGCGCCTGCGGCGATGCAGGCCTGCGCCTGTGCCTTCTGCTTGAGCGGATCGTTGAGTGCATTGTTGATCGAAGCGGTGACACCGGCCTTCGAGAAGGCCGCCTTCATCGCCGGAGCGTCGAACTGCACCCAGCGGACCGACGACTTCGTGTCCGGCAGCAGCACGCACACCTGCACGCTGGCCGCCTTGTGCGACGTGCTCGCCGTCGCATTCGCAGCGACGACACCCGCACTGACCGCGACGAGAACGCCGAGAGCCGCGAGCGTCTTCCTTGAAAACTTCCTCACCCTGTTGCCTCCTTCGTGCCTTCTGGGGGGCGTGCCTCTTTGCCCGCCCGGGGGAACTCCAGTCCGCGCCGCAACCCACGTTGGTACGGAGCGGGCCAATACTACTCCCCTAGGGGAATGGTGCAAGGGCGCCGCCACCGGAGACTCAGGTGACCGGATACTGCTCGCGGCCCGAGCTGCCCTCGAACCGGCTCCTCGTCGTCAGATAGCGGCCGACATTCTCGCGCGTGACGAAGTTGAGGCCGGTGTTCGTGTCGGCGGGGACGACGAGGCCGCCGCTGTACCGGTCGAGAAAGAGCTGGAGCACCGGCAGGAATCCCTGCAGGTACGGCTGTTGGTCGATCGTGAAGTCCAGACACTTCTCGTGAATCGCCTGGAGGGTCGACTGGAGCAGGTCGTAGCCGCCCGCCCGGACTCCGCGGGCATGGAGACCGTGCTCTCGCATCACCTCCGCAACCCCCGCGGTCGAGCCGGCGTCGACGGCGAATAGGCCGCGCAACCTCTTGTTCGCCAGGTAGGTCGCCTCGATCTTCTTCCGCTCGGCGGCGACGTCGACGCCGGTCGCGATCACGTGCGCGCGGATCGGCCTGCCTGAGTCGCGGATCGCGTCGAGCGCGCCGTCGACGCGCGGCTGGAGGTTCTGCTGTCTCGGCGTGGCGATGAAGAGGTAGACGTCGCCGCTCTCGACGAGGCCCACGACGCGGGCGCCGAGCTCGAGGCCGGACTGGTAGTTGTCCTGTCCGACGTAGGCGAGCCGCTTGTTCGCCTTCCCGCCGTCGGCGTTGTACGCAACGACGGGGATGCCGCGACGAAGCGCGAGCGTCGTCGGCCCGTCGAAGGCATCCGGGTCGATGATCGAGACGGCGATCCCGTCCGCGCCGCTGTCGATCGCCTTGCGCATCGCGCGGACCATCTCGCCCACGTCACTGCTCACGGAGCCCGTCCACTCGGGCTTCGCACCGAGCAGCGCGCCGGCGTCCCGGCTGCCGTATTTCGCCGGGACGAAGAAGGGATTCGTGAGCGCGTGGTTGACGAACACGACGCGCCACGTCGGGTGCGGCTGCGGGAAGCCGCCGGCGGCGGTCGCAGCGTTCGCCGTCTCCGGGACGGCGGCCGCGGCGGCCGCGGCCGCCGCGAGGCGCAGCAGTGCGGCGCGGTCGAGCGCCGCGGTCATGTCGGCGTTCTGCGGATGAGCCACAGCGTCGCGAGTACGACGGCCACGGCGAGGGCGACGAACAGTCCGGCCTCGATCAGCTGGAACGTCCAGAACCTGGACGCCGGCTGGTACGAGATGACGCGCTTCCAGCCGAGCGTTACGAGGTACGTGTGCGGATCGATCGCGGCCTGCTGGGCGTGCACCACCGCGAGGTCTTCCCGGCCGGCGGTGATCTGGCGCCCACCGGCGTCGACGAGCGTGTCGCTCAGGACCCAGTCGCCGGTCTGCCGCGCGGAGCCGGTCGCGACGACGACGGAATGGAGCGGCGCCATGAAGTGCGGCCGCAGGAAGTTCAGGACGGAGAGGCGGGTTGCGGCGAAGATGACGAGCGTCGCGGTCGTCGCCGCCACGGTGCGCCGGAAGACCAGCCCGGCGAGCACGCCGACCGCAAGCGCGAACAGGGCGTAGGCCGGAACGACGAGGCCTTCGATGTCGAAGCCGCTCGGCGCCATCCGCCCCTCGAGGGTGTCGAACGGGCTCCGCCACCACGTCACGACGGCGCTCGCTGCGGCGGCGCCCGCAAGCGTCGCGACCGCAAGCAGCGCGGTCTTCGAGAGGAGCCAGCGGCGGCGCGTGACGCCCTGCGTCCACGCGAAGCGGTGAGTGCCCTGCTCGATCTCACGCGCGAGCAGCGGCGCACCGATGAACAAGCCGGCGAGCGCGGGGAGAACCGCCAGCCCGCGGAGTGCCGCCACCCAGGTGTCGAATTGACTCTCGAAGTGCCGGACGATGATGTCGCAGCCCGACCGGGCGGTGGGCGGGAGGCACTCAGAGAGGGCGTCGCGGTGGTACGCCGCGCGGATCGGCAGGTGCGTGCCGAACGCAGCCGCAGCGAGCGCGACGAGGAGCCCGAGCATCGCGAAGAGCTGCGACCGGTGCTGGCGCCACGTTACCCATGCCATCGCAGCGGGAGCCTCTCCGGCGGCGACGGCGTGGGCAGGCGCTCGGGCGCCATGTACGCGAGCAGCAGCTCTTCGAGACCGACCTGGTCGACGGTCCACGACGGGTCGGCGATCGGCCCGTCGCTCAGCACGAGCAGCGTCAGCTGCCGGCCGCTGTGGCGTTCCCGCACGACCTGCTGGACGCCGCGAATCGCGCCGAGTGGCCGGCGCGGTCCCATCAGGATCCGGTGCGACTCGAGCAGGGCCTCGACGTTGCCCACGAGCCGGACGCCGCCGCCGGTCAGAAGGACGATGTGGTCGCAGACGCGCTCGATGTCCGCGATCACGTGCGACGCGATCACGACCGTCGCCGACGTCTCGGCCACGCCGTCCATGAGGAGCTGCAGGAACTCGCGTCCGGCGAGCGGGTCGAGGCGGGCAAAGGGCTCGTCGAGCAGCACGAGTTGCGGCTGCTTGCCGAGTGCGAGCGCGAGCGCGAGCCGCGCGCGGGCGCCGGCGGAGAGCGAGCCGACCTTCGTCTGCGACGCGACGCGGGTGAGTAGGTCGCCGACGATCTCGTCGTCCCAGCGGGTGTTCGTCCTGCGCGCGAACTCGATCGTCTCGCCGACGGTGAACGAGCGGTACAGCGGAGCGCCCTGTGCGACGTAGCCGACCTCCGCGAGCACCGACGGCTCGCGCAGCGGATCGTGGCCGAGGACGGAGATCGAGCCCTCCGTCGGAGCGAGCAGGCCGGCTGCGAGGGCGAGGAGCGTCGACTTGCCGGCCGCGTTCGGACCGGCTAGACCGACGATCGCACCCTGCGGAATCGTGAGCGTGCAGTCGCGCAAGCCCCAGTCGCGACGGAAGCGCTTCCCGAGGTCGCGCGCGTCGAGAGGCGCGAGACTCATGCCACCTGTCGGGCCAGCGTCTCTCGAAGGGTCGCGGAAATCAACGCGCGGATGCTCTCCTCGTCGAGTCCGGCGTTCTCGGCCGTCTGCAGCCAGCGCTCGAGCGCTGCGCGCAGCTCCTCGTGATGCCGCAGCGACGCCGGGGCAAGCGTGCTCGCAACGAACGTGCCGCGTCCCTGGTACGCAACGACGAGACCGTCGTGCTCGAGCTCGCGGTAGGCCTTCGCCACGGTGTTCGGGTTGATCGCGAGATCCGCGACGACCTCGCGCACGGTCGGCAGCTGGTCGCCGACATCGATCGTCCCGAGTCGGAGCGCCTCCTTGACCTGCTGCACGATCTGGAGATACGTCGCGACGCCGGACCTGGGGTCGAGGTGGAACTCGATCACGCGTTGCATCCTATCTCGTTCGATTTGCCGCTACCAAGCGCCTCGCCGCACGTCGGAGCGGCGCAGCGCTATAGGCTCGCGCCATGAAGACGAGTCTTGGCATCTGGGCGCTCGGGCCGATGGTGACGCGGTTCGTGCCGGGCGGCTACCAGCCGGAGCACGCGGGCGACTCGACCGCGGTGAAGGTCGCGCGGGCGGTCGAGGGTCTCGGCGACCTGATGGACGACTACGAGTTCCACTACCCGAATGAGCTCTCGCACGACAATCTCGACGAGGTACGCCAGGCGCTCGACGGGCACGGGATCTACACGATCTGCTCAGGGCTGCACCTCGACCCGCGATTCGGCAAGGGCGGATTGACCTCGCTCGACGACAAGGTGCGCGCGGAGGCGCTGCGCCTGAACCGCGAGGCGGCCGAGCTTGCGGTCGAGGTCGGGGCGGAGATGATCATCTGGCCGGGTGGCGAGGGTTACAACTATCCGTTTCAGGTTCCGTACCGGGATGTGTGGTCGCGGCTGATCGACGGGATCGGCGACGCCGCAGAGGTGCTCGCCGCCGGCGGCCGGCAGCTGTTCCTCGAGCACAAGAACTCGGAGCCTGCGATGAAGGTGCTGATGCGCAACGTCGGGATGGCGCTGCACGTCATCCACACGCTGCGCGCCCGCGGGATCACAAACGTGAAGATCAACATGGACTGGCAGCACCTGATCATGAACGGCGAGAACCTCGCCGAGTACGCCGCGCTGCTTGCGGCGGAGGGGCTGCTCGGCCATCAGCATGGAAACTCGGGCTGGGGCACCTTCGACGACGACAACATGGTCGGAGCGACCGCGTTCATGGAGACGCTCGAGCTCGCGATCGAGCTGCGCCGCGCCGGCTACGGCGACAACGGTGAGCGGCTCGGCTTCGACCTGTACCCGTACACCGAAGACCAGGTCGGCGCCGTCAAGCGCTCGGTGCTGCAGTGGAATTTCATCGAAAGCGTTGCCGCGAAGATCGACGGCCCCGCGCTGCACGAGGCGCAACAGGCCAAGGACGCAGTCCGGGCCTACGAGCTCGTCTACGCCGCGCTCGGCGCCTGACGCGCGATGGGCCCAGGGCCTGAGGCCGCGGAGGTACTGATCGGGCTCGACGTCGGCACGACCGGCGTCAAGGCCGTTGCCATCTCACCGGACGGTCGCATGCTCGGTTCGGTCACCGAGGAGTACGCGCTCTCGACGCCGCAGCCGGGCTGGGCCGAGCAGGACCCGGAAGACTGGTGGCGGGCCGCGCAGAAGTGCCTCGAGCGACTCCCCGAGGGCCACGTCGGTTTTTCAGGGCAGATGCACGGCCTCGTCGTGCTCGACGCCGAGGAGCGCGTGCTGCGGCCCGCGATCCTCTGGAACGACCAGCGGACCGCCGCGGAGTGCGCCGAGATCGAGGCCAAAGTCGGGCTCGAACGCCTGATCGAGCTGACCGGCAACCGCGCGCTCACCGGCTTCACCGCGCCGAAGCTCCTCTGGCTGCGCCGTCACGAGCCCGACGTGTACGCGCGCATCCGACATGTGCTGCTGCCGAAGGACTACGTTCGCCTGCGGCTTTCCGGAGTGCATGCGATCGACGCGGCCGACGCTTCCGGAACCCTGCTCTTCGATGTCGCCGGGCGCCGCTGGTCGACCGAGGTCTGCGAAGCGCTCGACATCCCGCTCGAGTGGCTTCCCACTGCATACGAGTCGACCGAGATCGCGGGCGCAGGCGACCAGGCGGCTGCGGCGCTCGGCGTCGGGATCGCGACCCCGGGGCCCGTGTCGGTCGTGCTCGGCACGTCCGGCGTCGTGTTCGCCGCGCTGCCCTCCTACCTGCCGGACGCGCAGGCGCGCGTGCACGTCTTCTGCCACGCCGTGCCCGACACCTGGCATGCGATGGGCGTGATGCTGAGCGCGGCGGGATCGTTCGCCTGGCTGCGCGGAGTCGTCGGCGCAGGCTACGGCGCGCTCGACGAGGAGGCGGCGCGCTGGGCGCCCGGCACCGAAGGGCTCCTGTTCGCGCCCTACCTCGCGGGCGAGCGCACGCCGCACGCCGATCCCGATGCGCGCGGATCGTTCACCGGGCTCTCCCTCCGCCACGACCGGGGCGCGCTTGCCCGCGCGACCCTCGAAGGCGTGGCCTACGGCCTGCGCGACTCGCTCGAGCTGTTGCGCGAGCTCGGGGTTCGCCCGGAGGTCGGGCGCGCGTCGGGCGGTGGAGCGAAGAGCGACCTCTGGCTCCGCATCGTCGCCTCGGTGCTCGGGCTGCCGCTCGAGCGAACGGAATCGGAAGAGGGATCGGCATTCGGCGCGGCGCTGCTCGCAGGCGTGCGTGCCGGTGTCTTCGAGAACGCCGCCGACGCCGTTGCACGGTGTGTACGAGTCCGCGACCGCATCGACCCTGACCCGGAGTGGTCCGCCGCCTACGAGGGGGGCTACAACCGCTACCGGCAGCTCTACCCCGCGCTTAAACCACTCGAGGAGACGACATGAATCTGGACGGCAGGACAGCGGTGATCACCGGCGCGAGCCGCGGCATCGGCGCGGCGGTCGCGCGCATGCTGCACGAGCGCGGCGTCAAGCTCGGACTGGCGTCACGGAGCGGCGACGACCTCGGGCTCGCCGGCGCGGTGGCGCAACCGTGCGACGTCCGCGACCTGGATGCGCTCACGCGCCTGTGCGATGCGACCGCGGAGGCATTCGGCGGCATCGACATCGTCGTCGCGAACGCGGGCGTCGGAGCGTACGGGCCGTTCCTCGACCTCTCACGCGCGCATCTCGACGAGATGATCGACGTCAATCTCAAGGGGACGCTGTACGCGATCCGCGCCGCGCTGCCGCACATGCTCGGCCGCGAGGGAGACATCATCACGCTGGCGTCCGAGGCCGGGCGCCGCGGTCTGCCGAACGAGGCCGTCTACTGCGCCTCGAAGTTCGGGCAAGTCGGGTTCACGCGCGCACTCGACCATGAGCTGAAAGAGCAGGGCATCCGCTGCACGAACATCTGCCCCGGCGGCGTCGCGACCGACTTCGCCCTCGACGAGGACCGCGGCCGGACACCCGACGCGCTGCCGGGAATGATGACGGCGGAGGATGTCGCGGAGGTCGTCGTCTTCGCACTCGAGCGGCCGCGCCATCTCCGGATCCTCGAGACGGCGCTGCGTCCGATGAGCGAGACGTCCTGGGGTTAGAACTGCGGGAAAATGCGGATGCGCCGCGCGCGGCGCGGGGTGAGACGCTTCGACAACTATCGAAGTTGGAGGAGCTGTGGTCGAGCTTGCACCCGTGTTCCGCGCGCTTTCCGATCCGAACCGGCTCGCGATCTACCGGCTCATCCGTGAGCGCGAGGACAAGAGGGTCGCCGACCTGGACCGGAGCATCTCGGTCCTGGCGCGCGAGTTCGATCTCTCGCTGTCCACGGTCTCGCATCACATCAAGGAGCTCCGGCAGGCGGGGCTGATCCGCTGCGAGAAGCGCGGGCAGACGGTCTACTGCGTGGCCGTTCCTGAGGCGATCGAAGCGATCGAGCGGTTCATCGGCGAGGCGCCGAGCTGAACTTCGGCCGGGCCGTGCGACGCGAAAAGGAGATGCGCGGAGCTAGTCGCCGCCCACCGGCACAGACGCATCGACCAGATACTCGGAGATGTCGCGGAAACGCATCGTCCCGTTCGCAGCCTTGCGAAGGTTGACAAGGCAGATCGGGCACATCGTGACGCAGTCCGGGGAGACCGCGAGCAACTGCTCCACCCGGTCGGCGGCGACGGCTGCAGCCTTGGCCGGGAACAGCGCTTCGGCCGGCCCGCCGCAGCACCAGGTCTGCCTGCCCGAGCTGACCGGTTCGCCGACCGTCAGACCGGCAGCAGCGAGCAACTCGCGCGGCTCGGAGACGACACGTTCGTAGCGGGCATAGACGCAGGAGTCGTGCACGACGACAGCGCCCGAAAGGGGCGTCTGGAGCGGCAGCCCGCACTCGGCGAGCACCTCGAGGTAGCTCCGGACCCGCACGTCATAGCCGTCGACGAGCGTCGGATAGACGCTGCGCAGCATCGTCGTCGTATGCGGGTCGATCGTGATCACCTCGCGGACGCCGTGCTTCCTGAACAGTGCAGCAACGCGCCGGGCGTGGGCTGCAACGACCTCGTCGGCGCCGAAGTCGTGCGCAAGCGCCCCTGAGTAGAGGTCGTCCTCGTACAGGTAGCCGAACTCGACGCCGGCCTGCCGGAGAAGACGCGCGACGTTGGCCGGCACGCGGTCGTACTCGGCTCGTTCGCCGGCACCGGGACGCGCGACGAGCCCTGCGCCGTTGAAGACCTTGTTGGCGCGGCGCGCAAGACCGGTGAAGCGGGCAAGAGGCGAGTCGCCGAGGCGCTCCTCGAGGCCGACGAGGCGCTCGATGTACGGGATCAACTGATACATCATTCCGGTGTAGAGGACGGTCTCACCGCCGCGCGGCAGATCGAGATCTCGCGCCCAGCGCGTCGCACGCTTCGCCGGAATCGGCAGCACCGAGCCACGCAGACGCAGGTTGTCGGTCAGGATCCCGACCACGTCTCGAGTCGCGAGCGCCATCAGCGTCCGTCCTCCAACAACCAGTGCCGTAGAACGCGCACGTTCTCGGTGATGCCGACACCCGCCGGGCAGTTCTCCTCGCACGCCCGGCAGAGCAGGCACGAGAACACGGTCTCGCTCTCCGCACGCACGCGTGCTTCCATCCCCAACACGGCGTAGCGGAACAGCCGGCGCGGGAGCATCTCGATGCCGAGCGGGCAGGTGGCGGAGCAGACGCCGCAGTTCATGCATGCTTCTGCATCGAACCGGCCGATCAGGCGCAGCTCGTCCGCCAGGGCAGGGTTCACGACGGCGCTCACGAGCGGTTCACCGCCGCATAGCGGTAATAGCCTTCGGGGCTGACGTCCGGCTGCTCGGCGACGTAGCCGTACTTGCGGAGCCCCATCATCCACAGCATCACCTCGTCCTCCGGCAGCCCTCCGACCACGGCGAGCTCCGGCACGGTGAGCGGGCCTCGTTGCAGGAGCTCGAGCAGGCGGCCGCGCATCAGCGGCTCGTCGCGGACGATCTCGCGGACGTCGCGGCTCATGCCGCCGCCCCCGTCAGCAGACTGTCGATCATCGCTCGCACCTGGCCGTCGGTGTAGCCCTGGAGGTCGATTGCGTCCTCGGCGCAGACGGGCACACAGCCGCCGCAACCCTTGCAGCCCGCAGCGTCGATCAGGGCGACGCCGTCGAGTGAGATGGCGCCGAACGGACACGATTCGACACAGGCGCCACAGCTCGTGCAAAGGGAGGCGTCGACGACGGCCACCTGTGGATCGAGCTCGGCGATGCCCCGCTTCAGCACCGCCGCGGCCTGCGTGACCGCGGCGAGCCCCGACGCGACGCTCTCCGCCGACGTCTTCGGCCCCTGACAGGCGCCTGCGATGAGAACGCCGTCGACGACCGTCTCCACGGGCCGCAGCTTCGGATGGATCTCGTTGAAGAACCCGTCCACGCCGACCGGCAGCTTCAGCGTCTTGATCAATTCGTCGTTCGGACGCGGCACCATGCCGGTCACGAGCACGACGAGGTCCGCGGGAATCACGAGCTCTTCGCCGGCCGTCAGCAGGTCGCGCACGGTCACGGTGAGCCCGTCGCCGCTCCGCGCCACCTCGGGCGGATCGTCGTCGGCGAACTTGAGATACAGCGAACCGCGCTCCCGCGACTCGTTCAACATCAGCTCGTTCTTGCCGTACGTGCGCATGTCGCGGTAAAGGTGGTACTGACGTACATTCGCGCCGCGATCGGCCGCAAGCAGAGATGCGTGCACGGCAGCGCTACAACAGAAGCGCGAACAGTACGAGTGGTCGGCGCCGCGACTGCCGACGCAGTAAACGTAGGCGACGGTCTCGACGGGCTTGCCGTGATGGACGAGCGGGCCTTCCGTCTCGTCGAGGAGCTGCTTGAACTCCGGCAGCGTGAGCACGCCGTCGATTCCATAGCCGTATTCGTCGTCAACCGGCTGATAGCTGTCGAAGCCCGTGGCGACGATGATCTGCCCGACCTCGAGATGAATCGACTCGCCGGCCGCGTGGACGACTGCGCGGTAGTTGCCGAAGGTGCCGGACTTGGCGGTCACTTCAGCGTTCGTGAACACGGTGATGTCCGGCCGCTGCCTGATCTCCTCCTGCAGGCGCGCGATCAACTCGTGACCGACCTTGCCGTTCGGGAACAGCTCGCCGAGGTGACCGACCCAACCGCCGAGCTCCGCCTCGCGCTCGACGAGGAAGACAGCGAGTCCGACGTCGGCGAGGCCGACGGCCGCGCGCATGCCGGCGATGCCCCCGCCGATGACGAGCGCCCGCGGCGTTGTCTCGACGACGATCGGCTCGAGCGGCTCGGTCAGCCGCGTCCGCGCGATGCCGGCGCGCACGAGCCTGATCGCCTTGCGCGTGGCGCCGACCCGGTCGTCGGTGTGGGTCCACGAGCACTGCTCGCGGATGTTGACCTGCGTGTACTCGTAAGGGTTCAGGCCGGCGCGACGCGCGGCTTCCCGGAACGTGAAGGTGTGCAGCTTCGGCGAGCAGGAAGCGACGACCAATCCGTCGAGCTTCTGCCCCACGATGTCGTCGACGATCTCCTGCTGCGTCGCATCCGAGCACGTGAACATCGCGCGCCTGGCCACGACGACGCCCGGCTCGTCCTTGACCGCGTCGACGACGTGCTCGACGTCGACATAGTCGGAGATGTTGCCGCCGCAGTTGCAGACGTAGACACCGATGCGCCGCTCGTCGCTCATGCGTGCACCGCCGACCGTTCGATGTGCGCGGCCGCCTGGGCGACCGCTGCGCCGGCGTGGAGGATCGATTCCGGGATGTCTCTCGGGCCGGAGGCCGCGCCGGCCACGAACACGCCTGGAATGCTCGTCCGCGCGGGGTTGACGTCCTCGTCGACCTCGTCGACATAGTCCTGGGCGTCGAGCGCGAGCTCCCCGACGCGGAAGAGGCGCGCGGCATCGTGGTTCGGCTGCACGCCGACCGCGAGCACGACCAGGTCGTACTCGGCCTCGGCGATCGCGCCACCGTTGTCGATGTCCTCGTAGCGCAGCGTGAGATTGCCCTCGTCGCTCTCGGTGATCCTGGCGACGCGACCCTTGACGAAGCTCGCGCCCATGGCTTTTGCCTGCTCGAAGAACTCGTCGTAGCCCTTGCCGACAGCACGGATGTCGATGTAGTGGACGGTGACGTCGGCGAGCGGCAGCGCGCCCATGATCAGCTGGTTCTGCTTGATCGAGTACATGCAGCAGAACTTCGAGCAGAGCGGGTTGCCGACGGTCTGGTCCCGCGAGCCCGTGCACATCACGTAGGCGATCCGCTCGGGCACCCTGCCGTCGCCGGGGCGCAGCACGGTGTTGTACGGGCGCGTCGGCGCGAGCAACCGCTCCATCTGCGTCCCTGTGATGACGTTCTTGAAGCGGCCGTAGCCGTACTCGGGCTTCAGGTCGGCCGGGAAGAGCTTGTAGCCGGTCGAGACGATCACCGTGCCGACGTCGATCTCGACCTCCTGCTCGCGCATGTCGAGGTTGATCGCGTCGGCCGGGCAGGCGGCGATGCACTCGTGGCACTCAGAGCAGACGCCGCAGTCGAGACAGCGACCGGCGGCACTGCGGGCTTCGGCCTCCGTCAAGGGTTGCTCGAGCTCGGAGAAGTCGGTCGGAGCGACAAAGGCAGCGGCTGCGGCGAGCGGCTCCCGCCGGCTGTGGCCGAGCTGACGGCCAAGGACGTCCGCCTTGTCGACGACGGGCAGCGGCTCGACGAAGCCGTCGAGCTCGAGCCCGCGCAGGAAGCGGTCGAGCATGTGCGCAGCCTTCCGGCCCTGGCCGACTGCGTCAGTGATCATCGACGGACCGGTCACCGCGTCGCCGGCGGCAAAGACCCAAGGCAGCGAGGTCTGCAGCGTCGCCGGATCCGCCTGAATCGTCCGTGCACCATCGGGCGCGAGCGCGGGGAACGTCGCCGTGTCTGCGCCCATCCCGATCGCAACGACCGCCACGTCGCAGGCCACCTCGTCGACGACCGCCGAGTCGTACTGCGGGCTGAACCTGCCATTCTCGTCGAGCACGGCCGTGCAGCGCTTCAACTCGATCGACTGCACATGCCCGTCGCCGTGGAACTGCGCAATACCCCAGGAGTCGTGCAGCTCGACGCCGTCGGCCAGCGCCTCGTCGACTTCCCAGTCGTAGGCGGGCATCTGGCCGCGCGCCTCGAGGCAAATCATGTGCACCGCCGCCGCGCCGAGCCGGCGTGCGCTGCGAGCGGCGTCGATCGCGACGTTTCCGCCGCCGATCACGGCGACGATCTTGCCGCGCAGGTCCGGCGCAGTGTCGAGCTTGATGTCGCGCAGGAAGCCGAGCGAGCTCGCCACGCCGTCGAGATCCTCGCCGGGCACGCGCAGGCTCGCTGCGTTCGGCGTGCCGGTCGTGACGAGAACCGCGTCAAACCCGTCGCGTTTGAGCTGCTCGAGATCCTCGACACGAGCGTTGACGGCGATCTCGACACCCGCTGCGGTCACGTTCGCGATGTCGCGCTCGACGACCTCCGCCGGTAGCCGGTAGGACGGGATCGAGAGGCGGAGCGCGCCGCCGGGCACCGGTGCGGCCTCGAAGATCTTGACGCCGTAACCCAGTCGCGCTAGCAGCCACGCCGCGGTCAGGCCCGCAGGACCGGAGCCGACGACGCCGATCCGCTTGCCGTTCGCCGGAGCCGTTTCGGCCGGCGGCGGCTCGGCGAGCGCGTAGTGCGTGTCGGCGACGAAGCGCTTCAGCCGTCGGATCGGCACCGACCCTTCGAGGCTGCTGCGCGTGCAACCCGCTTCGCAAGGCGCGTAGCAGGCACGGCCGAGGCTGCCGACGAGCGGCGTCGCCTCGAGCACGAGGTCGAATGCCTTCTCGTATTCGCCGCTGCGCACAAGCGAGACGTAGCCGTGAGCCTTGATGCCCGCCGGGCAAGCGAACGTGCACGGAGAGGTGCCGGCACGCTCGATGAGCGCCTTCTGCGGCACCGCCTGCGGGAAGGCGATGTACGCGGCGCGGCGCGAGACCATGTCGCCGTTGAACTGGTCAGGCACGGCAACGGTGCAGGCAAGCTCGCACTGACGGCAGCCGGTGCAGAGCGACTCGTCGACGAAGCGCGGCTTGCGATGAACGGTGGCATGGAAGGCGCCGTCGCGGCTGTGCGCGATCTCACCGACCTCCGAGCCGGTGAAGACGGTCACATTCGGGTGGTGCACCGTCGCGGCCATCTTCGGCGTCGAGATGCAGCTCGCACAGTCGAGCGTCGGGAATACCTTGCTGAGGAGGATCATCTTGCCGCCGACACTCGGCTCTTTCTCGACGACGAGCACCTTGTAGCCCATGTCGCCGAGCTTCAGCGCCGACTCCATCCCACCGATTCCACTGCCGACGACGAGGGCGTCGAAGTGCATCTATGCCTCCAGCTCCGCGAGCGCCTGGGTGAACTCGCGCACGTGCTTCGTGTACGGGGCGGCGCAGACCGAGCAGATTGCTGCGAGCTTGAGCCGGCGCGCGTCGATGCCGTGCTCCTGCAGGAGCGCCTGCGCGTCGCCGACGATCCGCGACGACCGCGCGCTGCAGTCCGACAGATATGCGCACTCGTCGCCGTCCGAGGCGATGAAGACGCCGTCGAAGCCCTGCGCGAGCGCATACAGGATCCAGCTCGGCTTGATGCCGCTCGTGCAGGGCATGCTGATCACGACGACCTCGGGCGAGTAGTGCATGTGCGAGCTCCCCGCCAGGTCGATGCCGGGGTCGGAGATTGCGTTCGTCGAGAAGACGAGAACGCGCGGCCCGTCTCGGCGTACCGGGACGGGCTCAGCCTCGAGCGTCGCGGTCACTTCGCCCGGCGGATGAAGACGCGCTCGTAGCCGTCCGCGGCCGCAACGCCGAGGAATCCGTGGCCGACCTTCCCGGTCCAGGCACGGATGTCGTTCTTGGTCTGCGAATCACTCGACCAGAGCTCGAGCACCTCACCGACCGCGACGCCGGGTATTGC
>Ga0265319_1000640_pt1 | contig 23124 bp, 11 predicted proteins | sample 4824metaG_FD_192443 | JGI IMG/M metagenome (GOLD analysis project Ga0265319, IMG submission 192443) | Rhizosphere microbial communities from Carex aquatilis grown in University of Washington, Seatle, WA, United States - 4-8-24 metaG | ecosystem: Host-associated > Plants > Roots > Rhizosphere >...
TTTTTTGCGGGAGCGGGAAGGAAAAATTCGCATGATTGGCAAAACAATTCTGCAATATGAAATCGTCGAGCAGCTGGGCGAAGTTCCAAAATCACCCACGAGCGTTTCTCAGCGAGTGGCAGTGATTTTGCGAATCCCGCCGCTTTTTGGCGGGAGCGGAAAGATTCAGCTATGATTGGACAGACAATATCACACTATAAAATCATCGAGAAGCTCGGTGAAGGCGGCATGGGCGTTGTCTATAAAGCCGAGGACACAGACCTCAATCGCATCGTCGCGCTGAAATTTCTTCCTCCGCAAAGCTCCCTTTCGCAGCAGGATAACGACCGATTTCTCCGCGAAGCGCAAACTGCGGCTGTTTTGAACCATCCGAATGTCTGCACGATCTATTCTATAGAGAAAGACGAGTCGAACGGGGAGAAGCGTCAGTTCATCGTCATGGAATATATGGAAGGGATGACGCTCCGCGAAAAACTTGCGGAAGGTCCGCTTTCGCTGGATACAGCATCGCAGTACGCGATTCAGATCGGCGAAGCGCTGCACGAAGCGCATTCCAAAAATATTATCCATCGCGATATCAAGGCCGATAATGTGATGGTGACGGCGAAGAACAAGATCAAGGTGATGGATTTCGGCCTGGCAAAGTTGAAAGGCTCGCTGAAGCTAACGCGGACCTCGAGCACCGTCGGCACGCTTGCATATATGGCACCGGAACAGATCAACGGGGGAGAAGTCGATTCGCGGTCGGATATCTTTTCATTCGGCGTTCTTTTTTATGAAATGCTGACCGGAAAAATGCCGTTCCGCGGCGAGCACCAGGCAGCGATGGTCTATTCTATCGTCAATGAACCTGCCGAACCGATCGCGAAATACTTGCCGGATGCGTCGGAGGAGCTGTCGAAGATCTTCGAAAAAGCATTGGAGAAAAATCCCGACGAACGGTATCAGACTGCCATCGATATGGCAGTTGATATCCGGCGATTAAAAAAGCAGACATCAAAAATCACGTCAATCCGATCCATTCAACACGATGCATCCGGATTTCAGCCCGTCTCACCTTCTCCCGCTGGGCAAAATCGGCTTTCGAAGGCTCTGATAATGCCGTGGAATTCAGCCCGGGTCCTTCAAATTGCGCTCGGTGTTTTGATCGTTGCCATTGCGGTCATTCTATTTTTGGGCAGGAACGCGAGTGCACCGATTCGAGTCGCCGTGTCTCAGATAACGGATATGCCGGGGGAAGAATTGTACCCCGATATTTCCCCCGACGGAAATTTTATCGCGTTTACTCATATTGAAGGCGGAGAGCAGGATATCTTCCTCCAGCGGATCGGAGGAGGGAATCCTATCAATCTCACCAAGGACTCTCATTCAAAGAACAGTTGCGCTGCGTTTTCGCCGAATGGCGATCAGATAGCGTTCTGCTCGGACAGAGATGGAGGCGGGATTTATCTTATGGGGTCAACGGGTGAATCTGTCCGAAGACTTACAAAAACCGGCTACAATCCCGCCTGGTCGCCGGATGGCAAAATGCTTGTCTATGCAACAGAGCAAGTGAGAGTCCCTTATGGGAGAACGACAAAAAGCCAGCTGTGGACGGTCTCGATCCGGGATGGGGCGGCAACGCTGCTGGATTCGGGTGATTGTGTTCAACCGCAATGGTCTCCTCACGGAACCAGGATTGCGTACTGGGGTTTGCCGACCGGATCCGGTTGGAGAGATTTGTGGACGATAGACAGCGAAGGAAAAAATAAAACCCGCATTACCAATGACGCGGCCATCGACTGGAATCCGATATGGTCGCCCGACGGCCGGTTCATTTACTTCTTAAGCGATAGAAGCGGCAGCATGAATGTCTGGCGAGTCGCCATTGATGAAAAATCCGGCGATGCAAAAGGAGAATTGGAGCAGGTTACCGTCCCGGCGTCGAATTGTGCGTGGCTAACACTTTCCCATGACGGAAGGAAGTTCATCTACTCTTCATTGGAAACGCGCGCGAATATTTATCGAGTGGGATTCGACCCTGTGAACGAACGATTCATCGGACCGCCGGTGCAGATCACCAGCGGCTCGAAAACGTACAATTGGCTCGACATTTCACCCGATGGAAAACGGATCGCTACAGCGAGCTCCGGTATCCAAGAAGACATCTATGTGATGAACAGCGACGGATCGAATATCCGCCGGTTGACAAACGATAAACCAAAAGACCGGGGAGTGAGATGGTCGAAGGATGGAAATTCAATCTATTCATATTCCGACCGGAGCGGAAAATACGAGCTATGGAGGATTAATCTCGACGGAAGTGGACTTGAACAGATGACGAACGGCCAGGATAATGTCAACAATCCGCACCTCTTTCCAAACGGGCTTAATATCATGGGTGGAAGCATGAGCGCAACCTGGGTGTTTGATCTGACAAAACCCATCGAGCAGCGCCTTGTCAGGACAATCCCGAACATTCCTGGCACGGTCAATCGTCTCGGTGTCACCGATATTGCGCCGGACAATCAACTTCTCATCGGAGCAAAAGTGTTTCCTGACGGGTCCGTCGACGGAATCTATACATACTCTTTGAATGACAATGAATTCAAGAACGTCGTCGATTACGGCACCTTTCCCCATTGGATCGAAGGAGTGAACAAAGTGATGTTTTTTTACAAAGGAAAGATCTTGCTGCTGAACAGAATGACCAACGCCGTAAAAGAACTTGATGCCTTGCTCCAAGTCGATGTCGAGAACCTGCATGCATTGTCGTCCGATCAGCGGACTTTCTACTATATCAAAACGGAAGCCGAATCGGATATCTGGCAGGCGACGATGGAATAATCGTGCCTTTTGAAAAAACAGCAAAATTTGTCTCGCGCAAAGACGCCAAGACGCAAAAAATAATATAAACGACTTAACGGCTTCTCCCAAGGGGATGGCGTTGCCGGTAGTGTTACAGTTCCACGCTAGACACTATTACTTCAAGCGTTTTCTCGTTCCCAATCTCGGATTGGGAACGAAAGTGTCAAGTGATCAATATTTTCAGACAAAAAAACAATTTGAGCGACTCGTTCCCAAACTGAGTTTGGGAACGAGAGTAAAATTTCTCAAACTGTAAAACTACTGCGTTGCCAGCGCCTTTGCGTGATACCATATTGCTAATTCTTTTTCTATGGACACTGCATGATCGAACAAACGATATCTCACTATAAAATACTCGAGAAGCTTGGCGAGGGCGGTATGGGCATTGTCTATAAAGCCCAGGACATCAAACTCGACCGCCTTGTCGCGCTCAAATTCCTTCCGGCACACGTCTCCGAATCGGAACAGGAAAAATTGAGGTTCATCCAGGAAGCAAAATCCGCGTCGGCGCTGAATCATCCCAACGTCTGCACTATTTACGGGATCGATGAATATAACGACCAGCAATTTATCGAGATGGAACTTGTGGACGGCAAAACGCTCCGCGACACGATCGCCGGAGGACCTGGTGGAATCCCTTCGCCGCTCGCGATCAAACAGGTCGTCGAATTCGGCATACAGATCGGTGAAGCGTTGCAGGAAGCGCACAGCAAGGGCATCATCCACCGCGATATCAAGTCTGAAAACATCATGGTTAACTCCAAGAACCAGATCAAAGTAATGGACTTTGGACTGGCGAAGTTGAAAGGTTCGTTGAAGCTGACCAAAACCTCGAGCACGATCGGTACGCTTGCGTATATGTCTCCGGAGCAAATTCAGGGAATTGAGGCCGATATCCGTTCCGATATATTTTCGTTCGGGGTCGTGCTGTTCGAGATGACAACAGGGAAAACGCCGTTCCGCGGAGAGCATGAAGCGGCGATGATGTACTCCATCGTGAACGAAGAACCGGAAGACGCTTCCAAGTACCGCACCGACATTCCTCCGGAACTGCTCCACATTCTGAAAAAATCTCTCGAAAAAGACCCTGAAGACCGGTACCAGTCGATGTCCGAAATCATCGTCGATCTCCGCCGCTTAAAAAAAGGGTCAACGAGAATTGTTCGGACACAAGAATTTCATCCTCCTCAAGAATTGCGAGCGCCATCGCCTGTGGCAGCGACACAAGCACCGGCGACCAGGTTCCTTTCAAAAAAGAATATGATTGTTTCGGGGATAGTTGCTCTCGTGGTCGTTGCCGGATTTATTTTCAGGGACACCATCCTTTCAAAGTTCGCCGCGAAGAACGGCAAAAAAATAATCGTTGTTCTCCCGTTTGAAAACCTCGGCTCTGCGGACAGAGATTATTTTGTCGACGGAATGTCGGACGAAGTGACAAGCCGCTTGTCGGGATTATCAGGATTGAGCGTTATCGCGCGTTCGAGCGCGAATCAATACAAAAAGACGACGAAGACCATCAAGCAAATAGGAGAGGAGCTGGGCGTCAGTTATATTTTGCAGGGGACCGTCCGCTGGGAGACGATCGACGGAGAGACGCATGTCCGGGTCAATCCGACGCTCATCAAAGTCGAGGACGGTACACAGGTGTGGTCGCAGTCGATGGAATCCATCCTTTCGAGCGCCTTCAAATTACAGTCCGATATTGCCACAAGAGTTGCCGGCGCGATGGATGTTGCATTGGCAAAGACCGAGAAGACCTCGTTAGAAACCTCTCTCACAGAAAACTCAGAAGCCTACGACTGCTACCTTCAGGCGATCCAATACACGGAACGGAGAGTCTCAAAATCAGATTTTGAGATTGCCGTCCAGTTATTCGAGCGGGCGATCCGTTACGATCCATCGTTTGCGGCGGCCTATGCAAAGCTTTCGTATGTTCATTCGGAGATGTATTGGTTTTTTTATGACCATACGGAAAGCCGTATTGAGATGTCCCGCGCAGCCGCAGAAAGAGCGATGACGCTGGCCCCTGAACTCTCGGAAGCCCATGAGGCGATGGGGTGGTTCTATTACCATGCCAAGCTCGACTATAAAAGTGCACTGGAAGAATTCTCTCTTGCCCTGAAGTACAGGCCGAATAATTCAAACGTGCATTACGGCATTGCTGCCGTTTTGCGGCGTCAGGGAGATATGGCTGGCTCGGTTGAAGCATTCAAAAAATCGATTATCTTCAACCCGCGTTCGTCGGATTTGGTCCGTCAGCTTGGAGAGACGCAAACACTTCTTCGCGACTACGAAGAAGCGGACCGCAATTACGCCAAGGCGATCGAACTCACGCCGGATGTCACCGCGATCTATTGGGAAAAGGCCAAAAATATTCTTCTCTGGAATGGCGATATCAGCGCGGCACGGCAAATTGTTGAGGAATGCCGCCGTCAAGGAAAAGACAGCGGTTCGGAATACCTCCTTGCCGGCATGACCTTCGAAGTTGAATTGCTGGCCGGCAATTATGAGGGGGCAAAGGCGGCACTGGATCATGAAAGCGCCGATGTTATCGTGAATGATCAATTTCAGTATTCTCCGTCATCGCTTCTTCGCGCGCAACTCGAAACGATGCACGGCAATATAATCGCGGCCAGGAGATATTACGACAGCGCACGAGTCCAGTTGGAACGAGAGGTCAAAGTGCACCCGGCCGATGAGCGTTTGTATAGTGCCCTCGGCTTAGCCTACGCAGGCATTGATCGAAAAGAGGATGCTGTCCGGGCCGGGAAGCATGGCGTTGAAATGCTTCCCATTGAAAAAGAAGCCTGGCGGGGTTCATACCGGCTTGCCGACCTTGCACGGATCCATGCAATGACGGGCGATCAGGATACGGCCATCGATGCTCTTGCTCGTCTTCTGTCGATTCCATCCGAAGTCTCTGCGACGTTATTAAAAATCGACCCGAGATGGAATTTGCTCAAAGAGAATAAGAGATTTCAATCGTTGGTAAATAGTAATCATTGAAAAACCATAGAAGTAGGGATAGAGTATGATCGGCCAAACAATTTCGCATTATAAAATTATAGAGAAACTCGGTGAGGGCGGCATGGGCGTTGTTTACAAAGCCCAGGACTTGAAACTCGACCGAACGGTCGCGATAAAATTTCTTCCCTCTCATCTTTCGGCTTCGCCCGACAGCAAGGCGAGGTTTCTGCAGGAGGCAAAAGCAACGGCTGCGCTGAATCATCCGAACATACTCAACGTCTATGAGATCGATGAACAGGAAGACGGAATGTTTCTCGTGATGGAGTATCTCGAAGGGGCGACGCTGAAAAAGTATATGGCAAATCTGAATTCCGGAACCGGCGTCCCTGCACATCAGGCGATTGACTGGGCATCGCAGATTGCCGAAGGGTTAAAAGCGGCGCACGGCAAGAACATCATCCATCGCGACATCAAGCCGGAAAACGTGATGCTTACGAATGACGGGAAGCTCAAGATTATGGATTTCGGCATCGCGAAGCTCAAGAGCAGTTCGGGTCTGACGAGGACGGGAACTTCACTGGGAACTTTGTCGTACATGTCCACCGAACAAGCTCAGGGTGAATCTGCCGACCAGCGGTCGGACATTTGGTCTCTCGGCGTTGTCCTCTATGAACTTCTCACCGCCGACCTGCCGTTCAAGTCTGAACACGAAGCCGGACTTCTGTACTTGATCGTGAATGAAGATCCTCCAGTTCCCAGTCTGATGGATAGAAAAATTCCTCATCAGGTAGACGCCCTGATAAAGAAAATGCTGGCGAAGAACAGGGCGCAGCGGTATCAAACTATGGATGAGGTTCTCCATTCTCTTCAAGAGACGAGGCGTCTCATTGAAAGCGTACCGTCTCAACCGCAGGCGAAAGCGATCGCGGTGCTTCCGTTCGGAAATATCAGCCCGGATAAAGAGAGCGACTACTTCAGCGACGGCCTCACGGAAGAACTGATTATCAACTTATCGAGGCTGAAGGATATCCGAGTCGTCCCCAGGACGACATCGATGCAGTACAAAGGAACAACGAAGGAAGTCAAGGCGATCGGAAGGGAACTTGGAACGCGGTATATTTTGGCAGGGAGCGTCAGGAAATTTCAGGATAACCTTCGCATCGCGGTTGAGCTTGTCGACGTCGAAGCCGACGCTCAACTCTGGGCGGAGACATACAAGGGGAAGCTCGAAGATGTCTTTGATATTCAGGAAAAGGTATCAAAGCAGATCGTCGATGCGCTGATGGTCAAGCTTACTCCGAAGGAACAGGTTGTGCTAACGAAGCGGCCGACGTTGAGCGCCCAAGCTTTCGACTGCAACCTTAGAGCCCGTGATTCGCTATACCGGTTCACAAAGAACGGCGTGCAGATCGCGATCGAACTCTTTCAGAAAGCGATTGAATATGATGCGCGCTATGCCGATGCCTACGCGGGCATGAGCGAAGCATACGCACACCTCTACCAGCAGTTCGAAAGGAACGAAGCGCACCTTGACAAAGCATTAGAGGCGGGACTGAAAGCGTTGATGTACGACCCTTCGTTGTCCGAAGCATATTCCGCTCTCGGACTGGTCTATCTTTACAAGAAGTCTCACGACGAGGCAGTCGAAGCGAGTCAAAAAGCTATCGAGCTCAATCCAGGCAATCACACAGCATACTGGATACTCGGGCGAACGTATTTTACGACAGATCGCATTCGGGAAGCGGCGGACCTTTTTCTAAAGGTCATTGAGATCAATCCTGATTTTTATACTGCGTACGGCGACATCCTGCTCTGTTATAGTCGTTTAGAAAAGAAGGAAAAAGTCAGCCAATGGCTTGAGGCGTCGATGCTGATGTTTCCCAGGTACCTGTCGCTCCATCCGGACGATGCCCGTGCTCATATCTTTTTCGCCCTTGCATTGGTGAGAAGCGGTCGAAATGACGAGGCAAAAATCAAGGCGGCCAGGGCAATTGAATTAAGCCCGAACGATCCCTTAATGTTCTACAATGCAGCATGCTTCTATGCCAACGTCGGGGACAAAACCGCGGCGCTTCAAACATTGAAAAAGGCGCTTGCCTCAGGTTACGGATTTCATGAATGGATCAAGCGAGACCCTGACCTCGACAGCATCCGCACTGAGCCCGAATATATCGAAATGATGAAGGGAAAATAGTCTCATGATCGGACAAATGATATCGCATTATGTGCCAAAGGCGCATCCGCCTCTGGCGGATAAGATCCATAAGAAGCTCGACGAAGTGCCAAACTTGCCCGCAAGCGTTCTCAATCCCGAAGGAATTCCTTTGGAAGATGCTTCGCCACGAGTCGTTGCGACTTTGAGCATCCCGCCGCTTTTTGGCGGGAGCGGAAGGATTAAATTATGATTGGACAAACAATTTCGCAATATAAAATACTTGAGAAACTCGGTGAGGGCGGAATGGGTGTTGTCTATAAAGCCCAGGATACCAAGCTCGACCGGTTTGTTGCCCTGAAATTTCTTCCGGCACACCTTGCTGCCTCGGAACAGGACAAGGCGAGGTTTATTCAGGAAGCGAAAGCGGCGTCGGCGCTGAATCATCCGAATGTGTGTACGATTCATGATATTCAGGAATATGAAGACCCCCAAGGGGGCAAGCAGATGTTTATCGTGATGGAGTTTATTGACGGGCAAACTCTGCAGGAGAAAAAAGGTTCGCTCACGCAAAAGCAAGCCATTGATTATGGGATCCAGATCGCCGATGGACTTGCCGCCGCCCACGAAAAAGGGATCGTCCACCGGGACATCAAGCCCGAGAACATCATGATCCGCAAAGACGGGATCGTTCAGGTGATGGATTTCGGGTTGGCAAAGCTTGTCGGCGTGTCGAGATTAACAAAACAGGGCGCTACGGTGGGAACGCTTGGATATATGTCGCCCGAGCAAGTGCAGGGGCAGGAGACAGACCATCGCTCGGATATTTTTTCATTTGGAGTCTTACTCTACGAGATGTTGACAGGAAGATCTCCGTTCAACGGGGCCCATGAGAGCGCAATATTGTATGAGATCGTCAATGTCGATGTGCCGCCTATGTCATCAATCAAGCCGGAAATCGATCCGGGACTTGACGCGATCGTGCTAGAATGCCTTGCGAAAGATCCCGATGAACGAACGCAATCAGTTAAACAAGTTGCAGTCGACCTGAAGCGGTACCGGCGGGAGTCGAGCCGCTCCCGCGTGAGCCGCATGATAACTGCCCTGCCTGCGAACCAGTCATCGGGCGTTTTTCCTCCTACAGAATTGAGGTCTTCTGAACGGCCGACAGGAAATCGATTGCCGATCTTCATCTCTTTATCTGCAATATTTTTCCTCGCGGTTCTCGTCCTCGCTTTTTTGTATTGGCGTGGCAATTCAAACGAGGAGAGCCCGGTGCGCTTTACAATCGTGGCTCCGGACAAAGGCTCATTCCAGGTTCAGCCGCCGATTATTTCACCGGATGGACTCAAATTGGCTTTTGTCGCATACGATTCGTCGGGCAAATCGTGCATCTGGACAAGGCCTTTGGCCACGCTGGATGCCATTCAAATTAAAGGAACGGAAGAAGCAACCTTCCCATTTTGGTCTCCCGACAGCCGTTTTATTGCATTTTTCCAAAACAGTAAACTCAAAAAAGTAGAAGCCACAGGGGGACCGACACAAACTATTGCCGATGCTCCCGAAGGGAGAGGAGGGACGTGGAGCAGCGCCGGCATTATCGTCTTTGCGCCAAATTATGAAGTCGGACTTCAACAGGTTTCTGAATCGGGCGGAACGCCGACGCAAATAACTACTCTCGACAGTACACGGAAAGAGAACTCGCATCGATGGCCAAGCTTTCTTCCTGATGGACATCACTTTATCTATCTGCGCCGAAGTGTGGAGGATGAAAAAACGAGTCTTTTTCTCGGGTCAATTGATTCCAAAGAGACCTCTCTTCTTCTTCCGTCAAAATCTAATGCCGTATTCGCTTCGCCAGGATATCTGCTCTTTGTTCGTGAGCAATCTCTAATGGCTCAGGCATTCGACGCCGGCAGCGGCAAAGTAACCGGCCAGGCATTTCCAATTACCGAAAATGTCGGCTATGACCCGAATTATTCGGTTGGACTTTTTTCGGCATCGACGAACGGCGTTATTGCGCTTGGCGTGGGTTCGAACTCAACAGGAAACAGACGTCTCATCTGGTTCGATCGAAGCGGGAAGCCGCTGGGAGAAGTGGGTTCTGCGGCAAACCAGTTTGATTTTTCGCTCTCTCCCGATGAAAAGAGAGTAGCAATTCGCCGGCTTGATGCGCAAACGCGCAACCAGGATCTCTGGCTTATTGACCTGCTCCGGCAAACAGAATCGCGGTTTACTTTCCGGCCGGCGATTGACGACGACCCGGTCTGGTCACCCGACGGCAGAACAATTTATTTTGATTCTAATCCCGATGGGATACCAAATGTCCACCGCAAGCCTGCGTCGGGTGTTGGCAGCGAAGAACTTCTTTTAAAGACTTCGGTTTCATGCATTCCTGTCGACTGCTCACCGGATGGACGCTACTTGTTAGTTGTTAATACCGACCCACGAACAAATGAAGATCTTTGGATCCTTCCGCTCACAGGCGAGCAGAAACCATTCCCCTATCTTCAATCCGATGCATCAGAAATTTCGGGCATGTTTTCTCCCGATGGACGGTGGATTGCCTATGCATCGAATGAATCAGGAAAATATGAAGTCTACGTACAAGCGTTCCCCACCAAACAGGGAAAATGGCAGGTATCGACCGGCGGCGGAGCGCACCCCGTCTGGAATAAAAACGGCAAAGAAATATTCTATTTAGCTCCAGATAAGAAGTTAATGTCGGTTGATGTTACATCCACCGGGACTTCATTTGAACAAGGCATCCCGAAACCATTGTTTACTACCGACGTTGACAGTTACGTATCGATCAACAGATTTGTTGTTTCTAAGGACGGGAGACGATTTCTCATCAATACTTCTGTTGAAGGAATAAATGCGAAACCTATCATGGTCATCCTCCATTGGACGGCGGAGATAAAGAAGAAATGATCGGACAGACAATATCACACTATAAAATTCTTGAAAAATTGGGCGAAGGCGGCATGGGCGTTGTTTACAAAGCGCTGGACACAAAGCTCGACCGCTTTGTTGCGCTGAAATTTCTTCCGCCGCATCTCGCCGCATCCGAACAGGACAAAGCGAGATTCATCCAAGAAGCGAAATCTGCTTCTGCACTTAATCATCCGAACATCTGCACGATCCACGACATCCAGGAAAACGATGGCCAGCTCTTCATCGTGATGGAATTTGTCGACGGAGAGACGCTTCGTGAAAAGAAAGGAACGCTGACACCAAAGCAGGTGATCGGGTACGGAATTCAAATCGCTGAAGGACTCGCCGCCGCGCACGAACAAGGAGTGGTCCACCGCGACATCAAATCCGAGAACATCATGGTGACGGGGAACGGAAGGGTCAAGATCATGGATTTCGGAGTAGCGAAGCTTCGCGAGGGGCCGATGCTGACGAACGCCGGAACCGCCGTCGGGACATTTGCCTACATGTCGCCGGAGCAGATCCAGGGACTTGATGTCGACCGCCGGACCGACCTCTGGGCATTCGGCATCGTGCTGTATGAGGTCGCCACAGGAGAGCTTCCATTCCGGGCAGAACACCAGGCGGCGATGATGTACGAGATCCTGAACGTGGATCCGTCGCCAGCAAGCACGAAGCGGAAGGACATCGGCGCAGGCCTTGACGCCGTCATCACCGGACTGCTCCAGAAAGACCAGAGCAAAAGGACATCCGCTGCCCCCGAAGTGATCGAACATCTTCGGCAAACGCCGAGTGCGGCCCCGGCAGAGGAAGAGGAAAAATCCATCGCGGTCCTCTACTTCGAAAACATGAGCTCCGAAAAGGAGAGTGAATATTTCTGTGCGGGGATGACGGAGGACATCATCACGGATCTGTCGAAGATCAAACATCTGAAGGTTGTCTCCCGGACGGACATGCTGGCATTTCGGGGCAAGGAGATCAATTCGCGGCTCATCGGACAGACGCTCCGTGTCAACTATATGCTGGAGGGGAGTGTCCGCAAAGCCGGGAACAAGATGAGGATCACGGCGCAGCTGATCGATGTCCGAAACGGCTTCCATCTCTGGGCCGACCGATACGACCGGCTCCTCGAGGACATCTTCGACGTGCAAACGGAGGTTGCACAGAAGATCGCCGAAGCACTTAAAATTTCTCTCACGAAATCAGAGAAGGAATCGCTGGAGAAAAAGCCGACGGACGACCTGCGGGCTTACGACCTCTATTTAAGGGGGAAGGAATTTGTCTTTCGCCGCGGCAAAAAGAACACCGAGGCAGCGATCCAGATGTTCCAGAATGCCATTTCGATCGACCCGAAATTTTCTTCCGCCTACTCCGCGCTCGGCGAGGCATGCTCGTACATGTATGCATGGTATGACGGCGACCAGAAATGGCTGGGGAAGACGATCGAGAACAATCAAAAGGCGCTCGACCTGGACCGCGATTCGGTCGAAGCCTCCTTCGGGATCGGGATGGTCTACTTTCATCAGAAACAATTTGACGAGGCGCAGCGAATATGGAAAGACGTCATCCGGCAAAAACCCGATTTCTATGATGCGTACCGCTGGCTGGGGGCGTTGTCGGACGTTACCGGAGATTACGACGACGCGCTCGATTACTATAAAAAGTGCGCAGAGCTGAAGCCGTACAGCGAAGAATCATGGATGCACACCTACATGACGCATATGAGGAAAAACGACGCCCAGTCGTCGGAGAATGCGATGCGGAAAATGATCGAGGTCGGCGAGCGAAAGATTGAGGTGAATCCGGACGACATTATCGTCCTCAGCCGGATCGTCGGGGCGTACGCCCATTTCGGCGAGAAGGAAAAAGCCTACGGCATTCTTAAGAGGATCACAGAGCTTGACCCGACCGACGGGCTTGCGCAGTACAACTGCGCTTGCACATACGCGGTGTTGGGAGATACGAAAGAAGCGCTCGCGTGTCTTAAAAATGCAATTCGAAGCGGATACAAAAATATGAGGGAATGGGTCAAAGCAGACCCTGACCTTCTTTCACTGAAAAGTGACCCGGAATTTATTGCGCTTGTCGGAGAAATGAGGTAACCGCGATGATCGGCCAGACAATTTCTCATTATCGAATCATTGAAAAACTCGGCGAAGGCGGAATGGGCGTAGTCTATAAAGCCCAAGACACCAAACTGAATAGGATCGTTGCTCTCAAGTTTCTTCCGCATCATCTCGAAAAAGGAACTGTGGAACAATCGCGCTTCCTGCAGGAAGCGCAGGCGGCTGCGGTGCTCAATCATCCGCATATCTGCGTCATTCACGATGTGCGCGAGGAAGAAGGAAAACAATTTATCGTGATGGAATTTGTTGAGGGGAAAACGATCCGCGAGACGATCCAGCAAGGACCGATGAAGATCGATACCGCGGTCGGGTACGCGATCCAAATTGCTGAAGCACTGGAAGAAGCCCACGGCAAAGGAATCGTGCATCGCGATATCAAAGCCGACAACATCATGATTAATTCCGGCAACCAGATAAAAGTGATGGATTTCGGCCTGGCGAAATTAAAGGGTTCGTTGAAGCTAACGCGGACATCGAGCACAGTCGGAACATTGGCGTATATGGCGCCGGAACAAATTCAAGGGGGGGGTGTCGATCCTCGTTCCGATATTTTTGCGCTGGGAGTTCTGTTTTATGAAATGCTTTCAGGGCATCTTCCGTTTCGCGGGGAACATGAAGCGGCAATGATGTACTCCATCATTAACGAAGACCCTCAGCCGATACAAAAATATCGAGACGACATCTCGTCAGAACTTGATCACATTCTGAACCGGGCGCTGGAGAAAAATCCCGAGGAGAGATACCAGACGGTTAAAGAAATGGCGATCGATCTGCGGAGAGCGAAAAAAGATTCGACGCGCGTTGTTCGAACGTCGGCCATGCATCAAATGGCATCACGCCGGGAAGTGGTTGCCGGCCAAATAAAAGCTCAATCATCGAAGAAAAAATTGTGGCTGGGATTGGGCGCGGTTGCTGCATTGGTAGTTCTGGCGGCTCTAACCTATTTCATCGTTGGTAAAAATTCCGCTTCATCGTTACCTCCGATGAAGACAATTGCTTTCACAAGTTATCGAGGCTACGCAGTCGCGCCGGCATTTTCACCGGAAGGGAATTCGATCGCTTTCGCCTGGAACGGCGACCAGGGGAACAATTTCGATATCTATATAAAGCTGATCGACGCCGGCTCGCCGCTTCGACTTACGAATGATCCCGCATATGAAGCCGATCCGGCATGGTCGCCGGATGGCCGTTATATTGCGTTCGACCGGTCGGTGGGTGAGGGTGCCTCCTATTTCATTATTCCATCCTTAGGCGGGAATGAACGTAAAATAACCGACGTGAAATCCTCCGGATATGGTATTGATTGGTCGCCGGACGGCAAATCGCTAGTAGTCGCTGCCTCCGATGACCCCGGAGAGCCGAATCACCTGGTGCTGGTATCAATTGAAAGCGGTCAAAAGAAGAAATTAACATCTCCGAATAAGAATGGGTTTTATGGTGACACTCGGCCAAAATTTTCTCCAGACGGGAGCCTTGTTGCATACACAAAATCTTTCAGCATTGGCAGATCAGAACTCTATACGGTTCCATCGGGCGGCGGGGAAGAAAAACGATTAACTTTTGATAACCTTGCCGTCGAAAACGAGGCATGGACTGCAGATGGACGGGAGATTGTTTTTTCATCCAATCGAGGAGGAAATTTGACGTTGTGGAGAATATCTTCGGACGGGGGTTCTCCAACGCCAATCCCAAATTCCGGAGAGAATGTTACGAGTCTCGCCATCGGAAAAAAAGGGAATAACCTTGCGTATAGCCGTGAAGCGGTCAATATGGACATTTGGCGTATGGATCTTGGTGTGTCCGCGTCTGCTCGAAAACCACCGACTGAACTCGTATCGTCGACTCAATCACAGGTTGAACCTCAGTATTCACCCGACGGCAAATATATTGCGTTCACATCCAATCGCTCAGGGAGTGTTGAAATCTGGGCTTGTCATAACGACGGGAGCAACCCTGTCCAATTAACTTTTTTCGGAGGACCGCCGTCAGGAACACCGCGGTGGTCGCCGGACAGCCGCTTTATAGCTTTTGATTCGCGGGAGAAGGGAAATGGAAATATTTACGTCATCAGCGTCAACGGAGGGACACCCCGTCAGTTGACATCGGGCAATTTTGAGAATAACATTCCGAGTTGGTCGAGAGACGGGCGATGGATCTATTTCAGCTCCAACCGCTCGGGAGTCTTCCAGGTTTGGAAAATTCCTGTGGACGGAGGGGAAGCCATTCAGCTGACGAAAAATGGCGGATTCGATGCGTTTGAATCCTATGACGGCAAAGATCTTTATTTTGTTCAGAAACCGAACAATACCGAAATTTTTAAACTATCGTTTGCTGGCGGCGAAGAACAATCGGTTGACAAAAGGTTGAGCGGTCTTTCTTGGGGTGATTGGGAATTGACGGATAAGGGAATCTATTTTGCGAAACCTGATACCGGTCAGAAAGGTCATATCTACTTTTACAGTTTCAGCAGCCGACAAATAAATCAGATTGCGGCAACCGAAAAAACAATCTACCCGTATTCCGGCGCGTTCGCTGCTTCTCCCGACGGTCATTCGCTATTATTCACCCAAGTGGATCGGACCGAGAGCGACATTATGTTGATTCAGAATTTTCATTAAGAAATCGGATTTGAACAGGTCGATGAATGATCGGACAAACGATATCACATTATAAGATTCTTGAGAAGCTCGGCGAGGGCGGCATGGGCGTTGTCTACCAAGCCCAGGACACCAAGCTCGACCGGTTCGTTGCCCTCAAATTCCTTCCAGCACATCTTGCTGCATCGGAGCAAGATAAAGCGAGATTCATCCAGGAAGCGAAATCAGCAGCTGCTTTGAACCATCCTAACGTTTGCTCCATCATCGATATCCAGGAACACGAAAGCTCCCAAGGGGATAAGCAAATGTTCATCGTCATGGAATTCATCGACGGACAAACTCTCCAGGAAAAGAAATCAACAATCACACAAAAGCAGGCGATCGATTATGCGATACAGATAGCCGAGGGACTTGCCGCCGCGCACGAGAAGGGAATCGTCCACCGGGACATCAAGCCCGAAAATATTATGATCCGCAAAGACGGGATCGTGCAGGTGATGGATTTTGGATTGGCAAAACTTGTCGGCATATCGCGGTTGACAAAGCAGGGCGCTACAGTCGGAACGCTCGGTTACATGTCGCCTGAACAAGTGCAGGGGCAAGAGACTGATCATCGTTCAGATATTTTTTCGTTTGGAGTGGTGCTTTATGAAATGTTAACGGGAAGGTCTCCATTCAACGGGGCGCACGAGAGCGCAATCCTGTACGAGATCGTGAACGTCGACGTACCGCCAATGTCGACGATCAAGCCCGAAATCGACGCCGAGCTTGATCGTATCGTTCTCGAGTGCATGGAGAAGGACCCGAACGAACGGATGCAATCGATCAAGCAGGTGGCGATCGATCTGAACAGGTTTAAGCGGACTTCGAGCAGAACGAGGCTAAGCAGAACGTTTTCGACTGCTTCGTTTCCAAAAATGAAACCGGAATCGGCGATCCAATCCGATTCATCCGCTCTCGCAAGCCGCTCCTTTCTTGGAATGCCGCGTCAGTCATGGATCGTCATTTCTGTTCTGCTGATTCTCGTTTGCGTGCTCGCTTACAAAGTCTTTTTGTCGCCGATACCGGATAAGGTGGTCATCCGCGCGACCATCAACGCGCCGGCGAAAACTAATTTTCAGTTCTACGGCAACACTTCGGGGCCTGCGGTGCTCTCGCCCGACGGAAAATATTTTGCGTTTACCGCAACAGATTCAACGGGAAAGAATGGCCTTTATCTCCGCGGCATCGACGACCTTAGCCCACACCGGCTCCCAGAAACGGACGGCGCTTCCCAGCCTTTCTGGTCTCCGGACGACCGATTTATCGCCTTTGCGGCAGGGGGTAAGTTGAAAAAAATCGACGTCGCCGGAGGCGTACCTGTCACCATCTGCGACGCTCCTTTTTCCCGCGGCGGCACATGGAACAATGACGGGATGATTGTCTTTGCTCCCGGCCCGTCCAACCCGCTTGTGATGGTTCCTGCCAAGGGCGGAAATCTCGTTCGCGTCACAACGCTCGATTCCTCACGAGGTGAGAATTCTCACCGCTGGCCCTGGTTTCTTCCGGACGGCAAACATTTCCTGTACCTTGCTCGTACCGTTGCAACAGGATCCAGGAACGAAGGGGACGCAATTTGTGTCGGATCGATCGATGGGAAAGAGAGCCAAGTACTGGCGCGCACTTCTTCGAACGCGCAATTTGTCTCGGGCTATCTTCTTTTCACGCGAGGAGGGAGCCTTGTCGCTCAACGCATGGATGAGCATTCATTTGAACTTGCCGGAGAACCTATAACGATTGCGTCGGGCTTGGCATTCGACCAATCGGTCGACAGAAGCATGTTCACGGTCTCGCAAAATGGATTACTCCTTTATCAGACAGGAAGCGTCCAGCTTGGGTCGAAGATCGTCTTTATGGATCGGAGCGGAAAAAAAACCGGCGAAATCAACAGCGAACTAGCAGAGTATTATCTTCCGCGGCTTTCGCCCGACGGAAAAAAACTCGCCTGCTATATTTATGATTTTCAATCCCATAACGCGGACATTTGGATCCAGGACCTCTCGCGCGGCTTGAAAACGCGCTTCACCTTTACACCGACGTTTGAGACGTATTCGGTCTGGTCTCCCAACGGACGCGAGATCGTCTATTCTGCCAACAGCGCCGGTAAGTATGACTTGTACCGGAAATCTGCCGACGGGGCGGGTACAGAAGAAGCTCTTCTCCGCAACAGTGAAAACAAGTTTGTCGTCGACTGGTCTTCGGACGGGAAATTTATTCTCTACACCTCTGCCGAAAACGCCAAGGGCCAAACCGATCTGTGGATTCTTCCCATGTCGGGGGACAAAAAGCCGTTTCCGTTTCTGAAGACGGAATTCAATGAAAAAGACGCCCGGTTCTCCCCCGACTCCAAATGGGTCGCGTATGCCTCCGACGAATCCGGCAAGGACGAAATCTACGTGCGCTCTTTCCCCGAAGGCGGGTCGAAACGTCAAGTCTCCGTCGACGGTGGAGATTCCCCCAGATGGCGCAGGGATGGGAAGGAGCTCTACTATTTCAGCCTGGACAACAAGATGATGGCGGCGGATATTTCTTATAGAGAAGGAGCGATGGAAATCGAGCATGTCCGTCCTCTATTCGAACTTCCCGCCATCGTCGCACAGCCGTACGCCGATTATGATGTGTTTCCGGACGGAAAGAAATTTCTGGTCAATGTGCCGTTCGAATCCCAGAATTCAACCCCGCTGACTCTTGTCGTCAACTGGGAAACGGAGGTACAGAAAAAATGATTGATGTGCTAAGGTTGTCAGAAGTTTTTCAACAATACCGAGATCGCCGATGAAATACGCCATTATCTCCGATATCCATGCAAACCTCGAAGCGCTGAAAAAAGCGATGAGCATCATCGAAGAAAAACACGTTGATGAGATCATATGCCTCGGCGATGTCGTCGGGTACGGCGCCAATCCCAATGAATGCGTTGATATTGTCCGCAGCCGGTGTTCGGCAGTCATTTTGGGAAACCATGACGAAGCGGCGTTGGACCCTATGGGCCCTCATGATTTTAACCCTATCGCGCAGAAAGCGATCGAGTGGACTGCCGGTCAACTGACAGACGAAAACCGGTCGTTCTTATCCTCGCGGCCAATGGCCGAGAAAAAAGAAGACATTCTCCTCGTTCATTCTTCTCCCGCTTCGCCGGAATTATGGGACTATGTTATCAATGCCGACGATGCCGTTGCCGCAATTCAACATTTCGAAGAAAAGATTTGTTTCATCGGGCACACTCATGTTCCCGGTATCTTTTCACCTCATGGCCGGGCAAAGTCGATTTCCACGACCGAACAGCATCTTGTCAATGTGGGCAGTGTCGGCCAGCCGCGGGATGGAAATCCGATGCTTGCGTTCGGCATTTTCGATTCGACCGCGTGGGAGTATGAATTGATCCGCTCCGTGTACGATATTCAAGGCGCGGCGGAGAAAATCTTGAACGCCGGCCTGCCCAGGGAACTTGGGTACAGGCTGATGTACGGGATGTAACTCGGTTTTATGAAACGGAGTTATCTCGTTCCCAATCTCTGATTGGGAACGTAACTCCGTGACGTTGGGAACGAGATAAAAAAATAACTTGACATTGATCGCTTTTTCTTGGATCTTCGCAAGAAATAAAAATTTTTGGGGATGAATCAGGGAGCCTTACCGTGCGAAAACTTACCCTAAGAACATTTCAGTTCAGTCGTAATATCTTTTTCTCGATCCGCTCCTCTCCTCTTCCGTAATTCCCAAAGCTTTCGTTCGTGATCCGGTAAGTACTACTCTGAAAAAGAAGACACTAAATTCGACGGTAATCCATTCATCTTCCCCGACGGTTGATTTGTTCTACTCACGCCAAGATGATCAAGCTCTTTGTTGTTTCAACTTAAGTCGGATGCGTTTGGCAAAATTTCCTTCGGCCAAAACTGGCTTGTGTTAAAGTTCTGACGGTAAGTTATCAGTGAACAGTAATGTGGTGTTAAGAAATTTTGACGTGTTAGGAAAGAGAGTAAAAACACTTGTCAATGAGAAACAACGAGCGGGGACATATAAAGTAAATTGGGATGGAACAAGTGAATCGGGAGGGAGAGTTTCAAGCGGTACATATTTTTATCAGCTTCAAATCAATAACAAGGTTGTAACCAAAAAAGCAGTTCTCGTTAAATAATCTTCAAATAGGAGGGGCTATGAAAAAGATTTGTTTTGTGCTTTTCGTAAGTTCAATCGCATTTTCGCAGCAGTTCCCCGTCGGCTCGTATCGCGTACTATCGGACTACACATTCAATCCCCTAATTGCTACGCAGGCGCATACAATTTTTCCTATGTGCAAAGATGCGTATTTCACCATGAGCTTTTGTCTCACTAAAGCGTTACCATATAAGGAATGTGAAAGAAAAGCTCGGAACAACCAGAGGAGTTTACGATGATACGAAAGATCATACTAATTGCCTGTTTCTTTTCAGTTCGGATGCTCTTTGCCCAGGCGCCCAAAGAATTAAAACCAATCGTCGAGATTGCAGGGACGGACACGAATGGATTATTTGGCTTTTACGCTGCTGGCGTCGAAGATATGAACAAAGATGGATACGCTGATTTTTGTGTGAGCGCATATAAAGCGAAACGTACTTATCTCTACTATGGTGGTAAGAATCCAAGCAAAATCCCGGCAAAAACATTTCTGGGCGGAGGGAAAATTGTCTCCGGAGACTTCAACGGCGATGGTTGGAGAGATTTAGCGATTGCCTACTATCTCACAGACACTGTGTTTGTGTACTATGGCGGGCCAAATATGGATACCATACCGGATGTGGTCTTGCACAGCAATTTTTATTCTTCATCCGGAGTCGAAGGGTTTGGTTACGACGGTTTACAGGCAGGGGATATTAATCGAGATGGTTATGATGACTTATTGGTTGGAGAATCACAATACCCTTATGACTTTAGTGACATGACAAAAACGTTTAAGGGAAGAATATCCGTTTATGCTGGTTCACTCAAAGGACTAGATTCCAGTGCTGTATGGTCAATTGTAGGTGATACCGCCTTTTCCCGTTTAGGTTTGGACATAGCGATAGGAGATGTAAATGGCGATGGAGAAAAAGACATTGTTGCGTTAGGACAGAATACGTTATCAAGTTCCTCCAATGATTGGTACTTTTACATTTCTGTTTTTACGGTTGATCCTTCATTTCAGTTCAAACGAAATTATTATTTAGATGAACGAAATTTTAATTCTGCGCACTATAAAAATTCGGTAGAATTTATTGCATGTTTTGATATTGATGGGGATGGCATTGATGACATTTTAATAGGGGGAATTTATGTTTTTAAAGGTGGAGCGAAATTAGATACAATGCCCATGTATCACATTCTTCCACCGTATAACGATACTTCGTCCTACGGGATTAACCCCTGGCCTTTTGGAGGTGGAGACTACAACAAAGATGGAATAAAGGATCTGTTATTGAGGTCCGGTCAAGGTGGAGGTGCACCTGGTTTCCGGGTCTACATGGGAAGGAAGAACGATGTCCCGCAATTCTTGGCATACCGCTCATTCCCGGCAAGCGACATAAATCCTCTTGACGGCATTCCCTACAATGTCGGAGATGTCAACGGAGACGGCGTTGATGACATCATGATGGGCACAACTTCAGCAGGTTTTCCCAACGGCTTCGGTCTCATCGGAATTTATTCGGGAGATACGAGCATCGTAACAGAAGTTAAACCGATAGTTGGAGACAAACCGAACAATTTTGATTTGAAGCAAAACTATCCAAATCCATTCAATCCTTCAACAGTTATCAGTTATCAGTTATCAGATAGAGCCGATGTCGCTCTTAAGATCTTCGACGAGATTGGAAAAGAGATCGTAACGTTAGTCAATGAGCGCCAATCTGCCGGAGAGCACAGCGTTCGATGGGATGGAAAAAGTAGTAACGGTCAGCAAGTTTCTTCAGGCGCATATTTTTATCAGCTTCAAATCAATAACAAGGTTGTTACCAAAAAAGCAGTTCTCGTTAAATAATATTCAATTAGGAGGGGCTATGAAAAAGATTTGTTTTTTGCTTTTCATAAGTTCAATCGCATTTTCGCAGCAGTTTCCTATTGGTGCATATCGCGCGCTCTGGGATTTTGGAACCAATCCCGCTATTACGACACAGGCACATGCAATTTTTCCGATCTACAAAGATGCGTATTTTAATACCGGGATCTTGTTCACGCATCACAGCGATACGAACACCGTGAAATCTATTCTCGATTCGGCAAATAACTACGGGATTAATAGCATGCTTCCGGCTGTGGTAGATTACTACACCAACGTTGAGCGGTTCTATATGGATGCGACGCTGCCCTTTTATTTTTTAACGAAAACCGGTGTCTCGGTGACAGACGGCGACGTGGAAGTGCCGCTCACTATAAATGACCTAACCATACGCGATGGTCTATCGCTTCGCGCAAACACGCCGAATGTCTCAATGGTAAGCGGGGCAATAATAAATCCATATCTTTACAAAAACCAGGACTACCGTGCGACATTTCGGTTGAAGTATCAGCGCACTGGTTCTGTACCACGAGGTACGCAGGTCGCCTACATTGCAGTAAAAAATGGGACCGACACAGTCAAGTATATGAAATTGTACGATTCATCTTTTGCAGCGCAGTTGACGTATCAAAGGTTCTCGTTGGATTTTAATAATGGCTCTGTCGGAAAATATAATGTCGTACAACAAGGTGCCCCATTATATTCACAAATTCATCTGCCTCTTGCCCAACCACAAACCCCGGCAGGAGTTTTTGACTATGACGTCGAATGGACCGGAGTTCCAAACACCACGATATGGTTGGATGATATTCGAATAGACGGGGCTCAATCGACCGATCAGTACGGCTACTATATTCCGGATTATTACAATGGCCCATGGGTTTGTAACGGGTCTTTTTGTGATTGGCCGCGACGATATCGTGGACCGAACTTTACCGATAGCCTGTTCAACGGGTACTTTGACTCAACCTTGAAACACAATGCAAATTCATACATAAACAAGCCGCGACTGCAACGTTTCTATTTCACAGACGAACCGTGGTTGAATCAGTATATGTCTGTCCGATATGTGAACAACGTATTAACAACGCTAGGGGCAAGCACAAGTACGGGGAAAGGGCTAGGTCATCAGGCAATCGAGGAAACAACAGGAATTTCAGCAATAGACATACCGTATAACCGATATTCTATTGAGGCCAAGCCTTTTGAAATTGCGACTGACCCTTATCGTTTTCATTATTTAGAACCGAAGCCGGGCGATGGTGGCTATACTATTTCAACTCAAGTAGGAAATGGAACAGAAACCAGCGGCCTGCAAACGCAGATCACTAAGTTCAAAGCTGCCCAGCAGAATGCGATTAATACTTATTCTCATAACTGGTGGTTTTATCCGAATGTTGGACTCTACGCAGACTCCTCGGATCATTTGGTCAATCGAGAGCCGAC
>Ga0265319_1000641_pt1 | contig 23071 bp, 31 predicted proteins | sample 4824metaG_FD_192443 | JGI IMG/M metagenome (GOLD analysis project Ga0265319, IMG submission 192443) | Rhizosphere microbial communities from Carex aquatilis grown in University of Washington, Seatle, WA, United States - 4-8-24 metaG | ecosystem: Host-associated > Plants > Roots > Rhizosphere >...
GTGCACCTGCACCTGCGCCTTGTCGGGGCCGAGCGTGCGCGTGAGCATCGCGGTGAGGCCCGCGGCCATGTCGGCGTCGTAGCGCGACTCGGCCGCCTGCTTCGCGAGCAGGCCGCCGCTGTCGCCGCTGCCGTCGCCGCCGCTCGTCGGCCACAGCATCTGGCCGCTGCCGTCGGTGATCGTGACCTTGTCGGTCTGCAGGCCCGGGACGCTGTTGGCGACGAGCTGCGCGATCCCGCGCACCGCGCCGGGGTCGAGCGTCGTCGAGCCCGACAGCAGCACGGCCGCCGTCGCGGGGCTCGTGTCGCTGGAGAAGAGCTGCGCCTCTCTGTCGGGCAGCACGAGCTCGACCTGCGCGCCGGAGACGCCGTCGACCTGCTCGACGGTCTTCGCGATCTCGCCCTCGAGCGCGCGCTGGTAGTCGATCTGCTGCTGGAAGTTGGAGGTGCCGAGCGACTGTCTGTCGAGCAGCTCGTAGCCCGGCTGCGCGGTGCCCGGCAGGCCGGCGGTCGCCAGCGCGATGCGCGCCTGCGCCGTCTTTCCGCTGTCGACCGCGATCGCGGTGCCGTTGTTCTGCAGCTGCCAGCCGATGCCTCTCTGGTCCAGCGCCGCCGTCACCTTGCCCGTCTGCGCCGGATCGAGCCCGCTGAGCATCGTCGCGTAGCTCGGCGCGGACGCCATTCTCATCAGCAGGATCAGCACGACGATCGTGCCGAGCGCGACGGCGCCGAGGACGATCCGGCCGCGCGGCGTGATGTTGGCGAGGAGGGCGCGAAGGGGCATGAGGGAGTGCTCCTGTGGGGTTGGGCGCGGCTAGATCTGGGTGTGGAAGATGTCGGTGATCGCCTCAGATCCCTTCGTGCGGATCTGACCGGCGAGCTGCATCGCGAGCTGCGCCTTCTCGACGGCGGTCACGACCGACGTGACGTCGGTGGCGGTGCCGTCGGCAAGCGACTGGGAGGCGGTGGCGGCCGTGTCCTGCAGGTTCGAGAGGTTCCCGATCTGCTGCGTGAGCACGTCGCCGAAGCTGCCCGACCCGCTGCCGCCGACGCCGTCCGCGCCCGTGGCGGGGTCGGTCGTCGTGCCGACGCCGCCGAGCGAGCCGGTCCCGGGGACCTGCCACTCGGAGCCGAGGCCGGCGAGCGACGGATCGATCGGCGGGATCATCTGAGCAGCCCCAGCGTCTGCGAGAAGTCGGTCTTGGCGGCCTGCATCGCCGTCACGTTCGCCTCGTAGCTGCGCGAGGCAGAGATCAGGTCGACCATCTCGGTGACCGGGTTGACGTTCGGCATCGAGACGTAGCCCTGTCTGTTCGCGTCCGGGTTCGTCGGGTCGTAGACCTGCCGCGGCGGCGACGGGTCCTCGACGATGCCGGCGACCTGCACGCCGTTGACCGGCGAGCTCGAGCTCGCGCCGGCGAGCATCGAGCCGAAGCTCTGGCCCGCGGCCGGCGCCTCCTGCAGGACCACCTCGCGGCGTCTGTAGGGCTGGCCGTTGGCGCCCTGCGTCGTCTCCGCGTTGGCGAGGTTGCCGGCGGTGACGTCCATGCGCAGCCGCTCGGCCGCGAGACCGGTGCCGGCGACGTCGATCGCGTCGAACAGGCCCATCAGCGCACGCCCATCGCGGTCTGGAGGATGTTGGTGCGCGCGCCCTCGACCTGCACGAGCGCCTGGTACTCGAGCGAGTTCTCGGCGAGGTCGGCCGACTCCTGGTCGGGGTCGATCCCGCTGCCGTCGGCGCGCACCGTGCGCGAGCTGTCGACGGACGGCGTGAACGAGACGCCGTCGGGCGACTGCCCGCTGTCGAGCGCCTGCTGGAGCGTCGCGTGGAAGTCGACGTCCTTGCGCTGATAGCCGGGCGTGTTGACGTTCGCGAGGTTGTCGGTCAGCAGCGTCTGCCGCAGCGACGAGCCCCGCATCGCGGCCTCGAGCGAAAGCTGTGTGGTGTCGAACAGGCTCATGCAGAAGAACGGGTCCTGCCTGGGCCTCCATGGCGAACGATCCTGCGACCCCCTCCTTGGGGATCACGCAGGTGGATCGGCCGGGGGGCGCGGATCTTGAGGCGATGCCCGACGGCGGCGACGACCGCTACCGTCCACGCGTGTTCAGAAGGGGCTGGCTCATATTCGTCGCCGGGCTCGCCGCGATCGCGATCGCGATCGGCGCTGTCACGATGATCCGCACCTCGTCGATCAGCGACAGGGACCTGCAGGAGGCGCGCGCCAGCGTGAACCGCTACCTCGATGCCTACCAACGCCACGACGGCCAGGCGATCTGCGCTGAGCTGATCCTCAAGGTGCGCGAGGAGCTCGCAGGCGGCAACGACCCGCGGGCATGTGCCCAGGAGCTGAGTCGGCGGAGCCGGCTCCTGGAGATCGTGCCGCCGATTCGGCCGAGAGCCAGCGTCATGCGAGACGCCTCCCACAGCGATCGAATCGCAGTGTTGCTGGAATGGCCCGGCGGCTCGGGCGTGGGCCTGGGCATGCAGCACGTCGGCGGTCGCTGGCTGCTGGACACCGACGAGACCTGCGTCACCCCCACGTGCCAGCCGTGACCTTCCGGCGTCGCCTCCTGCTCCTCGTCCTCCCGGCGCTTGCAGCGGCGGCGGCCGGCCTGCTCGCCGGCTGCGGCACAGCCGCCCCGGCCGACCCACAAGGCGCAAACGTCACGCGCTTGACGATCCACAGCCGCGCTGTCCACAGGACCGAGCACGTCACCGTCGTCGTGCCGCCGGGGCAAATGCCGCGCGGGCCGCGGCCGCTGCTCGTCTTCCTGCACGGACGCGGCGCCGACGACCGGACCTACCTCGCCGACGCACCGCTGTTCACCGCTCTGCGCCGGCTCGGCGCGCGTGCGCCGATCGTCGCGTTCCCCGACGGCGGCGACCACTCCTACTGGCACGACCGCAGCGATGGCGCCTGGGCCGCCTACCTGACCGGCGAGGTGATCCCGCAGGTCGAGCGCCGCTTCCACACGGATACGCGACGCGTCGCGATCGGCGGCATCTCGATGGGCGGGTTCGGCGCGCTCGACCTCGCAGAACGCGACCCAGGCCGCTGGTGCGCCGTCGGCGCGCACTCCCCGGCGCTCTGGCAACAGGCTGGCGAGACCGCGCCCGGTGCGTTCGACGACGCACAGGACTTCGCCGCCCACGACGTGATCGCCACCGCGACGACGCCCGCCGGCGAAGCCGCGCTCGCAGCCCAGCCGCTGTGGCTCGACGCCGGCGAGAGCGACCCGTTCCTGCCCGGCGACCGCGCGCTCGTCGCGGCCCTGCACGGCGCCGGCGACCCCACCGTCCGCCTCGACACGAGACCCGGCGGTCACGACGACGGCTATTGGTCGAGCCGCTGGAAGGACTACCTGAGCTTCTACGCGACCGCGCTCGCGCGCTGCGGCTGAGCGGCGACGACGGCCGGCGCGGGAGCGCCTCAGCCGGTCCGGTCGAGCAGCGGGCGCGGGGGCGCGGCGGCCGCGTAGCCGCGCGCGGCGGTGCGACCTTGGTCGACGGCGCCCAGCTCATGGCCGAGCTGGTCGCACAGGACCGTCAGCGCCGCGGTCGTGCGCAGCTGGCACTCGTGCGCGCGCAGCAATGCGGGGCGCGCCGCCGCAGGCGGCGTCGCGGGCAGCGACGCGACGAGCGTCGTGCGCGTCTGCTGGAGCGCGACCAGCTCGCCGATGCACGACGGCTCGAAGGCGGTCACGAGCGCCAGCTCGCGCTCGGCCAGCTCCGCCAGCCGCTCGTACGGGGCCATCTCGGTCACGCCGCCCAGCTCGCTCCCGCCGGCCGGCTCACGCCGGCGCGGCAACCGCCTGCCGACCCGCAGCTGCCGTGCCGCCGGCCGCGAGCTGGGCCCACGCCTCGCGCAGCTCGCCGAGCAGCCCGCCGACGGTGTCGAGTCGGGCCGCGTCCTGCCGCATGCGGGCCTCGGCCATCTGCTGGCGGCAGAAGTCGTAGATCGCCTCGAGCCGCTCGGAGATCTCGCCCTGGCTGAGGTCGAGCGTCGCGTCGAGGTGCTCGACGATCCGCTCGGCGCGGCGCAGGCGCTCGTGCGCCGTCGGCACGTCGCCGTCGCGCATCGCCGTCGCGGCCTGCTGGAGGAAGCGCCGCGCACCGTCGTAGAGCATCACGACGAGCCGCTCCGGCGGCGCGGTCAGCACCGCGCTCTCTCGATATGCCTGCGGCGAGGCCGCGAAGTTCATGCTGCTCATGGCCCTTCCCGGATCGGGGACGTGGGGTTTCGCCCTCCGATCACCGCGAGCGGCGATCTGCGGGCGGCGTTACCCGGGTGATCGGCCCAGAGGCCCGAATGTTGAGCGCGATCGGCCACCTCCGGCACGCCGGATGACCGGCCTATCGGTCACACGAAGGCTTATAGTGTGGATGCGATGGTCGCACTCACCGAGGCCGCGCACGCGATCGGCGCCGACGAGCGCACGCTGCGGCGAGCAGTCGCCGCAGGCACCGTCCGCTGCCACGAGCGCAGCCCCCGCCGCCGGCAGCTCGGAGACGACGAGCTCGCGTACCTGGCCGCTCACTGGATGCTGCTGTCGCAGCTGCGCAGCGCCCTGCGGACCGAGCCCAACGTGCGCCTCGCGGTCCTCTACGGCTCGGCCGCGCGCGGCGACGACCGCGAGGACTCGGACGCCGACCTGCTCGTCTCTTTCGCGAACCCCCATCCTTCCGCGCGGATGAGCCTCGCCGTGCATCTCGAACGAGCGCTCGGCCGGCACGTCGATGTTGCGCGCGTGGACCTGGTCGACGAGCGTGCGCCGCTGCTGCTGCTGCAGGTGGTCAACGAGGGCCGTGTGATCGTCGACCGCAACGGAGAGTGGCCCGGCATTCAGGCTCGTCATGCCGAAATCGAGCGACGCGCCTATCGGGCCCACGCCGACCATCGGCTCAAGGCGCAGGAGGCGATCCGCGAGCTGCTCGCAGGCGATGACTGACACGCATGCGGCGGCGCGAGCGGCCGAGGTCGACCGCATCGCGTCGAAGCTCGGCCGGCTGGCGGTCCAGCGCCGATCGCTCGCCGCGGCGATGCGCGCATTCGGCGACGACTTCGACCAAGCCGAATGGATTGCCGCGTTCGAGTCGGTCGACGTCGCCGACGTCCATCGCGTGCTGCTCGTCACCGGGAGCTACCTCGCGATCGTGAACAACACGATCGAGGCGGTCAAGATCGGTGCCCGACTGGCAGAGGTCAAGCCAGCCGACGGTCAGCGCGGTGCGTCCGCGATCATCGACGCGATCCAGCGCGACGGTGGGATCTCGCCGGAGCAGGCCGAGTCGTTCCAGAAGATCTACGGGCTCCGGAACGCGCTTCAGCACGCGTCCTCCGAGGTGCAAGCCGCAGAGGTGCGTCGTCACGTCAAGGTGCTGCTTCGGCATCTCCCCGGCTTCATCCGCAGCTACGTGAGCTGGCTCGAGCGCCGCGGCGTCGAGCTGCGCTGAGCGCGATCAGCCCTGCGGCAGGCTGGAGATCTGGCTCGTGAGCCACTGGCCCTGCGTCTGGCTCTGCGACAGCGCCGTCTCCATCGCGGTGAACTGCGCCTGCAGCGTCTGCTGCTTCAGCGCGAGGCGCTCGTCCCAGTCCGAGATGTCGGACTGCAGCCGCTTGATCTCGTCGCCCTGGCCGTTGATCGCCGTGTCGAGCGTGCCGCCGGTCGTGTCGGCCGCGTGCACGACGGACTCGAACGAGCGCGCCCAGCCGCCGACGTTGTTCGTCCCGGCGAGCAGGTTGCGCACGCCCTGGGGGTTGTTGGCGAGCGCGTCGTCGAGCTTCGACTCGTCGATCGTCAGCTTGCCGTCGAGCGCGTCCTGCGAGATCGTCGTGGAGGCGTCGCCGGTCGAGATGCCGATGTCGGAGAGGCTGCTCATCCCGCTCGGGAGGCCGGGGACCGCCGCGTAGATCGCCTGTCGCATCTGCGTGAGCATGCCCGTCAGCGTGGTGTCGCCGTTGAGCATCCCCGCCTCGCGGTCCGCATCGGTCTGCGGGTTCTGGACGGTTCTCTCGGTCAGTCTCGCGTTGATCGCGTCGAGCGTCGAGTTGTAGGTGGTGACGAACGACTGCAGCGCCTGCTTGACCGCGTCGGTGTTCACGCTCGGCGGCGCGACGGTGACGGTGATCGGCCCGGACGTGGTCGTGACCCCGCCGAGCGTGAGTCTCACGCCGGCGATCGCGTTGGTGACGTCGTTCGAGGACGACGAGCCGGCGACGCCGTCGACCGTGAAGAGCGCGTCCTTGCCCTGCTTCGCCTTGGCGGTCTGCTCGGTCAGCGAGCCGGTCGCGTCGCTCACCTGGATGAAGCCCGTGCCGGTGTCGCCGGTCGCGCGCGAGGAGAAGACGAGCGTGCCGCTGTCGGTCGCAGCGGCGTAGACGGTCGCGTTCGGGTCGGTGTTGATCGCCGAGACGACGTCGCCGGCCGAGGCGCCCGCGGCGACCTGCGTGTCGTGCCCGTCGATCGTGATCTTCCCGGCGCTCGCCGGGCTCGTGAACGAGTAGGTGCGCTGCGCCGAGCTCGCGAGCTGGCTGACGTCGACCTGGTAGCCGCCGATGCCGGCGCCGGCGCCGGACACCATCGCCGCGCTGATGCGCGTCGGATCGCCCGAGGTGACCGTCTGCTGCTGCTGCCACAGCGTCAGCGAGCGCACGTTCTGCGCGGCGGACTCGACCGACATCAGCTGCGTCTGGAAGCCCTGCAGCACGGACTGCTTCGCCTGGTCGACCGTCAGCTGGTTCGCGAGCGCGTCGCGCGGCAGTCTCTCGACCGCCATCAGCTGGGAGATGATCGAGTTCGTGTCGATCCCGGAGGCCAGCCCGCCGACGTTGATGGTCGGCTGCGGGACCCCGTTGATGGACGTGCTCGAGCTCGACGACGAGGAAGAGCCCGACGACAAGCTGGCCAGCAGGCTCGCCAGGTCGGACGAGGAGCCGGAGCTCGAGGAGGAGGTGGACGGTGAGCTGATCGACATGGTTCGGTCCTCAGTCGAGCGGGTGGCCCGTCGCGACGTCGAGCGCCTGGCTGGGCGGGATCGTGCGCAGCACGTTGCCGTCGAGGTCGCGGACCTCGATGCGCGTGCGCCCGTCGCCGCTCTCCGAGGCCGGCACGAAGCGCAGCTCGCGGCCCTGAGCGTGCAGCTCGCGAACCGTGCGCGCGGCAGCGTCGACGGCGTCCAGCACCTCGGCCGGCGGGCTGGACGGGATCTCCGGCGACGACACGTCGGCGGCATCCCGCGCGACGCCGGTCGACGCCGCGCGCGAGTCGCGCGGAGTACGCTCGGGCGCCGTGCCGGGGGTGATCGGTTCGATGCGTGCGACGTCGAGGCTCATGTCGAGCTCCTCGTGAAGTCGATCCGCGGCGTCCTTCCGCCCGCCGGGGTCGATGGTTTCTCCCGGCTCTATCGGCCGTTCACGATGGAACTTGAGCGGTGGGCGCAGCGCCCACCGCGCCGGCCTACGCCGCCAGCGGCTCGAGCCGCGCGAGCAATCTCGTCGCACGTCGCTCTCCCGGCTCGATCGTCTGCGCCTCGCGCGCCAGCTCGATCGCGTCGTCGGTCATCCCCTGGGCGGCGGCCACCTGCGCCAATCCGACGAGGCCGCGCACGTCGCGCGGATCGTCCTGGCAGACGCCGAGCCACTCCTCCGCGGCGGACGCGAGGAAGCCGCGCCGCAGGTACATCCCGGCCAGCAGCTCGCGCCGCTCGCGCGCCGGCAGCGGGCTGCCGTCGAGCAGCCCGACGAGCGCGGCGAAGGCGTCGATCTCCTGCACGCGCAGCAGCGCCTCGAGCGTGGTGGCGAGCACGATGACGGCGTCGAGCGGGAGGGTGACGTCACCCGCTTCGCAGCGGCTCTCCGCGATGTCGACCCACGCCGCGAACAGCGCCAGCTCGCCGCTCGGCATGCCGCCGGAGGCAGCACGCGCGAGCGTCGCGCGAGCGCCCGCGTCACCCGTCACGAGCTGCGCGAACAGCTCGCTGCGGCGGGCGGCGGGCGCGTGCGGGTCCTCGTCGTCCAGCAGCGCGGCCTCGGCCGCCGCCTCGTCCCAGCGCTTCTGCGACAGCAGCGCCTCGGCGAGCGCGACGCGCGCCATGCCGCTGCCCGGCTGGGCCTCCAGCAGCAGGCGGTACTGCGCCTCGGCGGCCTCGGTGCGGCCGGCCTCGTAGAGGGCGGTCCCGAGCATGAAGCGGACGGTCGGCGTCAGGGCGGCCACGCGCGCCTCGACGCGCGCGACGACCTCGTCCGGCGCGACGCCGTCGGCCAGCAGCGCGGCGGCGAACGGCAGCACCAGCCCGAAGAAGCCGGGGTGCTCGGCGATGCAGGCGTCGAGCAGCGCGACCGCCTCGGCCGTCTCGCCGCGCGCGTGGTGGAGCTCGGCGATCGCGATCGTCGGCAGGAAGGTGCCCATGCCGACGGTCGCCGTGTATCTGCTCGGCGCGTCGCCCAGCTCGACGCACTGGCGATAGAGGCGCAGCGCCCCGTCGGCGTCGCCGAGCGCGAGCGTCGCGGACGCCTGCTCGAAGACGATGTCGGTGAAGCCCGGGTAGCGCGCGAGCCCCTCGGCGCCGCGCGCGATGCAGTCCGCGTGGCGGCCGCAGATGCGCAGCGCGCGCACGAGCCGCGAGGCGAGCGCCGGCATGAAGCCCCAGGTGCGTCTCGCCGGGTCGTGCTCGATCAGCTCCCAGGCGCGCTCGTACTCGGCGAGCGCGGCCTGCGCGTCGCCGACCGCGCCGTACTCGGAGCCGAGGTTGAAGTGCAGGAACGGGTGCGCGGCGGCGGCCGGGTCGTCGCGCTGCGCGAGCAGCAGCTCGATGTTGCGGCGCGACTTCTCCTTCGCGTCGCGCACCGCGCCGAGGTAGCCGAAGTGCTCGATGCGGATGTCCGTCGCCTCGACCCGCTCGGGGATGTGCAGCGGCAGCGTCTCGGCGATCTGCTCGTGCAGGTTGCCGCTGAAGCGGTACTCGGACCGTGCGTGGAAGACGCGCAGCGCGGTGTGCGTGGCGGCGGTGCCGTCGCCCAGCTCGCCCGTCCAGCTGATCTCGGACAGGTAGAACGCCTCGCGCCAGGTCTTGCCGCGCAGCGCGCGCAAGCGCTCGACGTCCTCCTCGACGAGCACCTCGTCGGCGTCGAGGAACATCAGCCAGTCGCCGGTGGCGGCGTCGAAGCTGACGTTGCGCGCCTCCGAGAAGGAGCCGGTCCACGCGCGCTCGATCACGGTCGCGCCGAACTCGCGCGCGATCTCGATCGTGCGGTCGGAGGAGCCGGTGTCGACGATCACGATCTCGTCGACCGCGGGCGCGGCGGCGGCGAGGCAGCGCGGCAGCATCTCCTCCTCGTCCTTGACGATCATGCAGAGCGACAGGCGCAGGCCCTCGGCGGGGCGGGCGCGGTCGGCGACGCGGCGGGCGCGCTTGCCCAGCTCGGCCAGCGCGACGGCGGTCGCGCGCGGGAAGGTCAGCGGGGCGCCGGCGCGGCGGCGCGCGATCGCCGCGAGGTTGCGCTCGACGTTCGCCAGCTCGGGGTCGAGCCGGTGCGCGGCGGAGAACAGCGCCTCGGCGGCGTCGAGGCTCCACAGCTCGTACAGCAGGACGCCCGCGTAGTTGAGCAGCACCGGCTCGCGCGGCTCCTCCTCCAGCAGCCCGATCGCGCCGCGCGCGGCGGCCAGGTAGAGCGCCGGCACGCGGGCGCGCTCGGCCCCCTGCGCGGCGCGCATGGCCGCCTCCACGAGCCGCGTGCGCGCCAGGTAGCGCGCGTGCACGTCCGCGATCCCGGCCGCCTCGGCGAACAGCGCGGCGTAGCCGTCGAAGTCGCGGCGGTCGAGGCACGCGGCCGCCGCGGCCGACGGGTCGGTCGGCGCCGCGGGCGACGGGGTCGTGGGTGAGCCGGTGAGGCGGAGCGCCATGCGAGGGAACCTCCAACGGGAAGCGGACAACCGGGGTGATCGGCCGGGCCGCCCGAGTCCTGAGCGAGAACGCGCCGGAGCTCCTGGGGAGCGCGCGTTCGCGCCACCGAACCCTGGGTTCTTCTCCCTGCATACCCTGGGAATTTGCGACCGCCCTGCGTGTACGCCGGCGTTCCTGGGCGGATCAAATGACGCACAATGTTATGTCAATTAGATGGGATCTCTGGACGTATGTCCTGGGTTTGTTACCCCATAGCGGCGATCCAGGCGCATCCCCACCCCTGCCGATACCAGCCCCGATCACGGGGACCACCGACGGAGGGAAGGCAGAGAGATGCAGCTGGATACGAAGCGCACAGGAGGCCGGATATCGGCCGACGAGGCGCTCGCGCTGTGGCAGCGGTACCGCGACTCCGGCGACCGGAGCGTGCGAGACCGGCTCGTGCTGACCTTCGCGCCGATGGTCAAGTACATCGTCTACAAGAAGGTGCGCGAGATCCCCGCACGCTGCGAGGTCGAGGACTTCATCTCCTGCGGACTCGAGGCGCTGATCAACTCGATCGAGCGCTACGACCCGGCCAAGGGCGCGACGCTCGAGCAGTTCGCCTGGACGCGCATCCACGGCGCCGTGCTCGACGAGCTGCGCCGCCAGGACTGGGCGCCGCGCTCGCTGCGCCGCTGGGAGCGCGACATCAACGCCGCCCGTGAGCAGTTCATCGGCGTCCACGGCCGCAAGCCGACGCGCCAGGAGCTGGCGGCCGCGCTCGACACGACGCCCGAGGAGCTGCGCACGCGCGAGGACGAGATCCTCGCCTCCGACGTCACCTCGCTGAACACGCTCGTGCTGAGCGACGACGAGACCGCGATCGAGCGGATCGACACGCTCGTCAGCGACGACCGCTTCGCCGACCCCGAGCACCACACCGCCCGCGACCAGGCGAAGCTGCGCTTCCGCGCCGCCTTCGAGCGCCTGCCGCGCCGCGAGCGCGAGGTCGCCGTGCTGCTCTACGTCAAGAACCTCACGCTGCGCGAGATCGGCGACATCCTCGGCGTGTCCGAGAGCCGCGTCTGCCAGATCCACGGCCAGCTCAAGAAGCTGCTGCGCAGAGAGCTGGACGCCGACGCGCTGCTGTTCAGCGAGGTCGCGTAGCCGACGCGGCCTCGCGGTCCAGCTCGCGCAGCCAGACGAGCGCGGCGGCGACCGCCGCGCGCAGCGCCGGCGGCGTGTCGGGCGGAAGCTGCGGCGCACTGCTTGGCTCAGCCATACACGTCCACCGGCTTCGGGCGGGCGACGACCTCGACCTCGGCGGGCCGCGACGCGGCGGCTCCGAGCGCGGCGCGCAGCGCGGGGGCGTGCGCGCGGGCCAACTCGAGCGGCGGACCGTCGGCAAGCGCGACGCGCGCGTGCACGAGCGCGTCGTCCAGCGCCACGCGCAGCTCGACCGACCCGAGCGCCTGACCCTCGAAGCGCACGCTGACGGCGTGCGGACGCCCCTCCTCGCCCTCCCCGGGATCGCGGGCGACGGCGACGGCCGGCTCGTGCGGCGCACGCGGCGGCTCCGCGAGCGGCGGCGGATCCTGCGCGAGCGCGAGCAGCACCTGGTCGCCCTGCGCCTGCTGCACGACGAGCCGCAGTCTGTCGCCGGCCTCCAGCTCGTCCGGCAGCTCGGCCGTCAGGTACGCGCCGGCGAGGCTGATGATCCCGTGCCGCCCGTTGCGCTCCACCACGCGCGCAGCCAGCACCCGGCCGACGACGAGCGGCAGGTCGGGCGCCGTCGAGCGCAACAGCACGAGGTCGACCGCGAACGGTCGCATCCGCGAAAGAGTAGGGCCCGTCCCGGCGGGATCAGATCTGCCAGGCGCCGCCGCGCAGCACCGGCACGCGCGCGCCGTCGGCCGTGACGCCGGTCACGTCGACGTCGGCGCCGCCGATCATGAAGTCGATGTGGACCATGCTCGTGTTGATGCGCTCGGCGTCCTCGTCGCCGACCGCGAACGCGAACGCCTGCCCGAGCGCCACGTGGCTGGCCGCGTTCTCGTCGAGCAGCGTGTCGTAGAAGACCGTGTCGAGCGGGCCGATGCGCCCGCTTCCGTCCACCAGCGCGACCTCGCCGAGGCGCGCGGCGCCGTCGTCGTGGGCGGTCATCGAGCGCAGCACGTCGGCGCCCTTGTCGGCGTCGATCCGCACGGCGCGGCCGCCCTCGAAGGCGACCGTCAGGCCCTCGATCGTCGCGCCCGCGAGCTGCAGCGGCTTCGTCGCGCGCACGACGCCGTCCACGCGGGTCGGGTCGGGCGAGGTGAAGACCTCCTCGCTCGGGAGGTTCGGCACGTGCGCGATGCCGGCCGCGGTCGCGAAGCTGGCGCTGAGCCACTGCGAGCTGGGCAGCAGCCCGACGGTCAGGTCGGTTCCCGGCCCCTCGAAGTGGAGCGCGTCGAAGCGCGCGGCGGTGAGCCGCTCGGTCACGCTGACGAGCGTCGCCATCCGCTCGCGCCAGGCGGCGACCGGATCCTCCTCGTCGAGCCGGCAGACGTGGACGATCTGCTCCCACAGCCGCTGCAGCGCGGCGTCCGGCGACAGGCCGGGATGCACCAGCGCGGCCCAGCCGGGCGTCGGGCAGGGGCCGATCGTCCAGTTGGTCGTGCGGTCGTTGAGCACCTTGCCGGCCTCGCGCAGCGTCTGCGCTCTGTCGGCGCCGACGCGCGCCGGGTCGAGGTCCTCCAGCAGCGTGGGAGCCGTCGGGCCGGTGAGCGCGACGCGCGCGCAGCGCTGATCGCCGAGCGCGAGGAGCCGCTCGCCGATCCAGCTCGGGACCGTCTCCAGCGCGGCGTCGCTGCCGTGCTCGATGCGCGCGCGGCGGACCCACGGGTCGGCGTAGGCGACGTCCACGTACGTCGCGCCGTGGCGGTAGGCGCTCGCCGCGATCGCTCGCGTCAAGGGCTCCTTGCCGATCTCCGAGCTGACGGCGACGATCTGGCCCGGCTGGACGTTCGCCCCGAAGCCGACCAGCAGCTCGGCGAAGCGCTCGAGCGTGGCCTCGTCCATCAGCCGGGGCGCACGTCGCAGCCGGCGGCCTGCGCCGCGGCGCGGTCCTGCGCGGTCACTCTGGTCAGCTTGTCGCCGGAGCTGGCCTTCCCGGCGGGCCACTTCGAGTGGTTCGTGAGGAAGTCCGCCGGATAGAGGCCGGGGCACAGTCTCGCCATGTCGCGGTCGCTGAAGTCCTTGTGGGCCTTGATGAACGCGATCCGCGCCTGCTCCTGCACGGGCGTCAGTCTCGCGGCGGTTCCGTAGGCGCAACCGGCGATCAACACGGCGAGCAGTGCGAGCAGGGGGGCGAATCGGCGGGCCATCGGCTTCGGAACGCTATCGCGACCGGCGGGCGGGCGACGCCGCCGCTCCCGTAGCCTTTCGCCGCATGGAACCGGACGCCGTCGAGATCCGGGTGCTCGGCTGCCTGATCGAGAAGCAGCGCACGACGCCGGACGCCTACCCGCTGTCGCTCAACGCGCTGCGGCTCGCGTGCAACCAGTCGACGAACCGCCACCCGGTCGTCGACTACGACGAGGCGGTCATCCGCGACGCGCTGCAGCACAGCTACCGGCGCGGCTGGACGCGCCTGACGAGCGGCCACGGCTCGCGCGCGGCGAAGTACCGCCACCTGCTCGACGAGGCGCTCGGGCTCGCGCCGGACGAGCTGGCGCTGCTCGGCGTGCTGATGCTGCGCGGCGCGCAGACGCCCGGCGAGCTGAAGCAGCGCAGCGAGCGCCTGCACCGCTTCGAGGACCTCGCCGCCGTCGAGGCGACGCTCGCGGCGCTGATCGGCAGAGGGCACGTCGCGCAGCTCGCGCGCCAGCCGGGGCAGAAGGAAGAGCGCTACGCGCAGCTGCTCGGAGCCGAGGCGAGCGACGAGCACGCCGCGCCGTCCTTGGCACCGCACGAGGCGGCGGCACCTGCGCCGGCGCCCGCCCCGCTCCCACCCGCCGCCGAGCAGCGGATCGCGCGGCTCGAGCGCGAGGTCGCCGAGCTGCGCGGCGCGCTCGCCGCCCTGCGGGCCGATCTCGGCGCCTGACGGGTCCGTAGTAACCCCCAGCGCACGATTACGCCATTTCCCGGATGGAAGGCGTGCGGCCGCGGCATAGCGTGCCCTGACATCGGCGGGTCCCCGCCGCTCCGCGAAACGGGAGGACCGGGTGATGGCAGGTCTGGCAACGGGCGCGCTCGCGACGACGCCGCTGGGGGCCGTCTTCGACCTGAGCGGCGTGCCGCGCTACGTGCACTGGCACTTCTTCCTGATGTCGGTGCCGAACCTGCTCGTGATCGCGCTGATGATCGTCGTCTTCTTCGTGGCGATCCTGCTGCCGTTCCCGCACCGGAGAGCGCAGCCATGAGCGTCGGCGAGACGCCGCGCGAGCGCTCCTGGACGGCGCGCGTCCGCACGCGCGCCGAGGGCGCGCTGCCGCCCGAGAAGCTGCTGCCCGACAAGCAGCCCGCCTACGTCGCATCGTGGATCTACGTGTTCGGCGCGCTGACGATCGCGGCGCTGCTGTCGATCGTCGTCTCGGGGATGATCCTCGGCCTCAAGGGGCCGTCGTGGTGGCACGTGACGGGGATCGGGCGCTTCTTCAACGGCATCCACCTGTGGAGCGTCGAGATCTTCTTCTTCGCGATGGTCGTGCACCTGTGGGGGAAGTTCTGGATGGGCGCGTGGCGCGGCGGGCGCTCCGGCACCTGGGTCGTCGGCGCGATCACGTTCCTGATCTCGATCGCGGCCGCCTTCACCGGCTACCTGTCGCAGCAGAACTTCGACGCGCAGTGGATCTCCACGCAGGCGAAGGACGGGCTCAACGCGGTCGGCATCGGCGCCTTCTTCAACGTCACGAACTTCGGGCAGATGTACACGTTCCACGTGATCCTGCTGCCGGTCGCCGTGATCGCGCTGACGGCCTGGCACGTGCTGCTGGTGCGGCGCCACGGCGTCGTGTCGCCGTACGTGCGCGCGCTCGAGGCGCAGGCGCCGGCTGGCGCTCCGGCGTCCGGCGACGGCCAGCCCGCGGAGCGTGCGTGATGGCCTCCCCGCGCGACGCGGCCCCGCCCTGGAGAGGCGCCTACCGCCCGTACGACCTGATCAAGGAGCTGACGATCTGCATCGTCGTCGTGGCGCTGCTCGCGGTGCTGCTGACGATCCTCTTCTCCTCGCCCGACGACAAGCCCTCGACGGTCGCGAGCTGGGCGCGCACGCAGCCGGTCGACTTCCTCACGACCGCGACGGCCGAGCTCGACGGCTCGAGCGACACGGCCGGCTACGGGCCGCCCTACAACCACGCCGCGACCGGCCAGGTGATCGGGCCGCTCGAGCTGCAGAAGTGGCTGGGCGTCAGTCACCCGATCGACACCGCCGCCGATTATGTGCTCGCGCCGCTGGCGACGATCCCCAACGACCCCGCCCTGCGCGCGCAGATCGCGCGCTACGCCGCCGCCTCGCCGGCGCAGCAGAGAGCGTGGACCGACGCGTACACCGCCGCGCTCGGGAGAGCGACAGCGCACGGGACGGCGGTGACCGTCTCGCCCGCCGGCGCCGGACCGGTCGCGCCGATGATGGCCTCGCTGCTGGCGCTCGCGCAGTCGAGCGGGCTCGACGGCGCGCTGCTGACGAGCCGGCAGTTCTACCAGACCGATTACACCAAGCCGCTGTTGTTCATGGCCGACGGATCGGTGCTGTCGGACCGCGCGGCAGCGCAGCACCTGCTCGGCGAGCAGTGGGGCATGATGAACGAGACGGGCAGCTACCCCGGGCAGGTGTGGCTGTGGCTCTACACCTTCTGGTACCAGATCAAGCCGTTCTCGACGTCGGACAACGCCGACGCGCTCGTGTGGGCCTTGATGATGGTCCTGAGCCTCGCATTCATCTGCATCCCCTTCATCCCCGGCGTCCGCAGCATCCCCCGCTGGATCCCCCTCCACCGCCTGATCTGGAGAGAGCACTACCGCTCGCCGGCGGCATAACGCAACAGCGCTCGCGCGCTCTTTCACGGGGCTGTGGAGCAGTCGTAAATTAAGCCTGCAAATAGGCCGTTTGCGAGATTCGCACCCGCATTATGGGTCGCGTGGCCTGGCACGTCGTCTCCGACCTGATCTTCGACGAGCACAACGAGCGCGAGATGGCGCGGCATGGCGTGACCGCAGACGAGGTCGACGAGCTGAAGTGGAACCGCAAGGTCTTCTCCGCGAACCCGCGCGGCGAACGCGGCGGCCTGCTGCTGATCGGCGAGACGGACGGTGGACGACTCCTCGCGGTACCGCTTGCGCCGACCGGGGACTGGACGACGTGGCGGCCTGCGACCGCGTTCGACGCCTCGCGCCATCACCGCGCACTGTTTGACAGGAGGTATCGATGAGCCATCATGCAGTCATGCGCATGGAAGATCTGCGGGCCGAGGACTTCGACGACATCGACGAGAGCACGCTTGAGTACCACGACGCACGCCCGGTGAGAGGCGACGAGGTGTCGGCGAAGGTGCTCGTGCCGCTCACGCATGACGAGTTCGTAGCGCTGAGCGCGATCGCCCACCGCCGCGACGACGACTCGCTCATCGGCGCCGCGAGAGACGCGATCCGCGAGTACGTCGCAGCGCACGCGCAGCCGCAGCGCGGCGCGAGCTGACGCTCCGCCCGCTCAAGATCCCGCCGCCCGCGCCGACCACCGGGGGTGCATGGAGCGCGGGCTCTACATCGCGGCGTCGGGAATGGTCGCCGAGCAGATGCGTCAGGACCAGATCGCGAACGATCTGGCGAACGCGTCGACGCCCGGCTACAAGGCCGACCGCGTCACGCAGAGAGCGTTCGCCGACCTGCTGCTGAGCAACACCGCGACCGGTCAGTCGATCGGCGGCCTCACGATGGGCGTCTCGATCGACAGAATGGTCACCGACGTCACGCCGCAGCCGCTGCGCGACACGGGCGAGCCGCTCGACATGGGGATCGCCGGCGAGGGCTTCTTCGGCGTGCAGACCGCGCAGGGCGTCCGCTACACGCGCAACGGCCAGTTCACCGAGGCGGCCGACGGCACGCTCACCGACCAGCTCGGCAACGCCGTGCTCGGCAGAGGCGGCCAGCCGGTCAAGGTCGGCGCCGACGGCAAGGTGAGCGCGGCCGACGTCGGCGTCTTCGCACTCACGAGCCCCGCCAAGCAGGGCGACAACCTCTTCACGGGCACCCCGGCCGGCACGGCCACGGGCACCGTCCGCACCGGCGAGCTCGAGGGCTCGGGCGTCGACCCGGCCCGCACGATGGTCGACATGATCGCCTCCTTCCGCGCCTTCGAGGCCGGCCAGAGAGCGATCCAGACGATCGACGACTCGCTCCACAAGACCGCGACCCAGGTCGCCTCGCCGAACGGGAACGCCTGATGCTCGAGGGTCTGTACTCCGCCGCCGCCGGCATGGCCGCCCAGCAGGAGCGCATCGACGGGATCTCCAACGACCTCGCGAACGCCTCCACGACCGGCTACAAGCACGTGCGCATCGGCTTCCGCGACCTGCTCTACAGCGCGCAGGGCAACGGCGCCGGCCCGACCGTCACCGCTGGCGCGGGCGCCGCGGCCTCCATCTTCGGCCGCTCGCAGCAGCAGGGCGCGCTGCAGGACACGGGCCAGCCGCTCGACCTCGCGATCCAGGGCTCCGGCTACTTCCAGGTCCAGCGCGCCGACGGCTCGACCGCGCTCACGCGCGACGGCTCGCTGCGGCTCGACTCGCTCGGCCGCCTCACGACGCAGGACGGCGACATCCTCCAGCCGCCGATCACGGTGCCGAGAGGGACGACGCCCGACCAGCTGTCGGTCGGCTCCGACGGCACCGTGCGGGTCGGCGCCGGCAGAGCGCTCGGGCGGATCCAGCTCGTCGACGTGCCCGCGCCCGACGGCCTGCAGCCGCTCGGCGGCAACCTCTTCGCCGCCAACGCGGCGAGCGGCACGCCGACCGCTGCCGGCACCGGCACGACGCTGCGCCAGGGCGCGCTCGAGGGCTCCAACGTCGACGTCGGCGACGCGATGGTCGACATGATGGACGCGGAGCGCAGCTTCCAGATGTCCAGCAAGGCGATCCAGATGCAGGACCAGATGCTCGAGATCGCAGACCAGGTGAAGCGATGAGCTTCACGAGCGGCCTCCCGCCGATCGACGCCTCGCAGCTGCCGGCCGACGTCCGCGCGGCCTCGCCCGCGCGCCAGAGCGCGTACGAGGCCGGCATGGGCTTCGAGCAGATGCTCGTGCAGCAGCTGTCGCAGTCGCTGACCGACTCGTCCGGCGACACGTCGAGCAGCGACGACTCGACCGGCGCCAGCGACGGGCTCGGCGGCGACTCGCCGTACGCCTCGCTGCTGCCCGACGCGCTGACGAGCGGCGTGATGGACGCGGGTGGCCTCGGCCTCGCGCGCCAGCTGATGGACGCGATCGCGCCCGCGGCGCCCACAACGGCCACGCCCGCCGTCCCGACGACGCCCGCGCCCGCGACGACCACCCCGACCCCGCCGAGCGAGCCGAGCAGCGGCTCCACCTCCGGCGGCGCGAGCTTCCCCGCATGAGCGCGCTCGCCGCCCCGCCCGTCCCCGCGATCGACCCGCGCCTCGCCGGCGACGTGCTCGCCCACCTCGAGGCGCAGCTCGGCTCGACCCAGCGGCTGCTGCACGCGGTGCTGGCGCAGGGCGTCGCGATCCGCGCGCAGGACGTCGACGGCGTCGTGCGTCAGGTCGCCGCCTTCCAGGCCGAGCTGGAGCGCCGCGCGCGACTCGAGGAGGATCGCGCCCGCCTGCTCGCGCGCGCCGGCGCGCTGCTCGGCGTCGCGCCCGCCGCCGTCACGCTCTCGCAGCTGACCGCGCTGATGGCGCCGCAAGACGCGGAGCTGGCCCACGCGCGCAGCGCCGAGCTGCGCGGCATGCTCGCCGAGCTGACGCGCGAGCACGCCTGCAACCAGGCGCTGATGCGCCAGGAGCTGTCGTTCCTGGACCACCTGCTGCGGCTCGTCGACCCGTCGGGACCCGGCGACACGGGCGCCTACACGGCCGGCGGGATCCGGCCGGCGCACGTCCCGTACACGGCGACCGCGCGCAGCGCGCTGAACCTGCAGGCGTAGCGCCATGACCTCCTCCTTCTTCGGCCTCCAGACCTCGCTGCGCGGCCTGCTCGCCCAGCAGCAGGCGATCGACATCACCGGCCACAACATCGCCAACGCGAACACCGCCGGCTACTCCCGCCAGGAGGCGGTGCTCGAGGCGACGCCCGCGTACCTGATCCCGGCGAACAGCGCCAACAACGGCAGCGGGGCGCAGCTCGGCAGCGGCGTCGACGTCGCCTCGATCCAGCGCATCCGCGACCAGTTCCTCGACCTCCAGTACCGCGCGCAGCAGATGAGCCTCGGCGATGCGACCGCCCGCACGGACTCGCTCGACCAGGCGCAGACCGCCTTCAACGAGCCGAGCGACAACGGCATCCAGGCGCAGCTGTCGAGATTCTGGGACGCCTGGAGCGCGGTCGCGAACGCACCCGAGGACGCCGGCGCGCGCGCCGCGCTCGTGACGGGCGCGCAGACGCTCACGACGACCTTCAGAGCGGTCTCGGACCAGCTCACGACCGTCGCGCAGCAGGCGCAGGACGAGTACGACTCGATCACCGGGCCCAGCGGCGACGTCGGCAACATGGCGAGCCAGCTCGCCGGGCTCAACAGAGCGATCGGCGACGCAGTCGTGCGCGGCCAGCAGCCGAACGACCTGATGGACCAGCGCGACGCGCTGATCGACAGACTCTCCCAGCTCGCGCAGGTGTCGGTCACCGACACGGGCGACAGCCGCCTGAGAGTCGACTTCGGCGGCGTCACGCTCGTCGACCCGAGCACGCCGACCGGCTACAACTGGCCGCAGACGCTCACCACGCCCGGCGGCAAGCTCGGCGCGCTGCTCGACCTCGCGTCCCCGTCGGGTCCCGCGCTGACCTACCGCAGCCAGCTCGACGCGGTCGCGAGAGACCTCGTCACCAGCGTCAACGCGCTCCACACCTCGACGCCTTTCTTCGACCCGGCCGGTACGACTGCCGCGACGATCAACGTCGTCGCGACGACCGCGACGGTGCAGACCGGCAGCACCGGGGCCGCGGGCGCGAACGACGTCGCACAGGCGATCGCGGCGCTGCGCGGCGGCACGACCGACCAGCTCTACCAGGGGCTCGTCGCGCAGGTCGGGACCCAGACGCAGGCGGCCGAGACCGCGCAGGCGACCGCGCAGTCGCTGTCCGACGCGGTCGACAGCCGCCGCCAGAGCGTCGCGGGCGTCTCGCTCGACGAGGAGATGATGAACCTGATGCGCTTCCAGCGCGGCTATCAGGCGTCGGCGCGCACGATGACGACGATGGACGACATGCTCGACACGCTCGTCAACCGCACCGGGAAGGTCGGCCTCTGATGTCGATGCGCGTCACCCAGATGATGAGCGCGAACGTGATGCTGCGCGACATCAACGACGGCTACGACCGGCTCACGAGACTGCAGGACGAGCTGTCGTCCGGCACGCGGATCTCGCAGCCGTCCGACGATCCCTACGGCACGAGCCGCGCGATGGGGCTGCGCGGCGAGCTGAGCGGGCTCACCCAGTACCAGAGCAACGTCGACGACGGCACCGGCTGGCTGAACACGTCCGACACCGCGCTCGGCCAGATCTCGAACGTGCTCCAGCGCGCGCGCGAGCTGCTTGTGCAGGGCGGCAACGACACCGCCGACCAGACGGCGCGCAACGCGATCGCCGACGAGATCGACCAGCTGACCGACAGCGTCAAGCAGGAGGCGAACGTCCAGTACGCCGGCAAGTACGTCTTCTCCGGCACCTCGACGAGCACGTCGCCCTACCAGCTCGGCACCGCGTCGGACAGATACGCCGGCGACGCCGGCACGATCACCCGCACGATCGGGCCCAACGTGCAGGTTCCGATCAACAGCGACATCCACCAGCTGCTCGGCGACGGCCAGGCTTCCGGCGACAACAAGCTGCTCGACACGCTGCGCGACATCTCCGACAACCTGCGCGGCGGCACGACCGCCGACGCGGACGCCCTGCGCGGCACCGACCTGCAGCGGCTCGACGCCAACCTCGACACGCTCAACGAGATCCGCGCCGACGTCGGCGCGCGCACCAACCGCCTCGCGCTCGCCACCTCGCGCCTGTCCGGGCTGCAGGACAACACGACGCAGCTGCTGTCGGACACCCAGGACGCGGACATGGCGCAGACGATCACGCAGTACACGACCCAGCAGGTCGCCTACAACGCGGCGCTGCGCGCGGGCGCGAACATCGTCCAGATGTCGCTGCTCGACTTCCTCCACTAACCGGCTCGCCCCGACGCCCCCACGCAAGGAGACCCTGTGCCCACGACGATCGACAGCACGCGCTTCGGCCGCATCGAGGTCGCGCAGGACGGCGCGATCGAGTTCCCCGACGGCCTCGCCGGCCTCGCCTCGACGCACTTCACGCTCGTGGCGCGGGCGCAGGACGACGCGCTCCTGTGGCTGCACTCGCTCGAGGATCCGGCGCTCGCGCTGCCGGTCGCGGACCCGCGCCGCTTCTTCGCCGACTTCGCGCTGGAGCCGGCGGCGCCCGCCGGCGCGGCGGTCTACGTGACCGTGCGCGCGAGCGAGCGGCTGGAGGACTTCACCGCCAACCTGCGTGCCCCGCTCGTGATCGTCGACGGGGTCGGCGAGCAGGTCATCAACGACGCACCGGGCGCGGAGCTGCGCGCGCCGCTGTTCGCCGAGCTGGCGGCGGCCGCGGCGACGGAGCAGGCCGCCTGACCGCACCCGTCCCAGCCCTGTGACACCCTCCTAACCGGCCAACCGGTTCCAAGGAGGACGCGATGCTGATCATCACCCGCCGGCCCGGCGAGAGAATCGTGCTCGGCGACGACATCGTCGTCACCGTGATGGAGATCAGCGGCCAGACGGCGCGCATCGGGATCGCCGCACCGAAGGAGCTGCCGGTCTACCGCGAGGAGATCTGGGAGGCCGTCAAGGCCGAGAACCAGGCCGCCGCCTCGGCCGACCCCGCCACGCTCCCCCCGATCCCGCCGGCGACGCCGGGGGAGTAGGTCCCCCAGCCGCCTGCGCGCACTGATCCGCGCGCTCAGGCCAGGCGCCAAAGCGCGCTCGTGAAGCGCTTCTCGGCGACGACCTTCCACTCCAGCGCGAGCTGCCAGAGCTGCGCGCGGGCGCGTGGGCCGGGGAGCGCACAGGCGGCCGCGACCTCGGCCGTCGCGAGCGTGCCGAAGCGGCGCAGCGCCTGCTCGATCGTCGGCGGCGGCTCGTCGAGCGGCTGCGCGCCGGCCGCCACAGCGGCAGCGCGCCAATCCTCGTAGGGGACGAAACCGCGCAGCGCCCGGTCGCCGAGGACGAGCGTCGGCAGCGCCTCCGCCCCGCCGATCGCACGCGTCGCCTCGAGCTGCTCGCCGAAGCGCTCGATCGTCGCGCTCGACGCCAGGTCGCGCCGCAGCCGCGCGGCGTCCATCCGCGGCACCGCGTGCCCCTCGGCGACGAGCGCCTCCACCGTGTCGAGCTTGCGCCGACCGCACATCAGCCCCTCGCGCACCCGCCGCAGATAGGCCGCCTGCACGACAGCGCCCTGCTCGCCGGCGGCGATCACGGCCAGGCACGCAGGGTGCGAGCCGGACGGCGGCGCCTCCAGCCACAGCCGCGGGTCGAACGGCATCCCGCTGCGGTCGCACGCGTCGAGCCATTCGGCCACCTGCGCCTGCGGGTCCTCGAACTTCGGCGCGCTACCGCCCATGATGCAGTGGATGCGGATCGCGTCGCCGAACTCGACCTCCAACCGGCGTAGGCTGGGCTCCAGCGCCCACGACCAAGGACACGCCGGGTCCGTGTAGTAGGACGCTTCGATGACGGGCACGCGCGGAACATAGACGGTGGGTCCCTCATGAGCACGCTGCTCGGAACGATCCTCAACGACCGCTACCGGCTCGAGGCCCGCATCGGCACGGGAGGGATGTCGTCGGTCTACCGCGCGCTCGACGAGACGCTCGAGCGGCCCGTCGCGATCAAGCTGATGAACCGCGAGATCGCGACCGACTCCGACCAGCTCGAGCGCTTCAGACGCGAGGCGCGCGCGGTCGCCCAGCTCTCGCACC